>Ga0182030_10000351_pt1 | contig 82832 bp, 76 predicted proteins | sample 812S3MmetaG_FD_121299 | JGI IMG/M metagenome (GOLD analysis project Ga0182030, IMG submission 121299) | Permafrost microbial communities from Stordalen Mire, Sweden - 812S3M metaG (Illumina Assembly) | ecosystem: Environmental > Terrestrial > Soil > Wetlands > Permafrost | place: Sweden... | reverse complement strand
CATGCGCCGCATGGATCTCCGGCCCGGTGAGCGCATCCTCGATCTTGGCTGCGGATCGGGGTGGGCGACGCGCTTGCTGGCGCGCATGGTGGGCGAAGGACCGCAGGGTTTCGGACAGGTGGTCGGGGTCGACATTTCCGACGAGATGGTGCGGCAGGCGCGCGCCGCTTCGAAAGAATTCGACAACGTGATGTTCGTTGTCGGATCGGCGGCGCAGATTCCCTGGGAAGAAAACTTCTTCGACAAAGTGCTTTCGGTCGAGTCGTTTTATTACTATCCCGATCAGGAACGCGCGCTGGCTGAGCTGTTTCGCGTCATGGCGCCGCATGGACGGCTGTTCATCTTGATCAATCTCTACAAAGACAATCCGTACTCGCTGCAATGGGTGCCGAAGTTGAAAGTGCCGGTGCAGGTTCGTTCGGCAGCGGAGTATCTCGATTTGCTGAAGAAGCACGCGTTCGAAAATGTCGAGTATGCGCAGATTCCCGACGACACGCCCACGCCGGACAACTACCAGACGACGTCATTCCACTCGCTCGACGATATGAAAGCCTTTAAGCGGATTGGCGCGCTGCTGCTGATGGCCTCCAAGCCCGATGTGCGGAATCCGGCGCCGGGGTACACGATCTACTGAGCAGTTAGCCCCGCCGGCTTATCAAGCGGCAACCACGCTAGATCTCGTCGTCATCGTCACTCTTCTCATCCTCGCCATCGCGGCTGCGCTCACGCTCAAGGTTTTGCACCGGGCTCAGCGGGCGATTATCGCTGGCGTGGCGAATCTCAATCTCGCCGTTCACATTGGAGAGCTTTACCAGCGTTCCGCCGCCGCCCAGTTGGCCGTGCAAACTATGGCCCACAAACTGGTGGCGTGTCACTGGCAAGCCGAATTCGTCAGAGATATTTCCTGAGACGGTGCTGGCTTTGAGTTCCGCCTTCGCGTCCGAGGGCAAAGTCACGCGCAGCCGGCCGTTTACCGACGACAGTTTCAGCTCCGACGAGGGCAACTGATCCACGCTGGCATCGAGCTCGCCGTTGACCGTGTTCAGCTCCACCGGGCCTTGCAGGTTGTGCGCCTGAATCCGGCCGTTGACACAGGAAGCGTGGACTTCTCCCGCCACATCCTGCACATCGAGCCGGCCATTGACCAACTTGATCTCATCGAGCCGCGCCTGCCGCGGCACGGTGATCGTGTACTCCACGCTGGCCGGGTTGCCATGCTCGTCGTCGTTATGGAAATTGAAACTGTGATCGTGGCCCGGATACTCAGTGCGGATCGAGATCTCGTTCTGCTCGGAGCGAATCTCGATTCTGGCTTCGTCGAGGTGCTCCTTAGTCCAGGCGCTCTTCACCGCATCCACCTTGACTTCATCGCGGTCCCAGCCGGTGATATGGACCGGCCCATTGATATTCGCGATTTCAACGCGGCCCTGAGCGGAAAGCGGATAGACTTTGTGAAACTCCTCGGTCAGCCTGCCCTGCCCGTCCGAACCGGCAGCGCTGGAGATAAGGAAAATCGCCGCTATCGCGGCTACGACGACCGCCTCCACGATTGCCAGTCTGCGAAACTGTGCCTGCGTCATAATGCCTCCGTGGCGTTTAGACGCGACAGCGGAGGTTTGGTTAGTGGCGGGACTTAACCGCCTTGCGGATCGACGCTAGCCTGTCTGCTAGACTGCCTTGTCGATCAGATTGTGACCGGTATCACGCCCCGGTGCAGGGTGAGGATGTATTCTTGTAGGGATCGAGCAGGGAACGAGTAGCGAACGAGGCCCCATGAGCTGGCTCCAAAACAAGTTCGAAAAGAATTTCATGATCTCGACCGTGGACTACGTTTTCAACTGGGCGCGCAAGTCGGCGCTCTGGCCGATGACGTTTGGCTTGGCGTGCTGCGCCATCGAGATGATTGCGTCTTCCACAGCGCGGTTCGATATCGCGCGCTTCGGCTCGGAGGTATTTCGCCCCAGCCCGCGGCAATCGGATCTGATGATCGTCTCCGGCACGGTCACGCTGAAGATGGCGCCGGTGGTGAAAAGAATCTACGACCAGATGCCCGAGCCGAAATGGGTGATTTCGATGGGCGCGTGCTCGTCGGTCGGCGGCCCGTTCAACACCTACGCCGTGTTGCAGGGCGTCGACCGCATCGTGCCGGTGGACGTGTATGTGATCGGCTGCCCGCCGCGTCCGGAAAATTTGTTTTACGCGCTGCTCAAGCTGCAGGACAAGATCGACACCATGACCCTGGCCAAGCGCCCCACCGAAGTGCGGCTGGAGTCGCACATGATGGACGATTTCAAGCGCCAGGTAATGGTGGCGCAGACGATGCAGCCGAAATAGCTGTCAGCCGTCAGCTATCAGCCGTCAGTTAAACCCTATATACTCTTGTCATCCTGAGCGCCGCCCGTGCCGCGCCTGCGCGGTGAGGGCAAGTCGAAGGACCCCTACGTTCAGCACGACCTTCCGTGAGCGGACATGCCTTTCATCAAGCTCGCCTCTGAATCCGACCTCCCAGCCGTCAACGAAGTCAAAGAATTCCCCTGCGGCGGCAAGACCATCTGCGTCGCCAACGTGAACGGCGAAATCAGCGCCATGGAGAACATCTGCCTGCATCGTGGAGGCCCGCTCGGCCAGGGCGTGATTTCAGGAGGAAAAGTCGTCTGCCCTTGGCATGGCTGGGAGTGGGATCCGAAGACGGGCGAGGCTGGTCCGCCGGGAGCGAAGATTGCGGTGTATCCGGTAAAGATCGAGGGCGGGGATGTGCTGATCGAAATCTAGTCCGCACACGTAGCCCCGGACGCATTCGTCCGGGGCACCGAGCAAAGCTCGGCCAGATGCGTGCCGGGCATGTTATCTTGATCGCGAGATCGTAGTTTCCCAATGCGCCACAGTCGTGAAGAAATCCTAGATATGTTTCGCGCCTGCCAAGCCACGCTAGGTAGGGCTCCCGGCAAAGATGTCTTTTGCAGGACGAGTGGCCTCAGATTGTCGGAGATTGACTACCACTGGCCTACCTTCAGCGCGCTCGTTCAGGAGGCTGGGGCTCGGCCAAATGAGTTCCGATCTAAGCTGCCGGATGAAGTCGTATTTCAGGATTTCGCCCGCGTGTGCCAGCAGGTTGGAAGGATCCCAACCGAAAAAGAGCTGCGTATTGTCCAGAGGTCACTCGGAACAAAGACGCACACCGCCTACAAAAGATTTGGAAACAACAAAGAATTTCACGCGCGCTTTCACCAATGGTTGCAAAACGCGCCCCCGGACCTGAAGGCTATAGTTCAGTTTTCGGGATGGAGCTTCCCGACTCCAGAAAGCGGCGATGACGAAGCGTCCACAACAAAGGTTTCCTTCCCCGGTCTTCGGCCATTCCTTCCTGCGTCACTCCAATATCTGGAGACGCTGGCCCGCGGAGAACGACCTCCCTTCGAGCCGAGCGACCTAGCCGCAGCCACGTTATTTGAAAGAAGAACTGCAGACGCATTTCGCTGCCTGGGATTCGAGATATCGACATTGGGACAGGGCACAGGAAGAAAACCCGATGCGTTGGCACTCGCTTCCCGCGAGCGTTTCGCCATAATCATCGATGCGAAGGTCCGATCTAACGGCTACGTCCTCGGCACGGAGGATCGCAAGTTCCTAGAATATGCTCGCGTTCAGGGAGCTGAACTTAAGCGTCAGGGGTTCGACAATCTATATTTTGTCGTCGTCGCACCATCCTTCAAGGAAAGCGACCTCAAGAAGTTGACTGAGTATCTTTCTGATTCTCCGATCAGAAGCGTAGATCTGATCACAGCTTCTGCGTTAATCCGGCTTGTTGAGGAAAGCATCAGAGAGCGCAGCAGGTTTTCGCTGTCCGACTTCGGCCAGCAACTGTTTGGCAACAAAATAATCGCAGCGTAGCAACTGCCGGGCTTTGCCCTGCGGGGTGGACGAATCCGCCCCTACGCGAGCAATTTCACGAACTCTCCCGCCTGCCCTTCGAATCCCGGAAACACCGTCTTCAAATCCGTATTCCCCAGATACCTCGAGACAACTTCGCTCAGTACCAGCCTGAAGTCCGTCGTCACGGCCAAATCGCGGCCTTCGTACAACTGCGACTGGTCGAGCCCCGGCCAGCGCCCGTAGACCCTGCCGCCCTTAACCGGTCCGCCGAGAACGAACATTACGTTGGCGTGGCCGTGGTCGGTGCCGCGGTTCCCATTTTCTCGCGCTGTCCGGCCGAATTCGGACATGGTTACTACCACCGTGTCTTCGCCGAGATCGCCGAGATCGGTCCAGAAGGCGGCGATCGATTGCGAAAAATCGCCGAGCACGTTGGCGATCTGGCCTTGCGTACTGCCTTCGTTGACATGGTGGTCCCAGCCTCCGATATCGGCGAAGGCCACCTGCACTCCCAGGTTCGCCTTGATCAGTTGCGCCAGTTGCTTCAGGCTGTCGCCGAAGTGTCCCTTGGGATAGTTCGCGTTCGCGGCGGGCGTGTAGTGCGCGGGATCGGCCGCCTTCAGCGTCTTGACCGCGTCGAAGGTTTCCTGGCCGGTGCCGTGCAACACGGAGTCGACCGAGTGATCATACATGGCTTCGAAGGTGTTCGACATCGGCACTGCGTTGGGATTTTTCCCGCCGACGGAGAAATCGTTGAGGTTGTTGACCGCGATCGCCGGCTCTTTGCCGGAGAGAATGCGCGGCAGCGATGGCCCCAGCGCAATCGCGCGGAAGGCCGACTTATCGTTCTTAGAACTGCCCGCAGAAACGACCGGAAGTTCCTGCAGCGCGCGATTCAGCCAGCCGTCGTCGGTCACCTTCACGCCCGGCGTGCCCGATTCCATGAAGTCCTGCGCATCGAAGTGTGAGCGCGTCGGATCGGGCGATCCGGCGGCGTGCACGATGGCGAGATGTTTCTGTTTCCAGAGCGGCTCAAAAGAAGCCATCGCCGGATGCAATCCAAAAAAACCGTCGAGATCAAGCACGGATTTCTGAGGGATGTTGATGGTCGGCCGCATGGCGTAGTAACTCGGCTCGCCGTGTGGCACAACGATGTTGAGTCCGTCCGCCGCACCGCGCTGGAAAATCACGACGAGTCGTTTGGTGCGCATTCCGGGGTCAGGCGCGCCCAAAGCCGCGCGCGTAAGAAAGCTCGGCAGCGCCGCCGTGCCGACCACAGCCAGCGCTCCGTTGCGAAGAAAAATGCGTCGAGTGATGGACATGGGGAATGGGCTCCCGGCTGTTAGCTCTTGGCTTTTGCCTAAAGGCTAAAGGCCAATAGCTAAGAGCCCGCCCTACCTCCTCTGAAACTCCGGCGACCCCAGAATCAATCCCGTAATCGCGGCCACGTTTGGTGGACGCTTCGGATCATCCAATCGCCGCTGGCTGATCTTCGGGTCTTCCAGTTGCTTGCTGATAGTATCGTGCGTTTGTTTGGAAATATCGCCTGCCAGCAGCAAGTTTTCCAAATTCGCCAGCGCCTGCTGCGCGTCGATCGTTACTGCTGAAGCGCTTGCCGCGGCCGTTCCCGCTGCCAAGCTGGCGGAATCGACTCTGACTCCCCGTATCTTTCCTGCTGCCAGCCCCAGCGCGAAATTCATGCGTGCCAAAAGCGCCGAGGAGTTCACCCAAACGTCGGCTTTCATCGAGTAACCCGTCGGCGGCATCATGCCATAGGGCATCATGCCCATGTTGTTGAGTGTTCCGACCAGTGCGCGGGCGCCCTCGACTTCGGCGCCGCTGGCACGCACGGCGGAGACCACGAATTCCAGCGGCGTTTTCACTTTCGCGCGGTATGTCTCCGGCGACCAGAACTCGGGCGACTTGAACATGGTGCGCATCACCTCGCGAATGTCGCCGTCTTTCTTCAGGAAGGTTTTGGTCATGCGATCGACCAGCGCGCCCGGAGGATCGTCGGACACAAAGCGCATCGCCAGTTTTTGCGAAATGAAGTGCGCCGTCTTGGGATTGTGCGCCAGCAGGTGCAGCACTTCCAGCCCTTCCTTCTCGCCGCTCTCCTTGACGCGATGTCCGAGGATCATCTTGTCGCCGGGCTCATGCATGCGCGGCTCGAAGCGGAAGTCTCCGCCTTTTCTTGGTTGCTCCAGCGTCCACCCGGTGAACACCTTGGCCACTTCGGTGACATCTTTCTGCGAGTAGCCGCCGTTGACGCTAAGCGTGTGCAATTCCATCAGCTCGCGGCCGTAGTTCTCGTTCAGGCCGCTGGCTTGCCTGCCTTTGCCCGGTGGACGTTTAGTCGGAGGGGAACCATAGCGGCGCGGGTGGGGTGGGATTCCGAGCGCGATTTCCGAGTTCGGTCCGACGCTCAGCCAGTTGTCGAGATAGAACAGCATTGCCGGGCTCTTCGCGGTCGCCACCAGCAGGTCTTCGAATTTTCCCAGCACGTGCGGGCGGATGGCGTCACGCTCGTAGCTCGTGAGCAGATAACGGTCGGCGCCCTTGTTGATGAACACGTTGAAGTGGTTCAACCAGAAGTCGGTCATCACTTCGTCGAGCTGCCGTTCGCTGTAGATCGCGCGCAGCAGCTTGGCCTGCATCAACTCGTCGACCACCACCTGCTCGGGGTTGTTGAGCGCCATTACCGTTTCTTTCTGTTGCGGGCTCATTCCCTCCATCAATGCGTCTGCCCTGGCGCCTTTGGCGGTGGCGGCGAGTGCCCGCCGATCTTCAGGCGACATTTGCAGAATTTGTTTCATGCGCTCGTCGGGCGGCAGATCGAGAAGTTCCTGCGTTTTGAGATTTGCGAGCCGGAGTTCTTCGCGGCGTCGCATCGGGTCGGAGCCGGCAGGTTGGGCGCCGTCGGCGGAGACCGGGCAAGCCCCGTCTTTGCAGGTGGTTCCAGCGCCGGAAGCATTCTGCGCGTCGCTGCTCGCCGCATTGCTCTTGGCCGCATCTTCTTTCCGTTCTTGCTTGTCCTCGTAGCGCTGGAGTTGCGCTTCGTAAACCGCCCGTTTCGTGGGATCGCGCGGCAGCGAGGCTTTCCCGTCGGCAATCTGCTTGATCAACTGGTTAGGAGGAAAATTCTCGACGATCTTTTTCGTGTCCATCTGCAGCGTGCGGAACGGATCGAGCCTCGCCTCAGCCGCCGAATCATCAATCTTATCGGGATGGAGTTGGAGTTCGATCCACTTATCAACGCCCATCTGCCGGACCCGCTCCACGTCGCCGGGCCGCGGACCGAATGTCAGCCGGTTCAGGGCGTGGACGGCGCGTTTCTGCTCATCCATCGGCATCGCCCCGACGGTTTTGTCCTTCTTCCGGCCGAGTGCGAACTGAGTCGTCAGCCCCGCCGCCACAAGCAAGGCAGCTGCCACCAGCAAGCGGCGTCTGCGCACAGGCATTCCCATCCTGATTAGCCTCATTAGGATTGAACCCGGACCCCCAGGAAAAGTTGCTGCAAGGTTGGAACTCAAGGAGGTTTCAAAGTTTCATGATTTCAAGGTAAAACCGCAGTTTATGACTCCGAAACTTTGAAACCTGGCGGTTCAGACCTTCAATTGCGCCACGTAGGCTTTTCCGGCTTGCGACTTGCGGGCGGTGCTGTCGACGAATTTAAGAAATTCCCGGAGGTGTTCTTTTTCCGACAGTTCCGCTTCGGAGAATTTCACCCGAACACCAAACGACGGCGCGCTGCGCGTTGCGACTCCGCTGATGATGACGCCTTTCACCCAGATCTTGCCGCTGGCCACCCACAACCCGATCTCCAGGGCCTTGCCTGCGGGCACGGCGCCGGCGGTCTCGACCATGCATCCGCCGCGGCCCACATTCGCCAAATTGCCCCACACCGGCTCTTCTATGCCCTCAATGTGTATTTCCACCGCAACGTAGCATTTGATCCGGTGAAAACGGCGTCGATCCGATTCCAATAGCGGAGTGAATAGGTCCGGTTCGAAGGGAGGCGTTTCATTCACCGGTTCGGGATGGGGTAGTACGGCAGGTGGCGCCGGCACGGCGGCCACGGCTACGTTTGTCTGAGTTCCGCGGGCCTTGACGGCAGCGTCCTTAATTTCGCGCATTGCCCGCAGCAATGCCGCTTCGCGCTGTTCCGGAGGAACCTCGCGATAGGTCTGGAGCAGCTTCCCGAGATGGCTGACCAGGTCGGGATCTGTGAGCAGTCGCGTCCAGTCCGATCCTTTTGGCGACGGTTTCGTGGCTTCGCTCATACGCACGACTCTCCCACGCAGTTTTTTGTCCACGGGGAAGTGCTCGACTCACTCCCTAGATTGAACGTTGAGCGCAGGTTACACAAGATGACCAAGGTCACATACCCGTAAGCTGTCCCCGCGATTGCGAAAAGCGGAATCGCATCGCGAGCGCCCCCTCCAGTTGTGCCATTCGTCGAAGTTGCAGGCAATCTGCTGGCGGAACGGCACGCGAAATCGGTAGGATGGTTTGGTAGCGGGAGCGCATCTGCAAAACCGGTGTGGGTCCGCGTCCCATGCTCCATCGCGTGGTGGTTCAACAATTTCCGTCGGATCTCCACCAAGAAGCGTCGAAAAGACTTATGATTTTGATTCGTAAGGAGAGAATCCAGGTTCCATGTCTTCTGCAGACCGTCTCAACCGCCAATTGCAGTGCCACTGCGCATTGTTCTTGCGGATCATCTTTCTGATTGCATCAATCGCCATCTTTCAAGTGGCGCTATGCGCCCAGAGTTCAATTCCGGCTGCCGTGCAGGTTCCAACCTCGGCGCAGAATCCAGTGTTTGGCAGTGTGCCGGACGCCAAGCCCACCCCCGGAGTCCTGCCGCTAACTTTCAGCGACGCCATCGAGCGGGCTTTGCGCCGGAACCTGGCTGGTCTTCTATCGGAGTACAACACCATCGAGGCGCGGGGACAGAAGTGGCAGCAACTCAGCGCCCTGCTTCCGAACGTCAACGGGGATGTCCAGGAGGTCAGACAGAAGTTGAGCACGGAATCGGAAGGCTTCAGCGCCAAGCTGCTTCCTGGTATTCCTGCCATCATTGGGCCCTACTCCTTTTTTGACGTGCGCGCCTCGGCCACGCAACGAGTCTTCGACTGGCAGGCAATCCAGAAATACCGTTCTTCCGTGATCGGCGAAGGCGTGGCCAAGTTCAATCTGAAGGATGCGCGCGATCTGGTCGTGCTCGCGACTGGCAACGCCTACCTGCAGGCGATTGCCGGGGCAGCTCGCGTGGAAACCGCGCAGGCGCAGGTGGATTCGGCGCACGCTCTCTACCAGAAGGCGGTTGCGCAACAACAGGCCGGCGTGGCTCCGGCCATCGACACGCTGCGGGCGCAGGTCGAATACCAGGCGCGTCAACAACAACTGATCGCGGCCACGAATGACTTTGCGAAGCAGAAAATCTCGCTGGCTCGCGTGGTCGGCCTCGCTTCTGGCCAGGAATTCGAATTGGCCGATAAAGCTCCCTATGAGGCTTTCCCCATCCCCGATCTTGAAACCAGTTTGCAGCGCGCGTATTCCCTCCGCTCCGATTACAAAGCGGCGCGCGATCGTCTGGTCGCCGCGCAACTGGAACGCAGCGCCGCCACTGCCGGATATTTTCCCACCCTTAATATGGCGGTAAACTTTGGCGAAATCGGAGCGGCTCCCGGCGATGTGCTGCCTACCTACGCCGTCGTCGGCACGCTGAACATTCCGATCTTCCAGGGTGGCAGGGTCCATGGAGATGTGCTGAAAGCCGAAGCCAGCTTGCGGCGGGCGCAGGCGCAGATGGCGGATGTCCGCGCCCAGATCGATCAGGATATTCGCAACGCCCTGCTTGACCTCAAGTCGTCCAGCGATCAGGTGGAAGTCGCCCAGAGTTCGGTGAATCTTGCCGAGCAGGCGCTCACCCAATCGCAGGACCGTTTCTCCGCCGGGGTCACCGACAACCTGGAAGTGGTTCAGGCGCAGGAGGCGGTGGCGGCTGCGCACGAGAGTTTGATCTCGAGCCTTTATCTTAATAACCTCGCCAAAGTTTCCTTTGCCCGAGCCCTGGGGCGCGCCGAAGAGGGCGTCCGCGAATACTTGAAAGGGAAGTAACCAATGGTGGAACCGACCAGCAGTGTTGTAGCCGAGCCCAAACAACCGGAGGCGCCTGCGCCGCAGCCGCAGTCTCCGGCGGACAGCGAAGCCCTCTATCAGAGGCGGCCGGCGTTTTTGAACCATCCGCACACGAGGGTGGGATTCATTCTCGCCGGCCTCGTGATTCTGATTGCGGTCTTTTTTCTGTGGCGCTACTTCGCCAGCTACGAATCCACTGACGACGCGCAGGTCGACGGCCACGTCAACTCCGTGAGCGCGCGCGTCGGCGGCCATGTAACCAAGCTCAACGTGCAAGACAACCAATACGTGGAAAAAGGCACGGTGCTGGTGGAAATCGATCCTGCCGACTACGAAGTCGCCGTCGCCCAGGCCCGCGCCATATACGCCGACGCCCAGGCCCAGGCCGCAGCCGCCGGCATTAACGTCCCCATCACCAACGTGAGCACGTCGAGCCAGGTAAGCGGTGCACAAGCCGGCGTCTCCATGGCGAAGGCTGGAATCGCGGCTGCCCGCCAGCAACTGGAAGCGGCCAAGTCGCAGGTGGTGGAAGCGGAAGCGAACAATACCAAAGCGCAGAATGATCTTGTCCGCTACAAGCAGCTGATCGACAAGCAGGAGATTTCACAGCAGCAGTACGATCAAGCCGTCGCCGGCGCCCAGGCTGCCGCCGCAACCGTGCAAGCGGCGCGCGCCCGTGCCGACGCTTTTGCGTCCCAGATCGAGCAGGCCCAGAGCAGACTGCAGCAGGCCGGCGCCGATCTTCGCACCGCTGACACCGCGCCGCAAACCATGCGTGTCACGCGCGCCCGTGCCCTTTCCGCCGAAGCCAATGCCGATCGCAGAAAGGCCGAATTGGATCAGGCGGAACTGAATCTCCAGTACACCAAAGTGATTGCGCCGGTCAGTGGAGCCGTCAGCAATCGCACGGTAGAGGTCGGCCAAAACGTGCAGCCCGGCCAGGAGATGATGAAGGTCATCCCGCTCGAGGAGGGGGATCTCTGGGTCACGGCGAACTTCAAGGAGACGCAGCTCGCGAAGATGAAGCCCGGTTTGCCGGCTGAGATTGCGGTGGATGCGACCGGGAAGACCTACAAGGGGCGTGTCGATTCCATCGCCGGCGCCAGCGGCGCGCGCTTCAGCCTGCTGCCTCCCGAGAACGCCACCGGCAACTACGTCAAAGTGGTGCAGCGTGTTCCAGTGAAGATCGTGTTCGACAAAGACGAGACCAAGGGACACGAGCTCCGCCCCGGAATGTCGGTGGTGCCGAAGGTCTGGACGAAATAGCTCCGAGCCGCGAGCTTCGAGCAATCAATTCCCGTTCGCTCGAAGCTCGAAGCAGAGGTTGCGATAAATAATGGGCACTCCCGCCATCACCATGAATGACGCCGCCGAATGGCGTTCCCCGGTCAATCCGTGGGTCATCGCACTCGTGGTGACGCTGGCCACGTTCATGGAGGTGCTGGACACCAGCATCGCCAATGTGGCGCTGCCCCATGTGGCCGGCAGTCTTTCGGCGGGCCAGGACGAGAGCACGTGGATATTGACGTCCTATCTGGTGTCGAATGCCATCGTGCTGCCGCTGAGCGGCTGGCTCTCTTCGATCCTCGGCCGCAAGCGTTTTTACATGGGCTGTGTCGTCGTGTTCACGATCAGTTCGTTTTTGTGCGGACTGGCGCCCAATCTCGGCATGTTGATCGTCTTCCGCATCCTTCAGGGTGCGGGCGGCGGAGGTTTGCAGCCGAGTTCACAGGCCATCCTCGTCGACACCTTTCCTCCCGCCAAACGCGGCATGGCATTCGCCGTCTACGGCATCGCGGTGGTGGTGGCTCCGGCCATCGGTCCCACGCTCGGAGGCTGGCTCACCGACGATTTTAGCTGGCGCTGGATTTTCTTCATCAATATTCCAGTCGGCATTCTTTCGCTGGTGTTGACGCAACGGCTCATTCAGGATCCTCCCTACTTCAGGCGCCGCAAGTTGAGCGAAACCCGCATCGACTACATCGGACTCGGCTTGATCGCGCTCGGCCTCGGAACGCTGCAGGTAGTCCTCGACAAAGGACAACGCGAAGACTGGTTCGAGTCGCACTTCATCGTAGGCCTGAGCGTTGTCTCCGCCATATCGCTGATCTTCGTCATTTTCTGGGAGTGGTACCAGAAGGATCCCATCGTCGACCTGCATTTATTTCGCGAGCGCAGCTTCGCCACCTCCAACTTTCTGATGTACATGCTGGGATTTGTCCTGCTCGGCAGCACCTTGCTCTTGCCGCTGTTCATGCAGACGATGTTGGGCTACACTGCCGAACGCTCCGGGCTGGCACTCATGCCGGGCGGTTTCGCCATCATGCTGATGATGCCGATTGTTGGATTTATGCTTTCGCGCTACAGCCCGCGCTGGATGCTGCTTTTTGGTTTGCCCATGCTCTCGTTTTCGCTATTCCATATGACCACCTTCGACCTGAGCGTGGATTTCCATACCATGATCATGGCGCGCGTCTACCAGGCGGTCGGACTGTCTTGTCTGTTCATGCCGATTAACATCGCCGCCTATGCCTCTCTGCCACGCGAGAAGAACAATGCCGCTTCCGGCTTGATGAACCTCGCCAGAAATATTGGCGGCAGCTTCGGGATTTCTTTTGTCACCACCGGCCTGTCTCGCCGCGCCCAGTTTCACCAGGTGCGGCTGGCGGAGAAACTGAACGCCGCTAATCCGCAGTTTCAGTCGGCGCTGCACGGGATGACGAATGCTTTCGCGAGCGGCGGCGCTGGGCCTGGCTCCGGAGGCGGCTCGGCGCAGCAGCATGCCTACGCGTTGATGCAGGCGAATGTGGTCCAGCAGTCGACCATGCTGGCCTACATCGATAATTTCTGGGTGCTCGGGGTCGTGATCCTTTGCATGATCCCGTTTGCGTTCTTGATCAAGAACGCGAAGCCCGCAGGCGAGATCGTGGCTCACTAGTGGAGAGCCGGGCGTCCCCGCCCGGCGGACGGGCGAGACGCTCGTCCCTCCACCGTATTACGAAGGGGGTTCGCAATGATTCGCATCGTTACTCTGGAACGGGAATTTGGCAGCGGCGGCGGAGCCATTGCCGTCAAACTAGCCCGCCGGCTGGGCTGGACGCTCTGGGACCACCAACTGACCAGCCAGATCGCCCAGCGCGCTCAGGTGACCGAATCGGCCGTGGCCTCGTGCGATGAGCGCGTCGATAGCCGCCTCTACCGCTTAGCCAAAGCTTTCTGGCGGGGCAGTTACGAACGCGGCATTTCTCTGGATGCCTCGCACGCATTTGATGCCGATCGCATGATGGCCATGGTGGGAGAGATCATGCGCACGATTGCGGCCGAAGGCGACGCGGTGATTGTCGGCCGTGGCGCGCCATTTTTCCTGCGCGAACGCGAGGATACTCTCCGCGTCTTTACCTATGCTCCCCACGACGAAAAAATCCGCCGCCTGGTGGCAGCCGGCAAGCGCCGCGAAGAGGCCGAAGACCTGGTGGAGAACGTGGACAAGGAGCGGAGCGCCTACATCAAACACTACTTCAATGCGGAATGGCCGACGCGCTCCCTTTATCACCTGATGATCAACACTGTGGTTGGAGACGAGAACGTAATCGCAATGATTATGAGCGGCATGGAGATGCATGCAGTTCATCGCGCCGAGGCCGCGCTGCGCGGCGTCCGCTGAAATTGAGTGCGTTCATAAATCCACGGCTGTCAACTTGAGCAACGCGAACGACCGATAGGACTTGAACTCGCGAAGCGCGACATCCTTCAATTTCCTCAGGATGAACCAAATTCAGACCAGGAATTCACGGGAAAGTTCGCTAGTTGGATTTCTTCTTTCCAAAAAGGCCGCTCAAGGGATTGTTTCTCTCCCCGGGCACCAGGCTTTTGAGTTTCTGGTCCACCATTCCTTTCACATCCGGCGCGAAGGTTGGGTTGGCGGTAGTGCCTCCGATACTCACCGGAATTCCGCCCGCACCGAGGCCGGCGACTTTTGTGAGACCGGCGCCGGCGCCGGCAAGGCTGGCCAGCATCTTGAAGTCGAGTGCCTTGCTGGGGCTAATGGTGCCCGCACCGGTGACGGTTCCAAGCGATGGGATCACCAGGTTGATATGGTCGAGGCGTGTGCCATCGGGCGCATACCGCACATCGGAACTCAGGTTCTCGATGGTAGTGTCATTGCCGGTTTGCTTGCCGGTCAGGGCGGAGATGGCCGAGAGCTTCGATCCCAGGTTGAAATCCGCGAGCGCCGCATTACTCATCTTTACCCAGCCGGTCGAGACCAGCTTATTAAGCGGACCGGCGGAGTCGATTTCGATTGATAACGTTCCTCCCTTGAGTTTCGAACCCGTCGGAAGAACAACGCCCAGTGCCGGAAGCAAGGTCTCGAGGTCGTCAACCGGCATGGCTTGTCCGCGCAGCTTCGTTTGGATCGACGTGGTCTCGCCGTGCATATCGTAAGTTCCGGTCAGGTTGGCCAGCGCCTTGCCGATTGCGACGTCACCCTGCATTAGCTTTCCAGACTCACTTTTCAAGTCGTGCTGAAGGGAGAAGACCACGTGGACGGGCACTCCCGCGGGAGAGCCCTGCGGAACCAGTTTTAGTGACGTGGCCTTCAAGGTACCGCTGGCCTGTGCGATGTGGCCGTCGGAATTGACCTTGCCCGCGAAATCAGCCGAACCCGTGATACCCAGTTCCGGATCAACCAGCGCCGACTGGGTGAGATCGAGTTTCTTGAGAGTCACCATGGCTTGCACCGGAGTCAACGAAGTGTCGGCCGAATCGATCGGACCAGCGGTGCCGTCGATCTTCAAGCTGCCTCCGCCGGGGAGACGGATGGAAACGACTACGGGAAACGCGCTGGTAAAAGAAAAATTGTGCACGGCCACGTTGACCTGGTCGTACACGACGGGGTTGCGTTTCCCGGTGGTGGATCCAAGCGTGATGGTCCCGCCGGTCAGGTCGAGTTGGTCCACGTTGACGTTCGCCGGTGTGCCGGACTTCTTGTCGCTCGCTTTCGCTGGTTGCGCTGCCTGATTTCCGAGCGAGGAGAAGTTCCAGACTCCATCGCGGTCGCGCAGCAGAGTGATTTCCGGACGGTCGATGACAATTTTTGTGATGTTAAGTCGTTTGCTGAAGATCAGCGGTATCAGTTCAACGCCCACTCGAAGCGTTTTCGCCTGGATAAACGGCGCGTTACTGAACTTGGGATCGTCCGCTATCGAGAGTTGGTCAGCTTGCACGCTGCCGGAAAAGATGCCCAGGCTTAAATTGCCGACTTTCACCGGCCGGCCCAGAGCCGAGCTGAGGTTCGATTCGATCTGGGGACGGAAAGTGTTGACGTTTACCAGCAACGGAAGCACGATCGCGATCACAATCAATAGAACGACGACAATGCCGGCAACTTTGACAACGGGCTTCACTGCGATACCTCCTCACGAAAGCGTGATCCAAACAGCGGGCGAAGTGAATCGGGAACGGGGACAAGCCATCAAAGTGGACAGTCTACCAAAACTGAGCGAAGGCTTCCCCTTGGACGCCGCCGTTATAAGATAGGCGAAAGGCATGGAGATCATTCCCCAAGTAGCAGCTTCCGATTCGTATCCCCCGGTGCAGGAGGAAGTGGCGCGGTTCGCTGGCTCGCCGGAAGTGCGCGCGGCATTTGATCGCTTCCGGGCGCAGGAATCGCAGTTTGCCCTCTGGCAGATGGAGGCGACACGGGTGGCCGCGCCTCCATTCGGAGAGTCGGCGCGCGGCGCCTGGCTGGCCGGACGTTTTCACGAACTCGGCCTCAACGACGTGCAAGTGGATGAGGTGGGCAACGTGTTCGGCGTTCGTCCCGGCTACGGAAGCCGTTTTGTTTCGCTCAGCGCCCATATCGATACGGTTTTTCCGGCGGCGACGCCGTTGAATATCCGGCAGCAGGGCAGCCGGTTGTATGGTCCCGGCGTCTCCGACAACGGCGCGGGCATTGCCGCCATGCTGGCCGTGGCCAGTGTCCTCGGCAGCTTGCGAATTTCGCATGCCCTGCCCTTGGTGTTCATCGGCAACGTAGGCGAAGAAGGCGAGGGCGATCTGCGCGGCATGCGCCACGTTTTCGCGACGCCGCGCTGGCGCGACACGATCGCCTACAGCGTGGTGGTCGATGGTGCCGGAACGGACACCGTGGTCGCCGAAGCCTTGGGCAGCCGCCGTTTCGAGGTGATCGCGCGCGGTCCCGGAGGTCACTCGTGGAGCGACTTCGGCGGTCCCAATCCGATTATCGCGCTTTCCCGCGCGATCGAGGCCTTCAGCCAAACTCCGGTGCCCACCTCGCCGAAAACAACATTCAATATCGGCGTCATTCGCGGCGGAACTTCCGTGAATTCCATTCCCGAGTCCGCCAGCATGAGAGTCGATCTGCGTTCCACGTCGACGCCGGAAATTGACCGGCTGGAGCGAGCGCTGCGCACTGCGCTGGATCAGGCGATCGCAGCGGAGAATCGGGCCGCGGCTAAGCACGCAGCACGGAAGCCTCTCGTGGTCCAGAGCGAAGTGGTCGAGATCGGGAGTCGTCCGGCGGGCGAACTGGCGCCGGACGCGCGGCTTCTAAAGGTAATTCGCGCCGTGGATGCCCACTTGGGCAATACGGCTCAGGTGCAGCGGGCCTCGACCGATGCCAACATCCCGCTATCGCTCGGCCGTGAGGCCATTGCGATCGGCGGCGGCGGCTCCGGCGGCGGCGCCCACACGTTGCAAGAATGGTTCGATTGCAATGGACGAGACCTCGGGCTCAGGCGCATTCTACTTACCATGCTGACACTGTCGGGAGTAGGGGAGTAATGACGATGATGCGAATCGCTCCGATTCTTCTGTTGGCCCTGGCCTCTGGCGTGTCCGCGCAGACCGCGCAGAAGCCGAAAGCGGACCTGATCTTCACCCACGGCAACATCTACACCGGAGTGGTCGATGCGGCTTCTTCGCTGGGTGCGGGCCAGCGCTCGGAGGCGCTGGCGATCCTCGGCGACCGTATCATCGCCATTGGGAAGCGCGACGAGATCATGAAGTTGAAGGGGCCGGAGACAAAGATCGTCGATCTCGAAGGCCACTTCGTCATGCCCGGATTCAATGACGCCCACATGCACTTGGCCAGCGCAGGTCTGGAGAAGATGAACGTGAACCTGACCGGCGTAAAGACACTGGACGAGTTTCGCGACCGCATCCTCGCCCGGGTCGAAAAAGCGGCCCCCGGAGACTGGATCGTGGGGGGCGGCTGGGACGAAACTCTGTGGCCGGTCAAGGTTCTGCCCACGCGCTGGGATGTGGACGAGGTGAGCAGCAGCCATCCCGTTTTTCTGACGCGTGTGGATGGGCACATCGCGGTGGCCAACACGCGCGCCTTGCAACTGGCCAGCATCACCGTTGCCACTCGCGATCCCGACGGTGGAAAGATCGATCGCGACGAGGCGGGCACGCCCACCGGCATTCTGCGTGAGAAAGCGCAAGAGGCGGTCGATGCAGCGATTCCTAAACCGACGCACGACAAGCGCCGGCAAGCCATCGAACTGGCGCTTGCGGATTTGGCGAGTCACGGCGTCACCTCCGCGCAGGATTACTCGCAGTGGGATGACTTTCAGATTTACGAAGAACTCGAACGCGACGGAAAACTGACCGCGAGGATTTCCGAGTGGCTACCTTTCGACGACTCGATTGAAGAGTTGAACAAGAAACGCGACTCGCATCCCGTGTCCGACACCATGCTCCACACCGGAATGCTGAAGGGCTTCATGGATGGTTCGCTCGGCTCGAAAACCGCCGCGATGCTTGATCCCTTCAGCGATGACCCGAAGAACAGCGGACTGCCGCAATACGATGCGGCCAAGCTGAATGCGATGACGAAAGAGCGCGTGCTGGCCGGATATCAGATCGGTTTTCACGCCATCGGCGACAAAGGGGTGCAGTTGGCGCTCGACGCCTTTGCCGAGGCGGAGAAGGCGGCAAAAGACGCCAAGGTGAAGGCGGCCGATGGTGGCAACAACAATGATTACCGCCTTCGCATCGAGCACGCGCAGGTCACCACGCTGCAGCAGATCCAGCGTTTCAAGGATCTCAAGGTGATTGCCTCCATGCAGCCGAGCCACCTGCTTACGGATATGAACTGGGCCGAGTCCCGTCTGGGACCGAAGCGCGCCGAGCATTCCTACGCCTGGGCTGAGTTCCTTCGCCACGGAGTGGTGCTGGCATTTGGCACGGACTATCCGGTAGAACCGGTCACCCCATTTCGAGGAATCTACGCGGCTCTTACCCGTATGAGCGAAGACGGAACGAAGAGCTACTATCCCGCGCAGAAACTGAATATTGAGCAGACCATCGCCGCCTACACCACGGGCTCGGCGTTTGCCGAGTTCTCCGAAAAGCAAAAAGGCAGGCTGGAGCCGGGCATGTTCGCCGACTTTGTAGTTCTAGATCGCGACCTGACCGCAGCTCTGCCGCCGAAAATCCTGGAGACGAAAGTTTTGCGCACGGTAGTCGGCGGCAAGACCGTGTACAGCATTGAATCATTGAGTCATTGAGGCATTGAATCATTGAAATCTTCGACGATCGCGGTGGTTTTAATGACTCAATGATTCCATCTCTCAATGACTCAATATAAAGAGCGCGAGCGTGCGTTCCTGATCGGCGCCCCGCTGGCCATCATCCCGGCTCTGGTCTTCCTTCCCGTCGTGGTGTTCCTGATCGTTTTTCCCCAGGTAGCGCACGGGCGGCTGATCGGGCTGTTCGTGTTGCCGGCCTGCGCGCTGGCGGGCAGTTACGGACTGTGGAAACTGGCGCTGGGCGCGGTCGAGAAGCCATGGGGAATCTTCAACGTCCTGAGTTTTGGAGCGCTTCTAGTCTTGCTGGTCATAGCCGGCTACACCGGACTGTTCCTGGCCCTGATGACGCTGAAACTATAGCGTGGTTGTGTGGTGACGGGGCTCCGCCCCGTCCCGGCCGGCAAAGCTACACAACATTCTCGCCCACCCGTGAACGTCAACCGCCTTTTCTGCGTCTAATTGATTTAGCGCCCTTCGAAACGATCCCTGCCTGGGGCGAAGGTATAATAAAAAATTAGGCAGTTTCAGGAGGAAATCAATGGATTCGCGCGAAGGCGCCTTTTGGGTGCGCCTCAAGGCCAACCGCTGGGCCTACACTTTTACGATTCTAGCGACGCTGACCGTCGGAATTCTGATTGGCACGGTTGTCTCTTCGGGAGTGAAAGGCAAGGAGGGGCAGAAGTCTTCCGATGCCACCCCCCTGACCATTCCCGCTCCGCAACAGCTCTCGACCGCCTTCTCTCAGATTTCCAAGCAACTCGAGCCGAGCGTGGTCAACATCAATACCGAGTCAACCGTCAAGAATCCGCACCGCCGTGGGCGCTCCGTGCGTCCCGATCCGGACGACCAGGATCAAGGCAACGGTGATGACAGCCCGTTCCAGGATTTCTTTGACAAGTTCTTCGGCGGTCAAGGCGGTCAGGGCGGAGAACCGGGCACCATCCGCCAACGCTCGCTCGGTTCCGGCGTGATCGTGGATTCGAAGGGCTACATCGTTACCAACCGGCATGTGGTCGAGAAGGCGGATCGTATTCGCGTGAAGTTGCAGGATGATAACCCGGCTTCTCCGGGCCGTGATGCCAAGTTGATCGGCATGGACCAGGAAACCGACCTGGCGGTGATCAAGATCGAGGTCGACCATCCCCTGCCGGCCGCCAAACTGGGCAACTCCGACGGCATGGAAGTTGGCGACTGGGTGCTGGCCATCGGCAGTCCCTTCGGATTGCAGGAAACCGTCACCGCAGGCATCGTGTCGGCCAAGGGGCGCAACATCGTCCCCAACCGGCAGTTCCAGTCTTTTATTCAAACGGACGCCGCCATCAATCCCGGCAATTCCGGTGGGCCGCTGGTAAACATGGCCGGTGAAGTCATCGGCATCAACACTGCCATCCTTACCGAGACCAGTTCCTACGCGGGCGTGGGCTTCGCCATGCCTTCGAACACGGTCAGTCAGGTCTACAACCAGCTGATCGGGCCGGAGCACCGCGTGGCGCGCGGCTCCATTGGCATCGAGTTCTCCGCCCAACCGAACCCGGCCATTGCCCGCATCTACGGATCGGGTGTGACCGTATCGAACGTGATCTCCGGCAGCCCGGCCGACGAGGCGGGCCTGAAAATCGGTGACACCATCACCTCCGTGGATGGCAAGGACGTAAAGAGTGGCGACGATCTGGTGGCGGACATCGCTTCCCGCAAGCCTGGCTCGAAGGCCAAGCTCGCCTTCGTCCGCAACGGCAAGAAGCAAGACGCGACGGTCACCATCGCCGATCGCTCGAAACTGTTCGCTGCCCGTCTGGGCGAAGAAGACGAAAACCAGAGTGAGGAAGCGCCCAAGGCCAGCAAGTTCGGAGTCACCGTTCGCAGTATCACTCCCGACCTCGCCGATCGCCTGAGCATTGCCGCCGGCAAGGGCGTGGTAGTGCAGGACGTGAAGCAGGGATCGTTTGCCGAGGATCTCGGTCTGAATCGCGGCGACGTGATCCTGGAAGTGAACAAGCAGCCCGTAAACAGTCCTGACGACTTTACCAAGATCGAGGCGTCGCTGAAGAGCGGGCAGGATGTGGTGTTCCTGGTGCGCCCGCGAGGTGCAAGGTCGCAGGACGGAACCATCTTCCTGGCAGGTACACTTCCGTAACCGATCAGTGCACCGGCGAGACTGGCACTCCATCCCTATTTCAGTGACCATAAGGGTGGGCCGGTCTCGCCGGTTTTTTGTTGGAGCAGTCGTTAGTCGTTTGGTCGTTGGTCGTTCGCGGGTTTCAAGTGAACGACGCGTCCCGAACGACCAACGACCAACGACTGACGACCAACGACTGACGACAAACGACCGATTTTGATGGCAAGCCGAGAATGATCGAAGCCTCTAAACATGCAGCGGTCTAATCAAATTCCGCGTTGGCGACGGCTAGGCCTTTGCAGCCTGCTCTGCTTGGCCGTGCCGGCATTCGCCATCGCGCAGACCGAGACGTCAACTCCGCCAAAGAAGCCGGCGCAATCTGCCGCGGCGCCCGCCAAGAAGCCAGCGCATCACACCACGACCCACGCGACCACCACGCAAACCTCGGCTCACAAGCGCTCAGTTCAGAAGGGCGCCTCAGCGCAGAAGGGTAAAAGCACTCGCGGCAAGAAGGGCTCCAGGCAGGTTGCGAAAAAGCACGGCCAGCAGGCGATTGACTCGACTCGCGCCCGCGAAATTCAGACAGCGCTCATCCGCGAGCATTACATGCAAGGAGAACCAACGGGCGAGTGGGACAGTGCCACGCAGGCTGCGATGCAACGCTATCAGGCCGATCACGGATGGCAGTCGAAGACAACGCCAGATTCCCGAGCCCTGATCAAACTCGGATTAGGCCCCAGTCCCGATCACCTGCTCAATCCGGAAAGTGCAATGACGACGCCCTCCGGTTCCGCAGCGGTGGGCGATCCGAAGTCCGGGCCGAAACAGACTCCGGCAGAAAACAACATTCCCCAGTAGTAGCCCGTGTGGAGCGGCCGCCCTCGCCCGCGTGAAGCCCCTTATGGTTTTGCGGTCTCTTTTGGTTTTCGTCGTGGACCCAGGTAAACCGCGGGTGCCTTATCCTTGCGCGTTCTGTGCGCAAGGGTGGGATTCCACGGCACCATCCCCCTGGGGACTTTAACCCGCGCGGCGCGGGCGCCCTCGCCCGCGTGAGCCTCAGAGCGGCTCGTCCGTTTCGGCCAGCCCAAACGGCAAATGCCCTTTCTTCTCGACCTCCGCCCTTGCCTTTGGCGCTTTCTTAAACGCCCCGCAGGTCGCGCACATGTGCGGACTGCACGTGTCCGGCTTTGACTGAAAAAATGATCTGCTTGGTTTTGCGGTCTCTCTTGTTTTCGTCGTGGATCTAGGTAAACCGCGGGTGCCCCATCCTTGCGCGTTCTGTGCGCAAGGGTGGGATTCCACGGCACCATCCCCCTGGGGACTTTAACCCGCGCGGCGCCGGCGCCCTCGCCCGCGTGAGCCTCAGAACGGCTCGTCCGTTTCGGACTGCTCAAACGGCAAATGCCCTTTCTTCTCGGTCTCCGACCGCAAAGGCAGACTTTTCGCGCAAGGATCAGTACCAGCGTTCGTTCATCCATGGGAGGGAAATTGAGATGCGACCGCACGCGATTGCATTAGGAACTACGCTGATATTGTTGATCTCGGCTTTGGCCTTTGCGCAACCCAGAACCGAGAGCCATGATGGGTTGTTCGCCAGACTCTCCTACAGCAGTGGCGATATTGTCGATTGGCGCCAGGAACGAGGCAATCCCCAGATATGCTTCGCGCTGTATCGCAGCGGCTATTACCGCGTATCCAGACTGACGGAGAGAGGCACTGAAACACTCCAAGGAACATTGTCCGAGGATCAAGCCTTACGTTTCCGCGGCATGTTGGAAAATCTCGACTTCCAATCCAGCGGGGGCGCTGTTACTCGGAATGGAGCGGAAGTGTTTATAGCCGAAGTTGTTCGTAAGCGGAGAGCCACGCATTATGCCTGGATCGATCCCGACCACCAGCGCCCGTTCCCGAGTTCGGCAATGAACGTTGTCCAGTGGCTGCGGGACTTTAAGCCGGAAGGCGGCTCGCCGCTCACGGTGCGCGAACTGAGCGACCAGCCTCCCATTTGCCCGCTCGCATCGAAGCCCGTGTTGCCCCTTTTAGCAAGTTTGAGCCCCGCAGTCACGGGATCGTCCCTTTGTAAGCAGCCCTAACAGCGATCACCGCCCCGGAATGCTGCGATAGTGAAAAGCGCTGGCCAGATGTCCGGCGTATAATCCGGCGTTCGACCAAGAGTTATGAATTACGTCAAAGGCATCCTTAGCGGATTAGCCGCGATAATACTCGCGGAGTTTGTCGGCCCGGGCTTTTGGCTTGTCTTTAGAGGCATCAGTAAGGAAAAGGCAACTGGGCTGGCCGTCGTCTCGGCTGGGTTCGCAGAGAATTTCTTTTCGCCCGTATTCTGGATTCTCGCGATTCTGTTCTTCACATCGTTTTTTGTGGCCAGTCGACTTGGAAATAAGTTCTTGAGAGTATTTCTGTTCTGGATTCCAACGCTGATGCTTTCCGCGTTCAGCCTTGCGATTGTGGCGCTGTTCACTTGCCTCTTCATGCTTGCCAGACATCATTGAGACCAAGTAACTCTCAGAAAGTGCTTCGCAAATGGACCCCTCAAGGTGAGCGGCTTTCAGCCGCGGAGTGTGGATACTGCCATGGCGAGCGTTCCCAATTCCGCGCTCTAACCTCCGCCTTTTTCATCACAATCAGCCGGTGTGCGCCATCACAGACTTCCAACCCGCCCGATGCAATAATGATCTCCTGATGGGCCAGTGCAGAGCTGCGCCAGCCTCCAAAGTTTATTCTTTGATAACTAAATTTGAAGCATTTTGAGGCGATGAGCGGACCTCAAAAAAGCCGCCGAATCTATGAATTTCAAGAGAAAAGTGCGAGGAATCGAGCTAACTCCTTATTCCGGAATATTTTGAAAATAAGTCCTTGGCGCTCTAGATTTTGGCGGGAAGACTGCCCCTAACCCCGTCATTCCACTAGGGAGGGGGGTGGGGGGTGGTAGTAAACACGGGTTAATAACTATCTAGTGAACAACAAAGAACCCAAGGGCCAGCTAGATAAGTGTGGCCTGGATGCTGCCGATGGGCCAGAGGATTAGGGCTTGCTCGCTGCGGGAGCCGGGGTTGGAGCCGGGGTTGACGTCTTGCTGTACACGATCTTTTTCGTCCCGCCCTCACACGTGCCGACCACTTTACCGTCCACTTCTTTGTCCTTCGCCACGATTTCGAGCGTGTACGACTTCACGCCGTTCGCTTCCACCTTCTTTGCGATTTCGGCTTTCAGTTCTTCACAAGGCTTTCCTGCTTGCGCGTAAGCGCACGCCGACGCAAATAACAGAACGGCAACTGTTGCCAATGATTTCATGGTGCAATCTCCTTCGCTGGGGTGTCTGAGCCAGAGCGGAGCATATCACTGGCGATGAGAGTCCTTATGATTACGCCAGTAATCCACGAGACAGCCGGAAGTTTGAAGCTCAATGCTGGTTAGTCCAGCACCGGCCGCGGGCAGTAGGGAATCGGCATTCCCGCAACGATCGCCCCCGGGTTGCCCTCCACCAGCGCGTCGGCATACTCGGCTCCAACGATTTTTTCCGCCACCGCGCGACCCGCGGAAAGATTCGGAATCCGCCGCTTGGTGTCGTGCGCGTCCGAGGCAAGAATGTGAACCGCCGAGCGGTCGAGCAGCCAGCGCGCGATGATTTCGGGCCGCTCTCCCCAGAACCCAGTCAACGCCGACGCCGTGACCTGCATCAGACAGCCCTGCTCCGCCCACTCCAGAAGGCGCTGCGGAGTTTGCTGCAGAATCGGGTTCCGTTCCGGATGCGTCAGGATCGGCGTAAGCCCGCGATCTCCCAGGCGGAAAAAACAATCGCCCAGCCGGGTGGGCACGCTGTAGTTGCTGAGCTCAATCAGCAGATAGTTGGTTTCGCCGATCGTGTAGGTGTGCGGCTGCTCGAGCACGCGTTCGAGGTTTTCAAACGAAAGATGAAAATCGCAGCCCAGGCTCAATTGCAGCGCGGGGCCGGCCTTCTCCTGTAATTGGCCCAGAAGCCCGGAGAGATATCCGCGATCGTAGGCATAGCGGTCGTTGGCGTGCGGCGTGGCGACCGCATGAGTAATGCCGTCCGCCGCCGCCATGCGGCACATCTCGACGGCTACATCCCAGGACTTGGGGCCGTCGTCAACCTCGGGCAAAAGGTGGCAGTGGATGTCAATCACGAAGTAATCTTCACTCAGGACATATCACTTGCAATACTTAACGATTAGAACACATCCACAATCGGGTCATCTGTCCGTCAGGTCATCGGGCCATCGAAGTTCAAAGACTTTTGATTTTAGATGACCCGATGGCCCGATCACCCGATGACTCGATGCAGTTGCTTTCTTCCCGCCTTATCGTGCAGGATAGTAAACACGACATTCTTCATTCTCACCATGGATACTGAGGAGTAGGTTTGCCAATGAGCTTTCTGAGGGCAGCGCGCGCCGCACTGCCAGGTCAAACGGGTTTTCGCCAAATTCTTGTGGTCATGGTCGTCGTTCTGGCCGGACTTTTCCTTTCCTGCGGCAGCAGCTACGACCGCAGTAAAGTCAGGGGGCCTAACCATATTGCCTACGTGACCCTGCCGTCGACCGGCCAGGTGCTTCTGCTGAACATTAACGGCGTAACCGGCGCCATCACCAGCGGACCGGCAACCCCGCAAGTGGCGAACACAACGCCCACCGGCCTGGCGCTGCTCCCGTCGAGGAAGTTTCTCTACGCGATCAATTCCCGCGCCAATACCATCTCGATCTTCAGCATCGCCAACGACGGCACTTTGACGCAAACCGCCGCCCCGACTCCGGCCGGCGACGGGCCCAATATGGCGGTCATTGATCCTTCCGGCAAGTACTTGCTGGTGACCAACAATTACGGCAACAGTGTTTCCGTTTACTCCATCGATCCCGGCAGCGGCGCTTTGTCGGAGGTCGCAAATTCTCCCTTCGAGGCGAATGCGAATCCAACCCAGATTCTGATCACGCCTTCCGGCCAGTACGTCTATGTGACCAATCCGGGCATTGGAATGGTCACCGCTTTCTCCTTCTCGAACGGCGTACTCACGCAGGTGTCCGGAGTGCCCGGGGGGCTGCCCGGGTCTCCATACGTTTCGGGAGCGGGAGCCTCGGCGCTGGCCGTGGATGGCAGCGGACGATTCCTCTATGTGGTGAATCCTTCGGCCAGCAACCCGCAACCGTATCAGAACACCGTCGGCAACATTTCCGGCTTCAATATCGACCCCGGCACCGGCGCGCTGACACCCATGCTCGGCTCGCCGTTTTACTCCACCGAGGGCGTCACCGGCCCCACCGCGATCACGGTCGATCTCACCGGCAGCTTTGTTTTCGCGCTGACTCCGGGGTCGAGCTATTCCTTCTGGAGTTTCGAGATCGATTCCACGACCGGGGAACTGACGGCGATAACAAGCTCGCCGTTCAGCTTGGCCGCGGGCGGTCTGTTCGCCCTCGCCGACCCCACCGGCGACTTTCTTTATGTCGGAAGCCAGTCTGGAAAGAACATTGCCGCCTACACCTACAATCAAAATACCGGTGTTCCCACGGCCGTATCGGGCTCGCCTTTTTCCATCGGAGCGGCTCCCGGGATGATGGTGTTTTCACAGTAGAAGCCGGGGTTCGAGTTCGGATTCCCTTTTGCGATCTGTGATTTGCGGGCTTGGCACTTTGGTGGTGCGAGTTTGGCACCCGCGTGCCATTTTCAGATTCGCCGCTTCGTCTTACATTCCCAGTTGAGCAGTTCTGGGGGAGGGCTGCCCGGGCGTCCTGGGTTCGAAAGAATCCGGACGCCCGTTTAATTTAGAAACGATCTTGTAATTTTGTAATCGGGTAATTTGGTAGTTTGAAAATCCAGCGCGGATTTGGTTTTGAATTACAAAATTACCCAATTGCCAAATTACAAAATCCTACCGGGCAAACAACAGTCTCCGCGCTGCACGCGCGACAACCCGATCCGCCCCGCGCTCAATTTGTCGAAATAGTGAAGTTCACCGTGATGCGCGCCTGCGTTTCCACCGGCTGCCCGTTTTGGAGATACGGCTTGAAGTGCCACTGTTTCACTGCCTCGCGCGCTGCGGCGGCTAGGATGGTAGGCCCACTGAGAATCTGCAACTCCTGGATTGTGCCGTCGCGCGAGATGAGCGCCTGCAAACTGACTGCGCCCTGCACCTTCATCTGCCGCGCCAGCAAGGGATAATCCGGGGGCACAGAAACGCTCACGCTCTGCTCCGTTTGCGGCGAGAGCTGCACCCGATTGCCGGCATTGGCGGGCGCATTCGCCGCCGATGCGGGTGCGGAACTGGACGCGGAAGTCGCGCCCGAGTCCACGTCCAAATGAATGGCATTGCTTTTCGCGGGCACTTTGATGTGCCGGTTTCCGGCTACGACTTCCACCTGCAAAGGAGGTAGTACCGCGCGCTCGGCGCTGGCCGAGAAGGGAGCCTCGGCCGCAGCGGGCGCAGGGGATTTGGCTGGCTTGCGTTCCCGCGCCGGAGTCGCCGGCGACGCGGTTGGCGCAGCTATACTCGCACTCGTACTACTCTTACTTTTGCTCCGAACCGCGGTTTCCTGGACTTCAGCTCCCGGCGGGAACCAGAAGTCCCAGTCTTTCAGTACTACCGCCCCCAGCGCCACCAGTAGTATCCCCAGCGCGATGAGCATCCGCTTTCGCTGCACTTCCGCATCCTGCGATGGGGTTGGCAAGGGGAGCGGCGTCGACCGCTCCAAATGGTTCTCGGGCTGGTTTTCGTCCTGAAACATGGGCAAGCAGGCGTCTTGGATTCTGCGCCGGAGAATGCAGAGTAAGTATGCCCCCAAACCCGAGCCCATGCCAAGCGAATCCCGCACTGGCTCTACCCTTTGCCCGTGCTGTCCGGCCGGTAGAGACAGGCTTGCCCCATCTCCGGCAGCGAGACGCAGCAATCCGGGTCTTCCCCGCAAAGCCCGTTCCCCGCTCAGGAAGCTTTCGAAACCTTGTAATCGAGCTTGTCAAGAATGCCGATCGCGGCGTCCAGAATCTCCTTGTCCACCTTACGATTCGACGCGATCGCCTCCGCCAGCGGGACGGAAATAATCTTGTTCCCCCGCAGCGCCGCCATGTGCCCGAATTCGCCGCGGTGCACCATGTCGATGGCGCCCAGTCCGTAGCGCGTGGCCAGCACGCGGTCGAAAGCGCTGGGCGTTCCGCCCCGCTGAATGTGCCCAAGCACAACCGACCGCGACTCGAAGCCCGTCCGCTTTTCGATCTCGCTTGCCAGCGTCGAACCGATTCCGCCCAGCCGAAGATGCCCGAACTCATCTTTTCCCGCTCCCAGAGCCGACACTCCACCGTGTTTCTCGATGCCGTCGGCAAACTTCGCGCCTTCGGCCGCCACCACGATGCTGAAATATCTCCCGCGGGCGTGGCGCTGACGAATCAGTTCGGCCACCTGCTCAATATCGAAGGGAACTTCGGGGATCAAGATGATGTCAGCGCCGCCCGCGATGCCGCTGTAAGTCGCGATCCAACCAGAATCGCGTCCCATCACTTCCACCACGATCACGCGATTGTGAGCCTCGGCTGTCGTATGCACCCGGTCGATGGCTTCAGTAGCTATATTCACCGCCGTGTCGAAGCCGAAGGTGAAATCGGTACCCGACAGATCGTTGTCGATCGTCTTCGGAACGCCCACCACCTTTACGTCGATGGCGCAAAGTCTCTGCGCTACCGAGAGCGTGTCGTCGCCGCCAATGGCGATCAGCGCCTCACACCCATGTTTCAGGAGGTTCTCGGCGCAGTGCTTCAGGCCGTTGTCATGCTTGGCCGGATTCGTGCGCGAAGTGCGCAGAATCGTGCCACCACGCGGCAGAATGCCACCTACCGCCGTAAGGCCGAGTTCCATCGTCTTGTTTTCCAGCAAGCCGCGCCAGCCCTCCACAAATCCCACGAACTCGTCTTCATAGTGAAAGGTACCCTTGCGCACGATTGCCCGAATGACCGCATTCAGCCCGGGACAATCTCCCCCGCCCGTCAACACTCCAATTCTCATGGCCTGCTCGTCTCCTTAAGATGGGATTGTGTGACGAATGCGAGCCCGCGTCCTGAGCGTATGCAATTCGCCCCCACCCCACGTTTCAGTGGTTCGGAAGGCAATAGGTTATCACGCTGTTGATAAGAGCGAGAGACTGGCCACTAGCCACTGGCCGCTGACCACTGTCCTGCTACACTTCCCCCATGCGCGTCCTCGGCATCGACTGCGGCACGGAATACACCGGATACGGCGTAGTCGATTTGCTCTCCGACGGCCGTGACAATGATCGCCTGGTCTGCATTGTCTGCGGCGCCATCAAAGTTTCCCCGCGCGACCCCATGCCCGCGCGCCTCTCACGCATCTCGATCGGCCTTCAGGAACTCATCGCCCAGCATCGCCCCGACCGGGTCGCGATCGAAGACGTCTTCTACGCCGCCAACGTGAAGTCCGCCTTGAAGCTCGGACAGGTGCGCGGTGTCGCCATGCTGGCCGCCGCTTCCGCCGGACTCGAAGTCGCCGAATACTCGCCGCTCTCCATCAAGTCCGCAGTCGTCGGATACGGCCGCGCCGAAAAACATCAGGTCCAGCAAATGGTGACTCGCCTTCTCCATCTCGACCAGATTCCCGAACCCGCCGATGCCGCCGATGCACTCGCCATCGCCATCTGCCATCTGCACACCGCCGCCACCCAGGAACGACAGAGCGATAAGCCCAAGAGCAAAGATCGCCGCAGCCGCCCGAGCAACGTGGTGTCATCCTGAGCGGAGCAGGCCGCCTCGCTTGCGAGGCGAGATGCGGAGTCGAAGGATCCCTACGCCCTAAACATCGCCTCTGCCGCGGCAAGGCATTCTCCCCGCGCTCTCGGTCAAGTTACCTCCGGCACACTCCCAAAACCGCCGCGCACCGTGTCGCTCGTTCGTGCATCCGTTGCTGACTCGCGACCCTTCTCAAGCTATGCTGAAATAAAAGCACTCAAGAATACCTGCCGAGGATTTCATGAACCTTCCCCGTTCCGTCTCTGCCATCGTCGTCGCGCTTCTCCTGCACTCGCCTCTCATGCACGCCGCCCAGAATGCTTCCTGCATCTTCGACACGTTCTCCGCGCCCTCGGGATATTCCTTCAGCCAGATTAACGGAGTGAGCGACGACAGCGCCGTGGTTGGCCAGTTGCTCGACAACAATACGCTGCAAGCCGTGGCCTTCACGCGCTCCGCCAGCGGAGTTTTCACCGAATACGCCGCCCCGAAATCCTCCTCCACATGGCTGTATGGACGCAACGGCAGCGGCGTCAATGCCGGTTTCTACCAGGACAGCGCATACCCCGAACACATTCATGGATTTCTGCTGCAAGGCAGCACCTTCACTGCCGTCAATTATCCCAAGGCCGCCAATACCTGGCTCTTCGGCATCAACCAATTGGGAGCCACGGTCGGAAGCTTCAGCGCCAGCGCGTCCGTCACCAAGGGATTTATGCGAGTGAACGGCAAATACACCACCATTGCCTATCCCAGTGCTCAGGCAACTTATGCCCTGGCCATCAACGATAACGGCGATGTCGTGGGAACCTACGCCAGCACCGCCGTCAGCAACGGCTTCCTCTGGCAAAACGGAACCTTCACCACCATCAATGCCCCCCATGCCAGTTACGGAACCGTTCTACTCGGAGTGAACAACTCCGGCGTGATCGTGGGCAACCGTCTTACCGCCGAAAAAGAATTGGGCTTCATCTACGACAATGGAGTCTTCAAGAACATCGTGTATTCCGGCGCGAGCTATACGATGGCCGGCGGCATCAACAACAACGGCCTGATCTCCGGCCAGATCTATCTCACCGCCAACAGCACCCTGGGCTTCACCGCCGTGTGCAAGTAAGCTCTTGGCTGGATCGGGTGATTGAAGTGTGAACCCCGTGTGTCTTTGACTTTCAATGACCCGATCACCCGATCACCCAATCTGACTTGACACTCCCAGCCTCCATCCCCAATCATTACAGCGACCCATGCCGCGTCCATTTCAGATCTTCTGCCAGCTGATCTTTGCTTCAATCCTACTTCCTTCGATCCTACTTTCTTCAATCCTCGCCTATTCGCAAACCGAAGCCCCAGCCATAGTCACCTTCACCCTCGATTTCCCAGCCTCCCAGCCCGAGCACTACTCGATTCGGATTCAATCCGACGGCCCGTCCCGCTATCAGTCCAGCGGCCGACTCTCGACCGATTCCGACGAAACCGACAGCTTCGATCTCGACTTCACCGCAACTGCGGAGACGCGCCAGAAAATCTTCGATCTGGCGGCGAAGGCAGGGTTTTTTCAGAAGGACCTCGACGCCCATCACAAAGGCATTGCCTTCACTGGAAAGAAGGTGCTCACCTACAAAGACGCGCGGCGCAGCGGTGAGTCCACCTACAACTATTCAACCAACCTTGCCGTCCAGGAACTGACCAGCCTGATGCAAAGCCTCTCCGCCACGCTCGAATTCGGGCATCGTCTTCAGTACGATCGCCACTACCAGAAACTCGCGCTCGAAGAAGAACTCAAGCGCATGGAACAAATGGCCAGATCCGATCAACTCGTCGAGATCACCGCCGTTCGGCCGATCCTCGATCAAATCATCGCCGATCCCTCTGTGATCAACGTAACCCGAGCCCGCGCCCAACGCTTGCTGGAGCGCGCCGGCGTGCACTGATCGCGGGTCCAACGGGATTTATTGTCCAAAATCCCACTTGACTTAAGACCCACACCCTCGCAGACTCAAACCAGTCCCGGGAGAAGCATATGACGATCCCAAAACTCGGAAAGATGCTTGCAGTATTGGCCATGCTCGCGGCGTCTCTGGTGGGCTCGGCTTCGGCGGAATCGAAGGCGCGCATTGTGCGCCTGAGCGAAGTGCAGGGCACCGTGCAGATCGACCGCGCTGTCGGCGACGGTTTCGATAAAGCGTTTCTCAATCTGCCCGTGATCGAGGGCTCCAAGCTGAAGACCGGTAAGGACGGCCGCGCGGAAGTGGAATTCGAAGATGGCAGCGCGTTGCGCCTCGCGCCCGGCAGCGAAGTCGATTTCACTCGTCTCGCGCTCGGCGACGATGGCCAGAAGCTCAGCTCCGTGCAACTTGTCTCGGGCACCGTCTACGGAAGCCTTCACCCGAAGAAGGTTGGCGGGAAAGCTGGCGAGAAAGCAGGCGAGAACGATGGCGAAAACAGGAGCGACCAGTTCCTGCTGAGTTTTGCCGATGAGTCCGTCGCCGTGGCCGAGGCCGCGCACTTCCGCGTCGGGTTCGATGGCGCCAGCAAAGCGACTCTAGCCGTATTCAAAGGTAAGTTGCGCGCCACTGGACCATCGGGACAATTTGATGTCGCCGAGAAGCACAGCGCAAGCATCGACCTCAGCGATCCCGCCAAGAAAGACACGTTCGCGATCGCCAGGAATTACGAAGCGGAACCGTTGGACGCGTGGGATCGCCAGCAGGCAGACTATCACGATCGCTACGTGTCCGCCGGCGGCTCCAGTCTGGCCTCGCCGTATGCCTACGGCATGAGCGACTTGAATTATTACGGCAGCTACATGAACTGCCCCGGCTACGGACTTGGCTGGCAGCCCTACTTCATCGACGCCAACTGGAGCCCGTTCCAGGATGGCGGTTGGACGTGGTATCCCGGATCTGGCTATATGTTTGTGTCGGCGTACCCGTGGGGATGGATGCCGTATCGCTATGGCAACTGGGCTTTCGCGCAAGGCTGCGGCTGGATGTGGCAGCCGGGTTCCTGGAACAGCTGGTATGCGATTCCTCCGGTGGTGAATCCACCGAAGCGATTTCCGGTGCCGTTGCCCCCGCCGCGCGGCCGGTTGACGGTCATGGTGGGAAAGGGCCTCAGCGTGAATCCGCCGTCGGGAGTGCCGCGGCACCTGACCATCAACCCCGGCTCCGCCGCCTTCGGAGTGCCGCGCGGATCAGTGCGCCATCTCGACCGCCTCTCGAAAACAATGGAGCGGACTTCTCGTCCCGTCGTAGTCTCGTCGGCTCCGCCAGTTCCGTCCGCTCCGCCGCCAACCTCCTTTGGTGCGAGTTCGCTGACTCGCCCGGGGATGGCTACCAGCGGGCAAACGCACCATTCGACCACGCCGCCAGCGCCGTCGCGGCCTCACTGAAGCACGAGAAAAAAGGCGGCCAGAAAATTGGCCGCCTTTCCTCCTTTACCAAACTCTTTCTTACTCGACAGTTCTCACTCCACAACAATTCCCGCGTAGCCAACCACCGACGCATAATCTCCGGAGACATCGCCCGAGGTTGCATACTTGACCAGCGTGGCCGAAGTTGCCCCCAGAAGCTTGGCCGCCGTGAGCATGACCACCGTCGGTCCGAATCCGCACATGCTGATGTCTTCACGCAGCACCACTTCCCAGAGGCCGCGCGCATCCAGGGCCAGCACGCGTTCGATTGCTTTGTGGTCTTTCACGCGCGTGATCGCGTCGGACTCGTAGTGGTTCATGTCGCTGGATGCGATAATCAAGACCTTCTTCTTGCGATCCTCCTCGCGATCCTCTTCTTGATCTTCCTCCTCACGATCGGCAATCACCTCCGCCAGCGCTTCGCCCAACCCGCGGAGCGCATCAAAGTCGCTGGTGCCGATGACGATCGGAACGATATTCAACTCCGCTTGTTGCGCCTGCAGGAAAGGCAGCTGAACTTCGATGGCATGTTCGCTGCGATGCGCCGCGCTGTCCTCTTCGAGCGCCGGAAAGCGGCGCAGCAAACGAGCGCCCAGCTCCGCGTCCGCCGCGACCTCGCCCAGCGGAGTCTGCCACGCGCTATCGGTCATGACCGCAAGCCGGCGTCCCTTGCCCGTGTGATTGGGGCAGAGAATCACGCAGTGCTCGGGAATCTCCAGGCGCGAATACACTGCGCCTGCGACGCTTCCGGAATAAACGTAGCCCGCATGAGGAGCGACACATCCGATAGCGGCAATGCGGCCGGTCTCAGCCTGAGTCTCGCCCGCAGAAGTGTAGGCTCGAACATCGCGCAGCAATTCTCCAGCGCGCCCCGGATAAAATCTGCCGGCAACGGCGGGAGTTCGTACAGCGGTAGTCATCAGTGGCCTCCTTGCGGAGACATCGAGTGGCGCGGACGTGCCCTGAGCGAAGCCGAAGGGGCCCGCGCCCGCGAAACTTCACCCAGCGAAAAATTATGAACTGCCGTTGCTCAGCGCGCGGAACAAAGCGGCGGTTCTCTCGATCGGCAGCGCTTCTGCCCGGATCGCGGGCTTCACGCCGTTTTTCGCCATAGCGGCGCGCAGCGCATCTTCATCGTACCGCGTCTTCAGATTATTCCAGAGCGTTTTGCGTTTCTGCCCAAAACAGAGTTTCAGGAACGCGATGAACTCTGCCTCGGAGACTCGAAGTGATTCCAGCCGAGGCTTGATCGTAATGCGAACCACACTCGAATGAACTTTAGGGGGAGGAGTAAACGCTCCCGGCGGAAGCGTGAAGAGTTGCTCGACCCGACCGTACAACTGCGCCGTGGCCGAAAACAAGCCATAGTCGCGGCTTCCCGCCGAAGCCGCCAGGCGATCGGCAACTTCTTTCTGCACCATGATGACAATCGTCGAAAAGTAGCGGTGATACTCCAGCAGCCGCAACAGGATGTCGGAGGTAATGTAATACGGCAGGTTGCCGATGACCCGAGCCGGCTCGGGCGCGAAATTGAGTCCGGTACGAAGGCTTCCCGGCTTCGCACCGAAGACGGTGTCCAGTTCGATCTTTAGGATGTCGCCCTCAATGATTTCAACATTATGTTGCATGTTGAATTTCATCCGGAGCTGTGCCGAAAGGACGCGATCCAATTCCACCGCGATCAGACGCCGCGCTTTCCCGGCCAGCAAATCTGTGATGGCGCCACGGCCGGGGCCGATCTCCAGCACCGTAGCCTCGGAAACATCCCCCAGGGCTTCTACAATGCGCAGAGCGGCCGCTTCGTTGGTGAGAAAATGCTGGCCCAGTTTGGGTTTGCGTGGACTCGTTCGTGTGGCCGCGCCCTTTGGCACGTTGACCCTCTTTCTTCCCGGCATTTAGACTGAAGTGGAATTGGTAATTGGCAATTTGTAATTTGCAATTGAAAGAACAATGCAATGATTTTCAATTACAAATTACAGATTAGAAATTACAAATGGCCAGCAGCGTTTCTGCCGTAATCATCATAACGTGAGCGAGGCCTGTCGGATCATCGCTCGGGAGGTTCCTTCGCAATGCATATCGCTTTCGCCGCATCCGAGTGCGTTCCTTTTTCCAAGACTGGCGGACTGGCCGACGTGGTCGGCGCCTTGCCGCGCGCCCTGGCCGCGCTGGGTCATCAGGTGAGCGTGTATGTTCCGCGCTACCGCCAAACCAAACTGGACGATCCGCAAACGGTCGTCCGCAGCATCACCGTCCCTTTCGACGACAAGTATCGCTTCTGCTCGGTGGTGACGGCCGGATCGAGTGCCGGAGTGCGATTTTATTTCGTGGATTATCCCCCCTACTTCGGCCGCGATGCGCTCTACGGGACCCCGGTCGGCGACTATCCCGACAACGCCGAGCGCTTCGCTCTGTTTTCGCGTGCGGTGCTTGAGGCCTCCAAGATTCTGGGCGTGCCGCATGTATTCCACTGCCACGACTGGCAATCGGCGCTGATCCCTGTGTTGCTTCGCACCGTCTACGCCGAGGATCCCGCGTTTCGCGAAGTCGCCACCGTTTTCACCATCCACAACATGGGATACCAGGGTTTGTTCCCGTCCGAAACTTTGCCGCTGCTTACGCTGCCCTGGGAACTCCTCGCCATCTCGAAGATGGAATTTTTCGGGCAGGTGAATTTCCTGAAAGGCGCGCTCGTCTTCTCCGATTTCGTCACCACAGTCAGCAAGAAATACAGTCAGGAGATCCAGACTACGGAATATGGATTTGGCCTGGAAGGCGTGCTGCGCCAGCGCGCGGCGACCGTGACCGGCATCCTGAACGGCGTGGACTACGACGAGTGGAGCCCGCAGACCGACAAGTTCGCCGTCACCAAGTATTCGCCGCAGGATCTGAGCGGCAAGCTGAGATGCAAACACGACTTGCTGCACGCCTTCGGAGTCACGAACACCGATTCTAGAGTGCCGGTGATCGGCATCGTTTCGCGGTTCGCCGCGCAGAAGGGCTTCGATCTAATCGCGCAGATTATGGACCGCCTGGCGCGCGAAGAGATGGTCGTGGTCGCGCTCGGAGCGGGCGACAAGCCCTACGAAGAGATGTTCCAGCAGTTCAGCAAGCAGTTCCCCAACAAGATCGCCGTCAAGGTCGCATACGACAACGCCATCGCGCACAAAATCGAAGCGGGCGCAGACATGTTCCTGATGCCTTCCCGCTACGAACCCTGCGGCTTAAACCAGATTTACAGCCTGAAGTACGGCACCGTTCCCATCGTTCGGGCAACTGGCGGTCTTGACGATACGATCGAGCCTTGGGACGCCCGCACTGGCAAGGGGACGGGGTTCAAGTTCTCGGACTACACGGGGGAGGGGCTGCTGGCGACCATTAAACAGGCGCTGCTTGCTTATCAGGATCCGTCGTCGTGGCAGGCGCTGATGCGCAACGGGATGGGGCGCGATTTCTCCTGGGGAGCGTCGGCCCGCGAGTACGGCAAGATCTACGAGCGGGCGCGCCAGGCGCGGGCTAGCGCGGACGCGGACTTGAAAAAAGAGCCGGTGCTGGTCTAGCGGGTTGCCCGGATTGTACGTACAGTGTTTCACGTGGAACATGACAAATTTGTACGTATAATAATCTCCATGTTCGGGGCTGGTAGGGGCGCACAAAAAGCGAATCCGGGGAGGTCGTCGGGCCGTTTCGAGTGACCGATAGTCAGTAAATCACCCCTTCCGACCACTCCCAAGTCATTGATAATGCTAGGGTGCTGGTGTGGTAAAAGGGGACGCATACAGGTAATTTTTACCGTGTAATGTTTGCCGACTCAGGACGGCTCTATGGATTCATGACTGCCCCTATGATAATGAACCCCGGCTATATGCCATAGTTCACGTCACGAAGCGCGTCTTTGTATGCTTCGCGCGCTTCGGTGGCTTTCGCGTGGGCGTCGTGCTCCCTGAAGTGGGCGGTGTCCCAATGCTCCATGGCGATCATGGAATGGTCGGGAGTGGCTAGCGCTTCTTCAGCGCGAATGGTGTCAACCCATTTATCGACGGCCTTTTTGTACACGAGGCGCAACTGATCGAGATCCGCTTTGCTCATAACGACAGCAGACTAATGCCGCCCTGCAGTGCGGTCAAATGAACGGGGAGAATTTAACCAGAAATTAATGGAGGCGTAATCTCCACTTTGGTATTTCCACGATGCGCCCGCTGACCACAGCGGCTCGAAATAGGGATTTTGGCCGTTGGTTGCTGCCATATCCCGCTGGGCACTCTCCGGGACTGGGAGGAAGGCCGCGCGAAACCCGACCAACCAACGCAAGCCTATCTAAAGCTCATTGCGCGCGCACCCGAGCGCATCGAGCGCCTCTTGAATCCGAGGGCGCATGGTGTCCTCGCGAATCCCACTCATCGCAAAGTGCGCGATGAGTGGGGCACCCGGCTAGGTCTCTGACCGCGTGAATTGCACTTGAAGCGTTGTGGTCTCCGAGGTCTCAAAATCGAGACCTGGGGCACCCACTCTTGGTTACGAAAACAAGCGGTCAGAGACCTAGTATTCTTGCGGTACACTTCTGCCAGACTCTCAGGAACTCGGATGATCGCATCTTCTCTGCGCACCATCTTCCACGTCGATATGGACGCCTTCTTCGTGTCGGTCGAAGAATTGTTCGACCTATCGCTGAAGGGCAAGCCGGTGGTAGTGGGCGGGCAGCGGGATGAGCGGGGGGTGGTTTCGGCGGCATCGTATGCGGCGCGGAAGTTTGGCGTGCACTCGGCCATGCCGCTGCGGACGGCGGCGAAGCTTTGTCCGCAGGCGATTTTTGTCAATGGGCATCCGGAGCGCTATCGCGAATATTCCGGGAGAGTGCACGAAGTGCTCGGTCATTTTTCTCCGCTGGTGGAGATGGCTTCGGTGGACGAGGCTTATCTCGACATGACGGGAACCGAGCGACTGCATGGCCGTCCGCTCAATTCAGCGCACCGGCTTCACGCGGCGATGAAGTCGGCTACACAATTGAACTGCTCGATCGGGATTGGCACGTCGCGGCTGATTGCGAAGGTTTCTTCCGCCAAAGCCAAGCCGAATGGAGTGCTCTGGGTACTGCCCGGGGAAGAGGCGAAGTTTCTGGCGCCGCTCGCGGTCGGCGACATCCCAGGCGTCGGCAAGGTGATGGAGCAGAAGTTGCACGCGATAGGTATTCAGAAAGTCGGCGACCTGGCGCGTCTCGAAGACAGCGACCTTGAACATCGCTTCGGGAAATGGGGGCTGGCGCTGGCAGGGAAGTCGCGCGGCGAAGATGCGGGTGGATGGTTCGACAACGAAGTCGGCGAAAATGTCGATCCGAAATCGATCAGCCACGAGCACACCTTCGACGAGGACACGGGCGATGCCGAGCGCCTGCAGTCGACGCTGATGCGGCTCAGCGAGATGGTGGGACGGCGGCTGCGCGAGGGCGGATACTTTGCGCGCACGCTGCAGCTGAAATTGCGCTACAAAGATTTCTCGACGATCACGCGGGCGCATTCGCTGGACGAGCCGACGCAGATGGATAACCAGATTTTTGAGCAGGCGCGGCGTCTGTTTTTCGCCAACTGGAAGGCGGGCGCTCCGGTGCGATTGTTGGGAGTGCAAGCGTCGAATTTCGAATCGGGTCCAACCCAGCTTGAGTTGCTGGAGCCTTCGCGGGCCGAGCGTTGGCAGAAAGCGCTGGCGGCCGCGGATCATCTGCGCGACAAGTTTGGGGAAGCGACCATCGGACTTGCGCGGGGGATGAAGGGCGGATTCCGGGAGCGCACGCATGAGAATCCGGTGGGGTTGCCGGGCAAAGGTAGCGACAAGAAGAGCGACTGATTAAAAGCAATCCAGCCTTTTAAGAGTAGGGCGGGTGCCATCCCCAGCGGGACTTGATCTGTCACTTCCACCTTTCCGGCACTCACGTGCCGGGCTTTCCTGTTCGACCGCTTCGCGGTTACAGCGGGTCCACAGTTGCTGTGGCCACGGGCAGCTGCCGAGCTTCGCTCGGCTGGGCAGGTGAGGGCACCCCTGCCCCTACGTGAGCTTGGACGGGCAGAGACCCGTCCCCACACTAGCTGCTACGAAACATATTCGCGAATGTAGTCGTCGTGCGAAGTGGCGAGCTGGTGAGCGTCGCCGTCGAAGATCACCTTGGCGTCGCGCAAAATCAGGAAGCTCATGGCCACATCGCATTGCTTACCCTTCGGCAGGGCCACCATCTGATTGGAAGCTTTGTCGAATTGGTGAGTTGCCATGGTGAAGGCGTCCTGCAGACGGTGGGTCACCATGAGGGCGCTGGTTTTGTAGACGTCGCGTTGTTTCATGATGAGTTCGACGATAGTGTTCGAGGTGACGGGATCGAGTCCGCCGGTGGGCGAGTCGTAGAGCAGCACCTCGGGTTGGGTGACGATGGCGCGAGCGATGGCCACGCGTCTTCTCATGCCGCCGGAAAGCTCGGAGGGACGCATGTCGTAGGTTTGTTCCAGCTCCACAAAGCGCAGCACCTCGCGCACTCGCCGCTCGGTTTCCTCGGCGGAAATTCCTTCTTCGAGTAGGCGGTAACCGACGTTTTCGTACACCTTGAGCGAGTCGAAGAGCGCGCTTTCCTGGAACACGATGCCCACGCGCCGGCGCAGTGCGAACAGTTCCTGTTCCGACATGCGCGTGACTTCTTCTCCGAGCACGAAGATGCGGCCGCTATCGGGCCGGATCAGCCCTATTGCAAGCTTGAGCAGTGTGCTCTTGCCCGATCCGGCGACGCCGAAAAGTGCCTTGGTTTCGCCGTGCGGCAACTGGAACGAAATGCCATCGAGCACGACTTTTTCATCGAACGCGATTGAAACGTTGTCGAACTCGAGGGCGTAGCCAGAGGGATTTACCACCGCCGCCGCCGGGTTTTCGCTGGGCACAGTGGGCGCCGGCATAGTTTACCTGTAGCCAAAAATTGCGAAGATCAACTTGGTGACGAAGAAATCCGTCACCAGAATCAACACGGAAGCGGCGACCACGGCTTGAGTGGTGGAGCGGCCCACGCCCTGCGTGCCGCCACGCGTCGATATGCCGTAATAGCAGCCTATGGTGGAAATGATGAAGCCAAACAGCACGGGTTTGATGAGGCCAGTGAAGACGTCGCGGAAGACCAGGATCTGCCACACCGAGGTCCAATATTGCTCAGAGTTGAGGCCGAAGATCAGATGCGCGACCGCGTAGCCACCGATCAGGCCGAGCAGATCGGCGATGATGGTCAGGAAAAACAGCATGAAGGCAGTGGCGCCGACGCGCGGCGTAATCAGCTTCTTGGTCGGGTCGGTGCCCAGGGCGCGCATGGCGTCAATCTGTTCGGTGACGATCATCGAACCCAGTTCGCTGGCCATGCCGGAGGAGTTTCGCCCCGCCACCATCAGCCCGGTGATGAGCGGGCCCAGTTCGGTGACCATGCCGATCGAAACCAGTTGGCCAATGAGGGTGATCCCGCCGAATCGTTGCAACGTGCTGGCTGCGTTCAGCGCTAAGAGTGCGCCGACGGAGAGGCCGGTAAGAATCACGATGGGCAGGGAGCCGACGCCGATCAGGTCCGCCTGGTGCAGCATGTCGCCCATATACAGAGGACGGCGAAAGAAGTTTGCCAGGGATTGCGCCGAGAGCAGGGTGTAATCCTGAACCGCCAGCGCAAAGTCCTTGGCGACGTCAATCGGCGAAGTCAGTTCGAGTTCGAACGCCATGTGCGGAAGAGGATTCTGCTCAAGGAACTATAGCAGAGAGAGAAAGCATCGGGTGATCTGGCGATCGGGTCATCGGGCGATCTAAAACCGGGAGACCTTGGGGACTGCAGATGGCGCGATGGTCCGATCTCAATCATTCGACAGTGGCTCAGTTTGCGAAACCGTTAACCACCAAGGCCACGAAGGCACACGAAGGAATAAGCGTCTTGTCGCCTTCATCGCGAAACTGAGCCACTATCAATCATTCCCGGTTCTTCTTCTTGATTTCGATGGCCAGGCGCTTGATTTTCTGATTCAGAGTGGAGAGAGGGACGTGGAAGCGCTCCGCCGCTTCCGTCTGGTTCCAGCTGCATTTCTCCAGCATGTCGATGATGATCCGCCGTTCGCAGTCTTCCATGATGGTGAACAGCGTGGCTCCCGACTCCGCGTCCAGATCTGGAACCGAAGTGCCGCGACCCACAATGTGGTCGGGCAGCAGATCGACTCCAATGTCGTTGTCGGAAGAGAGCACCACGGCGCGCTCGATCGTGTTCTCCAGTTCGCGGACGTTGCCGGGCCATGAGTAGCTCACCAGCGGACGCAACGCGTCGGTGGTAATGCGCCGGCGGGGCAGTTCGTTTTCCTCCGAATACTTCTGGAGGAAGTGCTGCACCAGCAGGGGAATGTCTTCGCGGCGCCGCCGCAGCGGCGGCAGATCGAGACTGATCACGTTGAGGCGATAGTACAGGTCTTCGCGGAAGCGGCCTTCCTTGACCATCTGGCGAAGATCCACGTTGGTGGCGGCGATGATGCGCACGTCCACTTGAATTTCCTGCACGCCGCCCAGATGCATGAACTTGCGGTCTTGCAACACGCGCAGAATCTTGCTCTGCGTGTCCATGCTCATGGTGCCGATCTCGTCAAGGAAAAGCGTGCCGCGATCGGCCACCTCGAACAGGCCCTTCTTCGACGTAACCGCGCTGGTAAAAGCGCCTTTGACGTGCCCGAACAGCGTGGATTCGAGCAGATCGGGCGGCGTGGACCCGGAGTTGACGGGGACGAACGGACGCTCGCGCCGCGTGGAATTCAGATGGATCGCCTTGGCGATCAGTTCCTTGCCCGTCCCGCTCTCGCCTTGCAGCAGCACGGTCGAGCGGCTGGGCGCAACCTGCGCGACCAGATCGAAAATCTTCAGCATGGGCTCGCTTTTGCCCACGATGTTTTCAAAGTTGTAGCGCTGCTTGAGCGCGCGCTTCAGCTGAATGTTTTCTTCTTCCGCTTTCTGGCGGGCGACGGCGGCGCGCACGTCGGCCAGCAGTTTCTCGTTGTCCCACGGCTTCTGGATGAAGTTGGTGGCGCCCGATTGCATGGCGCGGACCGCGTTTTCCACGGTGCCATAGGCGGTGATCATGATGATGGCCTGTTGCGCGTGGAGCAGTCGAATCTCCGCCAGCACGTCCATCCCGCTCTTATCGGGGAGCGCTAGGTCGAGCAAAATCAAGTCGAAGGCGCGCACTCCAAATTGCGCCAGACCTTCCCGTGCGTTTTCCGCAACCACGACGGTATAGCCTTCGAGCTGAAGGAGAGTCTCCAGCGACTCCCGGATTTCGGCTTCGTCGTCGATGATGAGGATTCTGCCCGCGCTGGGCTGCGGGTTTTCCGGCGTGCCCCGGCGCGCAGTGGCCACTACTTCAGAGATCGCTAATTCAGACATGGATGGCCTTCCTGGTCGATAGCAATGGGAAATCCAGGGTGAAGGTGGTGCCTTCGCCCGGGCGACTCTCCACGCGTATATTGCCCGCGTGTTCCTGAATGATGCCGTAGGTAACAGAAAGTCCAAGACCGGTTCCGCGGCTCTGGCCCTCCGCGGACGACGTCTTGGTAGTGAAGAAGGGATCGTAGATGCGTTGAATGTGTTCCTGCGCAATGCCCGACCCGGTGTCGGAGACGCGCACACTGACCGATTCGCCGTTCATGGTCGCCACGTTCAGGACTCCGCCTCCGGCCGTTGCCATTGCGTCCTTGGCATTGAGGAACAAATTGAGAAACACTTGTTGCAACCGTCCGGCGTTGCCTTGAATCAACGGAAGGCCCTCGTGGAGCGCGGGCTGCACCTGGATGTGCGCCACCTTGAACTGGTGTTCGAGCAACGCCAGCGTATCCGCGATGACCTTGTTCAGACTGACTTCCGTCAATTCCGAGCCCGAGGTACGGGAGAAGTTCAGCAGATTATTGACGATCTCCGAGGCGCGGAACGTTTGCCGGGTGATTTTCTCCAGCAGCCCCGCCTTCTGCGGGTCCGATTGCAACTGCTTCGCCAGCATCTGCGTGTAGGAGGAGATCACAGCCAGAGGCGTATTCACTTCGTGCGCGACGCCAGCGGCGAGCAGTCCGATGGAAGAAAGTTTGTCGGCTTGGGTGAGCTGGACCTCCAGTTCGATTCGCTCCGTGATGTCGTCCACGATTACCAGCCGTCCCACCACGCTGAACTTGCGGGTGACCAGCGGCGCGATCGCAACATTCACGATGCGCGATTCGCCGGTTGGAGTCGCCAGCCGGAATTTGTAAAGATTGTGGACGCCGGGATTTTGCCGGACGCGGTAAAACTCCTCGGCGAAGGCTGCCGGAAAAACCTCGCTCAACGAACGCCCCACCACCTGCCAGCGCGGTTGGGCATACATGACTTCCATCTGCGAGTTCCAGGACTCGATGCGATCCTGCAGGTCCACAGCCATGACGCCGACGTTGATGGATTCAACAATGTTCTCGTTGAAATCCTTGAGCCGCTCGTACTCGTTCACCTTCTGCTCAAGTGACGCGTACAGCCGGCCGTTTTGTATGGCGATGCCGATGTATCCCGCCAGCGCTTCGAGCAATTCCACATCTTCGCTGGAAAGGAAGTCGCCCTTCACCGTCTTGCCCAATCCAAGGAAGGCGATGGTCTTCTGTCGCGCGTGGCAGGGTATGTAGTAGTTCAGATCCAGGCGTCCGATGGCCTCTTGCGCCAGGCCGTTCTCACGCGGCAACTGGTGCGTATTTTCGAAGAAGATATGCCCGATCGCATCCTCGACTCGCGGTTTCGCGAGGAACGACAGGTCGAGGCCGGTGACGTGGGCAATGCCGAACGATTTCGACAGCTCAAAGCGCGAAGAGTCGCTGTTGCCGAGAAAGATCGCGATGCGATCCACCAGCAGCGTGCGTGCGAGCCGGTCGACGAGCGAGGAGAGCATTTTGTCGAGGTCGGTCTCCGAACTCAATTCCCGTCCAAACTCGATCAGCGTGCGCCGGTAGTCGTAGCGGGTCCGGTAGAAAAACTGGTCGAGCTTTTCCTGAATCCACTTCCGCACCGGATCGAACAACAGCGCGGTGACCACGACGGCCACCACCAAGCCGTAGGGTCCGGAACTCGGCACGCGCGCATGCACTAGTTCCGCAATCGCGGCGACTACTCCGAAGTACGCTCCCACGATGGCCGCCGCGGCCAGCGTGTACGCCATGCCGCGCTTGAAGATCAGATCCACGTCCATCAGCCGGTAACGGAAAATGGCGTATCCAAAGGTCAGGGGCAGCAATCCCAGCGACAGCACCGACACCTTCATGGTGATCGAAGGCATCACTCCGACGAGATACGGCAGAACATAAAAGAGCGTGAAGGGCGTGATGGCCAGGATGGTGCCGCGCGTAATCCACTTGAGCTGCTGCCGCAGGATCGGAGTCGTGGCCTGACGGTAGTTGGTCCACAGAACCGCCGCCGCCGAGACGAAGAAGATCGTCAGATAAGCCCAGTGCACCCGGTTCAGGTTAAAGAGCAGCGAAGCGCTGGCTTTCAAGTACTCGAGCGCCAGGATTTGTATTCCGAGCAGCACCACTCCCGGTAAGTAGAGCAGCGGAAGCGATAGGCGATGCTTGCGGACGAATTCCCGCCGTTCCGGGAAGGTCAATACGTAGTGCAGGAAAAGCGCCGGCTGCAGCAGCCACGCGACTTCATTGGCCCACAGGACGATCCAGTCAAAAGCGTTGAGCTTGCCGGTGTAGTGGAGCGAGTAGAAAATGAACGATACCAGGCAGAAAATGTAAAAGTGCGTGGAGCCCACGGCGGTCCAGCGCCGCAGCAGCACATAAAGACCGATGCTCAGGTAAATGAGCGCGATCAGCCGCAGCCAATCGTTCATGGAGCGCTCGGCTGGAGCCAGCACAACTTCCACATCCAGCGGAACCGTGCCGCGGATCAGCGAGTAGGTGGCCTTCGACCAGACACCGGAGTCGTAGAGTTGGCGGGTCACCGCCGCCGCCGTGTCGACCGCGCGGCCGTTGACACTGAGAATCTCGTCTCCGCGGCGGATTCCGGCCCGCTCGGCTGGACCGTTTGGTTCAAGTCTGTCCGCGACCAAGTTGCCATTTCGCTCAATCCACCACGCGCCGTCATCGGGAATCGCAGACTGATGCTCGGCCTTGTAATTGAAACCGGCAAAAAGCACGGCCGCCACTGTGAGTAGAGTCAGCAGAATAGCGGTAAACCGAGCCTCAAATTCGCGGTTCATGGGCAGGGACGGCTGCGCGGCGGAGTGGCCAGACCTTCGACGCCATTCAGGTATGAGCAACTTCACTGCCACCTTCCAATCTTGCATAGTTCTGGTAAGTCGCTGCCGGAGAGCGACTTCCATAAGTATAGAGTGAATACCGGATAGCTGCTATGAATTATGGAATATAGCTTCTGCTTTTTGGGATTCCAAGATTGGGTAGAGACGCGATCTGCCGCGTGTTCAACCCGCTTGATAGACATCGCTTGCGGGAATAGGGTCTGGGTGCTGGGTAAGCTTGAGGAGGCTAGCGGATTATGTGGTTGGCCTGTTTCTGAACTGAAGTGAGGTGACGTGCCCAAACCCTTCCTTTGGTGTTTGGGGGATTCGAGAACCTTCCCCGTTTCCCGAATCCCCCACTCACTGGGCTCACCAGACTCGACCAGGAGGCGGTGAGCAAATCCCGCAAGTGAGTGTGATCTTGCGCCTGATTCCTGGAAACGTCCATGGAGCCCGTCTGAAGCCGTCTGAACTGATCTGAAGAATTTGCCGTCCGGTGCTTGACACGGCCAGCCGGGCAGAACAGAATTCCTGACACGCAATTTGCTGAGGAAATAAGCTTCGTATCTAAGGAATAAGGTTCGTATCAGGGCATCGCTTTCCAGGCTGCGGAAAAACTCGATGTCAGGCGCCCAGCCCCCTAAAGGGGGCGATTGATTTCGAAGGACTTGCGGTATCGCTAAAGCGATACCCTGATACGAAACCGGAGTTTTTCCGCAAGCTGCCAAGCGATGCCAAGAGCTTTCGGAATCAGATGGCCCTTTAGGGGCTGAGGTAGCGGGAGTGGTGCATTGCCAGATAAGAGAGTCCGTTTCGACGATTTCGAACTCAACTACGCTCGTTTTCAACTCTGCCGCCGTGGCAGCCCGGTTCGGCTCGAGGGCTTGCCGCTGCAATTGCTCATGTTCCTCGTCGAAAAGCGGGGGCGGTTAGTTACGCGCGAGCAGATCTCCGGCGAGTTGTGGAGCAAAGATGTTTTCGTCGACGTCGAACAGGGAATCAACACTGCCATTCGCAAGATCCGCCGCGCCCTGTCGGACGACGCGGGCGAGCCGCAGTACTTGCAGACCGTAGTCGGAAGAGGCTACCGCTTCGTGGCGCCCAATGCCGAAGAAGATGCCAGCCAACCGCCAGCCGCAGGGTTCACTGTTTCCGCCGAAGACCTGGGACGCGCCATCATGACCGCAGCCGGGTTGGATCCGGAAAGTCCTCGAGCAACTCCGAAGCCCCCTGCCGAAGACTGATAGCTTGAGCGTGAAAAGCGGCAGCACCCCGCGCGCCGAGACATTTCGACTGGTCGATGCGTAACTCCTGCATAAGCCGGAGGCGTGAAATGAAATGGAGCAGGCTGCCGTTGCTGTTGCGCGCCGTCCTGATTGGACTTCTGGTAACCGGTGTTCCCACGTTGCTGTGGGGGATTCTGTTACAAGTCAACCTGAAGCTCTCCGCGCAAATCCCCTGGGCGGCTATTCTGATGGCTGCATTCCTGGTCCTCTATTGGAAATATCTTCAGGGGTGGGGATGGCCGCAGTCTCTGGCGACGCAACGCCGGATTGGTCTGCGTGCTCCGGCACTCCTCCCCGCCGTCTGGGCATGGTCCCTCATGGCCGGCTTCTTGGGCTTGGCAGCGTCGATTGGGTTGTACATAGTTGCGCACCGACTGGTCCGCTGGCCGGCCGCGGCGGCTCCGGATTTCAGCAAATTCCCCGCGATCACCATCTTCGCCACGCTGTTGATGAGCGCGATCGTCGCCGGTTTCAGCGAAGAGGCTGGGTTTCGCGGCTACATGCAGGGGCCATTGGAGCATCGTTACGGCCCGGCATCGGCGATCCTTATCACCAGTGTGATTTTCGGTCTAGTTCATCTGAGCCATGGGGTTTTCGTCCCAGCGATTCTCTTCGACATGGGCTGGGGAGCCTTCTACGGGTTGCTGGCATGGAGAAGTGGGTCGATTGTTCCAGCGCTTGTGCTCCATTCCGCCGCTGACTTCCTGGAGTTCGTGCTGGTTTGGAAGGTACCCCATCGCACTCCGGCGCCCCTGGTCTGGCAGTCCACTGCGAATGCCTTTTTTTGGACTGAGTGCGCCCTCGTCGTCGTTCTGAGTGTTGCCTCCGTCTGGGCCTTTCGGAGGCTGGGCGGGTTGTACGACGATTCCAAGCGTGAATCCTCAACGACCACGTAATTGTACGTACTTATCGAATTGCGGGTGCGCCAATCATTCGCGTTCTTTGCGAATGAGTGGGTGCTCGGAACCGCGTCCACCCTCGTTCGTTCTACAATCAATCCATGTCACGCCTGGAACAAATCGTCGATCTGGAACAGCGCTTTCTTCTCCCCACCTACAACCGCTATCCCGTGGGCTTTGAGCGTGGGAAGGGTGTCTTCCTCTACGACTTTGAAGGCAAGAAGTATCTCGACTTCGTGGCTGGGCTGGGCGTGAACGCGCTCGGGCATGCTCATCCTCGCATTGTGAAGGCGACCCGCGAGCAGGCCGCCCGCGTCATTCACATTTCGAATCTCTATTACAACGAATACCAGGGACAACTGGCCGAGCGCCTGTGCCAGCTTTCGGGCTCTAATTTTGACCGCGTTTTCTTTTCGAATAGTGGAACCGAGGCCATGGAAGGCGCCATCAAGCTGGCGCGTCTCGCTGGACATAAAGGCGGCGGCGATGCCAAGTCGCAACTGGTGGCGCTGCAGGGTTCGTATCACGGGCGGACGTTTGGCGCCATGTCCCTGACCGGACAGGAAAAGTATCGCAAAGGTTTTGAGCCGCTGCTCGAAAACGTGACCTTCGTCGCGCAGAACAATATCGAAGCCTTGCACGCCGTCGTCAATGCCAACACCTGCGCCATCGTGCTGGAGCCCATCTTTGGCGAAGGCGGAATCCTCGAGTGTTCCGAAGATTTCCTGCGAGCCTGCCGGACGCTCGCCGATCAGCACCAGGCCGCGCTCATTTTCGACGAGATCCAGTGCGGCCTCGGGCGCACCGGCAAGATTTTCGCCTTCCAAAGTTTTGGTGTGGTGCCCGACATCGTCACTATCGCCAAGCCGATCGCTGCGGGATTGCCGCTCGGCGCGTTCCTGTCGAAAGAACATTTCGCCTCGGCGATTTCGCCGGGACAGCACGGCACGACTTTTGGCGGCGGTCCGCTGGCCTGTCGCGTCGGGCTTGAGTATCTGGCGATCGTCGAAGAAGAGCATTTGCTCGATAACGTCGTGAAGGTTGGGGGCTACCTGCATCAACAACTCGAGGAACTGGTTGCGAAGTACGCCGCCACCCGCGAAACCCGCGGCCGCGGATTCATTCAGGGCCTCGCGCTCGACATTCCCGCGCGTCCATTGGTGGAGCAGGCTCTGGCGGAGGGCGTGCTCTTCAACGCGACCCAGGATACGGTCCTGCGCTTTCTGCCGCCATTCCTGCTGGAAGAAAAGCATGTGGACAAAGGCATAAGAGTGCTGAAGAAACTGCTGGGCAAGAAGCGGAAAAAATCGGGTGATCGGGTAATCGGGTCAGCGGGCGATCTGAAAACATAAGAGCACGACGACCGGGGCAAAAAAGAGGGGAGCCAGAATGCAGCTCCCCAAAGCGTTAGAGGCGATAATCATTTAATAAGAATCTCTCCGCGAGGATTTCGTTGCCCACCGACGCCCAAGGTCCCGAAGAAAAGTTCGTCTCCGCCAGCGGGCGCAACATCAGCCCGGGCACTGTGGGATTTGGAGTCGCATCGGAGCCGCAAATTCAAGTTGAAGAGCATTGGCTCGAACTCCCGGACGGACGCATGCGCTACCTCAAGGCTGGTTCGGGCCCGGCGCTCATCCTGATTCACGGGCTGATGGGATACTCCTTTTCCTGGAGATTCACCATGCCCGCGCTCGCGCACTTCGCCACCGTCTATGCCATCGACAATCTGGGCGCCGGACTATCGCCTGCCCATGAGGGCATGGACTGCCGCATTCGCGCTACCGCCGAGCGCGTGCTGCAATTCGCGGACGCGCTTGGCATTACAGACTTCGATCTGCTGGGAACGTCTCACGGCGGCGCCGTAGCCATCATGGTGGCATCCATCTGTGCGGAGCGAAAGAATGCCCGCCTGCGGCGGCTGGTGCTGGTCGCGTCCGTCAATCCGTGGTCACCGCATGGTAAGCGGCTCGCGCCCTTCGTGGGCTGTCCCTTCGGCGCCATGCTCTTCCGCAACACGATCGAGCGCTGGCGCTTCCCAGACTACCTGTGGCTGCGCCGCCTGTTCGGCGACGGATCGAAGATTCCGCCCGATTCGCTCGAAGGCTACCGTATGCCCGTGCGCAAGAATCACGTCTTCCGCCATGGATCGCGCATCGTGAAGAATTGGACGGCAGACCTCGCGGAACTGGAAGCCGCACTCCCCAAGATTCGCGACTATCCCACGCTCCTCATCTGGGGAACGAGAGACCGCGCCGTTCATTTTCCATCCGCCGAGCGGTTGCGGCGCAATTTTCGCGATGGGCGTCTGGTGGCGTTCAAGGGCGTCGGACATCTGCCCTACGAAGAGGCGCCCGAGGAGTTTAACCGCGCGCTCATCGATTTCCTCAGATCAGTACCCAGTACCCAGTACCCGGTACCCAGTAACCAGTTCTCGGACGAGCGGGGTTGACTGGGTACTGGGTACTGGGTACTGGTTCATACTGATCTTCAATTCATGGACCACGCGATTTTCCACTCACTGCGCTCGTTTGTTGCCGACTACGGTTATTGGGCCGTGGCTCTGGCCTTATTGGCGGAGAGCGCCGGCATTCCCGTTCCCGGTGAGCTCACGCTTCTGCTGGCGAGTTTTTTGGCCTTTCACGAACACCAGCTTCATCTCGGCTGGATCATTGTGGTTGCCACCTGCGCCACCACGCTCGGCGGCGATCTGGGATACGCCGTCGGCCACTATGGCGGGCGTCCGCTGCTTGATCGCTATCAGAGCTTCTTTCGGATTCCGCCGTCCATGATGAAACGCGGCGAGCGCATGTTCGCCCGCTACGGCGCCGCCGCCATTTTCTTTGCCCGTTTCGTTTTCGGTGTGCGCATTTTCGCCGGACCGCTGGCCGGTGTGCTGCGCATGCGACTGCGCGCGTTTGCTCTCTACAACTTTCTGGGTGCGGTGGTCTGGGTCACCTGCATCGCCAGCGCCGGATACCTTTTCGGGCAACATTGGCGCACCTTGTTGCAAACCATGCAGCGCTTCAATATTGCCGTGTTGATCGTCGCCGTGGGCGTGGTCCTGTTTCTGTGGTGGAGATATCGGCGGCGGCCACCGCGAGGTAATGATTGACGATGGACGGCTGTGCTGGAAGCGTTGGCGTAAAGGCGATTTTGCAGCCGCTATCGACGCATGACAGTGTAGACCACCGCTGCGGCTGCAGCCACGGCGAGGCCGGTTTCGAAGCCGACCCAGACCACGTAATACGACCTGTTTGGCGCAGTGGAGAGCTTCCTCCATGCAGTCGTCAAATACAGGAGCACGGCATAAATTGTCACGAACAGTAAGAGCGCGCCGCAGACTGCGAACAAGTGGGCAAGGGCGCCGTTAGGCGTTCCAGCCGAATCGAGCGGCGGAAGTGAGACAGCGCCAATCACAAGAAAGATAGCCCAGGACACTACGACGCTGACGAGAGTTATACGCGGCAAGCACCGCCTGGCGGCAATTCTTTCGGTTTCTGGAACGGCAGGGGAAGTACGTAGGAACAGAATGAAATGCCGGAACATCAGAACTGACCAAGATACCGCTATGAACCTGTACAGAATTCCGGCATGGAATATCGTGACTGCCTCAATGAGGACGAAGACCGCGAATGCACATCCCACAATCGCAGAGAATATGCGCAATGTGGTCCTCGGGCGAGGAGCCGCGTTACGTACGTCAACACTCCAGCCGATATAACTCCACAGAACCACCACCCCGAACAGCAGCGCCACCTGCTCCCACTTTGTGACGGTACCCTGTACCAAGTGGTACAGCGGATGAGCAAAAATCGACACAGGTATATTCAGCATTCCAGCCGCCTGAATCGATGGCGGAGTGTAGTCAGTCCAACCGATCCATGAGTTGGGAGAGCACATCCCGGCTGGTGGGCACAGACATGCTCGGTATTGTGCTCGCGCGGACAGCCACAGCCCCGATGTAACCACCACGGCCAGAACGGGCAGCAGTAACGCGAAGCGATGTCGGGCCATATTGAGGTAACACTACACTTCGCAATTTTGTCGCCGCAAGAGCTTTCGGGAATACCGTATAACTGGCGTAATCACTATGGCATCGGTTGGACAAAGCACACAGCGGATTCGCACCGTCAACGGCCAACGTTGGCTTTAATCCCTGCCAGTTCGTAAAATAATTCGGGCGCGGCCAGAAGAGCCGTGGCCGTTCTGAACAGGGCGATTGCACTCGCCAGCTCCGCCTCTCGGCGAAGTTTCTTCCGTCACTTCCACTTATCCCTTCGCCGTCCTATGCTGGTATGAGCATTGCCCCAAGACTCCGTGATTTCCCAAAGCACGTCAAATATCCCGCAACCCGCAGACGCGTCCCGCTCTTGGCTGGGACTTTCGCAGGTCTGGGTGCGCTTCCTGCTCGCCATTGTGGGACTGATGCTGGCTTTCGGCGCGGCAATATTTTCTACCGTCGAACGCGAGGCGGGCAGCCTTTGGGGAACCCTGGTTATGGCGTCGGCGGCGCTTTTGTTGGCCACTTTCGTCGGCCTGACTACCGTGCCCTACCTGGCGCGGCGCGTGGCCGCGAGCCGGGTTCGCGAGGCCATGGACTACGACGTCACTCGCGTTGGCCTGATCTACATCCTGATCAGCGTCGTAATTGGAATCGCCGCCCTCAACACCGGGAACAACCTGCTTTACGTGGTCGTCGCCGCGTTGCTCTCTGCCATTCTGGTTTCCGGAGTTGCGTCGGCGCAGGTGCTCCGCAGTATGGAACTCGATGTGCACTTGCCGGAAAACGTTTTTGCCGGGCGTCCGATGTTGGCGCGCCTGCTCTTGCGCAACGCCAGCGCGTGGCTGCCATCTTTTTCCGTGCGCGTGGTTCCCGCCAAGCGCAAAAATAGGAATAAAGCCCGCTGGCGCTGGGAAGCCTCGACCTTCGGCTGGCCCCGCAACCGCGCGGCGCAGCAGCAATGGTTTCGCCTGCCCGACCGCCGCCTGCGGCGCGTGCGCGAGGAAGAGGAGAAGCCGATCCTGCAAGCATCGGTTTATTTCCCCTTCATCGCTCCTGGACAAGAACTCGTCGCCGACCTGGAGATGAACTTCCCAGCCCGTGGCCGATACTGCGAAAAGAACTTCGGTCTGGCCACGCGCTTTCCCTTCGCGTTTCTGATGAAAACCCGGCGGATTAACCTAGTCCGCGAAATCATCGTCTATCCCGCCGTCGAAGCCACCGAACAGTTCCGCGAAGTTCTCCCCATGGTCACCGGCGAGTTCGAAACCTTTGTGCGCGGACGCGGCAACGACCTTTACCTCATCCGCGACTACATGCCCGACGACTCCGCCCGCCACGTGGACTGGAAAGCCACGGCCCGGACGGGCGCGCTCAAAGTCCGCGAGTTCAGCCGCGAAGATGAACGCAAGCTACGCATCGTGTTTGACAACCCCGCTCCCGGAGTTCTGCCGCCTGCGGTGTATGAGCGGGCGGTGTGCCTGGCTGCGTCATTGGGATGGCACTTCCATCACGAAGATGTGGAAGTCTCGTTCGTCGCGCCGGGATTGGAGCCCACCGAGGACGTCTTCACCTTCCTGCGATACCTGGCGCTGGTCGAACCGCAGGAGGCGACCCCGGTGTTCAGCCGTCTGCGGGCCAGTGAAGATTACAACCTGATCGTTACTGGCCGCGACGCCGCCGAACTGCCCGCCGCCTTGATCGCTAGATCCTATGTTATTTCGTTGGCCGCGAGTCAAAGCGCGTAGCCGGTTTCAGGAAAACGAGTTGCTCCCCGCTGGTGCCAATCTTCATTTTTTTCTTTACCCCCTGACGGTTTTCGACATATACTCCGCCGGGGTCCAGACACAAAAGCAGTTTAGCTTCCTTAGTTCAAGGCGAGTTTGGCGCCTGTCCGCCAGGCTCGTTTACTTTCCGGCGTAAGCCCACGGGAGGTGCAGATGTTGATCTGTGATCTGCTCAGAAATCAAGCCGCCATATCCGCCGAGGCCCATCAGACCGTGCTCGAAGTCGCCAGCATGATGGTGGAACACAACATCGGCGCCGTACCGGTTCTGCAAGAAGGGCGCCTGACCGGCATTTTCTCCGAGCGCGACCTGATGAGTCGAGTGGTCGTCGACGGCAAGGATCCCGCCCGCACCCTGGTCAGTGAGGTTATGACCGTAGATCCTCTGACGGTCGCTCCGAACGATTCACTGGAGACCTGCATGACCCTGATGAAGCGGCATGGCTTCCGGCATTTGCCGGTCTGCGCTGGAAGTGAACTGAAGGGTGTTGTTTCCTTGCGCGACATCCTTCTCCACGATCTCGACGAAAAGGACGATGAGGTGCGCATGATGCGCGCTTACATGCATTCCACGCCCGACGCGGGATAGGCTTGCCCACTTTCCACCCCAGCGCTTGGAGGTAATGGTTACTAAGGTTACCTAAGAGGGTTGACCCGGAAGGGCAGCCTGCCTGAGGATGTGGAGGAAGGGGGCGGGGCGATTTCTGCGGATGGTCGCGCACCTCCCCCTAATGGCCATGACCTTGCACAGCCACGCTGTCGTCCTGTGTTTGTGGTGCGCGCAACCGATCCTGCAATCGGTGGTGGCGGTGATCCTATGGCGCCGTAAGCTGCACAAGCAGTTTCCTGTGTTCTTCTTGTTCCTACTGGTGCAGATTGCGAATTTTGCCGTGGTCTTTCCGCTTTGGCTCGCCGGCAATGGCTTGTATTTCGGCCTTTTCTGGCTGGGGGAGGCAATCAACGCGGTTCTCGGCTTCAAGGTTATTCATGAGATTTTCCTCGATGTGTTCCGCCCTTATCACGCTCTGAAGGACCTGGGCACGTTGCTGTTCAAGTGGGCGGGCGTGGTGATGCTGCTGGTTTCGGTGATCGTCGCCTTTTCGAATTCTATCGATCAGGAGCCGCTGGTGCAGGCTCTCACTACCCTGCAGCGCTCGGTCCGCGTCGTGCAGCTTGGCCTCATTCTATTTTTGCTGCTGTTTTCGCGCTTTCTGGGAGTGTCCCGAAAGCAGGTCAGTTTTGGGATCTCTCTCGGCTTCGGAATCGTAGCGGGTGTCGAACTGATGCTGATGGCGTTGAATTCGGGAGGATTTGTCACGCACAAGAGTCTCAACCTGATCAACATGGCCGCTTATGGTCTTGCCATTTTTGTTTGGATCGGCTACTCACTCTCGCGTAAAGCCGTGCGCGAGACCGCCGTCAACCGTTTGCAGACCCAGCGATGGGAGCAGGGCTTAGCGGATATTCAACACCCGGTACCTTCCGATTCGCTGATCCCGATGTTCGAAGGCATGGTGGAACGCGCTTTTTCGCGAAGCTCGAATCTGGCGCCTGCGGAAAATCACTCCTCGCTCAACCACTCCGACGCTCCGCTCAAAGCTAATTCTGCGGTGGCCGGTTCCAAGACCCGGTCCTAAACCACGGCTCTAGCTCAAAACAGCCCTCGGGCGAAAACCTTGTCAAGAGGGTTTTTCGGCAGTTTCAGGCGCCTTCTTCTAGAGCCTGAACCGAAGCAATTCGATTCAAACCATTACCTTAAGAAACTAGCGTAAACACCGGTCAAATTGCCTGCCGGACGGCCCGTTGACTTTTCGGCATACCCGCCAGTTCGCCGCAGCGCTCTGCGTCCTCCAATTAACCTCCTATTAATGAGAAAGTTGCAGGGTTGTGTATAATTCTTTCCGCTGAAGGCTGGTAGTTTGATCCTAGCCTTCGGCTGACCCTAAGGAGAAAGTCAAACCATGAAACGTTCGCTCAGGGCGTTAATACTACTGGTAGGTCTGGTAGGTACGTTTGCGTATGCCGCGATCCCGAAAGTTCCAACTCCCTCGGGACCGTTTCCGTGTGGTCCTAGCCATCCGCACTGCGACGATTAGTCGCAGGGTGTACGTGGTTGCTTAACCAAGATGAAGTAATTATTCGAATCACGAACGCAATTTTCGGGGCTGGCCTAAGTGGCCGGCCTTCTTTTTTTACTTGGCGTCTTTCTTGCCGGGAGTTTCGGACTCCACCTTCGGGCCTGTTGCGGACGGTTTCCCATCTTCCGGCGCTTTCGCATCCGCTCCGGGAGGCTGCGCTTCGTCGGTGTTACCGCTCATGTACTGCACGATGATCGAAATCCGCCGGTTCGCGGGGTCCAGCGGATCCTTTAAGTTGCGCAGGCGCTGATCGGCAAAGCCGCGCACTTGCGACACCTGATCGCCGCGCAATCCCGCTAGCTGCATCAATCGCCGCGCCGCGTTCGCCCGGTCGGCCGACAGTTCCCAGTTGCTGTAGTTGCCCCTGCCTGTAAAAGGCTTGGCGTCGGTGTGTCCCTCAAGCGAAATGTGGTTGGGAACTTTTCCCAATTCCGCCGCCATCAGCGTCAGTAACTCCTGTCCACTATCGTTGAGCTTGGAACTCCCGCTTTCGAAGAAGGTTCCTTTCTCCGATTCCAGCAACTCGATGCGCAGGCCTTCCGCCGTCACCGTCATCTCGATGTTCTTTTTCAGCTTATCCAGGTCGTTGATCTTCTGGATAGTTTTCTGCAATTGATCTTTGAGCTTTGCCATATCCTGCTTGGGAACTGGAGGGGCCTCGCCCGTTCCCGCCACCGTACTCCCCAGCTTGTTCCCAGTCCCACTGGGATCTTTGAAGTAGCCGCTAATGGCGAGTTGAGTCTGCTTGCTGCTGCTCATCAGCCACAACACAATGAACAGTGCCATCATGGCCGTGACAAAGTCAGCGTAAGCAACCTTCCATGCGCCGCCATGATGACCGCCGTGGCCGCCTTTCTTCTTGATGATGATGGGTGGTGTAGGCATGACCCTGTCTATCCCGCCGGCGCCCCAGCGGCGGCAACGGCCGCCGCCTCATCTTTCGCGCCCCGGCAAGCCTGTTCGATCTCCTGAAACGAAGGACGCACATGCCCCGGCACCGTCCGCCGCCCGATCTCCACTGCCATGATCGGCGCAACGCCTTTAAGAAAGGCAATCATGGTCACACGTAACACCAGCAGGAACGCGTGCTCTTCGTCCACTGTCTTGCCCATGCGCGCCGCCAATGGTCCCACCAGTCCGTAGCACAGGAGAATCCCCAGAAAAGTCCCCACCAATGCCGCCGCCACTTTTTTCCCAATTTCTTCCGGAGGTCCGCCGAGTGCGCCCATCGTGACCACCACCCCCAGCACACAGGCCACAATGCCCAGTCCCGGCAGCGAGTCCGCCATCGTGGCCAACGACGTCACCGGTTCGCTCGCCTCGTGATGATGGACATCCATGTCCGCCTCCAGCATCTGGTCCAGATCGAATACTTCCACCCCGCCGCTCACGGCCATTCGCATCGTGTCGCAGACGAACGCCACGGCATGGTGGTTCTTCGCGAAATCTTCATACTTCGAGAAGAGCGGGCTTTTGTCCGGCTCCTCGATGTCGGTCTCCAGCGCCACCAGACCTTCCTTGCGCGCCTTTTGCAACAGTTCATACATCATCTTCAAGGAATCGATGTAGCGCTGCGTGGTGTACTTCGACGACGCAAATGCCCCCATAAGTCCGCTGATCATCTCTTTCAGCGTGTGGACAGGATTCGAGATCAGCACCGTGCCCGCCGCCGCCCCACCGATGATGAGCAACTCCGCCGGCTGCATCAGCACCAGCATGTTGCCGTGCTCCATCAGGTAGGCGGCCACGATGCAGCCGAACACCACCACGATCCCAATGATCGCAAACATTGAGCATCATCCTCGCAAGCGTCCAGAAAGGTTCGTAGCCGCTACCGCCTTCGCTATCCCTTTCGAGCGCGAAGGCTTCATCTCTCGCAAAAGCGATTCCAGGTTGCTGCCCGCAGTGGCTACCGTGTAGGCGACCTCGGCCTCAACCATGAACCGGTCGCCCCACCACAGAACCTCCGAATGGCTCAGCAGGTTCAATAAAATCTCAGCTGTCGTGGCCACCATGACCGGACTTGCCGAGGGCAGCACGACCAGAAACTCGTTCTCTCCCCAGCAGCCCAGAAAGTTTTCCGCATCCAGACTGTTGCGCAACGTCTGCGCTGCGGTGCGCAGAAAAGGAACAACCGACTGTGGACCGTGTTTCAATCGAAACTCCTCCAGCCCCAGCACCCGTATCCGCAACAACCCGAAACCGATATGCGATTCCTCCATGCCCGCCATACATTCGTTCATCACGGCCCGCGTCAAGCGGCGCGAAGGAACTCCCGTGGTTGCGTCCAGGCATCCGTACATCGGTGGCCCCGACGATTCCTCGCGATAAAAAAATGCCTCCTCGAACAAAACCGTCGCACCCCCGATCGCGTCGCCGTATTCCAAAATCGGCCGCGTGCAGATCCTCACCGCTGTGCGATGCCCGTTCTTGTGCAGGTAGAAAGCCGTGCATCGCTGTGGCTTCCGCTGGCGGATGGTCATCATCACCGGGCAGCGTTCCCCACTCAAGCTGTTGCCCCGCCGGTCGCAGGCCTGCACTGCATCTTCCAGGAGATGTCCCACAACATCGTGCCCCAGATGCCCGGTGAGGTGCTCCGCGCCCCGGTTCCAGAAGCGAATCAGCCCCTCCCGGTCTACGATGTAAATCCCCACCGGCAGCTCTTCCACCAAATGCCGGAACAGCTTCGGGTTATCGAGAAAGTCGGAAGACATGGCTGGACACGCCACCTTCTAGTTTTATCGGCAGTCAAATCAGTGAACTTCAGAAGCCAGAAGGACAGCAAGGCCGTACGCATCGAGCGTCGCACCTGCCCGTCGCACCTCTTCGTGGGTTAGCCACCGTGTGAAAAGCCAGCTTTTCTCTGTGGAATGGGTACGATGTCAGAGAACTGAGCGTCTAACCAGAAGTGGTTCGAATGCAACTCGGACAGGGTGTGTTGTTCTAAGCCGCGTTAAGCGCGGCGATTTGCTGGTCGAATTCGACCGGCAAGCGCAAATTCGCAACTCTCTCGACCAACAGGCGGAGTACGACAAACTGTTGAGCCAGGTTGCCGAGGAGCAAGCGAAGGAGGACGCGGCGCGCGCCAAGAACGGAACCGAACTTCACCGTGGGTGGAATGGTGGCCAGAAATTTCTGGGATGCCGAGCCGGGCGGGCATTTTGAGGTTACGGTTCAGGTGCCAGGCTCCGACCCGCGCCTTCGCGCCGGGTTCACGACAGCAAACGCGTCGTGTATGTCAGGAATGGAAGCGGCTTTGAAACTCGCGAGGTCAAGGTCGCGGCCGAGAGGGGAGTCGCACGGCGATCGATGACTCGGGTGCCGCCTTGACGGCCGATGATCTGAGTCGATGAGCACAGTCAGGCTCTGAAGACGTACCGCAGTGCGTCCGGAATGGCCGGACTATGCCTTTGACTGATTCCCCCAAAACTGCTCTCTTTTGACCAGTTTTTGCCCAGGCTGTTTCCCTATCATGGTGCTCTGGCAGCCTTGGAGGCACTCGTGGAAAACCTCACTGATTTGATGCAAAGGCTACTTGAAATCCAAAGTGGCGGAAGACAGAGAAGCCCAGAGCTGATCGCGGAAGACGAGCGGTTGATGAATGGTCTGCGGGAGAGAGTTTTGGCAGGGGAGCCCACACAAAAAGTCAAGCCGCCATCAGGCTTCGTGGCCGGATAAAACGGTCGTCATCTTGGTGGAGAAACCAGCTGGATTTACCTGCGCTGCGTCTCCAAATTCACTGTCGCGAACAAACAGCGAAGGACTACGCCGGCGAGCGCTCCAGGATGTATAATTCGAACGGAACACGAATGCCAGTGGTTGGGCCACTCGGTTCAAGAACTGTGCGGGTGGTGTTCCAGTTTCTCGAAGCCCTGCGCCTGCGAGGGCTTTTCATTTTAGACTAGGGTGCTGTCCGGCGCGGTAGCCAAGTGGTAAGGCCGAGGTCTGCAAAACCTCTATCGTGAGTTCGATTCTCACCCGCGCCTCCAACGTAAGACCCGCACCAGACTCATGGAGAAAAACGTAGAAGAGCCGGACATCAGCGCCCGGCTGGGTCCTTCGGCTTCCCCCTCGGCTTCGCTCGGGGCTTCGGCAAAACGGACAGGCTCGCGAGACGCCCGTCGCTCCACCCTATGCTTACTTAATGTCCTTCATTGCCAGGAGCGAGCCATAGTCGCGGCCGGAGGGCTCGACGGCTCGCGCTACCACGCCGGCAAATGCTTCGCGAAATTCGGGAAACTTCGCCACCAGCGCCTTAATCACCGACATATTTTCCTGAAACGTCTGCGCGCTATTCGATACATCGGCGGCCTCGTACTTTACGATCACGTCGAGATCGTTGGCCACGGCCAGCGGAGAGATTTCGGTCAAATGATAGACCTTGCCGCCGGCGCTCATATCCACGGTCTTTCCATTCGCGGGCACATCGGAGGGTTGCGTTGCCTGGGTCTCGTCGTAGAGTTTGTCGGTGGCGAGCGTGCTCATGACGTCAACCGGAGCGGCCAGGAAGATCGCCTCACGGTAATACAACCAGGCGTTGTGATTCTTCGATTTAGCTTTGAAATCGCGGGCGCGCTGCGTAAACCATGCGGCATCGTGTCCTGCGGCCTGCGAGGATTTTGGGAAAAAACCAGCCAGCTTCCAGTCGGCGCCCACCTGCTGCAGCACCAGCGTCAGCGTCATGGCGCCCTTGCCGCCGTTCACGTCGACAATAGTTACGCCGTACTTGCCGGGCGGCAGATTCGGCAGGACAAACACCGCGCTATCCCTGGTCTGCCCCGACGGCCCAAAAACACCGCACAGAAATTCAGCGCGAGCCAGGGGCGCCGGGCCATCGGCGGTCAGCAAAAAGGGAGGCCGCACCGTTGCTTGTCCGCCGGTGAACACGGCCTGGTTTTCTTTGACTGCAGTTTCGATGCCGGCAAAGCTGTCCGCGACCGAAGCAATGGAGTTCTGTTTCAGAGCGGCCGAATCGCCGCGCGCCGACATTTCGAAGTAGCGCTTCGCGGAGGTTTCGAGCCCAGTTCGCGCCGAAGCGTCCATGTCCGCGGCGCTCTGGCAGATCTGGGCTGGGACGTAGACCGATGCTCCCAGCAGCAACAGACACAGCCATCGCCGGCCGCCCCGTCGAGCGTGGAGCGTGTATTCAGAAGCAGTAACCAAAGGAAACGCCTCCGCTGGCATTTTACCCGCTCTTCCAGCCGAGGATACTCCAAATGCGTGCAAAGGCCATACCTGCAATGAGGCCGTTGGTAATCAGTGCGCAAGAACAAGGCGGTCCGGCGTTCTACCAGCAGTGGTAAAATCAGGCTGGGGCCGAGTGGCTGTGGAATCTCCAGCCGCTCGCGGAGACGGGAAATTCCGATGCCGCGCACACACAGATGGACGGTCTTGGCGCTCTCGCTGGCAGCTCCGGTCGTTCTTGCTCAGGCTCTCCTTGCGCAGACAACTGCGCCAGTCGCGGCCCCGGCCACCCCTCCGCACCACAAATCTCATAAGACCAAGAAGCAACTCGTGCTGCCGCCGTTGCCCAGCGGTCCGCTCAGTCAGTTGCCCATGGATCAGATTCCCGCAACGCCAGCGAAAGTCAGTTATCAAGGTGGGTTGCTGACCATCTCGGCGCAGAATTCGACTTTAAGCGAAATCCTGCGCGATGTGCGCAAGCTCACCGGCGCGTCCATTGAAGTTCCTGCGGGCTCGGGCGCCAACGAGCGCGTGGTGACGCACCTCGGCCCGGGCGCGCCACGGGACGTTCTGGCGGGATTGCTCAACGGCTCCTCATTTAATTACGTGATGCTGGGTTCAAACTCGGATCCCACGGCGATTGTGAGTGTGATCCTGTTGGCAAAGCCGTCGGCGGCGGGCGAGACCCAGACCGCCGCGAACGTGAACAATCCGGCGCCGCCGAACCGCTTTCCGCAGCCGATGCCGTTCGGCCAGCCGGGCATGGTTGCTCCGGTGCCGGGGAACGTACAACCGGCGGCAGCCGACGCCGACGATAGCAAAGACGATGACGACAGCGCCGACGACAGCGCCGACGATCAGACCCAGCCGCAGCCTGGACAGCCCGGCGCGGCGGGCGCAAATACCCCGGACCAGCAGCAACAACCGGACCCAAACCAGCCCAACGCGGGACCGAAGACCCCTGAGCAGATTCTGGAGATGATGCAAAGACAAAGGCAGCAGCCGGGGGCACCCCCGGTCGTTCCCCAGCAACCGCCGCCTGACTAGCGGCCGCGCAGCTCTGCGCGTGCAATCTCCTGGCATCCATGGGGAACGCTATTCCGCAAGATTCAACGGAAGATTGTGGGAGCGTGCTTAGTCGCCACTGGCGTGGCTTTGATGGGCTACCAACGCCGACAGCGCGTTGGACGCTCGAGAGGGGTTGACGACGGCCAATACTCCGCAAATCGTGCAATACGCGCCGAATACGCCGAGAATCACGGTTAAGATGGCAGTGGTGCTGATCAGGAAAGCTACGAAAATCGGGTTCACTTGACTGGCCCTTGCTGGCAGCCACGTTGAGCATCGCGCGGCTGCAGATGTTTTACTCGAACCGCATTTGACCCCCGCCGATGTTCACAACTAAGATACGAGAATCGAACTGCGTATCTCCACTCTCCAACATTTCTTAGGACCCGTCCACGTTACGGAAGTGTCATAACGTGTTGCGCTAATGGCTATCACCAGCATTTCGGTGCGCGGCGCGCGCCAACACAATCTGAAGAATATTGACGTCGAGATTCCTCGCAATACTCTGACGGTCATAACGGGCCTGAGCGGCTCCGGCAAATCCTCGCTCGCTTTCGACACGATTTATGCCGAAGGCCAGCGCCGCTACGTCGAAACGCTTTCCGCCTACGCTCGCCAGTTTCTCGACCAGATGGAGCGCCCCGACGTCGATTCCATTGACGGCCTCAGCCCTTCGATTTCGATCGAGCAGAAAACCACCAGCCGCAGCCCGCGCTCCACCGTCGGCACCATCACCGAGATCTACGATTACCTGCGCCTGCTCTATTCGTCGATCGGTGTGCCCCATTGTCCGAATTGCGGCAAGCCCATCACCCGGCAGTCCGCCGAGCAGATCGTGCAGCGGGTGATGTCACTCACCCCCGACGACCGCGTCATGATCATGGCGCCCATCGTTCGCGGCCGCAAAGGCGAATTCAAAAAAGAAATGGAGAAGCTGGTCCAGCACGGTTTCTCCCGCGCCCGCGTCGATGGCGAACTGGTGAATCTCGAGGACGACCTCGCCCTCGACAAGCGCAAGAACCACACCATCGAAGTCGTCGTCGATCGCCTGCTGGTGAAGTCCGGAATCGAACACCGCCTCGAACTCTCGGTCGGGCTCGCTATGAAACTCGGAGGCGGCCTGGTCCTGGTCGCGGTCGTTAATGGAGACGAGACGCTTTATTCCGCGCGTCTGGCCTGCCCCGACTGCGGCATCAGCGTTCCGCAACTGGAGCCGCGTTCGTTCTCGTTCAACAGTTCCTATGGCGCCTGCCCCGAATGCCACGGTCTCGGAAGCCGCTACGATTTAGATCCCGCGAAAGTGATTGTCGATTGGTCGAAGCCGGTGCTCGATGGAGCCGTGGGCCCCGGTTCGTCATCGCAAAGTCTGATTCGCAGCATTCAGTTGGTGGTTCAAGCCTACGGTTTCGACTTGTCAACGCCTTTCGAGAAATTTCCCGATAAGATTCAGAACCTCCTGCTCTACGGCGAGCCGCAGCGTGGGGGCCAGCGGGAGAATAGGACAGGGTTTCTCGGAATTCTCGGCCACCTCAGACAGAATCTCGAATCCTCTACGTCCGATACCTATCGCGAATATCTGCTCGATTTCATGTCGGCCACGGAGTGTTCGGTGTGCCACGGCAAGCGTCTGCGTCCTGAGAGCCTGGCCGTAAAGGTGAACGGCATGTCCATTGCCGATTTCACGAGCCTTCCGATTGCCCGCGCTCTCGAAGCCGCGCGCAAGATCAAGCTGACCGGCAGGGAACTGACCATCGCCGGACGCATCGCGCACGAAATCACCGAACGCCTCGAATTCCTCGACAACGTTGGACTCGGCTACCTGTCGCTGGGGCGCTCGGCCGCCACGCTCTCGGGCGGAGAAGGCCAGCGCATCCGTCTCGCGACTCAAATCGGATCCAAACTGCGCGGCGTCCTATATGTTCTCGACGAACCCTCGATCGGGCTGCACCACCGCGACAACGGCCGTCTGCTGGCGGCGCTGGAGAATTTGCGCGATCTCGGCAATACCGTTCTCGTCGTAGAGCACGATGAAGAGACCATCCGCCGCGCCGACTACGTCATCGACCTCGGCCCCGGCGCCGGCCGTCATGGCGGCGAGTTGGTCGCCGCTGGAACCCCGGCCGAAATCATGAACTCGCCCGCGTCTCTGACCGGAGCGTACATCTCCGGGCGCCAGCACATCGCCATGCTTCCCGAGCGCCGCAGCCCGAAGGGCAAGGCCATCACCGTTCTAGGTGCGCGTGAGAACAACCTAAAGAATCTCGACGTAGTATTCCCGCTCGGCGTGATGACGGTGGTCACCGGCGTTTCCGGCTCCGGCAAATCAACCTTGGTCAATGACATTTTGTACCGCGCGCTCGCCAAGCAACTCTATCGGTCGCGCGAAGAACCCGGCACGCACAAAGCTATAACGGGAGGTGAACTGATCGACAAGGTCATTCGCATCGACCAGTCGCCCATCGGCCGCACTCCGCGCTCCAACCCGGCAACCTATACCGGAATTTTCGCGGCGGTTCGCGACCTCTACGCCATGCTGCCCGAATCGCGCGAACGCGGCTACAAACCAGGGCGCTTTTCCTTCAACGTTTCCGGCGGACGCTGCGAAGCCTGCCAGGGCGAAGGCCAGCGCCGCATCGAAATGAATTTCCTGCCCGATGTTTACGTGCAGTGCGAAGTGTGCGGCGGGCGCCGCTACAACCACGAAACGTTGTCGGTTCACTACAATGGCAATTCCATCGCCGACCTGCTCGAAATGCCGGTGGCGGACGTGCTCCAGATTCTCGAAAACATCCCGCAGGTAAAGCAAAAGCTGCAAACCCTGGTCGACGTTGGCTTGGGATACATTCACCTTGGCCAGTCTGCAGTTACTCTTTCGGGAGGAGAAGCCCAGCGCATCAAGCTCGCCCGAGAACTCAGCAAGCGTCAGACGGGAAAGACTCTTTATCTGCTGGACGAGCCGACCACGGGATTGCACTTCGACGATGTGCGAAAATTGCTCGATGTGCTGCACCGTCTCACCGATTTAGGAAACACCGTTATCATCATCGAACACAACCTCGACGTTATCCGGAACGCCGACTGGATCCTCGATCTCGGCCCCGAAGGCGGAGAAGAAGGCGGGCGCATCTTGGCTCAAGGCACACCCGAACAAGTGGCGCGCGTGAAGAAGTCCTACACCGGCCAGGCGCTGACCGCGTATTTCAACGGCTCGGCAAAGAATGGCGCAGCAAAAAGCGTGCTTGCACTCACCGGCACAGGCGAGCTAGCGTGAACTTTTCTGCCGACCACCCGCCGGAGAATTCAACGCCACCGAAGCCTATCGACACGCCAGAGGAGGGACGGACGTCCTGGCCCGTCCAAGCCGAGCAGGGCTCGGTAGATGCCGGTAGCCATAGCGATTCCGGATTTGCTTCAGTTGCCAATCCCCTTTCCGACGGCCCGCCCGCCGAACTCGTCCCCGCTGGGTTGCCCGATCCCGCGTGGAATGGCTGGGATGTCCTCCGCCTCATATTTCTCACCATCGTGGCGCTCTTCGCCGGCGTGTTTACCGTGTTGCTCATCGCCCGCTGGTGGGTCTACCCGCACACGCGTCTCGGCGAAATCGCTCGCGTCCCGCTGGTCATCATCGCGGGACAATCGCTGGCCTACCTTCTCATCCTCGCCTACATGTATGTTCTGGTGACGCGGGAGCGCCGCCGTCCCGATTTTCTCGCCGCCGTCCACTGGAACTGGCCGTCCAACATCGCCGTGTACGTGTTCGCGGGCTTTGCTCTTTCGCTGGCGTTGCAAGGCCTGGCCCATTTCTTGCCGATTCCCAAAGAGTTGCCTATCGACAGCTTTTTCCGCACTCCCGCCGAAGCCTGGGCGCTCGGCATCCTCAGCATTACCCTGGCGCCTCTGATGGAAGAACTCTTCTTTCGCGGATTCCTCTATCCCGTACTCGCGCGCAACCTCGGTTTGCCGGTCGCCGTCTTCGCGACCGCGCTCGGTTTCGCCCTGCTGCACGGCGCGCAACTCATGTTCTCCTGGGGACCGGTGCTGGTGATCTTCCTGGTCGGCCTGATCCTGACGGTGGTGAGAGCCAAAACAAATTCCGTCGCCGCTAGTGTCCTCATCCACGTGGCCTATAACGGAACCATCACCGTAGCCATGTTCGCCGCCACCGATGGTTTTCGGCATCTGGAGAAGCTCAACAGCTAGTACCCAGTACTCAGTACCCAGTAACCAGCATCCAGTTAAGCGCGGACGCCTTGTTTGCCTTACTGGCAACTGGGTACTGGCAACTGTTTTTCTGCTATCGTAGAAATCTCATGTCCACGGCACGACAAGAATTGTTGAAACTGCTGGCACAAAAATCATTTCGCCTCGGCGAATTCAAGTTGTCCTCCGGCGGCACCAGCGACTATTACATCGACTGCCGTACCACCACGCTCGACGCCCGTGGGGCGCAACTGGTCGGGCAAGTCTTCTTGGAAGAAATGCGCCACCAAGGATGGCACGCCGACGCTATCGGCGGACTTACCATGGGCGCCGACCCCATCGTAGTCGCCGTCGCCGTCACCAGCGGCACGCTGCATGGCTTCCTGGTTCGTAAGGCCGAGAAGCAGCACGGCACCGGCCAGCGCATCGAAGGCTACCGCGAAAAAGACGCGCGCGTAGTGATCGTGGACGACGTCTGCACCACCGGCTCTTCCACCGTGCAAGCCATCGCAGCGGCGAGAGAATTTGGCTTCAAAGTGGTAGGCGCGATGTGCCTGGTAGAGCGCGAGGACGCACACGGCCGTCCCAACGTGGAAAGAGCGGCCGCGCCCGCGCCGTTTATTTCGATCTTTACGGCGAACGAGGTGCGGAAAGAGCATTTAGCAATTAGCATTTAGCAATTAGCACTTAGCCGCGAACAGCGAACGACCAACGACCGACCTTATGATCCCCGACGGATATACCGACCTCGCTCCCGGAAAGATCGCGTCGGTTGTAACCTACCTCGAAATGCTCGAACGCCCTCCGCTGGCGGACGTTACCTCGATCGGAATGCGGAGCAGAGTGCAATTGCGGCAGGTGCGGAATCCCAATCTCGATTGGTATCGCACGCTGTACCGCCGAGCGGGCGCTCAATGGTTTTGGTTCAGCCGTCTGGAGATGACAGACGAGCAACTGACGGCAGTGTTGCACTGCTCCACCAGCGATTTGTTCGTGGCCGAACGCGAGGGAAGCGAGATCGGGATCGCCGAACTTGACCGTTCAGAGCCTCCAAGCGTGGAGATCACAAGCTTCGCACTCTTCCCCGAGTCAATCGGGAAGGGCCTTGGACGCTCTTTCATGACGCAGTTGCTCGACCGTGCATGGAGTCACTCGACGGGGCGAGTCTGGTTGCACACCTGCAATTTGGATGGTCCAACGGCGTTGACTTTCTATATGAAGTGCGGCTTCCGTCCCTACAAGCGGGCAATCGAGGTAGCCGACGATCCGCGCATCCGCGGAATTCTGCCAGAAGACACCGCGCCGCAGGTTCCGATTATCCGATAATCTAGTGTGGTGTCCCGCAAGTTCGTCGCATCAATACACGCTGTCATCCCGAGCGAAGCGAAGGACCCGTGTGCTTGGCCGCGCAATGCATAGGTCTTTCGCTTCGCTCAAGATGACAACGCACGCTTATGCCGCGAATTTACGCGAACACCGCAGATTAAGGCGACTGACTCTATGATCCAAACTCTGGAATGGACCCCCGGCGGCGTAGTCTTCATCGATCAGACGAAGCTGCCCACCGAAGAAGTCTACGTCACCTGCACCACGCACCAGCAGGTTGCCGACGTGATCCGCAACATGGTAGTCCGGGGAGCGCCCGCTATAGGCGTTGCCGCGGCCATGGGCATCGCCCTCGGCGTGAAGAATTCCAAAGCCGAGAATGGCGCTGATCTCAAGAAAGACTTCGACCAGATTTGCGAAACCATCCGCCAGACGCGCCCTACGGCAGTCAACCTATTCTGGGCGATCCGCCGGATGACGGAAAAGTTTGAGCGCATACGCATTCACTCCGTCGCGCAAATCAAGCAGGAACTGATCGAAGAATCGCAGCGTATGCACGCCGAAGATATCGCCGCCAACCAGGCCATGGGACGCCACGGCGCCACGCTCATGCCCGCAAGCGGCGGCGTCCTCACCCACTGCAACGCCGGAGCGCTCGCCACCGCCGGCTACGGCACCGCGCTAGGCGTAATTCGCGCGGCCGTCGAAGCGGGCAAGAAAATTCACGTTTACGCCGACGAGACGCGCCCTTTCCTGCAAGGCTCGCGCCTCACCGCATGGGAGTTGATGAAAGACGGCATCCCCACCACCGTAATCTCGGACAACATGGCCGGAGCTATGATGGCGCAAGGCAAAATCGGAGCCATCGTCGTAGGCGCCGATCGCATCGCCGCCAATGGAGACGTGGCCAACAAAATCGGCACCTACACCGTAGCTGTCCTCGCCAAAGAGCACGGCATCCCGTTCTACGTGGCGGCGCCGATTTCAACCGTCGATCTAGCCACGCCCGACGGCAGCAAGATACCCATCGAGCAGCGCGACGCAAAAGAAGTGACGCACATCGCCGGCAAGCAAATGGTTCCCGATGGAGTCGAAGTAGAAAACCCCGCCTTCGACGTGACACCAGCGAAATATGTAGCGGCGATAATCACGGAGCGAGGCATAGCCCGCGCGCCGTACGCGAAATCGCTGCGAGAGCTTGCGGAGGCCACGTAGGGGTGGACGCTCTCGTCCGCCCCGCCGGGAACTCGCCGCGATGCCAACCATCTCCCAGTCCGAACTCACCTTCCAGAGCGGCAGCAAGCCCATCCGCCTCGACGCCTACCTGCCAGAAACACCCAGCGCACCAGGTCCCGCCGTGATCGCTCTCTACGGCGCTGGAGGCAACGTCTCCGGCATGGAGCGCTATGCCGGCACGCTAGCGGCCCAGGGTTTCGCCGTTTACATCCTCCATTACTTCGACAGCACTGGCACTGAATCCGCCGACAAGCCGACGATCTTGCGCAATTTTCCGCTGTGGATGAAAACCCTATGGGACGCTATCAGCTTCGTCGAAACGCAGCCGCAAGTCGATGGCAAGCGCATCGCGCTGCTGGGCTTCTCGCTGGGAGCCTACCTCTCGCTCGCCAACTCCGCCATTGACCCTCGTGTGCAAGCCGTCGTCGAGTTTTTCGGAGGCATGCCGAAAGAGATGAACCTCTTCATGAGACGCCTCTGCCCCGTGCTGATTCTGCACGGCGAGGCCGACGCGACCGTTCCCGTCGAAGAAGCCTACCAGTTGCAAAAGTTGCTGGAGAAGAAGGGAATCCCCTGCGAAGTCAAAATCTATCCCGGGGCCGGCCACGGTTTCGAGGACGCAGAAATCTGGCGCGACGCAGGTCTAAGGAGCCTGCAATTTCTACAGAAATATCTGGCCGTGACTCAGGGACGCTGACACCGGTGAACGTCACGTAGGGACGACGTCCCTGTCCGTCCATCCGGGCAAGACCATTAGCTCTCAGCGAAACCATCCTCGATGCCCACCATCGTCCCGTCCGAACTCGCGGCGAAGTGAGTGTTTATCCTTGACAACATCATACTATGTAATGCATGGTATGCAGAGATGAAGGAGCGCGACGAGAGCAGCCAGGAGACCGGCGACAAGTGGGAGGTACAACTCCGCAAAGGATGTCTTGAACTGGCCATCCTGGCCGCGTTGTGGGACGGGAAACTCTACGGGCTTGAAATCTTGCGGAGGTTGGAGAGTGGCTCCGATTTGATCGTATCGGAGGGAACGGTTTATCCGCTGCTCAGCCGCTTGAAGGCGCTCGGACTGGTGCGCAGCGAGTGGGTGGAGTCCGATGCCGGACACCCGCGCAAGTACTACGCGCTCACGCCAGCCGGCAAACAGCGGGTCCGCGAGATGGCGGGGATGTGGGCGCGATTCTCGGCCAGCATGAGCAAGTTGATCGCTCCACTCGCGAGGGAGAAATAGACGACCATGGAAAGCGATGTGGAGCAGAGGATCGAAGCGTACCTGAGCAGGTTGCGCGGCCGATTGCGGGGTGTTAGCGGCGAAGAGGTTCGCGAGATCGTCGAAGAACTGCGCAGCCACCTTATGGACAAGGCCGCCACGAGTGGAGAAATGACGGCCGCCGGAGTTGAGGCGGCACTGGCGGCGCTGGGCAGTCCGGACGAACTGGGCAGCCAGTACATGACCGATAATCTGCTGGCGCGGGCTGAGGTCAGCCGGTCGCCGTTGCAGATTCTCAAGAGTTTGTTTCGCTGGGCAAGCCTAAGCACTGCCGGCTTTTTCGTGCTGCTCGGCTCCATAGTGGGGTATTTTTTCGGGGTTGTTCTCATGCTGGTCGCGGTAGCGAAACTGTTCCATCCGCGAACCGCTGGTTTGTGGACGTATTCAGATAGTAGCGGCATGGAGCTTTCCTTTCGACTTGGGTTCAGCAGTGCGCCGGTCGGCGGCAAGGACTTACTGGGCTGGTGGATCGTACCCATCGGGTGGTTGGCAGGAGGCGCACTCGTGATGTTGACCGCGCACATTGCGATCTGGTTTGTGCGGAAATACCGGAGATCGCTTTTATTGCCTCGAAACTGAACTGGCCGAAACAGCGGGGAGAAGGAGATCCTCATGAGTGAATTCAGCAACCGCGAAGGTGCGGGAATTGGAGTACAGGACGGTGCTCACGCAGAGCCGGGGAACCGCGCCGCGAACTGGCGAGAGAGCAAATGGCTGGCGGCCGGCGAGTTGGTTGTCGTGGCCCTGATTTTCTTGGCGGATGCGCGCCATCTCATCCCCTTCAGCAAGACTCCGTTCCTGCTGTTACTGGGGTGGATATCGCTTTGGGTGCGGAAAATCGGCTGGCGTGGCGTTGGGCTGACCCGTTACCGCAGTTGGAAGATCACGCTGGGGCTGGGCGTTGCTGCTGGTCTCTTGCTGGAGGGATTCGAACTGTTCGTCAGCCAACCCCTGCTGGTGAGACTGCTGCGGAAGCAGCCGGACCTCGAGGACTTTCGGGCGCTGGCCGGGAACCTGAAGCTGACCCTGATCTTCATTGCATTGGCGTGGATTCTTGCGGCCTTCGGCGAAGAGATGGTCTACCGTGGCTACCTGATGAACCGAGTTGCCGACCTGCTGAATCGCACCCGCCGCGCCTGGATCGTCAGCCTGATTGCAGTTCACCTCGCATTTGGGCTCGCCCACGCGTACCAGGGGTGGACCGGCATAATCGACGAGGGTCTGATGGGATTATTGCTGGGACTGATTTATCTGCGCACCGGACGCAACCTAGCCGTGCCGATCGTCGCGCATGGAATTCAAGATTCGATCGACTTTGTGCTGATCTTCCTCGGGAAATACCCTGGCATGTAGGCCGGTCGATTCACGACCCAGCGTTCAAACCCGCGAAAGACGAAACGGAGCGCTGAGCAAACGCGCAGGCAGCATTACTACGGCCCAGACCAGGGCGAGTGCTCCACCGACGGCGATCCCCACGATGCGGAAGGGCAGCAACAGCAACCACACGATCGGATAGAGGACCAGCGCCAGCAGGGCCAAGGGCCAGCACAGGATGAAGAGCAAGCACCAGAGCAGGAACTTTATCATGGGGACACCTCCTCCTGAATATGATACGCAACCAAAAAGAAAAAGTTCCGAAATCGCTCGCCCAGAGCCGAGAGTTGAAGAGTGATAACTGATAGCTGCCCAACCTACATCGTCTTCAGTTCAGAACTCAGCTGCAACTTCGCCTCCGTCACCCGCTGGACGTCCTCCACCGTCAGGCCGGGAGCAATCTCTTCCAGCAGCAAGCCTTCCGGAGTGACTCGTATGTAGGCCATCTCAGTGACAATCGTGTTCACGACCCTTACGCCGGTCAAAGGCAGGGTGCATTTTTTCAGGATCTTCGGCTGGCCATCTTTGGTCGAATGTTCCATCCCGACGATTACGCGCCGCGCTCCGGCAACCAGGTCCATGGCGCCGCCCATGCCTTTGACCATTTTGCCCGGAACCATCCAGTTCGCAATGCTGCCGAGTTCGTCGACCTCCATCGCGCCCAGTACGCTGAGGTCAATATGGCCGCCGCGAATCATGGCGAAAGATTCGGCGCTCGAAAAGTAGGCGGTACCCGGCAGCTCGCTGATGGTCTCTTTCCCCGCATTGATCAGGTCCGCGTCTTCCGAGCCTTCGAGCGGATACGGCCCGATGCCCAGCATCCCGTTTTCGGATTGAAGAATCACGTCCATGCCCGGCGGAACGTAATTGGCAATCAGCGTGGGCAGCCCGATGCCCAGGTTGACGTAGAATCCGTCGCGCAATTCGCGGGCAATGCGCTTCACGATGCGTTCGCGTTTGTCGAGATCCTTTGTGGACTTGGGCAAAGTTGACATACTTTCTTCGACTCTGGTTCGGTGATGAGGAGAAAAGTCGTTCGCCATTCGTCGTTCGCTATCTGCTTTTCGCCGTCAGCGCGATCTTGGCGAACAGCGAACAGCGAATAGCGAACGACGTGCCCTCAATTATCCCGCTGCGGTTCTCGTCACGGTCCTTTTCTCAATTCGCCTCTCAAACAGCTCGCCCTGGAAGATTCGTTTCACGAACACGCTCGGCGTGTGAACCATGTCGGGATCCAGTTCTCCCGGCTCGACCAGGTGCTCGACTTCGGCGATGGTGATCCCGGCCGCTGTTGCCATCATGGGATTGAAATTGCGCGCGGTTTTGCGATAGACGAGGTTACCCCACTTATCGGCCTTCCAAGCCTTGACGAAAGCGAAGTCGGCTTTCAGCGCGCGCTCCATGATGTAAGTGCGGCCCTCGAACTCGCGCGCTTCTTTGCCTTCGGCGACGATGGTTCCAACGCCGGTGGGCGTATAGAACGCGGGAATGCCAGCGCCCCCCGCGCGAATTCGTTCGGAAAACGTGCCTTGCGGAATCAGGTCGAGATGCACCGTGCCATTCAGCACCATCTGTTCCAGCAGTTTATTTTCGCCAACGTAAGTTCCGATATGGTGTCGGATCTGGCCATTCGCGAGCAGCAGTCCCATACCGAAGCCGTCGACGCCGACGTTATTGCTGATGGTGGTGAGGTTCTTAACGCCCTTGCGGGCAAGCGCGCGGATCAGGTTCTCCGGCATCCCGCACAAACCAAATCCACCCACCATGATGGTGGCGCCGTCAAACACGTCCTGGATCGCCTCTTCGGCGCTCGCTACAACTTTGTGCATTGCAGGAGAATTCTATAGGGAGAATTGGTAATTTTGTAATCTCTAATTTTGTAATTTGAAGACCAGATCCGCGGTTGCTGGCGTTCAAAATTACAAAATTACCCGATTGCCAAATTACAAACTCGTCGTTACTCAGCGTTTCCGTAATGGTCTCTTGCTCAACTCGTGCGCGCGCTCGAACTCCGCCGCCAGTTCTCGCGAGTCCAGATTTTCGCGGATGTGCGCCAGACGTTGCTCCAACTTCTGCAGCGCGTCGCTCAGGTTTTTGCGATTGGTAATGGCGATATCGCGCCACATCGAATAGGGACTGCCAGAGATGCGGGTCATCTCGCGCAACGCTCGTCCGCCGATGTCGAGCACCGGGGCGTCGGCTCCAAACTCATCGACCAGCGCGGCGGCCAGCGCAGTGGAAATCATCTGCGGCAGATGGCTGATCCAGGCGCAGAAGCGATCATGATCGGCGGGATCGAGGACCGCGATTTTGGCGCCCATCTTTTCCGCGCAGTGGATAAACTCTCCGCACAGGCCGGCGTGAACGTTCTGACCGGGCTGCGGCGTGAAGAGCCAGGCGGCGCCTTCGAAAAGATCGGCATCGGCAAACTCCACCCCAGCGCTTTCTTTGCCCGCCATGGGATGCCCGGCGAGAAATCTTTGCCCAGCGTGTCGCCCAAACGATTTCACGGCGCGCTGAACAATTTCCGCTTTCGTGCTGCCGACGTCAGTAACGAGAGTTTTAGGCGGCAACGCCGGACCGAGCCGTCCGATCAGATCGAGGATCGGAATCACGGGCGTTGCCAGTACCACCAGATCGCTGCCGCGCACCGCATCCGCCGGGTTGGCTGTTCCCGTATCGATGGCCCCGCATTGCTCAGCCTTCTCCAAAACTGGAGCGCGATCGCATCCCACGATTCGCCCGGCAAGCCGGCGCTTCTTGAGCGCGATGCCCAGCGAGCCTCCGATCAGTCCGGTCCCGATGATGGTGACTTGTTTGAAGGGCATGGGTTCACTAGAAGTTTGTCATCCGGAGCGGAACGAGAGACCTGCATTTCACCGCAAAATGCAGATCCCTCGTTCCGCTCGGGATGACAACTTGTGATGGGGGAAGTCTACGCGATCTCGCGTCCCACTGCGGGCGCGATCATGCGAAGCTCATCCATCAACTTGGCAAATTGTTCCGGATAAAGCGACTGCGCGCCATCGGAGAGCGCTTTATCTGGCTGGTGATGAACTTCGATGAGCATAGCATCGGCGCCCGCGGCAACGGATGCACGCGCCATGGGAGCCACCTTGTCACGGCGGCCAGTGCCGTGCGAAGGATCGGCAGTCATGGGTAGATGCGAAAGTTTATGAATGATCGGAATCGCGGAAATGTCCATCGTATTGCGGGTGTAAGTTTCGAAAGTGCGGATGCCGCGCTCGCAGAGAATAATTTCGTAGTTGCCGCCCGCTAGCAGGTATTCCGCGGAGCACAGCAGTTCTTCAAGCGTGGCCGCGATGCCGCGCTTGAGCAGCACAGGCTTTCGAACCTTGCCGAGCTCGCGCAGCAGATTGAAGTTCTGCATGTTGCGCGCGCCTACCTGCAAGATGTCGACATACGGCAGCATCGGCTCGATCTGCGAAATCTCCATGACCTCACTGATCACCAGCAGTTTGAACTGGTCGCCCGCCTCGCGCAGCAACTTCAGAGCGTCGACGCCGAGCCCTTGAAACGAATAAGGAGAAGAACGAGGTTTGAAAACGCCGCCGCGAAGCACGCGCGCTCCGGCCTTGGCAATCAGTTCGGCGACGGTGAACAACTGCTCGCGGGATTCTACCGAGCAGGGCCCGGCCATGACGACGACCTTCTTGCCCCCGATTTCAATCCCGTTCGCAAATTTGACGATGGTGCCCTCGGGACGGAAATTGCGCCCGGCCAGCTTATAGGGTGAACTGATACGGTGAACCTCCTGCACTCCCGGCATCATTTCGATTTCGCGAGTGTCGAAATCGGCAGTGACTCCGACGCCGCCGAGAACGGTCTGCCGCGCCCCGGTGGAGCGGTGGACTTCAAAGCCGAAGTGAACCAGTTGATCGATTACCTGCTGGATCTGATCTTCGCTGGCCGAATCTTGCATTGCCACGATCATGAGTGCGCTCGTTTTGCCCGCCGCGGTATGCTGGGAACCGCATCGCAGCGTGGCTGAAAATTCTACTCTTCGTTCTAGTCCTCGGTTCTAGTCTTCGAGTTGCGAATCAATCCCGGTCTCGTGCGCGGCCGGTCCGTCATCGGGAGCGATTTCGTGCTTCTGAATACTGCGCATCACGTCGATGATTCGTTCGTAAATCTGCGCCAGATCGCGCTCGGCCAAGGGGCCGGTGCTGCTACTGTGCACATTGGCGATCACCTCGCGCTCGCGATCGGGTTCGTAAATGGGCATTCCGGTGTTGCGCTTCAATCGTCCAATTTCGACCACCGCGGCAGCGCGCGCGTTGAGCAGCGCCGCCAGTTTCCGGTCCAAGTCGTCGATTTTCTTGCGCCAATCGGAAATGTCCATAGAGCTTTCAGCCATCAGCTATCCGCCGTCAGTTTAGCCGTTATGCGAGACATTGAATGCGCCAGGCCCGCGGATTCTGCGTCGCAGGTCCAATCATCGGGTACGCCGGGCTGATGGCTGACGGCTGACGGCTGAAAGCTGCTTTACGAATTCTGCCACAGCCGCCGCCTCTCGTCCCGGATTTTGTTCGATCAACTGCACGATCGCGCTGCCCACGACCGCGCCTTCCGCGAATTTGCCGACGGCCGCGAACTGCGCCGGAGTTGAGATTCCGAAGCCGACCGCAATCGGAAGCTTGGTGAAACGGCGGATGCGCTTGACGAGCGCCTTGGCGTCTCCGGTCATCTGCTGGCGCGTGCCGGTGACGCCAGTGCGCGAGATCGCGTAGACAAAGCCGGTTGAAACCGCGGCGATCGACTTCAGACGCTGGTCGGTCGAGGTGGGCGCGGCAAGAAAAATAGTCGCCAAGTCATGCTTGCGAGCCTCCCGCAGATACTCAGCGGATTCTTCGACGGGCATATCCGTGATCAGAGTCCCGTCAATCCCAGCCAGCCGCGCCACCTGGCAGAATTTCGCCAGCCCCATGCGCAAAATGGGATTGAGGTAGGAAAAAACCACGAGGCCAACCGATTGCGAATGTTCGCGAATTTCGGCGGCCAGCGTGAGCACGTTCTGCAGCGCCGTGCCGCGTTTAAGCGCCCGCTCGCTGGCGCGCTGGATGACCGGCCCATCGGCCAGCGGATCGCTGAACGGGACGCCGAGTTCGATCACGCTCGCACCCGCCTCGATTGCTGCCAGGATGACCTGGCGAGTGGTGGCAAGATCGGGGTCGCCACACGTTACGTAGGCGACGAGAGCGGGTTTGTTTTGGAAATGAAAGGGCATGAAGGGATTGTAGATTGCAGAAGTCAGATTGCAGAAGTGGGGACCTCGTCCCATTGACATTTGCCTGTACAATTGCGTGTCTCTTTTGTTATGGGCAAAGCCTTACGCGGCAGAGTGCGGGCGCGAGCCCGCGTGCAAGCTGGACTCTCTTTTTGGAGATAACCCGAAGCTTGTCGAACGCCGGAGACTGAAGGGCTGCAACGGAGGACCTACATGTCAGGCATGCGATTACAGTATTCATTCGCCAGAGTTGTTTTGATTGGAGCAGTTTTATCCTGTGCATTGCCGTCGCTGGCAGGCGACACGCCTGCGAACGAGTACAAGGAGAGCGGGACCGTACTCTCTACCACCTCCGAGCACGGGCATTTTTATCAGGTTGCGACCGACGGCAGGATCTTCCTGTTGCTCTGCGACAAGGTCAAGAGTTTTCAGTTTGGCCAGCCTGAGTGTAAAGTCGGCGACAAGCCGATTGCCACCGGCGATACGGTCCATTTTCGCGTGGATGGAGACTGGGCCTACATGCCTCCCGTTAGCGAAGGGATGGAGCAGAAGCTTCGCATTCTCACGGTCGAACTACGAGTCATCCCGAAATTAGAACCGGCACCTTCCCAAACGACCGGCCAGGGTTCAAACCCAAGCAACGAACGAGGCATCGTGATTGGCTCGGGTCTGCACGTGAAGGGGCAGCATGGAGTCGGTTGGTCAACCAGTCCCGCATCCGCCGCTTCCCCGGTGACGACGGCCAGCGGCGCAACGCCCGTAATGCCAACAGCGCCCGTGACCGCCATCCCCGTCACAGGCGGTGCACCCGTCGTGGTTATGCCCACAGGGCCAACTACTGGTGGCGTTGTGACGGGCGTTCCCGTGACGGGTGGCGCGCCCATAACCGCAATCCCAACCGCGCCGGTGACGGGAGTGCCAGTCGGAGGAGCGCCCGCCGGCGGCGGCATGGTCGTGATGGGTAGAAGCGCGCCACAGTGGGTCCATGTTCTTCGCATCCAGACCGGCGGCAAGATTTATCAACTGGAGTGCTCCAGCAAACCCTGCGCGTTGGCGGATAAGGAGATCGCACTTGGCGACACGCTCACATTACGCGTCGATAAAAAGTCGGCCTACCTGTCTTCCGACCCACCAAGCCCGAACGAAGAGCAGAAGTACAAAATCTTGAGCGTAACCGAGAGCGGATCGACACCCGCTTCAAAGCCCGAGTGACGTTTCTGAGTGGCCGGGTAAGTTCAGCTCCTCGGGGGAAGAAATCTGTCCGGCTACCCCCAACTCCAAACGCCCCTGGAACAGGCCCCGTAGCGTCGAAATAGAGAGCGTCTTGCAGTGAACGTAGTTCCTGACGGAAAATAATCTTATGACTGGAGTCCAGTTCGTTACCGATGACAAGGGCCGCAAGGTCGCGGTTCTAATTGACCTGAAAAAGCACGGAGTCAGACTACAGGATTTTTGGGATGGCCTCATTTCCGAGAAACGACGAAAGGAAAAGGGCATACCTCTCGGAAAAATCAAAGCAGACCTGATTAAGCGCGGGCGACTTCGTGGCTAGCTATGTCGTTGAGATAAAGCCTTCGGCGAGGAAAGAACTCGAAGACCTGCCGAATAACATGTTGGCGCGAGTGGTGCGCAAGATGGAATCTCTCGGTGAGAACCCGAGACCTGCGGGTTGCAAGAAGCTAAAAGGCTACAGAGATCTCTGGCGTATTCGTGTAGGTGACTGGCGGATCTTGTACCTCATTGACGATGGCGCGAAGTTCGCGAGTGTCACGCGGATCGCCCATCGGCGTGAAGTGTACGAATGACGCACCTCGGTTGTGGAACTATCCCACCGAAGCCAAAGGAGGGCTTGAGTGGGACACCCGCCGTAGTTTTTGTCAGGAGCACTTGACGCGGTTCAAATCTCATCGTCAATTGCCAAGTTATCCATGATCTGCTTGCCTAACTTCCAAGCGTTGTCCCATTCAGACACTGGACTTTCGAAGATGAACAGGTACAGCGTGTTGGTTTTCGGGTTAGCCACAGTGAGGTTATGCACAACGCTGTCCGTATCCTTGTAAAGACAACCGAACTCTTTGAATGGTCCGTAATCTCTCTCCCATTTTTTTCCGTGTTGTTTGGACGCTATCTGGGCGATCATGTCTCTGCCTCGTTCGACAGCCGAATCCTTCTTGAGGTGAAAGACATTTATGGTTAAACCCGTCTGGAATTCACCACCCTTTCCGATGTCTTCCTTCGTGATGAAGTAGGCCAGCGTTCCTTTCGTCTCCTCGCGTTTGAAAAACCAGCCGGTTGGGCGCAGGAAGGCTGCCTTCAGCTCAGGAATTTCTTGCCACGCAAAATTGGGTGGAGACGGGGGCAAGTCGATAGCGAATACGGTATTCACGACGATGGCAACTAAAAGAGTTGCAAAAACAAGCTGCCTCATAGTTATTCCTCGTTAGTCTGGCACCCAACGGCCAACCTGGCCTTATCACGTTCCGAAGATTTGTGTTACGAATGCTGCAACACGCAAGACTGGATTCGCATTCTTTAATGTAGCCGTGCTGGTCTAGTCGAGTTTCAGATTCTCCCTCAGAATCCCAACATCCTTATCCCCGCGGCCGGAGATGTTCACGATCACCACTTCCGATTTTTTCATTTTCGGAGCGCGCTTGATAACCTCGGCAACCGCATGCGCGGATTCGAGCGCAGGAATAATACCTTCGGTGCGAGCGAGCAGAACGGTTGCCGCTAGCGCTTCGGTGTCGGACGCGGGAACATATTCGGCGCGACCCGTATCTTTGAGCATGGCGTGCTCGGGGCCGATGGACGGGTAATCGAGACCGGCAGAGACCGAATGCGTCAGCGCGATCTGGCCCGCCGCATCCTGCAACACATAAGAATAAGTTCCCTGCAAAACGCCTGGCGAGCCGCCGCGGAAACGGGCTGCGTGCTCTCCTAGCGCTTCGCCGCGGCCGCCAGCCTCGACTCCGATCAGCTCAACCTTCTTGTCCTTGAGGAAGTCGTAGAAAATCCCGATGGAGTTCGACCCTCCTCCGACGCAGGCGATGATGGCGTTGGGAAGTTTGCCTTCGGCTTTCTGAATCTGCGCGCGAGCTTCGCGTCCGATGACGCGGTGGAAGTCGCGGACCATGGTCGGATAGGGATGCGCTCCCAGCACGCTGCCGAGCAGGTAGTGCGTGGTGCGCACATTGGTGACCCAGTCGCGCATGGCTTCGTTGATGGCGTCTTTGAGCGTGCGCGAACCGGAATCGACGCCGCGAACTTCCGCGCCCAGCAGCCTCATGCGGAAGACGTTGAGTTCCTGGCGCCGCATGTCTTCGGTGCCCATATAAACCACGCACTCGAAGCCGAGCAGGGCGCAGACCGTGGCCGTCGCGACGCCGTGCTGACCGGCCCCGGTTTCCGCGATCACGCGGTGCTTGCCCATGCGTTCGACGAGCAAGCCTTGCCCGAGGCAGTTGTTGATCTTGTGCGCGCCGGTGTGGAGCAGGTCTTCACGCTTGAGATAGATCTTCGCGCCGCCAAGTTTTGTGGCCAGGCGTCGGGCGAAGAACAGCGGGGTGGGGCGTCCAGCGTATGTCTTCAGCAACAGGTCAAGCCGCTGCTGAAACTTGCGGTCGCGCTTGGCTTTTTCATATTCGCGCTCCAATTCGTCGAGCGCGGCCATCAGCGTTTCCGGAACGTAGCGTCCTCCGTAAACGCCGAAACGCCCGGCAACGGCGGCCTTTGGCGGAAGCTTTCCGGTTGTCTGGTGAGGTACTTTCCTGGTTGCGGTCGCGCTCGCCATTGTCAGTTCGCCTCTTCCATGGCCCGCACCGCCTGGACAAAGGCGCGGACTTTTCGGGGATCTTTCTTGCCGGGTTCGAGTTCGACGCCCGAGGAAACGTCCACGCCCCAGGGATGGAGAAGATGGATCGCCTCCTGCACATTTCCGGGACGCAGGCCGCCAGCGACGATCAGCTTGCTGATGCTGTTGATGATTCCCGCCCAGGGCTGAACGCGCTCCCAGTCGAAAGTCTGTCCCGTGCCCCCGCGTCTTTCGTCGTTTGACGAATCGAGCAGCACGCCCGAGATCACGCCGGGGCGGAAGCCGTGAGTTTCAAGGAAGAGGTCTCCATTTTCGGCAACGTGGATTTTGTGCACGCGTTTGCCCTTGTAAGCTTCGTCAGGCTCAACCAGTCCCGCCAAGACCGGATCCCATCCGACAGATTGCCCGGCAGGCGCGTCAAAAACTTTCGCAGGCCAAGTGCGGAAAATCATGGGGCGACTGGACCCGTTCCCGAGTTCCTGGAAGAGCCCGCGGCTGAATTCCGTGCTTTCGTCGCCGTGCAATTGCACGGCCGTAAGACCTAACTGTTTGGCGGTGTCACGCACGCACTCCAGAGTCTCGTTGACGAAAACGCCGACTTTTTCCATGGGGTGCGGTACCCTTTCGACGATCGATCGAGCGATTTCTAAAGTGACGTAGCGCGGGCTCTTCGGATAGAAAACGAAGCCCAGGGCGTTTGCGCCCGCATCGGTGGCAGCGAGCGCATCGTCGAGGTTCGTGATCCCGCAGATTTTGATCCAAGTCATAACAGCAGTTGTCAGCTATCAGTTGTCAGTAAAAGCAATTATCCACTGACAACTACTCTTGCTTCCTTCATCAACTTCATTAACGCTTCGCCTGGGCGCTCCGCTTTCATCAGCGATTCGCCAACCAGGAACGCTTCGTATCCAGCGGATCGCAGACGAGCGATGTCTGTGCCGGATTGGATTCCGCTCTCGGCAACGCGGACGCATGACGCGGGCATTTTTCCCGCGAGCCGCAATGCGGTTTCGAGATGGACTTCGAAGGTGCGCAGATTGCGGCTGTTGATGCCGATCAGATCACAACCGGCGTCGAGCGCTCGTTGCAGTTCCGCTTCGTCATGCGCTTCGCACAAAACGTCGAGGCTGAGAGATCGTGCGAATCCAGCGAGCGCCACCAGTTCCTTCTGATCGAGCGCGGCGACAATCAACAGGATCGCATCGGCGCAATTTGCTCTGGCCTCCACAATCTGAAATTCATCGACGATGAAATCCTTGCGCAAGCAGGGAAGGGAACTGCCGGACGAGGCTTCGCGCAGATAGTTCAGCGAGCCCTGGAAAAATTGTTCATCGGTCAACACCGACAACGCGGCGGCGCCAGCGCGCTGGAGTTCCCGCGCGAGTTCAAATGGCCTGAAATCGGAGCGAATCAGACCTTTCGACGGCGAGGCTTTTTTCAGTTCGGCAATAACGGCGACCGCGGTTTCGTCTTGCGCGACTCGACGCAGTTGATTCCGAAATCCGCGCGGAATGTGCGCCGCTGCCGCGCGTTCCAGCGCGTCCGTGCCGGAGTTCCACAGACCGCCAGAGCGGCGTTCGGATAGTCGCTGGCGTGTGGCCGCGACAATGGAGTCAAGGGAAGCTGGCATAACAGATGCTCAATTATACGGAAGCAGCCAAAATCGAGCAGAGTCTCCGCTTCGAGCCTCGGGCCAGCAGTCACGACCAAATGCGAATCGGATTCTCGAAGCGCGCGCCCGGAGCCTCCGCCGCGTCGGTTTTGAAGAAACGGACCCGTTGCCATGTGACGCCCATCATTGACCCGGCTTCCAGCCGGATGCTATAAACAAATGTTTTGTGCAGGAGTGTGTAGTCGATCGCGGGGCTATATGCCGGCGGCACAGGTTTTCCGGCGCGGCCACGGCGTTTTTTTATTCTTACTATGCTTGGCGGTGGAAGCAGATTCGAAACTTCGGTGATGGGCGCACCGGTGACGGATGGAATCCGACAGCGGGCGGCTAGCGCTCCGGAGCAAAATCACACGTTGTGACCCCTGAATAGGAATCCTTAGGAGGATTGTGATGCGCACTTATACCACCAATCTTGTGTCCGCGGGACGCTGGATTGCGAAGAAATGCCTTGCGAGAACTTCGGCAGTCGTTGCCACTGTGCTGCTTCTGACCGCCGGCTACGCGCTGGCGCAAACCGCCGCTCCAACCACAGAAGAAGGCGGCGAGGCGGCCTTGAAACTGCCCGACCTCTCTTCGGTTTCGTTCCTGGGCGTGAACGGGCATCGCCTGCTGACCATCGGGCTGCTGTTCTGCGCCTTCGGCCTCGGTTTCGGCCTGATCATCTTCATGCGGCTGAAGAACCTGCCCGTGCACCGCGCCATGCGCGAAATCTCGGAGCTGATTTACGAAACTTGCAAAACCTACCTCATCACCCAGGGCAAATTCCTGATGCTGTTGTGGGCCTTCATTGCCGCCGTTATCGTGCTTTACTTTGGCGTGCTGCGGCATTTCGAAGCTCCTCGCGTAATCATCATCCTGGCCTTCAGCCTGGTGGGAATCGCAGGCAGCTACGGCGTGGCTTGGTTTGGCATTCGCGTCAATACCTTTGCCAACTCGCGGACGGCCTTCGCCGCTCTGCCCGGCAAGCCCTACCCGATTTATCGGATCCCGCTCGAAGCCGGAATGTCGATCGGCATGATGCTGATTTCGGTCGAACTGCTGATCATGCTCTTCATTCTGCTGTTCGTGCCGGGCGATTACGCCGGCCCGTGCTTCACCGAATTCGCTATCGGCGAGTCTGTGGGCGCGGCTGCGCTGCGTATCGCCGGCGGCATCTTCACCAAGATTGCCGAT
>Ga0182030_10000350_pt1 | contig 83208 bp, 73 predicted proteins | sample 812S3MmetaG_FD_121299 | JGI IMG/M metagenome (GOLD analysis project Ga0182030, IMG submission 121299) | Permafrost microbial communities from Stordalen Mire, Sweden - 812S3M metaG (Illumina Assembly) | ecosystem: Environmental > Terrestrial > Soil > Wetlands > Permafrost | place: Sweden... | reverse complement strand
TCTTCCAAGCCCAGCCCAGGCTCACGCCGAAATCCTCGGCCAACTCCGACAGGCTCCCGTTGCCCTGGTCGAAGGCCTCAAGCAGCTTGCGCCGCAAATCATCCGAATATGGTCGCGCCATAGCATGTGCGCGAAGAATCGCCAGCTATACTATACACTTTCGGGAGAAATACTCTAGAGAGCGTGTGGGAGCGCGACGAACGGGATATCGTTGCCGGATACTTTGGGCCAAGGACGCGAGAATTGTGGGAGCGGATTTGTGCCGGCGAACGCGGACAGTGAGCTCCCCTTACTTTCTAGACGAATCTTACCAGCCACGATCGGCTTACTTAGAACGATTGTCTTACCTGTGCTAATATGTAAGCCATGGAACAGGCATACGCAAAATTCAGCAGCAAAGGACAACTCGTTATCCCGGCGGTATTTCGTGAGTCCCTGGGAATCGTGGCTGGAACACGTGTCGTAATCCGCCAGGAGGGGACGCGGCTGATTCTGGAACCGGAGACCCTGACGGCCAAGCTGCGGTTGATCGACGAAATGCAGGGAATTACGGCCGGCTACCCTTCGGGAACGGAAATGCTGCTTGAAGACAGACGCATTGAGCGGCAAAGGGAGTTGGAAGAAGAAGGATGGTAAGGCCGTTCAATGACAGCATTTGTTCTGGACTCCTCGGCTCTGATTCGATACGTCGATAGTGAAGCAGGTGCAGACCGCGTCAACGCGTTGCTTAAGGCCTGCGTAGCCGGTCGGTCTGGCGTCTACATCTCCGCCGTGCAGTGGGGCGAGATTGCGGGAAATCTGCGTAAACGCCTCGGGGCAACAGGAGAGGCGCGCGTTTTAAGCAGCCTTCTTCCGAGCGAAGCGCAGATTGTCCCTGTAAGTGGTGACCGAGCGGTGCGCGCGGCAGAGATTAAAGTGGACAGAAAAGTCTCCTATGCAGATGCGATTGCGCTCGAGTTGGCGATGAGCTTCGCCGATCACTTGTTTGTGACCGCCGATTACGGCTTCAAGGACGTCGCCGATCTGGCGCGCATTGAATTTCTTCCCTTGAAATAAAAAAGCTGGCACATCTGCTCAGGACCCGCCGCAGCGGATCCACGCCTGCTCGATGTAGCTATCCGTCATTCCGGCGATGTAGTCGGCCACCGTTCGTGCCAGTCCTTGCGTCGGAATTTGCGCCTGATGATCCGGCGGTAACTGGTCGGGGTCGGCGATTAACGCGGCGAAAAAGCCTTGCACGACATCGGTCGCATGGTCATGCGCGTCTTCCATCCCCGCTGAGTTGTAGAGGTTGTCGTAGAGGAACTGCTTGGCCTGGGCGCGGTCGGCCTCAATCTGCGGACTGAGCGCGGCGAGACGGCTTGGGGCGCGGCGGATGTCTTCGAGGTTCGCGGCTCCCAGAGCTTCGACGCGAACCTGGACTTCGTTCAAAAGATCGGTGACAAGCAGGTTCAGGATGCGCTTCAAAGTCTCGTTCACGGCCAGCTTCTGCGCGGCGGAGGGGTATTCGCGCAGAACGGCGTCGTGGAAGCGGCGAAAGAGGGGCACGCCTTCGCGAACCTGCCCAAGCGTGAGGATGCCGGAGTCGAAGCCGTCGTCGAGATCGGCGGTGAGGTAGGCGATTTCGTCGGCCAGGTCGATGAGTTGGGCCTCGAGCGGCGGGAACTGTTCAAGGAAGTATTCGGCGAGCTCGGGGTGGCTGGCGGCGGAATAGTCGTGGGAGTGTTTGACGATGCCTTCGCGGACGGCCAGCGTGAGGTTGAGTCCGCGAAAGGCCGCGTAGCGCTCCTCGAACCAGGTCACGATGCGAAGGGCGTGGAGGTTGTGGTCGAAGCGCAGGCCGTGCGCCTGCAGGGCTTCATCGAGCGCTTTTTCGCCGGCGTGCCCGAAAGGCGGATGGCCGATGTCGTGAACCAGGGCGAGGGCCTCAGCCAGTTCCGCATTCAGGCCTAACACGCCGGCAAGAGTTCGGGCGATCTGGGTAACTTCAAGCGTGTGTGTGAGGCGGCTGCGGAAGTGGTCGGAAGTAGCTTCGGCGGGCAGGCGGGTGAAGACCTGGGTCTTGCCTGCAAGGCGCCGGAAGGCGCGGGAGTGGAGGATGCGGGCGGCATCGCGAGCAAACGGTGTGCGGTAGGGATGGGGTGGCTCAGCATGCGCGCGGCAAACGAGAGGATCGCCCTGGCCACCGTGGACGGCAATCCCTTCGCGGAGTCGTGCAGACGAAGTGGTTTTGGTTGCCGTCATGTTTGAGTTCTTGAGTTGGACCCTGAAGAGTTCACGCCTAGTTATACCGCAGTTGGAGACGGTACCGGTCGAAATCGTTGATACGTGCGTTGAATCACCTTAGACGGCATGGCGGGGTGGTATAAAGTTTCCAATACGGCGAGGATTGGACAACGGCGCTCGAACAGTAGTACGATCCAGCCGGATTTTCGAAGCGGAGTGCGCGGGGACGAAATCACGCGCCGGACCGCGGACGAATCACCTCAGGACCGGAGGCAGCATGAGACCTTTTCAGAGATTTGCGTTGGGTATGTTGGCGCTGGGCGTTGCGTTAACCACGGGATGTGGCGCGCGGCACTCGGATAAAGAGGTTTTCTACTTGATTTCAGCAAACACGGCATTGCCTTACTGGCAGACGGCGGCAGCAGGATTCAAGCAGGCTGCGGCGCAGTTCAAGGTCACCGCAAGGGTGGTTGGGCCGGATGGCTACGATGCGCAGGCGGAGTTGGCCGAGTTGCAAAAGGCGATAGCCGCCAAGCCATCGGGCATTCTTATTTCAGTCTCCGACGTATCGGTGATACAGCCGGGAATCGATGCAGCGGTGGCCGCGGGGATTCCAGTCATCACGCTGGATTCGGATGCGGCGGGCAGCCACAGGCTCTTTTTTATCGGGACCAACAATCTCGCCGCCGGGCAGATGGGCGGCAAGCGGGTGATTGAGAAGCTGGGCGGCAAGGGCAACGTGGTTTTCTTCACATTCTCTGGCCAGCCAAACCTCGAGGAGCGGCTGAAGGGCTTCAAGGACGTGTTCGCCAGCCGGCCGGACATCAAGATTGTCGACGTGGTGGACATCAAGGGCGATGCACGTGCGGCTTTCGACAAGACGCAGGAGTTTCTGGCGCTGACAGGGCCTAAGAAGATCGATGCATTTGTGTGCCTGGAATCGGCATCGGGCAAGATGGTGTCAGACGCGCTCAAGCGGGCAGGCGGCGGCCGTGAACTGGTCGCGTGGGACGTGAACCAGGATACGCTGGACGGCATCAAAGGCGGGACCATCGACGCAACCATCGCTCAGAAGCCATTCACCATGGGCTACCAGGGGTTGAAGCAGTTGGATGAGGTTTTCCATGCGCCGCCCAAGCAACTCGGCAAGGATTATAGCGCCGACGCGTTTGCGCCCTACCCGGTGTTTGTGGATACCGGCACGTCGCTCGTCGACCAGAGCAATGTTGACTTGTACATTGCTTCGGCGGCTTCGCAGTCGCAATAATGAAACCGCGATAGAGCTTGCCGCGATCGCGGACGAGCCAGGGTAGTTAGTGTTGAGGGAAGCCTATGTCTCGACGAGGAGACACGGGCTTTCCTGCTTTGTGCGCCGACAATTCGCCCACCGCGTGTCCTCAGCGCGATGCGCTATCGGCCTGAGTGGTATGATTCTCCGGTTCAACTACCAAGCCTCAAGGAACAAGGGTGTCGCGATGAAAGCGAAGCATTTTGTTGTGTTGCTGTTTGCAGTTTTGCTATCGGCGGGGGCATGTCTGGGTCAGGCCAGCCTGTCAGCGAAATGGGAAGAGCTGACCGGGCCCGACTTCATTCAGGCCATTCATCGGTCGCAAGGGGTTTGCGTGCTGCCGTTCGGCATCATCGAAAAGCACGGGCCGCATCTGCCTCTGGGCACTGACCTTCTGGATGTGCGGTTCGCGGTATTCAACGCGGTCAAGCAGGAGTATGCGGTTGTCTTTCCCGAATATTACTTCGGGCAGATATTCGAGGCGCAGCAGCAGCCGGGAACGGTGGCCTACAGCCTGTCGACACAGTTGACGCTTCTGCAGGAGACGGTGAAAGAGATGGCGCGCAATGGCTGCAAGAAGGTAGTCATTGTGAATGGCCACGGCGGCAACGAGAGCCTTCTACCGTTGTTTGCGCAGGCGCAACTGGCCAGCCCGCGCGACTACGTGGTTTATGTTTTCGGGTTGCCGCACACCGACCTTCCCGGGAAACCGGCTATGAAGACCAAGGTCGACATGCATGCCGGCGAAACGGAGACCTCGCTGATGTTGATTGCGCGGCCCGACCTGGTACACATGGACCGCGCCACAGATGAATCAGGTGCGGATCAGAAACGGCAGTCGCTGCCGCAGTCGGTCTATACGGGGATATGGTGGTACGCGCGGTTTCCTAATCATTATTCGGGCGAGGGAGCGGCTGGGAATAAGGAACTCGGGGAATTCGATCAGAAGGCGTGGTCGAGCCAGATTGCGGAAGCAATCAAGGCGATCAAGGCCGACCAGGAAAGCCTCAAGCTGCAGAACCAGTTCTTTGAGGATGCGCAGCACCCGCTGGAAACGAAGCAATAGCCACCTGCGGTGGACCACCTGCAGTGGGGCAGACGGCGCGTGCGCGCAATGGGCATCCGTTGGATTTGAGGGTTGGCCGGGGGTGGGTTCGTGGTTTTCCCACCCATTCGGCAGGAAAAAGTCGAATGGATGGGGCACGGAGCATTCTGGGTACCGGAGTACGGGCTATTCCGGTTTGGGTTGCCCAGTGGCGCTGTCCTGCTTGGCCAGTTTGACGCGGGCGCCTTCGAGCTTGCGCTGCACCTTGGCTACGTCACCCGGTTCGATGTCTGTAGGGGGAGATTTGGCGTATTCGGCGAGCGAAAGCTCCCACTGCGCGGCAGCCAGGCGGATCCGGCCCGTCTTCTCGTAAAGCTCACCCAGATGATCGTGGACGGCGGGGTCAGTCTGATCCCGCTCGACAGCCTGGCGAAGGTTTTCCTCGGCCTCTTCGTATTGTCCGAGCTTGAAGTACGCCCAGCCCAGCGAATCGAGATACGCGCCATTCATGGGGTCAATTTCGACGGCCTTGCGGATAAGTTTGAGGGCCTCAGGCAGGCGAACACCCTTGTCCGCGAGCATGTAGCCGAGGTAATTGAGCGTCATGGCGCTGTTGGGGTCAAGTTCAAGAGCCTGGCGGAAGAACTGCTCGGCCGGCTCAAGATGCTTTTGCCGCTCGGCCAGGGCGCCTTTGAGGAAGAGCAGGTAGGAGCGGTCTTCCGTTTTCGTTGAAAGCGGGGTGGCCTTGGCGTAGGCGTCCTCGGCCTCTTTCCAGCGGCGCATCTCGGTGTAGAACTGGCCCAGCTTCAGCCATACCACGCGATCTTTTTCGGAGTTGTCGAGCAGCCCCCTGGTCATGGTGAGGGCATCTTCGTTCTTGCCCTGTTCCACCATGGCTCCGGCCAGCATCAGCTTTAGATCGATGTCCTTCGGGTTGGCGTCGACAGCCTTCTTGGCAATTTCGGCGGCGCGGTCGAAGTTCTTGGCTTCCCCGTAGGTTTCCACCTGGCCTTCATAGCCGCGCAGGGCGGTTTCTCCGCCCATATCGATCATTTTCTGGTAAGCGGCTACGGCCAGGTCGGTCTTGCTTTCTTCGTGGTAGACCGCACCCAAACGCTCCAGGAAGAAGCCGCGGTTGGTCTTCTCTTCGCTGGTGTAGGCGCCGTTGGCGTGAGAGGTCAGGTCGACCATCTTCTCGTAAGTCTGGGCGGCCTCTTCAAAGCGCCCCAGCACGTCCAGAAGCAGAGCTTCGTTATAGCCGGCCTCCAGCGAGGTGGGGTCCTGCTTGCGGGCTTTGCGGATGGTGGTGAGCGCGTCCTCGTACTTGCCCTGGCGGCGCTGGATCTCGCCGATGTGGACCAGGGCTTCTGTGTCTTCGGGATCGGCTTCAGACAGCAGCTTGAACTGCTTCAGGGATTCGTCGAGCTGGTTGTCGGCAAGAAGAGCCTGGCCCAGCGCGTCCAGGGTGTGGGCATCGCCGGGGTCCATGTCGGCGGCACGCTGGTAGGCGGCGATCGCGTCCTTGGGCTGCTTCAACTGGTCATAGGCGGCGCCCAGAGCGACTTCCATCTTGGGACTGCGGTCGTTGACAGGGACGGCCTCAATCACCTTGGCGGCATGGGCCACGTCGCCGCTCTCGGCATACAGGCGAGCCAGGTTGAGGACCACTTCTTCAGAGTCAGGCTCGATGGACTGGGCGGTCTTGAACTCATCTTCAGCCTTCTTGGGGTCGTGCTTGACGGTGTAAAGCTGGCCCAGGACCATGCGGTCTTCGACATCCTTGGGCTGCAGGGCGACGATCTTTTCAAACTCGGCGATGGCCTGGTCGAGCACGTTTCCAGAGGGCGATGTGGAGGAGACGGCGTTGGAGGCGTCGCTCAACTGGCGCAGATAGATGCGCCCCAGCAGCTTGTGCGCGTCGATGTCGTTGGGGGAGCTCTTCAGCAGGCCGCGGGCGGTGACTTCGGCCTCGTGCATGTGGCCGGGCATGCGAAAGTACAGATCGGCAAGTCCGTCATTCAATTGCGGCGAATTGGGATCGGCGTTGAGGGCGTACTTGTACTCATCGATTGCCAGCCGCGCGGAATCCGAATTCCCGCTTTCCAGAGCCTCGTCTTCATAAATATTGGCCAATGCGAGGTGATAGTAGGCCACGGAGCGGTTGGTTTCCGGAACGGAGCCTTGGTGGAGCCGGTTCTCCTGAACCTGCTCGGTCTGTTCCTTTGTCAATTTGGCTGGCGCAGCCTGTGCGGGAGCTGCAGGCGCAGGGGCAACCAAGGCCGGCTTGGCGGGCGCGGTCTGGGCTGAGACCGGCGACAGGACCAACGATGCGGCGGCAAGCGACAGCGAAGAAAGCGTTACAGCGAATTTTCTATTCATAATCCTGGGGATTCCGAGCCTTTCTGTGCTGGCCGGTCGTGTGCGAATTCGTGCCGGACCGTCAACAGGCGGCGCAGGCAGCCGTTGGGAGGAACTCTGCCTACTGTAGAGACGATTTTACCTGTCATTTGTCGCAAATTAACAGCGTAATGAGGGATTTTCCAGGATAGGAGTCCGGATTGGAGCACGGAATTGAACCTTAGAGCCGAAAATGCCGGGGTGGAAGGCACAAGTCAGGCTGAAGGGAACTCCGGGAGTCCCTTCTTGGCGGAGCCGGGTAGCCAGCCGTGCTCGCGGAGGGTATTCAGTTGGCGGTGAAGGACTTCGGCCTGGCGTTCGAGGCGTTCGAGCTGACGCTCTCCGGGGTGGTCCTGGGTCGGAATGGCCGGTTGCAGGGCGAGCAAGCCGGGTTCGGGCCATGGAGTGGGCTCCGGCTGGGAACAAGTCTGGTCCTCCAGCCATTGCAGCCGGCGGTCGAGGAGTTCGAGGCGCCCCAGCACGTTGCCGGAAAGCTTCCAATCCCAGTCGCCATCAATGGCGGTCAAGGTTGTGACGGACTGGGCGTACCGGCGGAGATAGGTGACAAACGCGGCCACGAATTGGGCGAAGGGGCGGCGGCGCGGCCAGGACTCGGCCAGGAGCCGCTCCAAAGATTCTTCGGTGTCATTGTGGGCCAGGCCGGCAGCGCGGCGGGCATTGGCCAGCCGGCGCCCAGAGCCAGAGTCAGACCCGGAGCCGGCCCTGGAGCCGGTTCTGGAGCGGGTTCGCCAGTTTTCGCCAAGTTGGGCCAGGTAACGGCGGTCGGCGGCGAGCGAGGCGCGGAGAAATCTCGGCGCGCGGTCCCGCTCATAGATGGGAAAGAGGAATGCCATGGCGAGCACAGAAATGAGTGCTCCGGCGATGGTGTTGCCGGTGCGGACGAGGGCCAGTTGCCAGTCGCCGGAGAAGGGCAGCCACGCGAGCACAAACGCTGGCGTCAGGAAGAATGCAAAGGCCGCGTAGCTGACGGGCAAGACGGCCAGGGCAAGAAGCGCCAGCGGAAAGAGCACGGCAGCGGTGGCGAGCTGGGAGTGAAGGGCGACGGCCAGCAGGGCAGCCAGAATCCCTCCTGCGACCGTGCCGCCAATGCGCTCCAGGCCGCGGCGCATGGTTCCGGAGACGTGCGGTTGAAGCACGATCAGCGAGGTCATCAGCAGCCAGTAGCCATGATTGATGTGCAGCATCAGAACCAGGGTTACATCGAGGCCGCAGACCAGCGCGACGCGGGCCGCATGGCGCAGCAGCAGCGATTTGCCGGTGAAATTGGCCGTCAACTGGTCCAGTACGCGGGTGGGATGCCAACCCTGGCGAAACTCGGCCAAACGGGCATAGACGTAGCCAAAATGGCCGACGGACAACGAGCCCCCCAGCGATCCCGGCACATGAGGCACACGCTTGAAGGCCGGCCCGGTGCCCAGGCGCAATACGGCGGCGCTTTCGATTGCCGTATCCAGCAGGGAAGCGGCCTCAGTGACCTGGGCGAGAAGGAAGCGGGTGGTTGCATCGGCCTGTTCGGCGCAGGTTTCCAGGTAGCTGGGCAGGCGTTGCAGCGCCAATCGCATGGCCTGGGCGGCGGCTGCGGTTTGGCCCCGGCGGACCAGAATAGAGGCGACGAAAAGCTCGGCTTGGCGGATGTCGGCAAGGCTGGAGAGGCCGCGATCGTGGCAGATTGAACTGTCCAATCCGGCCTGCGCTTCAAGATGCTCGGCCAGGGCGACGGTGCGGGCGATGAGCAGATCGGCGTGTTCGAGCAGGACCACGAGGTGATGGCCCTGCGCGGTTTCCGACTGGTGCTCGGCACGGATGGAGGCGACGGCCAGCCAGCCCTGTTCGACGGCACGGCGAATGCGGTACTGGTGGTGCTTGGCGAGGCGATGCCAGAGGGCTGGGCGCTGTTTGTCGCGATCGGCGAGCTCGGCTATCGACCCCAGGAAAGAGGCCAACTCTTCATAGCAGGCGCTCACGGCGGCGCGGGCAGGGCGGTAGGCATCCAGCGGCCACAGAAGCAGCGAGAGCAGGGCAGCCCATGCCCCGCCCGCCAGCAGCAGCAGGGCTTGGTTGAGAGCCACATGCCAGTCGGAGGTGGGCGCGCCTATGCCGCAGATGAAGATGACCTGGACGAGAAGTCCTGCGGAGGAAAACGGCTGGCCGAGGACGGCGAGGTAGCTCCAGACGAAGCAGAAAAGGATGGTCGTCGGCAGCGCCAGGTAAATGTTGGCGCCGGTGATGGACCCGAGGAAGAGTCCGGCTGCTCCGCCCAGCGAGAGCGTTGCAAGGCTCGCCATGCGTGTGCGATAGGGGCCTCCGGTGTCGGAGAGGATAGCCTCGAACCCGCCCAGGGCCGCCCAACCCATGTTGGAGATGCCGGCTAAATCGCCCAGAACGAGTGGGGCGCAGAGAGCCACAGCCGCGCGCAGCCCGCGGAACCAGTCCATCCGGCCGGCAAGCGCCAAGGTGCTGGTGCGTAAATTGGACCAGGAATGTGAGATGGGCGGCATAGGACTGTTTGGCTCTCTTGCGAATCAATGCGGGAAGTGTCAGATGCCGGCTTAGACCAGGGCTAAACTTGTCCGCGGAGCGGCCTGGATGGGGCTGAAAAGCTGAGGTGTCGGTCCGAGGCAAGACTCCTGCGTTCCCGCTCAAACAGAATCAGAGGCGACACCTTCTACACAGCGCGAATCTCCATGGTCTTGCCAAGCGCCTTGAGTGCTCCGGCGATGCCGTCGATGCGCGTTTTGTGGTGCGGGTCGATCAATCGGGTCACCTCTTGCGGAGTCACTTTCAACCGGCGGGCTAACTCGGCTGGGCGAATCTTCTGCGCGGCCATCTCGTTCAACAGCAGGATCTTCGCGGCGTAACTGGCGGGCAACTCCACCAGGTGCTGGCCGCGCTTTAGTTTCGAAGGCTTGGGGATGGGCAGGCTGTCTTCGATGTACCAGTCGATGGCTGACTCTAGAACATCCGCTGCATGGAGCAGAGCGTCGTCTACGTCTTCGCCCTGAGTGATCGCCTCTGGGATGTCGGGGAAAGTGACGACGTACCCGCCTTCCTTTTGTGGTTCGAGATGTGCCGGATAGCGCAACATAATTCCTCCTACTTTAGTCCTAGCTGCTTTTTGATGCCAGCGACGGTGCCTGTCTTGAGATCCTTCGAGTGCATTGGCAGGGATGAAGTTTTGCCGTTCAAGATCACCTTCAGATGGGAGCCTTTTGCGCTCTCGAATGTCGCTCCTTGGTCCGCCAACCACCGCTTCATCTCGCTGCTCTTCACGGCCTATCTCCAATATAAGCATTTTTGCTTATATATTCAATTGAAATCGTGCCGCTTCTCCCGACCCTCAATGCCGGAAATGCCGAATTCCCGTGAAGACCATCGCGATTCCAAGTCTGTCGGCGGCGTCGATTACGTCTTGATCCTTGACTGAGCCCCCGGGCTGGATGACCGCGGTTGCGCCGGCCTGGGCTACGGTTTCAAGGCCGTCAGGGAAAGGGAAAAAGGCGTCGGAGGCGGCGACACAGCCTGCCAGCGGCAACACAGCCTTCATGGCGCCAAAGCGGGCGGCATCCACGCGGCTCATCTGTCCTGCACCCACGCCGATGGTCTGGCCGTCTTTTGCATAGACGATTGCATTCGATTTCACGTGTTTGGCGACGCGCCAGGCGAAGAGCAGGCTGCGGAGTTCCTCGGCGGTGGGTGGACGCCAGGTGACGACCTTCAGCTCCGATTCGGTGACGCGGCCGGTGTCGGCGTCCTGAATGAGCAATCCGCCAGAGACGTGCTTGACTACCGGGCGCGCCGGGGCGTTGTGGACTTCGACTAATCGAAGGTTCTTCTTGGCCGCAAGGCGCTCGCGGGCTTCCGGAGTGAAGGCGGGAGCGGCGATGGCTTCGACGAAAAGCTTGGCGATTTCAGCCGCGGCTTCGGCGTCAACTGTGCGGTTGATGCCGATCACCCCACCAAATGCGGAGACCGGATCGGCAGCCAGCGCTTTCTGGTAGGCTTCCAGCACGGTCGCGCCGGTGGCCGCGCCGCAGGGGTTGGTGTGCTTGACGATGATGACGGCGGGCTCTTCAAACTCCTGCGCCAGTTCCCAGCAGGCGTCCAGATCGACCAGGTTATTGAAGCTGAGTTCCTTGCCTTGCAACTGGGTTGCTCCCGCGACGCCCAGGCCGGAGCCATCCGAATAGAGAGCAGCGCGCTGGTGCGGGTTTTCGCCGTAGCGGAGAGACTGCGCCAGTGGGAAGTTGATGTGCAGGGTTCTGGGCAGAGCGGCCGCGTCGGGCTCCGCAGGCGATAAAGGCGACGGCGCTTCGGCGATTCTATCCAAAGTATTGGCAATCGCGGTATCGTAGGCGGCGGTGGTGGCAAAAGCCTGTTTGGCCAGCCGCCAGCGGGTTGAACGCGTCAAACCGCCGTTGTTCGACGTGAGCTCTTCGATCAGCGCCGGATAGTCCGCAACCCGCGTAACAATGGCCACATCTTCAAAGTTTTTGGCAGCGGAACGGACCATGGAGGGACCGCCGATGTCAATGTTTTCAATCAGATGGCCGAAAGCTACTCCGGGCTGCGCAGCAGTCTTCTCAAAGGCGTAGAGATTCACCACTACGATGTCGATCGGCTTGATTCCATGGGCAGCCACTGCCGCCTCATGCTCGGCGTTGCCGCGAATGTAGAGCAGGCCGCCATGGACCAGGGGGTGCAGGGTCTTGACGCGCCCGTCGAGCATCTCAGGAAAGCCGGTCAGGTCGCTGATGTCCCTCACGGCCAGACCGGCTTCACGCAGGGCGCGGGCCGTGCCTCCGGTAGAAACAAGCTCAACGCCAAAACTTGCCAGCGCCTGGGCAAACTCCACCAGGCCGGTCTTATCGGTGACGCTTAACAATGCTCTATGGATGGGCTTTGCGGAAGTTACAGACTCGCTCATGAGGTCGCTCCTTTTATGGATGAAAGGCAGCGCACATTGCGGTATGAGTTTTCGCGCCGTGCAACCGCCAAACTCCAGAGTACATCGAGTATTTGGGCTGAATGTGCAATTCCGGGCGGAATCAAGGTTGGCGCGTTCTGGAGCGCGGCGCGTAATGTTTCGGAGTTCAACGAAATGCTTTAGAGTTAGGATATGGGAAGTTATTCCCCCACTCCTCCATCCCGTGAAGAAGGACTCGTCCGCGAGCACCCGGGCTCTCAAACAGAGTCAAGGGCGCCGTACGCCGTGATGCCCCCGCCGCAAGCGGTGCGCAAGCCGCGGCCATCGTGGGCCTCAGCCCCGGCGACTTACCTGCTGGTAGGGATCAACTGCGCGGTGTTTCTGGCCATGGTTGCGAATGGGGTCAGCATCGGCACTCCCACGACCGGCCAACTGATGCATTGGGGCGCCAACAATGCCGGCTCGGTACTGATCAACGGCGAATGGTGGCGGATTGTTACCGCCATGTTTGTGCATGTTGGGATTCTGCACCTGGCCACCAACATGTGGTGCCTGTGGAACCTGGGCCTGCTGGCTGAGCCGTTGATGGGATCGATGGGCGTGCTGGCGGTTTACATCCTTACGGGCGCGGCGGGCAACCTGCTGTCGACACTCGCTGGCTGGGTCAGGTACAACCACGATTGGGCAAGCTATCACGCGGCAGGTGGGTTGAGCATGGCCGTGGTGTTCCCGCCTGGCGCGGGCGCTTCTGGAGCTGTTTTCGGGATCGCTGGAGCTTTAATCGTGCTGTTGAAGTCGAATCGGCTTCCAGTGCCCCCGTTCGAGCTGAAAAAGCTCCGCAAATCAGTGATTTACTTTGCTGCGCTCAACCTGGTCCTCGGCTTCTCAATCAACGTTGGCACACGGGTTCTAGGCTACGGACTGAACATTGACAACTATGCCCACTTGGGCGGGTTCACCTCCGGGTTGCTGTTCGCGGCTCCCATGGTGCCCAGGCTGGGCTCGCCGCGCAAAGTTTTTCAGGTTCGGCTGCGAGTCGCCATTGCGATGGTCGTAGGGACGCTTGTGCTGTTTGGATTCTTTCTGACGGCCTTCGCGGGTTAGGACGAGCTTGGCATCCGGGCTTCCACCTTGTCCTGCAATACCAAGACTGTGCGAAAATGATTCCAGGTACGCTGAACGTCTCATTCCACCCACTGGAGGAAGACTTGTGAAGCGACGTGAATTCCTTATGCAAGCTGGACTCACCGCCGCCGCAGTTGCATCCACCAGCCAACTGCAGGCATCTCCCAAATCTCCAACCAACCCCATCGCCCGGCGCACGTTGGGCAAGACCGGCGAACAGCTTTCCATCATTGGCTTTGGTGGCATCGTGGTCATGAACGAAGAGACTGGCGAGGCTTCAAACATTGTGGCCGAGGCTGTCGATCGAGGCATCAATTACTTTGACGTTGCGCCAAGCTACGGCAATGCTCAAGAACGGCTTGGACCGGCGCTGGCTCCCTACCGGAAGAACTGCTTTCTGGCCTGCAAGACCGAATGCCGCATGAAGGACGATTCGCGAAAGCAGCTTGAGGAGTCGCTCCGGTTGCTGAAGACCGACCATGTGGACTTGTACCAGTTCCACGCTCTGACGAAGATGACGGATCTCGACAAGGTGCTTGGCCCGGGCGGCGCGATGGAGACGATGGAAGCGGCAAAAAAGGAAGGCAAGATCCGCTACATTGGGTTTTCAGTTCACTCGGCGGAGACGGCGCTGGCGGCCATGGACCGCTACAACTTCGACACAGTCTTGTTTCCGGTGAACTGGGTGCTGTTTACGCAGGCAGGCTTTGGGCCGCAGATTCTGAAGAAGGCGCAGGAGAAGAACATGGGAATCCTGGCGCTGAAGGGGATGGCCAAGACGGTTTGGGCGGCCGATCAGAAAGAAAATCATCCGCAACCCAAGTGCTGGTATCAGCCCGCGGGGTTTCCGGATGAGGCTTCGCTCGGTTTGCGCTGGACGCTGGGGCATCCGATCACGGCGGCGATTCCGCCTGGGGATGAGCGCTACTTCCGGCTGGCGATGGATGTGGCGCAGAACTACAAACCGCTCGAAGCGCACGAGGAGCAGGCTCTATTCAGCGGCGGCCATGGGGTTGAGCCGATCTTCCACCTGGGGAATGACGTCTAGAAATCTGCCGACGAAATGTGCGCGATGTTACCGAACCGCGGTGGCCGCGAACTTCTTCACCATGGCCAACAGCAGCTTGCGATCGCTCTCATTCAGATTGGACGAGTAGCGGCGAATCTGGGTCAGGAAGCGGAGTTCTTCGTCGGAGAGCTTCTGCGCGTTGAACTGGTGGCCAAACGAGTCATCCGCGAAGAACTGGGCAATGGGCAGGTCGAGGGCCAGCGCTATCTTTGAAAGTGTGTCGAGCGAGGGCACGGTGTGGCCGTTTTCCACGCGTGAGAGGTAGCAGCGCAGCAAGCCCGTTTTCTTTTCGATATCTCCCTGAGACAGACCCTTCTGCAACCGGTGAGCGCGAATGGTTGTGCCGATCTTCATGGTGGGGGCGTCCTGTCCGCTGCCGGCTAAGAGGTTACTTCCTTGGCAGCTATCAAAAGAGTAATGGCTTAATAGTAAACATGGGCGCTGGAGGAATGCAAGAGCAAACATGCGCCATCCTCGGGCATTGGAACCGCACCGGTCACTGGGCAGATTCTGCGGTCTCGATGGCCCGCTCCGTTCAAGCAAGATCGCGGGGTTAAAGAGACTTTTTAAGCCACGCGAGTCCTTCGACCGGATTGTCGTTGTAGGGCGCACAGGGCTCGAATCCCAGCTCCAGATAGAGGCGGTGAGCGGCGGCCATGGATGCCGGCGCGGTGTCGAGATAGACAGCCTTTTGTTGCGCGGCAATGGCGAGGTCAAGAACGGCCAGCGTGAGCGCCCGGCCCAGCGCCAGTCCTCGCGCCGACGGCCGAACCCACAGGCGCTTCAACTCCCAAGCATCTTGTTCAACAGAGGCTGGCACCGTGCGCCAGGCAACGAATCCAGCCGGCTCGCCCTGAACATGGGCCATCAGGCAGCCGCCGCCCTGTTCAAAGTAGCTGAACGGCAAACGCGCGGCTTCCCGCTCAAGGGAACCAAAACAGAAACGTGCCGCACAGGGTTGAGCAATCACGAATCGGCCGTATTCGAGCAAAAGCTCGCGTGCCTGCGCGAGAGAGCTTTCGGAGGCGGTTGCCGAAACCTCTTCCAGATAGAATGGCCGGGATGCAGTTGCGTGCGGGTCCATATTCCGAGTTTACGATCAAGCTACAAGTTTGCAATGGGCCCGCGAATGGCCACGCTCGTAAACCTTAGCAAGGCACGACGCGTCTGACTGAGTACGGGATAGTAATGCCAGGGAGCGCAGATGCGGCTAGCAGCCACGTGTACATTAGCGGTCGGGATGGTTGTGGCTGGCGGCTTTGCGACGTGGGCGCAGACGGCGGTAGCGGCGCAGGTTGCGCCTGATACACCGGCTCAGGCGGTCACCGGTGGGCGCCTGCACGGAATGGCCAAGAGTGGCAATTTCCCACTGCCGGGCGTGGCCGTGACCGCGCAGAATACGCTGACAGGGAAGCGCTATTCCACCACTACCGACATTACCGGCGCCTGGTCGTTGACCATTCCGCAGAATGGGCGCTACGTGATTCGCACGCAGTTTGCGGCCTTCGCGGTTGGGTCGCAGGAAGCGCTGCTGAACGCAACGAGCCACGACCAGACAGTGAATTTCGATTTGCTCCTGGCCTCGCGTGCAGCGGCGCAGCAAGCGCGTCAGGCGGATCAGAGCGGAACCGCGCTTGATTCCGCGACGCAGGCGATTCGGCAACTGGCGGCGAACGGGGCGCACAGTCTGAGCCTGGTTAGCTCGCTGGCTGCCGATACCGAGACACAAGCCGCTGCGCCGAACGCGAACAGCGCGGCAGGAGCGGCGCTGCCCTCCATTGCGGGCAACTCCGACTTCGGCGGGGATTCAGTTGCCATCAGCGGGCAGTCGGGCCAGGTAAGCCCATTGGCGGGCTTGGACATGGACCGCATCCGCGATGCGATAGAGACGATTCGCGCGCAGGGCGGATTGCCGGGAGGGCAGGCCGGCGGTTTGCTTGGAGGAGTTGGAGGAGGAGGCTTTGGCGGGGGTGGCTTTGGTGGATTCGGTGGTGGCGGGATAGGCGGTGGCGGCGGGTTTGGCGGTGGCGGCGGACGCGGTAACTTCCGCGGCTTCAATCCTGGCCAACCGCACGGGGCAATCTTCTGGATCGGCAGCAATTCGGCGCTGAATGCGGAGCCATTCTCGCTGCAGGGCCAGCCGCAGGAACAGCCTGCCTCCGGGACCAACAGGTTCGGCATCACGTTCATGAGCGCGCCGTACATTCCCAAGCTGACCAAGCCCAGCGGCAAAGACACCATGTTCCTCACGCTGTCCGGCTCGCGCAGTTCGAATCCGCTGGATGAATATGGCAGCATTCCCACGGATGCGGAGCGGACAGGGGACTTTTCCGGCCTGCCGCCGATTTACGATCCCACGACGGGCCACCAATTCAGTAGTTCCAACGGCGTGGCTAACGTCATTCCTTCTTCGCGCATAAAGCTGCAAGCAGCGGCGCTGCTCAATTATTTCCCAGAGCCTAACCTGCCCGGCGCCACGCAGAACTATCACTTGCTGACCACCGAGCAGTCGAATACAACACAGGCCGGCGTGCGTTACATGCGCAGCCTGGGCGCAAACGCTTCACCCTTGGGAGGCTTCGGTATGCGTGGCGGCGGCGGAGGCGGCGGGCGCAGGAACACGAACCAGGGACTGCGGCAGAGCATCAACTTCAATTACAACTGGGGCCATTCGGCTTCCGACCTCGTCAACATGTTTCCGCAGTTGGGCGGCAAGACTTCATCGGCTTCAAACTCGGTGCAGGCCGGCTACACGGTTGGATATCACAAGGTGACCAATGTCTTCAATGCGAACTGGAACCGCAGCAACGCCCAGACAACAAATTTCTTCACCAGTGTTAACGATATTGCGAGCGGGGTCGGTGTGCTTGGGCCGAACGGCGCGCCGTTGAACTCGAGCCCGCTGAACTACGGGTTGCCAAACGTAACACTGAGCGATCTCACCGGGCTCAATCAGCAGCAACCAAACTTCTCTCTGTCGCAGACCATCTCCATCTCAGAGAATCTGAGTTGGATTCACGGCAAGCACAATTTTCGTTTCGGTGGAGATTATCGCCGCGTGCATCGCGATTTTCTTGGCGGCTCGAATGCCACGGGAAGCTTCACATTTACTGGACTGTTTACCGAGGACCCCAGCGCGACTTCGACAGGCTTCGCGGCTCCTTCAAGCGGCTCCGCGCTGGCGGATTTTCTGTTGGGATTGCCGCAAAGCAGCACCATCAACTCATCGGTGTCCAAGAGCTACCTGCGCGACAATGTGTGGGACGGATTCGCCACGGACGATTGGCGCGTGCTGCCCTCTCTCACGTTGAATTACGGCGTGCGCTACGAGCTCTATGAGCCGTACACAGAGAAGTATGGGCACCTGGCCGATGTAGACACCAATCCCGGTTCGCAGTTCACAAGCGTTGCCAACGTGCCGGCCGGCGGCCTTGGTCCTTTCAGCGGAAAGCTGCCGGCTTCGCTGGTGTTTCCATTTCATTTTGCCTTTGCGCCACGGCTTGGCTTGGCGCTTCGTTTGCCCAAGCAGACGGTTCTGCGAGCCGGCTTCGGCATGAACTACACGGTTGGAGAGTACGCGACCTTCGCCACAACCATGGCGCACCAGCCGCCCTTCGCCAACGAACAAACCAACGAAGCAATACTCAATTCGAACGGCAATGGCCCTCCGCCGTGCATTCAGACTGGCACTTGCTTCACGCTCGCACAAGGATTTCCTGCGCAGGACTCGACAGGGAACTACGCGCTTGAGCCGCACCACTCCATGCCCTATGTGCAGGCGTGGAACATCGACGTGCAGAAGACACTGCCGTGGGGCGTAGTGATGAACGTGGGCTACAACGGATCGAAGGGCAATCATCTGGACATTACCAGCGCCCCGCGCGCCACGCCGGCCAATCCGCTGACGAACCCCACGGACCAGGTGTTCACCTACGACCAGGCTGTGGCGTTTTCCAAGCTGAGTGCGGGCACTCTACGCGTAAACAAGCGGCTTACTGGCGGTATCGCGGTGGGAGCCAACTATCAGTATTCGCATTCCATCGACGATGCCGGTTCGGTGGGCGGAACCTCATCGCGAGTGGCGCAAAACTGGCAGGATCTGGATGCGGAAGAAGGGAACTCGAGCTTTGACATTCGCCACCAGGTGAGTGGAAATTATCTATACGAGTTACCATTCGGCAAGGATAAGTACTGGGTTACAACCGGTACCGCATCGCACATACTTGAAGGGTTCTCGGTATCCGGGACTTTCAGCTTTTCGACTGGCTCGTGGCTTACACCAAGTTATACGGCGTCGGTGGCGAACGTTGCGTGCGGCACGGCCAACTCGGGCCGTCCCAATCGAGTGCCCGGAGTTTCATTGACCGCAGGCGGCGGCTCACGGGAGCGGTGGTTCAACTCGGCGGCCTTTACTGAGCCTAACTCTGTCGCGGGCTATCCCTGCGCGGTCTTTGGCACGGGCGCGCGCGATTCAATCGAAGGGCCGGGAATAATCCAAAACAACATGTCGCTGTCAAAGACAATGCAGATGGGAGATACACGGAGCATGGAAATTCGTGCTACGGCCAGCAATGTTTTCAATACAGTGCAGTACTCCGGAGTTGGAACGAGCGTAACATTGCCGACCTTTGGACAGGTAACTTCCGCCGGACAGATGCGATCGTTCAACTTTACGGCGAGGTTCAGGTTTTAGAGAAGCAGCGAGTCAGCAAGTTAGCGAGTCAGTTTGTCTGTGCTGAAAGGGAACTAAATGACAGTTTGGATGCGGAAGATCGGAGCAGGCTTCGCGGCGCTTGTGCTCGCGTTGCCAGGCATACGGCCGGGGTATGCGCAAAGCTCCGATCCGGCATCCACCGGGCAGTCGTCGAATGGACAAGTCTCCGCCACGCAACAAGGCGGATTTATTCTAAAAATGAACGGCGAGTTAGTGCTGACCAACGTAGTGGCGCGCGACGCCAAGACCGGCGAAGTAGTGCAAGGCCTGACGCAGAGCGACTTCAGCATCTACGAGAACGGCAAGCAGCAGCATATTGACACCTTTGATTTCGAAAGCGTCGACAAGGCCACGCCGTTGAATGAGGCCATGGTGAGCGGGCTGGCCGCAGGCGGCAGCGGGAACAAAGCCGTGGTGGTGGCGAAACCCGAAGAACTGCGCAACCACCGCCTGATCGTGATGTTCTTCGATCTGACTTCGATGCAGCCGGAAGACCTGGATCGCAGCGTGTTGGCGGCGCAGACTTTTCTGAAACAGAAGATGCAGCCGGCAGACCTGGTCGCGCTGGTCTCGCTCGGCGACACGCTGAAGGTGGACCAGGATTTTACTGCGGACAAAAATGCGCTGATCGATGAGGTCGCTGTTTATAACGGCACCGAGGGGCAGGCCTTTGCCCAAGGCGCAACCGCAAACTCGAACCAGGTGGAAGATACCACCGGCTATACGCCCGACGAGAGCGAGTACAACGACATCAATACGGATCGCGAATTGTTTGCGTTGCGCGCGGTTGCGAAGTCACTGGAAAAGATCACAGAGAAGAAGTCGCTGCTCTACTTTTCTGGAGGTATTTCGCGCGACGGCATTGAGAATCAGGCTTCGTTACGCCAGGCAATCAACGCGGCGGTTCGTGCCAACCTGGCCATTTACAGCGTGGACACGCGCGGCTTGCAGGCGATTTCCCCCCTGGGTGACGCGTCGCAAGGAAGCTTGCGCGGTACCGGTGCTTACAGCGGCGGCGCAATCACGAACAACATGAACGCCAACTTTGCCTCGCAAGAAGTGATGGCGACGCTGAGCACGGATACGGGCGGCAAGGCATTCCTCGATTCGAACGATTTTGCGCCGGCGTTTGCACAGGTGGAGCGCGACACATCGGCGTATTACGCAATTGGATTTCGTAGCACGAATCCCTTGCGCGACGGCCGCTATCGCAAGCTGACCATCAAGATCAATCGGCCAGGGGTGAAGCTTGAATACAGGCCCGGCTACTATGCCCCGGCGGATTTCCAGCACTCCGGCCATGAGGATCGCGAACGCGAACTCGAGGAGCAGTTGGCCAGCGATCTTCCGGCGACCGACATGGCGGTATATCTCGATGCCATGTACTTCCGCCTGGATGAGAACCGCTTCTTTGTTCCGGTTTCGCTGATTGTACCGGGGTCGCAGATTCCGTTTGTAAAGGGCGGCGATAAGGACAAGGCCACGCTCGACATCATTGGCTCAGTGATCGACGAAGTGAAGCGGCCCATTGGCCATGCGCGCGAGACGGTCAAGCTGAATCTCGATCCGAGCTTGCAGGCGCGGCAAAAGAACATTCAATATACGACGAGCTTCAATCTGCCGCCGGGCAAGTATCAGATGAAGTTTGTGGTGCGGGAGAACCAGACCGGGCGCATGGGCTCATTTGAAGCGGACATCACGCTGCCGGACATGAAGAACTCTCCCATGAAGATGAGTTCGATCGTGTTGGCGTCCATGCGCCAGCCGAGCAAGAAGCAAAGCCCGCTGGTGCGCGGCGGAGAAGAGTATGTGCCCAACATTAGCCACGTCTTCCGCCAGGACCAGCACTTGTTTCTGCTGTACGAGATCTACAATCCGGCGCGCGAGAAGCCTGCGGAGAACCAGGCCAAAGGGACCAAGCCGGGGATCGATCTGTTGAGCAGCCTGGAACTGATTCAGGGTTCTACAAAAGTCTACGAGACTCCGCTTGTGCAAGCCAAGGCCATCAACGTCGAAGGGCGCGACGCAGTGGCAATTGAACTCGACGTGCCGCTGACCGGCCTGAAGCCGGGGCCGTACGTGTGCCAGTTGAATGTGATCGACGATGCGGGCGGGAGCTTTGCGTTTCCAAGGTTCGCGGTGCTGGTGCGAGAGCCCAATGCTGCCGCGCCCGGAACTCAGCCTGCGGGTGGCACGTCTTCATCGGGCGCCGCCGGTTCGCCCGCGGCCGCGAACCCGTAAGGGCAGTGGCGGCAGCCCGAGCCGCAGCAAGAACCGCGCTTGAGGTGATAAGCCTCAGTGAAAACTATGTTCGGCCCTTCGAAGTAATAGTCTTCGGAGTCAAGCGGTGCGGCGGGCTGGGATTTTCGGTCCATTCCTCTATTTTCTCGCGAACTGGCGGGCTACGCCGAGGGCCAGCGGAAGCAATAGGTAAAATCGAAGAATGACAGTTTCCGCTGAAGACCGTGCACGCCGTATCAAGATCGTTATTTTCGATGTCGATGGAGTTCTGACGGACGGGACCATTTGGATTTATCCGATGCCTGTGGCGCTGCCGGACGGCTCCATCACGACAAAGATGGTGGAGGCCAAGGGGTATAGCGCTCACGATGGCGCAGGGATGACGCTGGCGCGGTTGGGCGGGATGAAAGTCGGCATCGTTACCAAGCGCATCAGCGAAACCGTTGCCCTGCGCGCGCGCGATTTGAAGATGGAATTTGTTTACCAGGGGCAGGCGTTCAAAATGCAGGCGGTGCGCGACATCATGGAGAAAGAAGGAGTGATGCTGGAGGAGATCGCGTATGTGGGCGACGACGTGATCGACCTGCCGGCGATGCGCGAATGCGGCCTTGCTGTCGCAGTTGCCAATGCGCGGGCGCAGGTTAAGGCTGAGGCTCACTATGTCACGCCGAACAAGGGCGGCGAGGGCGCGGGGCGCGACGCCATTGAGTTTATTCTCAAAGCCAAGGGGCTGCTGGAGAACTGCATTGCGGCATCCATCGACGAAAACAATCCGATGCCGCCGTCGATGGATATTGGCAAGGGCGGGGATTTGAAGTAATGGACACAGGGAGCAACATGGCGACGGAACCCAAGAAAGCCGTAGTGTTGTTGAGTGGCGGGTTGGACTCAGCCACCGTGCTGGCCATTGCGCGCAGCCAGGGGTTCGAGCCGTATGCGCTGTCGTTCTCCTATGGGCAGCGGCATATCTGGGAGTTGGAAGCTGCTGCGCGCGTTGCTGCATCCATCGGCGTGGTGAAGCATCGGACGGCGAAAATCGATTTGAGAATCTTCGGCGGGTCAGCGTTGACGGATGACATCGATGTTCCCAAGGGACGTTCGATTGACGACATGTCGCACGGGATTCCGATTACTTATGTGCCCGCGCGCAACACTATCTTCCTGTCGTTTGCGCTGGCGTGGGCTGAGGTGCTGGGATCGAGCGATATTTTTATCGGCGTGAATGCGCTGGACTATTCGGGCTACCCGGATTGCCGTCCGGAATTCATTGAGGCATTTGAGAAAATGGCCAACCTGGCTACCAAGGCGGGCGTCGAAGGCAGGCAGGCGTTGAAGATTCATACGCCTCTGATTGCGATGTCGAAGGCGCAGATTATCGGCAGAGGCATCGATCTGGGCGTGGATTATGGGCTGACAAGTAGTTGCTACGATCCATCGCTGAGCGGAGAACCGTGCGGTGAGTGCGACTCGTGCCTGTTGCGGCAAAAGGGATTTCGCGAAAATGGGATCGATGACCCGCTGCGGTACCGGAAGAGCTAGCTATCGGCTTTCAACTCTCGGTTTTTGTCGTGCAATCTCTTGGGACCTTATGCGCCGCAAAGAGCAGGGAAATGAGACTTGGTAAATGAAAACCGATAACAGCCAACTGACAACTGAAAGCTGAGAGCTGAAAGCTGCAACTATGAGTTATGCGGTCAAAGAGATCTTCTACACCTTGCAAGGCGAAGGCGCGCAGGCTGGACGTGCTGCGGTGTTCTGCCGGTTCGCAGGTTGCAATCTATGGTCGGGGCGCGAGGCTGATCGGGCAACAGCGATATGCCGCTTTTGCGATACGGATTTTGTTGGCGTGGATGGTGACGGAGGTGGGAAGCTTGAGACTGCGGAGGCTCTGGCTGCGGCCGTTGAACAGAAGTGGACCGGAGGCGCGTCACAGGGCAGGAGGTTCGTAGTTTGTACTGGTGGAGAGCCGCTGCTACAACTGGACGTACTCCTGATTGAAGCGCTCCACGCGCGGGGATTTGAGATAGCTGTCGAGACGAATGGAACGGTTGCGGCGCCTTCGGGAGTTGACTGGCTGTGCATGAGCCCCAAGGCTGGTGCGGCATTGGTACAGCGAAGCGGAGACGAGTTGAAGCTGGTGTATCCACAGGCCGGGTTCGATCCCGAGCAATTTGAATCGCTCGATTTCAAGCATTTCTTCTTGCAGCCAATGGATGGGCCGCGCCGCGCCGCGAACACGGAGTTAGCGGTTGGTTATTGCATGGAGCATCCGCGGTGGCGATTGAGTTTGCAGACGCATAAGCTTCTCGGCATTCGTTAAAAGGGAGCCAATTGCTGTTTTTCAATTGACTTGAAATTGTGCAGAGCGATCTGCGAGTCCTTGGCGAATCGGCGCTTATCCGCGCCGACCACGCCTGTGCTAAAATTCTGGTCGAAGCCATCGCAGCCATTGTTTGCGGCAGAAGGTAAGAACCGCGTCAGTGCTCCGGAGAAGAGCGGAATGCCCCGAAAGCTCATTACCATCATGACGCCCTGCTACAACGAAGAGTTGAATGTGCGCGAACTTCATCGGCGGGTGCAGGCGATGGCGGCCGAGTTGCCCGAGTATCGGTTCGAGCATTTGTTTATCGACAATGCCTCAAAGGACGGCACGGTTGCCGTGTTGCGTGCAATGGCCAGCGACGACCCCAGCGTCAAGGTGATTGTCAACGCACGCAACTTTGGCCCCGACCGTTCGGGAATGCATGGGTTTCTGCAGGCTGAGGGCGATGCTGTCGGGTCGATAGCGGCCGATATGCAAGATCCGCCCGAACTGTTCGTCGAGATGATTCGCGCATGGGAAAAGGGCTTCCCTATCGTCGCCGCAATTAAGAATTCGAGCGATGAGAGTGGCCTGATGTATCGCATCCGGACGGCTTACTATCGCCTGGTTACCCGCCTCACCAACGTCGAGGTGTTGGAGCACTTCACCGGCTTCGGTCTCTACGATCGTTCCGTCGTTGAGCAGATTCGCGCGAACTTCCCTGATCCCTACCCGTACTTTCGGGGGATGATTGCCGAACTGGGGCTGCCGTACACACGGGTTTTTTACAAGCAGAAGCGCCGCGAGCGCGGCATTACCAAGAACAATTTCTATACGCTCTATGACCTTGCCATGCTGGGCATCACGAACCTCTCCAAAGTGCCATTGCGCCTGGTGATTTTTTGTGGATTCGTCTCGGCATTGATCAGCTTCGCGCTGGGAATTTTCTATCTGGTCTACAAACTTGTTTTCTGGCGCAGCTTTACGGTTGGCGTGGCTCCGGTAGTCCTGGGCCTTTTTTTTCTTGGATCGGTGCAACTGATTGCACTGGGAATCATCGGCGAGTATGTGGGATCCATCCACACGTTTGTCCTGAACCGTCCGCTGGTCACCGAGAAAGAACGCATCAATTTCTGAGCGATTGTATCCGGGGCAACACTGCCCCGAGAGGATTGCATTTTCCGTGAAAGAGCGTTCTCCCAAGTCGCTGCGGCAGTTTCTTCGCTACATTCTGGTTGGCGGATTCAATACCGTTTTTGGGTATGGGCTTTTTGCGCTGCTCAACTGGTTGACGCGCGGGCTGGGGTCCTATAACTACTTGTATGCGGCTGTCGTGGCGAACGTGGTCGCGATCAGCGTGGCCTTTCTGGGATACAAGTGGTTTGTGTTTCGTACGCGCGGAAACTACCTGATCGAATACATTCGCTGCTTTGGCGTGTATGGCAGCAGCGCGCTTATTAATTTGGCAGGTCTTCCCATTCTTGTCCCGATTCTGCGCCGCAGCTTGCACCAGCCGGAACGGGCGCCGTATCTTGCAGGCGCTATCCTGACGGTAGTCACTGTTGTGTTCAGCTTCCTGGGGCACAAGAATATTTCATTCAGGCCAAAGCAAGTGTTAGACGAGACAGGTCCAAGTTCGAAGACACCATCTGCCTGAGCGGGGAATTCGCCGGCATTCAAGAATCGTCCTTCGCAAGCCGCTTCAGGGTTTAGAATTCTGGGAGCACACGTGGCAAGAAACGTGCGAACAAAGAAGAGCTTTCAAGAGAATCGAATTGACACCCTCTCCAGTTTGAAGGGTGGGAGACAGGTTCGAGCAGCGAGGGGCGCCTGCGCTCGCCGGCCGTCTCGGACGGGAGGGTGGAAGCAATGACGGAAGAGTTCTTGCGCACCGACGGGTGCGAGGTTGTTATCCCAGCCGAGGTGTTCGAGATTGCGACGAGTTCAATCGGAGCATTCTTCGAACCGATTTGCCTGAACGATCGCGATACCACTGCGCGCGACTTCCTGGATCTGGCGAAGAGCCACAAGAAAGCCGGAATTCTGGAGCGGTACACCAGTCTTGAATCGAAGAAGATGCTGGAAGTGGGGTCGGGCTTCGGCACCAATCTGGCGATGTGGATCAAGCACTTCAATGTTGACGGATATGGTTCCGAACCCGGTGGCGAAGGCTTCGATCAAGGCTTCATCGCATCGCGAAAGCTGTTTACGGCAAACGGAATAGACCCGAATCGTATCGTTAATTCTGTGGGCGAAGAGTTGCCGTTTGCCGATGAAAGCTTCGATATCGTCTATTCCGCCAATGTACTTGAACATACCGCAGACCCGGAGCGCGTCTTAATGGAGTCGATGCGCGTTTTGCGGAGGGGCGGCATTCTGCACATGGAAATGCCTAACTTTCTGTCGTATTTCGAAGGCCATTACATGGTCGTCCAACCGCCAATTCTCTGGGCGTCGATGCTGCCCTGGTGGATTCGTACGGTCTTCAGGCGCGACCCCTCGTTCGCCAGAACCCTCCAGACGAAGATCAACCCGATCTGGTGCCGGCGAGCAGTCGCCGAATTGCGCCGGACCTACCGGCTGGAGTTGGTCTCCGTTGGCGAGGATCTATTTCTGGAGCGTCTCTCAAAAGCATTTGCTTTTGAAGCACAGAGGGTTGCGGGGAACTTGCAGAGAAAGATTGCCTTGCTGCAGAAGGCAAATTTCGGCAACTGGATTGGCCACCTGATCGTCGCTCTGCAAGGTCACTACCCGATCTACCTGACGATTCGAAAAGAGTAGCCGAGCCCCAAGAAATTACGCGGTGAGTATACGGTGCAAGTGGCAGATTGTCTGCGCGATATTTTCCAAACTGTCCGAGGTTCTGAAAGAGAGCTATTTCGCGCGCGATTAGGAATTCACCGGACATCTACAATCGATCGAACGCGACGCTGGCAGCGAAGGAAGTGCAAGTGACCCAAGCAAGCGCCACCAACCTGCCGAATTCATGCGGGAGGCGGGGTATACTTGTGGACGTCATGCACAGCCTTTTCAATCTGGAGGCTGTCCGGGGATGATGGCTCGGTCCGAGAGAATTGTCCATCGTTCCTTGAGACGCAGAATCTTCGATTCGAAGAAGCGGAAGCTTAGCCAGGAGAGCAGGAGCGTCGAAGTAAGCCCGAGCAGGAGCACGACCAGTTCGGCGTTATTCGCAATGAAATGGCAATGAATACCTGCGTCGGCAACCATGTTCCGAAAGAGGCTGTGGAGGATATCGTGAAAGACATAGGCACCGTAGCTGATGCGGCCTATCCATCGGAGCGGACGCAGATTCAGAAGCCGATAGACGGGGCCGGAGGGCTGCAGGGCGCAGATGATGATGGATGCTGCAAAGAGGTCGAAGATTGTGAGTCCCCAGGTGAACCTCCATGCGGGATAGAGGTAGCCGATTCGCCAATTGGGAAAGGACTGGGCTATCCCGATAGCGAGAATAGAGACAATCATAAAAGTGGAATATAGCGCGACGACTTTTCCGATTTCGAAGACCCGCCTGGAATGGGGACCGCGGAGAAGAAGCGCAACGAGGCCTCCGAGAAGAAGGGCGTCGAGTTGGAAGGGAGTGGCCACGTGGAGCAGTTCGCCTTGCAGCATCCAGCCTGGAGCATAGTGTTGCGCGAAAAGGCGCAGAATAGTCACCAGGATGACGACCAGGCCGCACAGCCAAACGAGCACGCGTCTGCTGCGCACCCAGAAGACAATCCAAGGCCAGAAGAGATAGAACTGCTCCTCTACGCACAAGGACCAGAAGTGGCCCAGGTAGATCGTAAGGTGCGGCGCGCGGGGGGTTCTAAGCCATGCGTTCGCCGCCAATTGCATCGGGCTTCCGTCCGTCAGGACGGAGGGTGAGACGAAGCGAAGGAAGTTGCCGAAATAGAACGGCCACGCGAGCCAGGACAGAGACCAGCGCCAGCGAAATACTGGATCGAGCAGAAGGACGACGAGAAAGACTCCGTAGTAAAGAGGAAAGATGCGAAGCGTTCGACGAATATAGAAATTGCGGGCGGCGTGCGCGGCGTCGCGTGAGTCATAGAGGATACCGGTGATGAGAAATCCGGATAGAACAAAGAAGATGTTGACGCCCGTCCAGCCCCACGGGATGGAGTAATAGTGCTGAAAAAAGACCAGGAAAAAGGCGACGGCACGGAGGCCATCAAGCGCGGGGTAGAAGGCGCGGTTGCCTGCCTCAGTCCGCAGGGTTTTGACAGTGTGGGGCAGGCTGGTGGGCGCCAACTGGACCTCCGCATTCGATAGCTCTCACTTGGTGTCTCCTCATTCGGCAGATGTTCGTTCAAATTGTACCGTTATTCGGCGCCACTTCAAGCTCAACGCTGCATTGGTGCGGGTGGAGACCAATTGCGCAAACCTTCCAAGGGACTGGCTCCTGTTCGAGTTTCTCGCGGTCGCGTTTGCCATTCTCCTTTTCTCAGGTCATTGCCCGCAGTTGAGAACACGAAACTCGTCGTCGGCCACCACGGGAGCAAGCGTCCATACCCAGCCGCTCTTATCTTTCCACGGCGGATCGTACACGCGGGCAACGAGGTACTGAATGCCGAATTCTTGGCAAGTAGCGCGCGCCTGTTCCGCGCTGGCGCCGTGGTAGAGAGAATCGATGGCGGCAGCCATGGCCGGGCAGCCGCTGGGATCGCCTCCGAGTTCTGAGCCGCATCCCTGTTGATCGCCGGCGATGGCCGTCTGATGGTCGACTCCGACGAAATCCGCGGCTCTCAAGTAAAGTTCCTGCCGCGTGGGGTTGAATTGCACCACTGCCTCGCGGGGGATGGATGCATCGAGTTGGGCATAGCCGATGGACGAGATATAGGCATTGTGGGAGATCGTGCCGGGTTCGGGAGCGTTGCCCGCGCTTGTCTTCGCCGATTCGGCAACGGGAACAATGAAACGAAACCAGAGCGCCTGGGAAACGACGCCAATCGTCCCGATGAACAGAGCTAAAGTAGCTATCGATCGCAACCAGTTCGGGGTGCCGCGGTGCAATCCGGTGGACAACGCCGGCGCCTTGCGATTGAGATCTTCCAGGCTCCAGCGTGTGATTGCCTCCGATGCCAGAAGCAGCAGCGGAAACTGCAGCAGCAGGGCCGATCGAAACCCGAAGTCATTGAGCGTCAGAACATCGGACCGCATCAGGGACATGAACACAACAGTGGCGACGGCGATCACGAGCAGCGATCGCTGCGCGGGCGTGAGTGGCGCCCGTCCGCGCCAGGCAGGAACCAGGTAGATGAGGAAGACGGCCAGAAAGAAGCCCAGTTCGATGGTGTAGCCAGGCGCCAGCAGAACCAGTTTGGCAAGGTTCAACGCCGCCACGGGGTGGCCGGTCGCGAGGTGCTGGAAGAGACTCGTTGACAACAGGCCATCGGGTGGAATTGTCTGGCGAACAGAAAACGCGAAGGCTGCGCCGCCCTGCATTTTGGATGCGGTGCGGGTCAGTTCCCGCAGATAAGGAATGAGCAGGACTCCCGCGCCCGCGCCGCCCGCCGCCAGCAGCAGCGCAGGCCGCGGCTTGCGTTCAATGGCGACCTGCCAGAGAGCCCAGACCACCATCACCAGGAAGAATGCGAACGTCACGTAGATGGAGAGGCCAAAGGCGCTTGCCAACGCAACAGCGATCATGGCCACGCTTGCCGTCCGCCTTGGCTCGCCATCCTTTCCGGCCATCCATGCCAGCAGAAATGCGAACATGCAGCACACCATGCCGACGATATGATGCGGAGACCAAAGAAGCGTATCGAACCAGCTGATGACCGGGTCCTTGGACCACGCTTCGAGATCGAAGGGCGGCGTAAGGTGAAAGTAGAGCAGATTCCAGAAGATGACGCAGATATCGAGCCCGGTGACCATGAGCAGTAAAACGGAGCGCAGAAACTGCCTGCGCAAGTGCGCGCCGGCGGCGAGAAAATGCTTGAGGAACAGGCCGTTGAGGGAGGCCAGAAGGAATCCCGCCCACACGGAACTGGCAACGAAGACAGCACGGACGGGGAGATGCGCCATTTTCGCTACTACGGCACAGATGACGTACCAGAAGTAGTAGTTGCGCATAATGGCGGGGCTTTTGTAGAAGTAGAGCGGGTTGGCCGGCGGGACGCCGGTGCGGAGAACGCTATCGGTCCAGTCGATTCGAAAGCACTGGTCAAGGATGGCAGTGTTCATGAAAAGGTGGTGGTTGCTTTCCAGATCGACGAGCGAAAAAACCGCCACCACGATCCATAGGATCGCCAGCATCAGCGCCGTGCCGCCCAACGGGCTCCAGCCGATGTTCCACTTCCTGCCGTTGCCGCGCAACTGGAACCATTCGTTGCCGATGACGACCAGCCAGAGTGCCGCTGTGGCCACAAGGAACACGACCACCGCGGCTAGGGAGAAGAACTTGCCGATCAGCACTGAAGCAATGGTTGATACGGCTATAGAGAGCGGCACACTCCAGAAAATCCGCTCCACCATTGAGCGCTGGCGGAAGTTGTGAAGATTGGTAAACCAGGCGGCCAGGTAACCTGTGCAGAGGGTTGCGGGAAGAAAGGCTGGGATGGCTAGCAGGCTGGCTGAGATCTGTTCCGCGGTGATCGTAGGAAAGCTGAGAATCTTGACCTCCTTGCCGCGCTGAAGCATGGGTTCTGCCGCAAGAAATGTCCACCATTCTCCGCTCTCGATCCCAGTGGCGCATGATCGCGATTCAGGCTGCGCGTGCTTACTTTGAAGGATATTGTAGACGGACGCAAGGAAAGCGTGCGCGCTCATTCCTCGATTGGCGGCATTGCGAATTCAAATCGTAACCCCTGGCCCAATGCCAGTCACAATCCCCGCATCACCGGCTCGATCGATAGCCGGATCCCGCATGTAGACCCAAAGATAGAAGATGGCCAGGACAAGCAAAACGATGGGTGCCGGCCGAACCAGGAGAGCTGTCTTCAGGTGACCAAGCAGCCCCACTCCCAACGGCATGTGAGCTGAAAGAATAGTCAGCGAGGTGGCTGGGATGTCCGCGGTGATGAGAATTCCTGCCGAGCTGGCGAACAGAGCGAACCATCCCAACAGGCCACGCCCGGCCCACAGCATGGCACAGGCCGGAATGGTGAGCAGCAGCAGTTTCGCGTCGTGTTGGCGGTGGTAAGCGATGAGCATGGTGAGAGGGGCGATGGCCGCCAGCGCGAGCCACGCTCTCCGCTGCGAGATTGGGGAGCGGAGAGTAGTGAACGACAATAGGAGCAACAGTGTTCCAGTGACAAGATAGCTGGCGGGAACATAGATACGCGGATCGTCGCGAAAGACGCTTACCACCGTTCGCAGATCGATAACGGGATCGGGATGGTGAAATCCGATGGCAGCGGGTCCTGGGTCGCTAAGGGCTCCGTGCGCCGAAGTAGCCTGAATATTGGATCTCAGTTCCGGCAACCATTGCGGGACAACATGCGAAACCCAAAGAACTGCCGGCAGGCACAGCACAGCAGTGACGAGAAGCGTCTGCAAAGCGCGTTTGCGATAGACTCCGCCTGCCAGCAGGAAATAGAGCCAGACCAGCCCCGAATCGTGGGGCTTGATGGCGAGGCTGAGCGCCAGGCACAGAATTCCAGCAGGTACAAAGCGATCCTGAAGAAAGCACCAGACAGCCACGACGCAGAGGCCCACCACGATGCCCGCCGCGTTGCCATCGTAAAAAAGTATCACGCAGTTAGCGAGCAGAAAGCAGATCTGGAACAGAGCAACGCCTGAAGATTTGCTTGCCGCGAGATCCCACATGAGAAAGGCGGCAAGGATCAGGCCGGCAGTCATCAGGAGCGCCCAGAGCACGTAGGCCGTCAGCAAAGGCAGATGCGCAAAGGGGATCGTCAGGAAGAGCGCAGTAGGCAGATTGACACACACGAGCGCCGCGCGGCGGAACAGGTCAGCCATCACAGGATCGGCAGGGATGCTACGCCCGTCATCCAGGTAGGCTCTCAGAAAATCGGTTGGCTTGTAAGGATCGGTGCGCTGGATCAGGCAGCGTGCGCCGTAGTAGACCGCCTTGAAATCCGTCAGCCCGCCGGAGGAACCGTGTGCGACAGAAGAGCCCCATAGAACGGAGAGCCCGCAGCAGAAGAGTATCAAGAGCAGGGCGGTTCGTTGCTTGCTTTTCATGTTCTCTTTTACTCTCAGGGTTTCCCAACGGCCGGCTGAAAAGCCTAAGACCGCGCGGAGCGGCTTGCTTTCCATGATACTTGTTCCCAAAAAGCAAAGGAGAGAAACGTGGCGGGAAGAAAACCTCCCGGCGTTACTCTCCTGATACTTATGAGCGTCGATTCTTTCGAATTCATGACCCGTTGGAACGGGTAGATGGAGTATCTGTTGATGGCTGGTTAGCGTATCGCCAGAGAAAAAGCTGGCCTCGATATTGGCCGATCAAACAACGGTTGGTTGCCATTGGGGTTGGTCCAAAGGCACGCATGCGTTGATCTTGGCCCCTTCTGCTGCGGCCGCGTACGCATTGTCACCGGGTGACGATGCGTACCTCGCCGCGAAGGAGAGAAACCTTGAGCGTGTGCGTGGTTTCCCACTTGGCCGGAATTATCCTGTGTAGGAACCGAGGGTGAGGCTGATGTTGCTGAAAGCGGTGTTGAGGCCCTTTGCCAACTGGCTCATTCCGGCGGTGGCGCCGAAGGCGATCAGTGCAACAACCAGGGCGTATTCAACCAGATCCTGACCTTCCTCGCGGCTTGCCAGATCCTGGAACTTCACATACAGCTTGAGAAGCATGGTGTTCATCGTTATCTCCATTTTTGTGGTTGCGAGTTAGGTGGGGATCCCTTTGCTGGGGAGAGTACGCGTTGTCACCCGTTGAGGTGTGCGTAGCCCTCCCGCGAAGGAGCGAAACTGCTGGCGTGTGCCGCTCAGCTCTGAATCGGCAGGAAATCAGCCGGTGTAGGAGCCGAGGGTAAGGCTGATGTTGCTGAAAGCGGTGTTGAGGCCCTTTGCCAACTGGCTCATTCCGGCAGTGGCGCCGAAAGCGATCAGTGCAACAACCAAGGCGTATTCGACCAGATCCTGACCTTCTTCGCGGCTAGCCAGATCCTGGAACTTCACGTACAGCTTGAGAAGCATGGTATTCATTGTGTTTTCTCTCCGTAGATTTGTGTTTCCCAGCCTCAGCCGGGGCACCCACGATATAGCACATGGCGTGCCAATCGTCTCGTCGAGAAGTCTTCTATATAAATCAATAACTTACGAGATTTAGCAGCACGGAAGTAACAGAGAGCAGTGTAAACGGCTGTTTACACTGCCGATTTCGAAAGGCAGGCCACGTATACATGACCTGAAAGTTCGTTACTCACACATACGTAACTGGCACGCCACGTGCTACAACTAAAGTGGAACGCGCGCGGGCAAAGAACAATGCCCGTTGCGAGCCCTGCTCTTTTTGCCGCACGTAGAATAGCGATCATGGCAAGCAGCACGAAACTCACGCCGGGTAGACCGCGGTACGACATCGCAGAGCTCTCAATCGCGCTCGTCAGCGGAGTGACGCTGGCCATTACCGCGTTATTCCTCTGTGTAACTCCAATTACCGGGGATATTGCGGGCGCCCGGGATTTCGTTGTTTACTGGGCCACCGGTCAGCAGCTAATTCACCATGCCAATCCCTACGATATAGATGCCATGATGCGGATCGAGCGAGCCGCCGGGCTTCCCACCGGATATGGGGTTCTTTTCATGCGGAATCCGCCATGGGGGCTGCCCATTGCGTATCCGCTGGGCCTGATTGGGGTAAGGATTGGGGCCCTGTTGTGGTCGCTGGTTCTGCTCGGGTGTCTATGGGGTTCAGTGCATATGGTTTGGCAGATGCACGGGCGGCCCAGGAAGCTGTTCAACTTCCTGGGGCTCTCGTTTGCGCCTGCACTGGTGTGCCTGATCGTTGGACAGACTTCGCTGTTCGCGCTGCTGGGGTTGGTGCTGTTCCTGCGGCTGCATCGCACGCGGCCGTTTCTGGCTGGAATTTCACTATGGTTGTGCGCCCTGAAGCCGCACCTGTTCCTCGTATTCGGAGTTGTGCTGCTGGCGTGGGTGATTTTGAATGGCTGCTACAAAGTCCTGCTGGGGGCGGCAACGGCCATAGCCGCCAGTTGCGCCCTCACCTGGTGGATTGACCCGACAGCCTGGGCCGACTATGCACACATGATGCGGACATCCGGAATCGAAAACGAATTCATACCCTGCTGGAGCGTTGTACTGCGGCTCTGGATTCGCCCGCAGGCAATGGGCCTCCAATACATGCTGCCCGTTCTGGGATGCGGCTGGGCTCTTGTCTATTTTTGGAAGAACCGAACTGCGTGGGACTGGGCGAAGCATGGCAGTGTCCTGGTGGTGGTTTCGATTCTTGCTGCGCCGTATTGCTGGGTGTTCGATCAGTCTGTCGCAATACCGGCTCTCTTGCAGGGAGCGTATCTCACACGATCGCGCATCCTGCTGGCGTTGCTGGCCGCGGCCAGCCTGGGGATGGAGGTCGCACTGGTCTGCGGAGTCAAGCTGCCTTCACCGTTTTACCTTTGGACAGCGCCCGCATGGCTGGCGTGGTATCTGCTTGCCGCCCGCCCGGCCTTCGGGACTTCAGATCGCGAAAGCAAATGACAGGCCCCAGTGCAGCGACAATGCGGCTGTGAACAGTAAGCAAGCTCTGGCTGTCCCGGCAGTGCTTACGCGAAAACGGACATTGGTTCCATAAGCCGCCGGGGTCCTTCTTCAAGAATGGCGCTGCCGGGCTTGGCGGTAAAATGGTCTGGTTGGGTACTCGGTTTCCAATTCGTGTTGAGGGTTGGGGCGGGGTCCCAGGCCGCGGCCCTTTCAGCGGCTTCAAAGCCAGAACTGCCCACGGAGACAGACAATGAAGACAAGCCCGCTGCGCATCGCTGGCGCAATGAGTCTGGCGGCTATCGGGGTGGCCCTCCTTGTCTTTATCGCCCGCAACAACGACGCCGGGCAGCGGGACTTCGTCTCCTATTGGGCTGCCGGACAGCAACTTGTTCACGGCGCAAATCCCTACGATGGAACTGCTATTCTGCGCATCGAGCGTGCTGCGGGACTGGACAGCGCTGACCCGCTCATCATGCGCAACCCGCCACTGGCTTTTTTCCTGGCCTTGCCGCTCGGCCTGGTGAGTGCGGGCACGGGCCTGATTCTCTGGTTCATCGCTCTGCTCGCTGCCCTCGTGGTCTCGGTCAGAACGCTCTGGTCGCTGAATGGGCGTCCGGAAAACCGCCTGCACCTGATCAGCTATTGCTTCGCGCCGGTCATGGGGTGTCTGATGCTCGGCCAGCTTGGCATCTTTCTTCTTCTCGGCATGGTGCTTTTCCTTTACTTCCACCGCTCCCGCCCCTTCCTTGCCGGTGCGGCGCTGCTCCTTTGCGCCGTCAAGCCGCATCTGTTCCTACCCTTTGCCATTGCACTGGTCGTCTGGGTGGTCGGCAATAAGGCGTACCGCATTCTCGCCGGGGGGGCTGCCGCGCTCCTTGGCAGTTGTGTTCTTGCATTCTGCGTAGATCGCCATGCGTGGATCCAATACTCGCAAATGATGAATGACGCCGGGTTGAAAGACGTGGCGCTTTTCACCTTGAGCAAATACTTCCGTCTAGCCGTGGCCCCAGGCGCCTTTTGGTTGCAATTTCTTCCCCAGGCCGTCGCTTCCGCTTGGGCGCTTTGGTATGCCCTCACTCGCCGCAAGAATTGGCGGTGGCTGAATCAGGGACTGCTCGTGCTTCTGGTCTCCGTAATGTGTTCGCCCTATTCCTGGCTTACGGATGAAGCCGTGCTGCTTCCGGCCATCCTGGTTGGGCTCTACCAGGCGGACGAATCCCGACGCTCGCTTCTGCCCTTCGGACTCTTTGGCGGCGCGGCCATCGTCGAACTACTCGTCGGCGTCCCCATCGCCTCGCCGTTTTTTCTGTGGACCACGCCAGCCTGGTTCGCATGGTATCTGTTCGCAACCGGAAGAATCGGCGCTACAGGCCGGCGCGCCCCTTGGCCAGGACAGGGCAAGTCAGCCAACCCAGGCAACCGGCCGGCCGATTCGTAGCGCGATCGTGAACCTGTAGATAACCCGAACACAGCGATACGCGGAGTTCGCTGCTCCGAAAACAGCAATTCGTGTGCGGACTGCGCCAATGTGGGTTGCCTGGTATCTTCTTGCGCGGGCGAACGCCAGCCCCATCGAGCGATGCCGCGCATGCTTCCAAACTGAGCAACTCCGCTTCGACTCAAGCATTCAGTTGCGCCGGCGGCGTAGACACCAGGACTGTTTACCACTTGTTCCACCACGCGCAAACATTGACCCGGAGCGAGTGTCGAATGGGTTAAACTGGCACTTCTGCCGGACTCCTTTGCTCGGCAAACGATCGGCTGGACGAAGAAATGCACCTGCTCGCCATCCTGACAAACCCCGGAATTCTTGGGACGCTAGCCCTCTTTTTGTCCGTAGTGTGGATGCTCAAGGACGAAAAGGACAAGACCCGTCCCATGCTCGTCCTTGCCTTGACGTTGAATCTTTTTTTCGGATTCTTTCTCACTGTTTTCATGAGCAGGGAAGGTGGTTTGCTCCCCTGGAAGTTCGACTATGTACTCGCCCACCTGGATCAATCGCTTGGCATCACAGCTGCCTTCATCGCACGCCCGCTCGAGGGAACCCTGCGGATTCCGCTCTTTGTGGTCTATCAGCTGATGGTTCCCATGATGATCTTCTGGTTCTTCGTAACGCGCACCAGGAACACGCGCGGGTCCGTAGTGCTGGCGTATGTCGGCGAGCTCATTGCGGGGCCGCTGCTCTATGCTGTTTTCCCGGCATGCGGGCCTATTTACGCGTTTGGCGCGCAGTGGCTCAATCCGCCCCAGGTGCAGGCGGCCGCAATCAAGCTGGCCGGCATGCCAAATGCATTTCCCTCCCTGCACATCGCAACGGCTTTGGTCTTTGTGCTTCTGGCTCCAGGAAAATTGTGGCGGGCAATTTCGCTGGCATTTCTAGCCTGCACAGGAATGGCGACGCTGTCGACAGGAGAGCATTACGTGATCGACCTGGTCGCAGGGCTTGCTTTCGGCTGCTTCGCGGCGAGTGTTGGATACCGCAGAATGCGTAGCGCTCTTCTTTATCTGGGCGTCGTTCTTTGCTGGTCGCTCGCGGTCAGGTTTGGATACGGCTTCCTCATCGCTCACCCAGTCGTGCTGCGATCCTGCGGGTTGCTAACCGTCGCGGCGGCGGTGGTTGCGGTCTACAAAGAATGGGGTTCCTCGGAGATACGCGGGAGCAAACCAGTGATCGCTGTTTCCTGAAGCTGCCTGCGGTTCACTTGGGCGCATCGTCTCCTCACTCGACTGGAGGCTGAACCTCGTCCGGCGTCGCAGGCGCTGTCTCAAGCACGTCCCCGGTCTGGGTCTGAGTGTTCTGTATCGTGCCTGCAGGGAGTTCCATTATGGAATGCGCGGAAAGACATGCCGACAGCCGCCACGGACCTACCGCGTTCCTCACCTTCTTGATTCGATTCTTGCGGTCCAGATAGACCAGGTCGATCGGAAATTGCATGAAGAAGGTGTGAACCGATTCACACGGTATGATCCATAGGCCCTCTCCAGCAGCCAGGCCTTTCCGTCCCAACAGGCCCTTATTACGCTTCGAACCGCTGTCCGCAATTTCCAGGCAGGTGGCCAGCACAGTGCCCCGCGTCAGGTTCGAGACCCGCAACCGGTTCTCCGCAACCGGCTGCGGGGACGCGGTAGTTGAAGATTGCGCCTTCCGGAAGATCCTGCTGAGGGGGTTCATCCGGTTCTCCATCTCTCTTCCTAAAATGAAGCGGCGATCTGAAGGGCAACCTCGTTTGCCCTTCGCAGATCGCCGCAATTTTCGGGCAGCTTAACTTGACAAGTTGGAAAATTGTACAGGAGAGAGAGTGCTGGTATGAAAGGTTCGCCGGCCGCTTGAATGGGCGGCCGGCGACACACTTACTGGGGTCCTGCACCAGTGGGTGCTGAGGTAGGCGCTGAACTAATGCCACCACCTCCCGCACCGAAGCTGCCGGATGCGCCTTCAATCATGAGTGGCGCTTCAGGCTTCATGCTATCAATCAGTTTCTCCACCGGTATGGTGGGTGGCGGAGTGGGTAGAGTGTTCGCCGGAGTCTTGGCATCCGGAGTGTGCAACGCAATCCCGGAGTTGGTGGGCAGGAAAGATTGCGGGTATTTCAGGTCAGGCAGAGCCGAGCCGGCGCCAATGGGAGCGACTATCTGCGGCGTCACAATGATGATGAGCTCGGTATTCGTCTTGGTTCTTTGCATGGATTGGAAGAACTTGCCGAGGACGGGAATGTCTCCCAGGAACGGGACCTTCTGGAAAGTTTCGGTCTCCTCGTTGTCCAGCAGCCCACCGACAACAAAACTCTGACCGTCTTCCAACTCCACCTCGGTCTTGACCTTGCGAGTGGTGATGGCAGGGACATCGAACCCTGAGATCTCGACGGTATGGACCAAGTCGAGGGCGCTCACCTCGGGAGCTACCTGTAGCCGGATGGTTCCGCGGGGCGTGAGGGTGGGGATGAAATTCAGGCGAATGCCATACTCTTTGAAACTGATACTGATCGTCGCGGCGCCACCCGAGGAGGCCTGCGCCACAGGGTAGGGATACTCTCCACCGGCCAGGAAGCTTGCTTCCTTGCCGTTGACGGCCATCACATTGGGTTCTGCCAGAACTTCGACAAGGCCTCTTTGCTCGAGAGCTTCGATGTTTGCTGCAAGGTTGAGACCGGGGAAGAAGGCAAAAAGATTCAGCGGAGGGGTGGTGACTGTCGCGGCCGACCCAGCTGTGCCCGAGGTCACTGTCGGGGCGCCGTACTCACCGGTGGTGATGCCTGCAATCGTATTCCCCAAACCGGAACTTACGACGTTGATGCCCAGCTGTTTCTCTTTGCTGCGGTCGACGCTGCAGAAGCGAACCTTGAGAAGAATCTGCGGGTCGGCTGCGGGCACGTTGACGTTGAGCAGGTTGACAACCTTGCCGCCCGTGGAGGCAATCTGGACCGCGCGGGCTGAGCCGTTGAGGTCCTTGACCGTGCCGCGAAGAAAGACCATGTTGTTTTCGGACGTGACCTTCAAGGGCTGTCCCGGAAGCTCCATGGCGAGCTCGCGGCGAATCGAATCCAGGTTGTCCGTGGAAACTGCCGAACTGGGCCGCACCGTAATGTTGAAGAACTGGCGCCCGCCACGAGTATCCCAGATGATCAGGCTGGTTTCACCGGGAGCTTTGCCGTTCACCATGATCTCGGTCGGGGTTACCGCCGAAGCCTCGGCGATTTCACCCAAACCGATCGCGACGCGCGCAATGGGCCGCGCGCAATCGATCAGAACGGTCTTGCCCACAGCGACGGCGAGTTCGTTCGTCGAATCCGAAACGGGAACCCCGCCGGGAAGGGAAGCTGTCGTTGACGTTTGGGCCTGAAGGCCAAACTCGGCGCAAAGGAAAACGGACAATGCGCAGAAGCTTGCGATGGGTAAGTCAGTTTTCGCTCTCACTGCTTTGCCTCGGGAGTTCCGAATTTTTCTTCAGTCCGTTTCGAACCGTTGATCACTTCGATTGAAAAGGGTGCGGGTGCTGGAGTAATCTTCTTTGCCGCTCTGGCCACTGTGTGTGGTGCCGGGGGAGCGATGTTCTGGTCCGCGAATATGTTGCCCATGGCGGTCCCTTGAATGGGATCGGTCTTTGTATCGAGAGGATTGCGAAGAACAAGCTGGACTTTCACGCCATTGGTGATCAGGCTGAGGGTCTCGGCCTGTTCGGGAGTGACGAGCAAGTTGACCACCTGCGCCGACTGAGGTTTGCCCTCGGCATCCTTTTGAATATTGACGCCGGCGGACAGAACCGTGATGTTCTGCAGGATGGTCTTGACCAGCGTACCCATCTCGGCGGCGTGCGGGTTCTGTTGGTAGTTCGTTCCCGGTGGCGTACCGGAAACAAGCACATCTACGTGCATGCCTGGGGTGACGAATCCGGCCACACCCACGATATCGTCCACCCTGACCGCGATGGCGCGCATGCCATCGGGAATCGTGGCAGCCAATCCGCCGCCTGAGCCAACGGGCGCCAGGCGGCTATCCAGAATCGGCTCACCCTGAAAGATGTCCGCGACAACGCCGCGGCCTATTGCGTTCTTGGGGTCCAGGATCGCTCCCTTGGGCATCGATCCCACATCGATTGTCGTCAGGTTGGATGCGGCTAGGACCGTGCCGAGCTTGATGTCCGCTGCTGCGGCAACCACCCGCGTGGTCGACGGAGTGCTTGCCCCCAGACGGTTCCCGATTACGCGATAGACCAAGAAGGCGCATGCGCCTGCAATGACGAAAGCGAGGAGTAGGATCGTAAGTAGTCTTTTGTTCATCTTGAAGCCTGTTTGAACTGGCTACCCGGCCAGCTCCGCCTTTCTGTCCCCGGGTTTGTTTGCGCCCAAGGAACAAACTTCGAATTTCGCCCCGAACCGGGGATGCATAGCTAACTATCGAACAAGTTCAAACGCGTGTTCAGTGTAGCCCGTAGACGGCCCATATATAAGGATGGATGGGAAACAGAAATCATGCAAGGTATCAAGAGTGCTATCAGGAAGTTAGGTGCGAGGTGAGATTCTAAAAGGTGTTTGAGTGCATTCTTGAGGGGTATCGAGGCGCACTTTTGCGTTCGGATGATATATAAGTGCCTTAAGAGCGAGAGCCTTTTGCAGGAAGAAGAAACAGCGCGTAAGAGGGAAGTGATCCGAACATGAGTTCTTCGCGCACCATCACGCTGTTCTCGGAGCGGCCCGAGGTAACCCAGCGGCCGTCCTCCTTCCTTGTCTCCATTGTTGCTCACGGCGCAGCAATTGCTCTCTTGTCGCTTGGAATTATTTATACGCCGCAGATCAACGAACCTCTCGTGGCCAGGCACTACACGATACGGCACCTGGATCTGCACACCCCGAAAGAGCAGATGCACCAGTCCGCGTCGGAGGGCATTGCCTATCCCGGCCCCCATTCCGACGTGCATAAGCCCGCATCCGGACAGAAGCCCGCCGTGCATGAAGCTGTACTGCGTCAGACAGCGGACGCCGTCAAGGGGCCCCAGACACTTGTTCAGCCCGATCTTCCCGATCCGGTAAAGGTCGTAGAGGAGACTCCCGTACCCACTGTTGTGATCTGGTCTCCAAAAAAGCAGCAGGTGATTAGGCTAGTGGCGCCTCTACCCGAGAAGGCAACAGCCTCGGACGTAAAGCCATCGGTGAATGCGCCCAATCAGGAGATCGACCTGGGAGATCTGAGTATTTCATCAACCGATAAGCCGACAGACAGTATGCCGGTCTTCCCAACCACGACGTCACCCTTGGTGGTTCACGGGCCGAATATGGTGCAACTGGCTCCGGTTACCGCTTCGCAGACATCCGCGCAACCCACGCCTACCGCAATCATGTCCATCTCGGATCTGCGTATGCCGGATGGGACCGCGACGCTGCCGCCGGTAAATATGACAGCCACGCAGAATGAGTCGGGAATTCTTGCGCCAGGGCAGGCATCCGCGGGTCACCGGTCGAAGCAGTCTGGAGGCATGGGAGCAGACGAGGCGGCCGGAGACTCAGGTCAGCCCAATGGCGTTGCCGGACCGCACAGCGGGACCAGGCCCGGTTCAGGCGAAGGCGCAGGAGACGATGGACCTGCGACTACTCAATTCAATCTCCCCAGGAACGGCGAATTTGGAGCCGTTGTTGTCGGAGCGAATCTGCAAGAGAAGTTTCCCGAGATGTCCGGCATCTGGAACGACAGGGTGGCCTACACCGTTTACCTGCACGTTGGATTGACGAAAAGCTGGATACTCCAGTATTCGCTTCCTCGGTCAAGCGAGGCTTTGCAGGCGGGGAATATCGCGCGCCTGGAAGCGCCATGGCCATTTAACATCGTGCGGCCCAACATTGGCGCCGACGCATTCAACTCCGATGCTATTCTCGTTCACGGCTTCGTGAATCAGGCAGGCCGGTTTGAATCTCTGTCTCTTGCATTTCCGCCCGGGTTCCAGCAGGCGCAGTTTGTCCTCGGCGCGCTGAACCAGTGGCAATTCAGACCCGCGTCCCGCGACGGGCAGACAGAAAAGGTCGAAGTGCTTCTGATTATTCCCGAGGAGCAGGACCAGGGCCTGGAGCAAGCCCACTAGTGTCCTGAGCCTGTTGAAGGGGTGGGAAACCTCAGCGCTCAACCAGCCTTGTTCATAAGGAGCAGCCCGACCCGCTTCCAGCGAGTTAAGCTTGCAATGAACCCCGTACCCGATTTGCGACAACAGCTCCGTGCCCCGTCGGGGTACCCTCTGGGTCGGACTTTTTTCTGTCGCAAGGGCGGGAAACCACGAACCTCAATCGGCCCCGTTCATGAGGAGCGGAGCGTACTTCAGCGGAGTCGAAGGGGACCTGTTTTTGAGTTTTCCGCAGTCTCTCGAAATTCCTTCTCCCACATTTGCAGTGCATTTCACGTTTCCGGCGCACAATCAAGAAGTGAAGGTTAAACACCCGCCGGAGCCACACAAGCAGGACGCTGCCGCCTGAAAAACACCAAAAATCCCGACTTCCTTGCATCTCTATGAGAATAAAAATGTTACATTAAAATGAGCCCATTTCACCTATCGAAACAAAGGACTTGCGTATTTAGGATTCCTGGCAAGTCCCAAGACAAAGAAGTTACGACGCAGCCTCCTGAAGGACGGGAGCCCAGCATGAATTTGAGGGCCGGAGAGGTCTCCGGTCCCTGAGACGATCAATTAAACATGCTGTCCGGAATCAGGCGCCCTTGCGTTAATCGCCCCGTGATGGCAGCGAAAATATCCTTGAGCCCGGTGGGCGAGTCCGAATAGGGAGAGTAGCACTGGCTGTTTGAGCCGGATTGGTTGTAATCCGAGTAGAAGAACTGGGTTACGGCCGTGGAAGGAGAAGCGATATCCATCATCGTCTGGCATGGGCTGATGTTTGGATTTGCGCTCACGTTGGCGCCTAGTCCAAACGCGCTGAAGAATGAGTCCTGATCGGTCGGGCAGCCGGCACTGTTGATGCTACCGTAGGGGTCCCTCGGATTCCATGAGAAACTACCCGTTGCGGGCGATCCGTATGCGATAGCGAAGATCAGCGTGCCATCGCCCTTTGCCGTCGTGGCGGCCGTAACCGCTTGACCGCAGTTCCCGACATCCGATGGGTACACACCGCTGGCCGACGGATTTGCAGTCGCGAAAAACTGGCCGGACAAACCGTAACGAGTGGAAATGTTGGAGTCTCCGTCGCTGAGGATGATCATCACGTTGACGGGAGTGGGCGAATTCGTGGGAAGTGCCGCCACCTCCTGTGCCATCTCGGCAGCCAGTGCCGCCTGCGCCGCATAGATGACTCCCGCAAGATACGTTCCGTAATTCCCGGCGTTGCTGGGCGGAGACAGGCAGGGTGCGACCGCCGATGAACCGCTCGTGGCGGGCTGTCCGACTGCTTGTACCAGTGGGGAACTGGAATTCGGTGTTTTGTTGGAATTCTGGTAGTTTTTGTAGAATCCCGCGATCTCGTAAGTTCCGGTCCCATTTGGAACTGTGTACCCGGCCGTTGCGTCGCTGGGAATGGTGGGGAACGAATAGGGCATGGCAGTCCCTCCTCCCGACCCTCCCGAGCAGTTTGTATCGTTCGATACAGTGTTCGGATCGATGTTCGGGAACGTAAACACGCTCACTGTGTCGGGGGCGGAGGGGGAGAGGCCAGCCAGCAGGGTCTGAGCCCCGGTCATGGCGCACACCAGTTGCGTGTGGCTGCAGTCGGTGTCCATGTTGTTCATCGACAGCGTCGTGTCCATCAGCAGCGCCACATTCAACGGAACAGGTTTCCCTTTGGTTGCGGTCGCGGTTGCCGAGAGCGTCATTTGATTCACTCCGAAAACCCGGGCAAAAAAGGTGGGAATTGTGGCCTGCTCTTTGACCTGGATGGTGTTGGCGCTGTTGGGACCCTCGCACAGGATTCCCATACTCGCTACCGCCGTTACGCACAGCGTCTTGGGCCAGCCGGGCACCATGGAAAGATTATTCAGGGTGGAGGAATACGAGTTAGCAGGGTTCTGCGCCGAGATGCCGCCGTACTGAGTCGCGGTGGCGACCGACGTTGAATAGTAGATTTCCTTTGCTCCTGCCAATGCGGCCGCGTCCGTGGCTGCCTGCAACTGGCGATAGCAGAAGTATGCATGGCCCACATCCAGGACAAAAGCGCCCATGCCGAGAAACATCAACATCATGAAGGCGACCCAGGGGATCACTTGTCCGCGCTCGTCCTTGAGTCCCCGTCGAAGGAAAGATTCATCCTGGATTCTCATTGCACTAACTCCGTCGAGCTGGCTTTGAGAACCGCATTGTTGGCTGAGAATTGGTTCCCATAGATTGAGAGGTTAAGAGGATAGGAAGCAGTCACCGTGGCGGATGCTCCCGTCGCGAGGTCCAAGGGTGCGCCGGTGGCCATGCTGCTGCTGCTGCACGAGGGTCCGCTATAGGGGTTACCATTGAAGGTGTACGAGACTGATAATTTGGACGTGCTCAGGCCGGGCGCCGCAGCGGTGAGGGCTGAGTAAGCAACGGCGCAAGGGTCCGTGCTCACCGACGCGCTGTTGGCCACGGCGCGCGCCCCGATGCTGACTGCATTGGTGAGTTGCATGTAGTTATTCATGGCCACGCCGAAGATGAGCATACCCGTGGTCAGCAGCAGCAGCATGGGCAGTATCAGGGCCATTTCAACAAGTGCGCTACCCCGTTCGCCGGCGTGCGCGAAAGCGTGCATCCGCCGCCCGAGAAACCTTGGCTTGACGCGTAACTCACCAGATACAGCACCACGGAGCAAACTGCGCGTGAGCATCATAGCTTGTCCGTGCAAATTGGTTTGAATCTCCATTGTTATCCCTCCATGCACTGTTGAAACCCGCTTCTTGTTCCAATACATTCCACCGCAATGCGGGTAACTCTCGGCATAGCTTCCCTTTCACAAGGGAGGACGGCTCGATGAGCCGGACCGCAATCACCAGATGATGTTTCGGGAACTGGATGATTTCGGGAAATGCCGTACTTTCATTCTGCCTCTTTCGGGGTAGATGGAAAATCACACAAGGGCGTCAACACCCCCTCCCAGTCCGTAACTCGAATGGGGTCCGCGGGTACCCTTCCTGGTAATCACAATCGAAACGCAAACCTGTTGGCTCAGGCATTTTGGCGTCGCGACCGCCGGAAATCTCTTGCACCACATACTTCACGCCCAGGCAATTTTCGAAACCGGGCAAAAGAGAATCGGCGCAGAAGTTATCTGCGCCGATTTCCTACGATCGATGAGAGTTATGTTTCTCTGCCGGCTATTGGGCATTGTTGGGAAGCAACTGTGGAGACAAGTACTTGGTTAAAATCGACTGAAAGATAGCTTGCAGGCCGCCTTGTGACAAGCTCGACACATGCGCGCCGTCAATGCAGTTGGTGGACGTGCCGCCCTGGTAATAGTCGGAGTAGAAATCGTTTAGATTGGAGGCAACGTTCTCCATCTCTATACAGGGGGTCAGCGATGAGAGCGTGAAACTAGCATTTACGTCGCTAACTCCCGAAAGCGTTGTGGTATCGGTCGCGCCAACATTCCATCCGCTGCTGCATCCCGAGGTGCTGCTGGCCCCGTAGGCAACCGCGAACACTGTGGTTGAGTGATTGGTGGCGTACTGTCCTGCCTGCATCGTCTGTTGGCACTGATCGTACCAATCCGGGTAGTTTCCCTGTCCATTCACGCCAAGGGTGTCGTAGGACTTTGTTGAGTCCGAACTGGTTGCCGGAGTGTAATAAGAAGGAACGGGATAGTTTGGGCTCGTGTGTGTTGGACCTACCTCGCTGCCCGCCGGGCCTGACGGGAACTCATACGCCTTTGCGAATTGATTGTTATTGTCAGCCGATCCGTAGGCATTCTTGTTCTCTGAGTAATAGCTGGCGTTCATGCCGCCGTCGCTCAGCAGGATTATCGCGTTCTGGCCTCCGTACGACGCCTGTTCGGCATTCAGGGCCGCCTGCGCCGCATAAATTGCGCTGGCTGTGTAAGTATTGCCGAATCCGCTGCCGGAGCCAACGCCCCAAATCCCAAACGTATAAGTCAGGCAACCGGAGGTGTTTCCATACCCGACCGCCTTTACAAGATTGGAACTGGAACTCAACCCGCTCGAGTCACTCGAATTGTAATAATCGCTCAGGAACGGAGTGATCTGGTAAGTAGCATCCCATGTCTTGGTTGTTGACCCCACCGTATTGGAATATCTCAGGTAGGTCAGGCCTACGTCGTAGGTCGACGGTGCGTTCCCCGAGGTATAGGTCGACAGGGTCGCTCCAGGTACCGGCAAGGTGTACGGCGCCGCTATAGGTTGTCGGGTGTAAGTGTTCCATGTGGCTGGGCTGCCGCCGCATGCGATTTCGTCCGAAATCGAATCCGCGGGGCTTCCGTTCACCACGGGCAATGCTCCGTTGACCGCTGTCAACACGTTCGGAAACGTGAACAGGCTCACTCTGATATTCGAGGTTGAGCCGCTGCACGTGGAAACACCCGAGGGGCAGGGATCCCCAAGTTCGAGAAGAGCCTGCACGCCGCTCAACGCGCATTGAAACTGGGTGAGGCTGCCACAGCTGCTGTCCGTCTGCGCCATCGACCCCGTCCCGTCGACGATGACCGCGAGGTTCAACGGCACCGACGTGCCCCGCATGGATGCAGTCGCAGTTGCCGAAACCGTAAGGTTGCGGATCCCGACCATGGCCATGAGAAACGTCGGGACCTTTGCAGTCTGTGTGACTTGCACCGCGTTCTTAGGAGATTGATTAGGGCCGCTATTGACGCAGGAGGTCCCCTTGGGCATGAGAGAACTCACGCACACCAGGTTGACAACCGGAGGGCCAACGATATAGGGGTTTGGGTTCTCGATCCCTGTAGCGCCGAATTTGTCCGCTTGCGTTGTCGTGTTGACGGTCTGCGACTGTTGGTTGTACACAAGGCCGGCGGCCGCCAGTGCCGCGGCATTGGCGGAATTCTGGATCTGGCTGCGGACAACGTAGGCGTGACCCACATCGACCACCAATCCAGCCACGCTCATCAGGCCGGTCATTGCCAGCGCAACAAATGGAAGCGTCTGGCCGCGCTGGTCTCTCAGCGCCTTGCGGACAAGAGATCGAATCGCTTTCTTCATTGAAATCACCTCGTTCCTGCTTTGGTTAGTACGCATATTCAGTTACCGATGCGGTAAGCATCCAGCCTGTGGTGCCCCCCTTGAAGTTGAAGATGGGGAGGAGGATGAAGGGATATGTCGCCGTGACGGTCACGGGATCTTTATCGAAACTCTTGTTCGTCATGGTTGTCGCTGCGGAAGGGCAGGTCGATGCGGTCACCGGGGTCCCATTATTGAGGGTGAGGGTCACGCCAATATTGGCTGGATTCAGGCTGGGCGCCGCGCCTTGTATCGACGCCAACGCCTGGGCACACGGATCCGTTAGCACAGCGGTGCCATCTGAGTTCAAGGCGTTCCGGGTCTTTATCAAATTCTCTCCGGCCACGCCCACGGCACTCGTCAGGGTCAGTTCATTGCTGAAAGCGAGTGCAAACGCAAAGAGGGCCGTGAGTATGGTCATTACTGCGGGTACGGTCAGGGCGAGTTCAACCAATGCCTGTCCCTCTTCGCCCCTGCGCAGCAGAACGCGGAGCCGGCGACCCATGGACCGCGATCCCCGATTTGTCAAGGATGACTCCCCGTCACAGTTCAAATCGCCCTTGAGCGACTTTGCCCGTCCGCGTAAATCAACTTGTTGCTTCATCGTTCCCCCCTTTGCACTGCTGGAGCTGCAATACTTCCTCAACAAAGCCCTTGATTTCAATTCGCCTGCCGCTCAATCGATCCTGAATAATATCCAAGGCCATCCAACGATTGGCGGCAATCCCACATTTTGGTTATGCGACCCGCTGTCGGGGTTATTTTGCCCCAAGGCGCCTGCAAGAAAGTGCCCCGCGCGACCCTGAGGCGGCCGGTGAAACGAATGAGGGCAAGCCGCCTGTGCAGCGGCCGGAGGCTCGTGTTCGCGCCCTGTCCAGCCATACCCCACCCAACGCCTATCGCTTGCACTTGCGCAGACGGTTCAAGAACCGGTCCAGTGCCTTTCTATCCGCGGCTGCCATTGAGGCATCCTCCGAGTCCTTTTCCAGCACAAACTGCAGACCGACGCCATCCTTGCCCCAGCGGACTGCCCTGGAGTGAACGCAGATGGTGCGCTCCGCGACTTCCGGCCCAAAGGCAGTGTTCTGCAAAGTCATGAGGATGAGCGTTCCGGGGTACCAGCGTTCCTCGGTCACGACATACAGCCCGGTTGAACTGATGTCCTTGATCTCCTGCGGTGACGGAGGTCCGCCGGTCCAGTAATACGCGGCAAGGCCCGGGGACTGCTCGCGTGGAGCTTTCCTGGGATCGGGAGACCACCACCGCTCGAGCCAGCCGCGCGGTGGCCGGACGTCTGTCATCTCCGGCTGGATCAACCCCATCATGTGTGTCTCCCGCGTCTTGGCGGGTTCCAGCTCGGAACGATTCTCCAATTCCAATAATCCAGGACCACCGCTCCAGAGCGGCTTTTCTCTCAGCAGAACCGCGCTCTGCACAACGTTTGTAGCCGCACGCTTGAATGCGGGTTGAACCGGCGCAGGTGCCGGGGCAATTACGGCGCGCTTGCCGGTCCCGATCGAAATGGGTCCGTTGACAACTGCCGGGCTTGGGACGGCGCTGGCCGTGGCGCCCGATCCGGAAGTCCGCTCCAGGCGCCGCTGCATCTCCTCAGCCGCGCAAAGTACAAGCTGATCCCCAAGCTGAGTCTGCGACGAATAGATGGAGTGGGTAGGCAGGGCCAGCACACTCGCCGGTTGCGGGGTGGAAGCACTGGCGCGGAACACGGGATAGGACTCGACTACGTCAATGACGCGGCCATCCTGGTCCAGGTACAGCAGATCCAGGGGGACGCGAATGCCCCATTCGGGCAACCCTCTGAATGGCGCCAGCCAGAGGCCTTCCCCGGACTTCAGCGCGAGGGATGCAATCCGGTCCTTGAGCTTCGCCAGCGAGAGGTCGGCTCCGTCCACTTCCAGCCCGAGAAAGCACTCGCGAGTCTGGTTGTAAGCGCAAAGCTTCCGTGATTCCATGTTGCCTCCCGCCCTCGACGAATGCCCGGCGGCCGGGTGTTGGTCCAAAGTTCCATTTAACAATTCGAGTTCATCCGTTCGGCGCATAAATTCAAGTCCTTCCTCAGCGATTGCCGCGCAATAAATCAGCGCGGCTCAGCCTGGCCCAAGAGGGCGCCTGTCGGATACCCGAGCAAGGGCACACTCCACCCGTCCCGCTTTTTGCTTCGATTCAAGGAGACAAACGTCACCCCAGCGGCGAGTGCCTCCGGCGAGCGGGTCTTGTGATTTTGGCAAATGGACTCCGACCAATTTTGCGGCTCCATGAGCCCGATGCGTGAAGGCCGTACTACTTAATCCGTGTGCGGCGGCGCTGGATTAAGATAACCAGCACAATCACGAACAACACGCCGGCAGCAATCCGGATAATCGTGGTACTGTCCATGTCAAATCCCCCTTCGTACGAGAACAAGTTGAAAAGTCCTGAGTCCTGACCGGATTCGGGTCGCGCCTGGCGCTCGTGCGGCAAGGTTCCCGGTCCGTGACTGTTGCGTCCACCGGCGGAGCTCGTTCAGTTCGACGGCGACGCCGGCTTCAATCGGCTGCCGCGTTACCTGACCTTTGTGCGGCGGCGCTGAACCAGAATACCCAAAACGATGACAAATAAAACTCCGGCAACTACGCGAATCAAAGTGGTGCTGTCCATTGAAATCCTCTTTCTGAGAACAATTATGAGTCATGCTCAACAGCCTGTCGAAGACGCTGAGACACTACGGTTAAGTGCCAAGCCTTGCGCGTACTGAAAGTTGTGAGGCCGACCGGCGGGGCACTTGGCTTGAAAGGCCCCGCCAGAAGATCCGCACAGACGGCGCTTGCTTATGCGCGCGAGCGGCGGCGCTGAATTAGAATTCCGAGCACGACGACAAAAAGCGCGCCTGCAACAATCCGGATAATCGAGACACTGTCCATACAGATCCTCCTTTCTTCAGTTCTTGAATCGTCAATTGCCGAGCAACGATTTGAATGAGTCCATCATGATGAGAATTGCCGGTCCCAAAACAACCAGGAACAGCGACGGAAAGATGAAAAAGACCAGTGGGAAGATCAGCTTGATGGTCGTCTTCGCTGCCTGCTCTTCAATTTGCTGGATGCGCTGGGTTCTGAGCGTGTCAGAGTGAGTGCGCAGGGTTTTACCAACGCTGGTTCCGAATTGTTCGGCCTGAACCAGCATGGAAACAAGGTTGCGCACGCAGTCCACATCCGTGCGTTCCGCCAGATGCTTCCATGTGTCCTGGCGCGGTCGTCCGGCGCGTTGTTCCAATACAACCACGTGCAGCTCATCGCAAAGCTCCGGTTGGGCATGGGTCAACTCTTCCGATGTCCTCACCGTGCCCTGGTCCAGGCTCAAGCCCGCCTCGATGCAGATGACCAGCAGATCCAGAACATCCGGGAGGCCACGGCGAATCTTGCTTTGCCGCTTCTTGATCTGGCGGTCCAGCCAAAAGCTCGGCGCGAGGTAACCGATGCCGAGGCATGCGGCGTAGACAAAAAACGGGCTCATGTCGCCAAGACCGGAAACCAGCGCGATGGCGCAGAGCAGAATCGGCGTCACGACTTTTGAACCGTTGAAGATCCTGACCGTAGTCTCCTTGCGTAAGCCGGCGCGGATGAGACGCTGCTTGACCACGGAGACTTCCGCCTGGCTCTTCGGTAGAACATTGTCGAAATGTGTGACCACGCCGCCGATCGAGAATCCCGATTCCTGGAACGAGGCCAGCAATGTCTTCGGTTTGGAATTCGGGTTGATCACTTCCGAGATGCGTTGCAGCATGGCTTCCCGATAGAACAGGAGCAGCCCACCGCTGGCGATCAACAGAAATGCGACACAAAATGCAAGAATCGAGATTCCCATAACTCCCCTTTACACATCCATGTTGACGATTTTCCGAATGATCAAACCGCCAACGACGATCATCCCGCTTGCGACGTAAAGCAGCTTGATTCCGATGTCGCGTTTCCACAGCATGCTCATCATGTCGGGGTTCACGCAGTACAGGGCAAATCCCAGAACCACTGGCAGCAGCGTCAGCACCCAGCCCGTCATGCGACCCTGGGCCGTACGCGTCTGCACTTCGCGCCTCAGACGGAACCGCTCGCGGATAACATGTGCGGTCTTGTCAAGCACCTCGGCAAGGTTGCCGCCGCTTTCCTTCTGGATCAGAATTGCCGTGCAGACAATTCTCAAATCCTGGATCGGCACGCGGTGGATCAGGTTGTCCATGGCCATCTTCATTTCAAGGCCGAAGTTCTGCTCCTCAAAACATGTGCTGAATTCGCCGTTGAGCGGAGCGCTGCATTCACGGGCCACCATGCCCATTGCCGCGATGAGGCTTTGACCTGCGCGCAGGGCGCTGACCATCAAGTCGCAGGCGGCGGGCAACTCCTTTTCAAACGCCTTGAATCGCTTGGAGCGCTTGAAGAGCACAAAAGCGAACGGCAGGAAACCGGACACCAGACCGATCACCAGCGCAATCAACGCGGAGTCTGTCTTCCAGTGAACGATAAACGCCGGGATCGCGAAGCAGGCCGCTGCCATCGAGAGCAGTCCACCCGCGGTCCACTTCAGATCGGCCTGGTGAATCAGCGCCTGCAGTTGCGGCCCGAGTTCAAGCTTGCCCAACCTGTTGTTGATCCACGGAATGGCGCTGAGCTGTTCGTTCTTGCGCAGATTGACGATCTGATCGCGCATCTGCTGGCTTTCCGTAGCCAGGGCTGAGTCCAGCGTTGCCTGCACCTGCTTGGCCTTTTCAGCGGAGCCGGAGCCGCTCGCATACAGTAGCAACGCAGCCACCGCGAAGACTCCAACGAAGATCATTAGTACTAGACCAAATATTCCCATATCGGTGAACCTCCTTTCGCCTAGTAGTTGACTGGCGTTTCCTTCTCGAACAGGCTGGGCGGCAGGACGATGCCCGAGATGCGAAGCCGATCGAGGAACTTGGGGCGGATGCGGGTAGGCTGGAATGCTCCAATGACCTTGCCGTCCGGTCCGATTCCCTTTTTGTTGAATGTGAAGATCTCCTGCATGCTGATCACGCTCTCTTCCATGCCCGTGATCTCGGAGATGCTGGTAACCTTACGTGTGCCGTCGCTCATACGCGTGGCCTGCACGACGATCGAGATGGCCGAGGAAATCTGCTGGCGCACCGACTTTTCCGGCAGATTCATGTTGCCCATCGCAACCATCGATTCGAGTCTCGAGATGGCGTCGCGCGGCGTGTTGGCGTGAATCGTGGTCATCGAGCCTTCGTGGCCGGTGTTCATGGCCTGCAACATGTCGAAGGCTTCCTCGCCTCTGATTTCACCCATGATGATGCGGTCGGGGCGCATACGCAGGCAGTTGACAAGAAGTTGCCGCTGCTTGATGGCGCCGTTGCCTTCAATATTCGGGGGGCGCGTTTCCAGGCGGACTATGTTTTCCTGGGCCAGGCGGAGTTCGGCCGCGTCCTCGATGGTTACCAGGCGCTCGTTATTCGGAATGTACTGAGAAAGAATGTTGAGCAGCGTCGTTTTACCGGAGCCGGTGCCGCCGGAGATCACAATGCTGATGCGCGCCTTGACAGCGGAGGCCAGCAGTTCCATCATCTCCGGAGAAATGCTCTTCAACTCGACCAGCGAGTTGGCAGCCAGGGGGCCGGTGCCGAAGCGGCGGATGGACAACGAAGGCCCATCGAGCGCAAGCGGCGGAATGATTGCGTTCACGCGGGAACCGTCAGGCAAACGCGCGTCCACCATCGGCGAGGACTCGTCAACTCTACGGCCCACGCGGGACACGATGCGGTCGATGATCTGCAGCAGGTGGCGATCGTCGCGAAACGAAGTGTTGACCTTTTGCAGAAGGCCGTTCTTTTCAATGAAGACGTGGTCCTTGTCGTTGACCAGGATGTCGGAAATCTTTGGATCCCTGAGCAGGGGCTCCAGCGGACCGAGGCCGAAGACTTCGTCGAGCAGATCTGCCTGGATCTTTTCCTGCTCGTCGAAATTCAGGGGCACTCGCTGGTCGGCGATGATCTCCTTCACGATGCCGGAGACCGCCTGTCGCGCCTGCGCTGAATTGACGCGAGAAAGCTTTTCCAGATCGAGCTTGGAGATCAGCGTCCGATGAATTTCCGCTTTGTAGTTTTCCAGATTTAACAGTTCCACGATTCACCTTCCATCGACATCGAATGCTCCTTTATTCAGGGGCTTCATCCGAAAAGTCGGAAACCTTTCTTCTTGGGTTGCGTTGCGCGCTGTCCGCAAATGGAAACAGCCATTTGCTTGATCAGCCGCGAAATGGGGGAATCACCCAGAGCCAGCGGCGTTGCGGTGTTCTGCATCTGCCGCACCGCTGCGTAGTCGTTCGGAATCTTCCAGTTTGCCGGCCGCGTCAGCGCCTTGGTAATCGTCTCGTCGGAAACGCCCAGCGACCGCGGCTCGTAGCGATTGATCACGATTTCCAGTTTCGGGCTGCCCACGGTGAAGAACTGACTGATCAGCCGATTCGAATTCCGCAGTTCCGGAATGCCCGCCTGTGTGACCAGGTAAATCGTGAACGCATCCTTGAACAGAGCCGTATCCGTCAGGTCGAGTCGTGAACCCACATCCACAACAACGTTGTCGAACTCCTGCCGCGCCACCGTCATCAGCTTGTCGATGGCCTCGTTGGTGGCGTGGAACTGGGGAAACTTCCCCGGAGCCGCCAGCACGGAAACTCCCGAGACGTGCTTGATGAGCAGCTTGTTCAGGAAGCTCGCGTCCAGCCGGCCGGCTTCCTGAAGTGCATTGACGGTGGAGTACTCCGTCACGATGCCAAGGTTCAGCGCCGCGTCTCCCAAAGGCAGATCCAGATCGATCAACAGCGTGCTCTGTGTCGACTCCTGGGCCAGGGCAACTGCGAAATTGCATGCCAGTGTGGTAACCCCAGCGCCGCCTTTGGCGCCAAGAAATACCAGCAGCCGGCCGCCGGTCTTCCTGGGAAGCCGTGTTACAGTGCGCCGGGATTGAGCCCGGACCAGTGCTTCCGCCATGGTGTTGAGGGCGAAGGGCGGCGTCAGAAACTCACGAGCCCCGGCACGCATGCAACGCACCAGCAGGTCGGGGTCGGGCTTCGAAGAGTAGACCATCACTGTGGTTGCGCCATTCGCGCACAGGCTTTCCACCAGTTCAAGTGCAAATTCGGGGTCGCTGTCCAGGTCGATAATGATGACGTCGTTGCGCTGCTCCAGCAGGCGCGGTACTTCATCCAGATTCGCGGGGTAGGCTGAATATTCCCGGACCTCGGTTCCATTGCACTTCAAAAGGGCTGTAGCCGCCTCTTTCCTGCGCAAATCGTCGGGACCGATCAAAGCAATCGACAACGCGTCAGCTCCGATGGATTCCGGGGAAGGAGCATCGACATACGTGTGATGGTTCGAATTCATGGATGTGCTGCTCCCTGTTGTTTGCGTGGGGACCTGTGCGTTCGCCAGGAATTGATAAGTTGTGGTCGATTCAGCCATGTGTCGGTTCCAGACCTCAACGTGCGAAAAACGAAATGAGTGTTCCAATGGCAATCGCCGGAGCGTAAGGCATCTTCCGCTTCAGGTGATCGCCGGCGCCTTTGAACATGTCCTTCAGGAAGCCGCCGAAGAGCGCCCAACCCAAGACCATGATTCCCCCCGCCATGGCGGTGACAACTAGAGCAATGAACAGCTGATTCGGGCCAATCCATGCCCCGATCGCGGCGGCCAGTTTCACATCGCCCGCCCCCATACCGCCCATCCAGAAAAGAAAGCCGTAAATCAGGAGTCCAAGTCCCAGACCGCCAAAACTCTGGCCGAGTCCATGCCAACCGTGGAGCCATGCGGAAGCAACGATGCCCAGCACCAGGAACGGGCCCACCAGCCAGTTCGGTATACGACGACTGCGCAAATCCGTGAAGGTCGCCACGGATAGAACAATCAGCGTTGGCCACCAGGCATACGTGTGCATTCCACAAGCTCCTTTTTTCCCTCCACTTTCAGGGAACGCTTTGGTTAGAGCAATTGTCCAACCAAATGACAGAAGAGCTAACCTTTGTGAATTCAGATAGTTAATGTAACCGGGCCTGGGGAGGTGTACACGGGTGTTTACGGGTGGCCCAGGAGGTTGGCGCGGGGCGTATACAGTCCGCCAGCCGCGTTTTCCCGCGGTGCCAGGGCGGCGCGAGGGAACAAAAGAGGCAGATCGGCGATGGGCGCTGTCACAAACTCGTGCCCTTCCAACACCACGCTTTTCAGGTCCTTCTGGGGTAGAAGCTTCTTGATCTTGTCCAGGTATTGCACATATTCTGCCTCCCCGGCGGGGAGAGGGAACAGCACGAAACGGGCGTAAGAGCCGGCCGGAAGCCCCGAAAGCAGAAAGGTGTTACGCCCCCGCATGGCGAAGATCCTGGGACCCTGCACCAGGTTGACATCCGGGTACTCAATTGTCAGATATTCCGGCAGATAATAGCCGGCATGGCGATAGCCGAGGAAGTGGTTGTCGAACGAGACAATCAGCAGGTCTGCCGGAGAGCCAACCTGCGGTAGCGCAGTCACTGTTTGCTGCAGCTCCGCTTCAAAATGCCGCACCGAACGGTAGGAAAAGTAGGCTGGAAACGCGACAAAAATAAGGACATTCACCGCGGCGCAAACCACTATGGTGCAAAGCTTTAGAGGATTGGGCCAATGGCCCTTGTCGTACCAGTCCGCAGCCCAGGCGCCCAGCCACACACAGGCGGGGGCAGCCACCAGCAGCAGATACCCGCTGTTGACCAGTTTGAGAAAGATGAACGTAAAGAAGCAGAGCGCCGGGACGATCCAAACGGCTGTGAAGACTTTCTTGCTCTTGTCGGTCTCGACGGTGCTGCAAGAAGCTCCCAAAGGAGCCGGAAATGCGCCTCCAAAGCACAGAAAGTAGATGAAGACGATGGTCAATGCGCGCGCCACCGACGTCATTGGCGAGGAGTTGAAGACTGTGTCCCTGGAGGGCACCATCCGCCACAGGGACGCCAGGGCGCCGAAGTAGGCCGCGAACCCTCCGCTGGCCCAGATCATAGGCAGGAACCATGCCGTCGCCGTTATCCCCAGCGCTGCTATCCCCAGCAGAATCTTCCTAATTGGCGCATGCCGTAGCGAGAAAAGAAACAACGGGCCAAGAAAGAGAACGGACGACGGCCGAACCCCTGCTGCGATGCCCAGAACGATGGCTGTAGGCAGAATAAGGCTCGTCTTGCCGCGATCGATGCGCCAGCAAAGCGACCCCACCAGTGCCGATGCAGCGGCCTCAACGCTATAGGTGAGCGCAACGGTGCCGTGGAACCATGCCAGAGGCGAAAACAGGAAGAGCAGGCCGGCGAAGGTAGCCGCGCGAGGCCCGAACCAGTCCAGGGCGAGCCTGTAGATCAGAATCACGGAGGCCATACTCGCCAGGATGCTGAGGATCACGAGCGCCAGGTTGGCATCGTGTACCAGGGTATTGACCAGCCGGCCCAGGCAGACGTAGAGAAAGTAGCCTGGCGGGTGAGGCTGATGCACGCTGGGATCGAACCGTTCCATGCCCAGCGCGAAATTTACCGAATCGATGTCGTAGAGATCGTGACTGCGAAACGCAAAACGGCTGATGGCAACGGCGCCAGTCAGCAGATAAAGCTCAAGTTTTTGCCGTGTGGTCACGTTTCTAACTGTAGCAAGCGATGGGCCAGTCGGGGCCGTCGGTTCTCTTCGCATCAGGAGACACCACAGGTATGGTTACCGCAACCTCCGCGGATTAACACAAAGGTGTTACGAGCGATCTGCCTGGCTGTCTTCATTTTAGGAGTGCAACAGGAACAGGAATTCCTGCCCCATCGATGCCATTTTAAGGTGTTTGCAATGAATCGATTATAAGGAGGAACGCCGGCCTTCTGTGGCGCCGTGGAAGCCCCCATTCACACCCGCCCCATTCGCTATCAATAGATGTGTGCATGTCCTGCCCTGTGAACCCTGAGACCTAAGTTGCATTGACGCACCAACGTGCGCTGCCTAGTCTTGCCATTGAATATCAATGACCCTTGTCTCAATGCTCTTGCCGCACGAATCTGTGCGGCGCTGTGAGTTTTTGAAGTGTACCGAATCGAGACACTTGTTACGGGTACCGCTTCATTTGCATTACCAATGTTGCATAAAGATGACGCAAAACAGGGATTGGCTGATTTATTGCCGATAAGGAAGATGGAAATACTTCACCGATCCACCTCGGTCAGGTATCGCTGCTCAAATTGGGAAAGGTCGCCCATCAATGATCAAAATCGGATTGTATTCGGAAGATCGCACGCTGCACCCTTTGCTTTCCTCTGCGCTTGGCAAGGAATTCCAGGTCCTTCTGCAGTCGGACCAACAGGGAATGAATGACCTCGTGTCCGCTGGGGAATGCGATGTCATGATTCTGGATCTGAACTCCAACCATGAGTCGCTGCAGGAACGCATTGGATTCTCGCGTCAACTGATCGCGTCCAGGGTTCCCTCGGTTGTTATGGCCGACGACGGCCTGCGATCCACTGCATTCGAACTGGTCCGGACTGGCGCGTTCGGCTATTGCCGCCGTCCCCCATCCATCCGCGACCTCAAGACCATGCTCAGCCGCGCCTATGAGAACTCATTGCTCAAGCGCCAGGTGGAAGCAAAACAGCAGCGCATGGAAGATCCCGGCGCCTGCGATCGGCTGATCGGATCGAGCCGGCCCATGCAGCAGGTTTACCAGATGGTTCACCGCGTAACCAATCTGAATGCTGCCGTGCTGGTAACGGGCGAAAGCGGCACCGGTAAAGAATTGATCGCCCGCGCCATTCACAATATGGGCACTCGCTCCAAGCGGCCCTTTGTTGCGGTTTCCTGCGGCGCAATTCCCGAGACATTGATTGAAGCCGAGTTATTCGGACATGAAAAGGGCGCCTTCACCGGTACGGTAGGCGCGCGCGAAGGCTATTTCGAGCAGGCCGCCGACGGCACGCTTTTCCTGGACGAAATCGGCGACCTGAGCCTGTTCACGCAGGTCAAGCTGCTCCGCGTTTTACAGCAGATGGAATTCAACCGCCTGGGGAGCAACAAACTCATCCCGCTGCGCGCCCGGCTGATCTTTGCTACACACCGCGACCTGGCTCAACTGGTGGCGGAAGGGAAGTTTCGCCAGGATCTCTTCTACCGCATCAACGTCATGCGCATTGAATCGCCCGCGCTGCAGGAGCATCCGGAAGATGTTCCTCAGATTGCCGAGCATTTCCTCCGTCATTACGCGCAGATGTTCCAGAAGCCCATGGAAAAGATCGAGCCGGAAGCGATGCGCATGTTGCAGAGTTATCCATGGCCCGGCAATGTGCGCGAGCTGGAAAATGTGATCCAGCGGGCAATTGTCCTCGCCCCCGGCATGGCGATCCGCGCTGAAGATTTGAATCTGACCATTGCGGAAGACGAAGGGCTCGATAACGAAGACGTTGTCGATATCGCCGATTATCATCCTGCCGGTTCATTTGAACGCCAGCTTCGCGACTACAAAGTCAAGCTGGCAGTAACAGCGGTTCGTGAGAACAATGGCAACAAGACCCTGGCTGCACGCAGCCTTTCAATTTCCCGCGCCTATCTGCATCGGCTGATCAGGCTCGCCGATCCCGATCCAATGTTCGACCAGGACCTGCGCGAAACAGTGAACGCCTAGGGGTGCCTTCAGCGTTTTTTGTAGCTAGTGCCGAGACCGCTTGATTATGTAATGCCTGGAATGTAGCGCCGGTCTCCAGACCGGCTGTCGTGCGGGCGTCCACGCCCGCACTTGTTGAGGAGCGATTACCAAATCACACGGTCTAGACACTAGTGTCCCGAGTCTGAAATACGCAACACAAAACTGGCTGTCATTCTGAGCAGCCAAACTCGCCGCCTGCAAGTTACGCCAGGAATGAACCCGCGCCGGTTGCGCCAAAACTGTTCCGTGCCCCGTTCTTGCGATTTTTTTCTATCGCAAGGGCGGGAAACCTAAACCCTAAACCAGCCTTGTTCATAGGGAGCGAACCGGGCCCCGAACGTCTTTCAGTTCGGGGGTGGTGAGTCGAAGAATCAGCGGTTATTCTTCAGACTCACCACACTAGGTGTGCGCATTGTATTCGGCCGGTCCCGCCGGAACCAGCGCGCTCTTTTGCCGTCCGTGGATATACCAGCAGCACCAATTGGACGCGTGAGCCTCCTTGCCGGCTGGCGCAATCAGGTCGTTGTACGTAACCTTGCCCAGCAGAAAGAGCCTCTCCTCCCAGTTTTCAATACGCGCAAACTTCTCGTCCGACTCGCAAAACCCTCTTGCATCCTCGCGGCTGAAAGTCTTCAATGTGGCGCTCTCGCCTGGAAGCAGAACGATCGGGACAAAGCGCGCTGTAGACTCAACCTGCCGGAATTCAGGCACCCCCGGCAGGTGCGCTTCGTCGGCTGCAAACAGCACAAGGTCCAGAGCTGAAGTAATCGTCGCAGGGGAGCGTCCGCGATTGGTCGCAGTGATGTCAAAGCTGCTGTCGACGCCGCGCGTGGCTTCGGCGGTAACCAGCACCCATGGCCGTTCCGCATTCACGATTGCCTGGGCCTGCAGCAACGCCGCCTGGGCTGCGTCGGCCGCGGCTGTGGCAGCCGTCGTCGCCGCATTTGCCGTGGCCTGGGCGGCAGCGAGGCTGTCCTCAATGGCAGCGGTGCTGCGCTCAATCTTTTTCAGCGTGGAAACGGCCAGCATGATACCGATGTATCCCAGGAAGGCGAGAACCAGATAAGCTGCCCATGCAATCTTTTCGTGCAGGGACCAGGGTGTGGGAATCGGGGCAGGAAGAGTGACCGTGAAGTGTGGCATCTGCTCTTCGCACGGAACGCCGTTGCAATCGGGCTTGGCCGGCCCCTGAGCCGCTGCGTCGGGACGATTGGTAGCCTGAGCGGAGAGCAATCCCGGCGTCAGCGCCAGCATCACCGCGAATATCGCCAAACCCTTGAAGATCATGGCGTCAATGTAACACACGTGGGTGGCTGTCCGATGCAGGGCATCGGCACGAGGGATCACGCCCTTCGAGCTTCGGCTTCCGCCAGCCATCCCCGTCGCAACCGTTCCGCGGGGATGCTCGACAGGTAGGGCTTGATGTCGAGAATCGGCGTTCCATCGAGCATGTCGATGCCGCGAACATGCAGCAGATTCCCATCGCGCCCGAGCAGTTCGACAACGGTCAGTCCAATCGGGTTGGGCCTGCGCGGCGAGCGCGTGGCAAACACGCCGTGCGGCCGATCGTCGGTCGGCGGCGTGCCAACTAATTCGAAGCCGTCAGCACAGTCGAATTCCCAGATCACGAACAGGTGCGAGAATCCCTCGATGCTGGTAAGCCCTGGCTCGAACTCCGGGAGGATATTCAGCACGCCTTCCGCGTCGTGCCGCGCGCCCAGCCCCTTGGGAATAGCGGCCGCATCTTTGTATGGGCTGCCGACGAAACCAATTGGGTGCGCGGTAAACATGCAAAGTGCCTCTTCGCGAAACAAGACCGGTGATGCAGCGGGATGAAGGCGAAGCTCAGGCTGCCGCTGCCGTGAGGTGAGCCTCGAGTACATCGAGAAACTTCGCCAGCCAGGCCGGATGAGCCGTCCACGCTGGGCCGGTTACCAGCTTGCCGTCGACCACCGCGTCGGAAAAGTCGACTGCGACAAACGTTCCTCCGGCCAATTCAACCTCCGGCGCGCAAGCCGGGTAGGAATTCAGCCTGCGCCCTTTCAGCACGCCCGCCGCGGCCAGCAGTTGTGGCCCGTGGCACAGCGCGGCAATCGGTTTGTCCGCCTCGTCGAAATACCGCACAATGTCGAGCACCTTCGCATTGAGCCGCAGATACTCCGGTGCGCGCCCTCCGGGAACCACCAGCGCGTCGTAGTCGGCGGGATTCACTTCATCGAATGTCGCATTCAGCGTGAAGTTGTGTCCGCGCTTCTCCGTGTAGGTCTGGTCGCCTTCAAAGTCATGGATGGCTGTGCGGACCTGGTCGCCCTTCTTCTTGCCGGGGCAAATTGCGTCGACAGTGTGTCCCACCATTTGCAGCGCCTGAAACGGAACCATGATCTCGTAGTCCTCAACGAAATCGCCGGCCAGCAGCAAAAGCTTTGCGGATTTCATTTGAAATTCCTCCGTGACAAGTGTGACCTGTCTTCGAGACGCATTTACTCCTCAACCGGGCTCGGGAAAATGAAAAGGCCCAGTCATTGCCTGAGTGCCGAACAGACGTTCCTCTCCGCCGGATAGATTCCTTATCGCTTTCCGCTTTTCCACTCCTCATACGAGATGCGTGGAATCGTCATGAATGCATCGTGTGTGCGTACATAGTTTCCCAGCCCGTTCATGCGGCCGATTGCATGCAACTCGTCGGCTTTGATGTAAGGCCCCGTTGGGTCCACATACCGGTCCTCAACGTAAATGGCGACAACGCGACCCAGGATGATCCGGGAACGGCCAATCTCCATAGTCGTGTATTCGCGACACTCGAGTGCGGCGTGCGCCTCGGCCAGTCTCGGCGGCTTCACGGCCTGCGACGGTGCGGTAGTGAACCCGGCAAGGTCCACCTCGCTCATCTCGGCCGGGAAGTCGGTTGCGCAAATGTTCATTTTTTCGGCGATGTCCTCGGTGACCACGTTGACCACAAACTCGCCGGTGCGCCGGATGTTGCGGGCCGTGTCCTTGGGAACAAACTGCTGCCCCGGCCGGTTGGTTACGCCCACGCCTATGATGGGTGGGTCGGTACAAAGGTAGTTGTAGGCGCTGAAGGGCGCTGCATTCAGTTGACCATCCTCATCCATGCTGGTGATCAGCGCAATAGGCCGCGGCGCCACCAGGCCCACCAGCAGCTTGTAGGCCTGTCCGGCAGGACCCCGTTCGAGATCGAAATTCATCGGTTGGAGGACTCCTAAAAGGGTATGTCGTCGTCGGAGATCTCGGCGGATTGCGCGTAGTCGTCGTGCCCGCCTGCTGCTGCCGCCTGCGGCCGCTGATCGAAGCTGGCCGCCGAACTGGATGTGCTCGCGGCGCGGCTGTATCCGCCTTGGCCGCCGCCTGCTCCATCTTCACGGCCAGAGAGAAGAACCAACTCGTTGACCAGGATCTCAGTTCTGTAGCGCTTCTGGCCAGACTCCTTATCGTCCCAACTGTTGGTCGTGATCTTGCCCTCGATGTAAAGCTTGGAGCCCTTCTTCACATAGTCGCGGACAATTTCGGCGGTGCGATTGAAGGCTTTCAGGTTGTGCCACTCGGTGCGGTCCTGCCAGTTTCCCTGTGCGTCCTTCTGGCGGTCGCTGGTGGCCAGGGTGAAGCTCGCCACCATGACTCCGCTTGGGGTAGAACGAATCTCGGGGTCTTTCCCAACGTTGCCCAAAAGGGTGACTTTGTTTACGCTTCTTGCCATGTTTCCGCGCTCCTGTCGATTGCCAAAACTCGGTGTTGCTTTGCCTGTGCCTGCGGTCCTGGACCGGCCATGTATTCGGTAAAAAACGCATTCAAAATGCCGGGAATGCAAGCCAAATCATACTATAAACGTGCGACCCGCCCCCTCCTCTGCCCTGCGGAACCCGGCACTTGTCACCCGTTCAATGCAATCAAGAAGGTACACACCGCCGGCCTTTAAAACTGATACCCTGAAGGTATGAAATTTGGGGTACTGGTCTTTCCCGGTTCCAACTGCGACCACGATACATTCAACGTGATTGCCGAAGTGGCCCATCAGCCTGTCACCTTTCTCTGGCATAACTCTGAAGATCTGGGTGGAGTGGATGCCGTCCTGGTTCCCGGCGGGTTTGCCTACGGAGACTACCTGCGCACCGGCGCCATCGCCCGCTTTTCCCCGGTAATGCAGGCAGTGCAGCGCTTTGCATCCGGTGGTGGACTGGTGCTCGGCATATGCAATGGCTTCCAGATACTCACCGAATCCGGCCTGCTGCCCGGTGCGCTGATGCGCAATGCGGGACTCAAGTACATCTGCAAACAGGTTCATATCCGCGTGGAAACTGCCGATAGTCCATTTACCAACCAGCTTGCCAAGGGAGACGTTCTCCAGATCCCCATTGGCCACATGGAAGGCAATTACTTTTGCACCCCTGAAGAACTGCATGCGCTTGAAGCTGAAGACAGAATCGCATTCCGCTACACGACCACCAAGGGAGAAGTCACAGCGGAAGCTAACCCCAATGGTTCGTTGAGCAATATTGCTGGAATCATGAATGCGGGCAGAAACGTTCTGGGCATGATGCCTCACCCCGACCGGTCAAGCGAGAAGATTCTCGGATCGGCCGAAGGCTGGAAGATCTTCGCATCGATGATTGAAACCCTGGCGGCTCATTGAGTTTTTTTACTCAGGCAGAAACGGGTCTGCATGATCGACATTCACCACCACCTGATCTACGGCGTTGACGACGGATCGCCTGATTTGGCGACCTCTCTGGCCATGGCCCGCGAAGCCGCCGCGGAAGGTGTGACCCACATCGTCTGTACCCCCCACGCCAGCGATCGGTTCCCATATCGGCCGGCCGTCAATCAGGAGCGCCTGGCCGAGTTGCAGCGCCTGCTCAAAGACCAGATTGAGCTTTCCCTCGCCTGCGACTTCCACCTCAACGCAGAGAACATCCTGGACGCGCTCGAACATCCGCTGCGCTATTCCATCCGCGGCAAGGGATACCTGCTCATTGAGTTCCCCGATATGGTCATTCCGCCGCAACTGACCGATGCCATGCGCCGATTGCAGGCGGTGGGCTACACACTCGTCGTCACCCATCCGGAACGCAACCAGGAACTGCAGCGCCGGCCCGAGCTGCTGGCTGAATGGATGCGCGAGGGATGCCTGGTCCAGGTCACCTCCAGTTCGTTATATGGCCGCTTCGGCAATCTGGCTGAAGCCTTTTCCAACGAGCTTCTGGAGCGTAATTGGATCCATTTCGTCGCCACGGACGCGCACAACCCCAAATGGCGTCCGCCGCATCTGAAGAAGTCCTTTGATTACGTGTCCGGCAAGGCCGGCGAAGAGACTGCACACCGCCTGTTCGTTACCAATCCACAGGCCGCGCTGGAAGGATTGCGGAATCCAGCCCAGCCCGAGCCCATCGGCCTTTGGGACCATGTGCCCCTGAAGTTCGATCCTCGCCGCGTTCCCGCCGGCCCCAAAAGGACCCCAGCGCGGAATTCTCCATCGAAGGAGAACTCTGAAGCCTCATCTACAGCCCCCAAGGGCTTTTGGAACCGCCTATTCGCCCGCTAGGTTTAAAACTGAGAATCAAAGATATCAAACATCGCGACTTGCGTTTCAAGTAACATCTGCAACGAACAGATGCAGAGATTGGGACTGTCAACGAAACCCGCTGACTCGCTAACTTGCTATCTCCGCGAAGCGGAGGCTGACCTGCTACATGTTTGAAATCCGAGCGCCATCCAGCTTCCATGTTCATGAGAAGCAGCCCGACTCGCCGCGTCGAGTTAAGACCAGCCGATGAACCCGCGTAGGTCGTGCCAAAACTGCTCCGTGCCCCGTTCTTGCGATTTTTTTATCGCAAGGGCGGGAAACATCAACCCTAAACCAGCCTTGTTCATGAGGAGCAACCCGAGGCGCGATGCGAGTTACATCTGCAATGAACAGATTCAGGGTTGGGATAGTCAGCAAAACCAGCTGACTTGCTAACTTGCCATCTCCGCGAAGCGGAGGCTGACTTGCTAAATGTATCGAAACCTCTGCCCCTCCAAATTCCTTGTTCATAGGGAGCGGAGCAAAGCGAACCCGAAGAACCTGCGATTGCCGTTTTCGCCCGCCGCCACCACGATTGCATCTCCCACCGTTGCATACTGTCCGGTTAGCCGGTGACTCTCCCGGAATGCCGTGAATGAGCGCATCGACGATTTTTTCAGGTAGTGGTGCTTTAGCGTGGAGACGCCACAATCCGAATAGAAAAGTGGCGAAATTGTTTATGTAGGGCGACTCCCAACACACACACTTGCACTGGAACCAGTATCAGAACGCCACTCACAGATAACAATAGGTGGTTTCCTCCCAGACCAGCCAATCCTTCGAGGAAGCTGATGACGAGGACGGCAACCCCACCATAGAGCATGTGTCGCCAGAAATATGCCCACCAAATGCACATTACGCGCCTAAAGGTTAATTCTAGGTACGCAGGCTCAGAAGCAATTGAAGGCGATGCAAGATCGCTCATGGTCATATTCTCCGAAGCTAGATTTGTGAGCAGATTCAGCCGATTATCTCAGATTCCAGACGGCTGTTCTTCCGTTGCGAGCAGATCGTTGCCTATTCGGAAGTCAAGATCGAGAGCTAGATCCCAAGTTGCCATTCCTCAATGTCAATCATTGAACTGTCTGTTCTATCCTTAATCCCCTGAATAGGTTAGCGATTCCATTCGAATTTCCCGGAACTTCTTCAATCGTTTGCAGTTCATTTCCATCTCTTCCCGCATAATGTCTGTATGCCAGCTCCCGCCCTCGCCGTCCGCCGCCCTGATTCTTTCCCGGCACGGGAATCCGCGGGCGCCAAATACCCCACCCCACCCCACTTTTTGCCCCACGCATATGAAATTAATGAGGTTACGTCAAAAAAACCCGAAAGCACCTGCGAAAACAAAGCACTTACCGACGGCCAGCCGACTCGAGCTTACCGCAGCCGCGCCAACCGCCGATTGCGAAACCACTTGGCCACGCCGAGGCCAAGCAGCAAGCCTCCGAACGGAAGACACATCAGGGTTACAATCAGTGCGAACCAGCCCGTGTTCGTGCTCGCTCCAGTGGGCGAAAAACCGCCCAGCAGCGTGACCAGCAGAATCCCCGCCACAATCCCCGATCCCAGAATCGACGCGCCCCATTGCAGCAGTTGCCGCGTCCCATCGTCAGGTTGTGCCGGGTGCTTTTCGATCGTGCCGCGCTTTGGGGGACTTGCAGACATTGGCATTCCTAACCTTGCGCCAGTCGCAGCATCACGTACGTAATGACGCCGGTCACCGAGACGTAGAGCCACAACGGAAAGGTCCAGCGAGCCACCTTGCGGTGCTGCCGGATGCGTCCGGTGAGGGAGAAGAAGAATGTGACCAGCACCAGCGGCAGCGCCACAATAGCCAGGACGATGTGACTGGCCAGCAGCGGCAGGTAAACCGAGCGCAGAGCAGCATGGAGCGGGTAACGCACATCCCCATGCAGCGCGTGGTGGGCGATGTAGCTGATCAAAAACAGCGTGGAAAAGAGGAAGGCCGTGATCATCGCCGCTCGGTGGGCCTTGATTTTGCGCGCCCGGATGAAGGTGTATCCGATCAGGAGTGCCGTGGCGCTGAGACCATTGAGAATTGCGTTCAGTGCGGGAAGAAATGCGTATTGCGTGCTCAAAGCCGCAGCAGGGTGAACGTAGATAAGCCAGAAGAGAAAGAGCGTGGCCGCCGCGCTGAGGACAAGAATGGCGGCGATGGCGGGGCGAGTGCTCGATTGCGGTGAGACTGTGGTCGTCATTGTATTCAAATTCCTTAGTGTTTCTGCTTGGCGCAGAGCATGAGCGTCGTGAATAAAAGGGGTAGATAGAGAACACTCACCTTGAGCAGATCGCGGGCCAGCATGCGGCTTTCCGTCTCATCCCTGGCGCGCAGGATTCCGGCAAAACGGACGGTATAAGCCAGGTAAAGCACGCCTAGCAGCACAGCCAGACCGGCATAAAAGCTGTTGGCCACGCCGAGAAACCATGGCGCCAGGCTCACGGGAATCATGACCACCGCGAAGAACAGTGCCTCGGCCACAGTAGACCATCCGTCCGGCTGGACAACCGGCAACATGCGGATTCCGGCGCGCGCGTAGTCGTCGCGATACAGCCAGGAGATGGCCATGAAGTGCGGAAATTGCCAGACAAAGAGAATCGCAAACAGGGCGACGGCCGGCCACTCGATATGCGGCCGCGCAGCGGTCCAGCCGAGAAGCGGCCCCATTGCTCCGGGAAACGCTCCGATGAACGTAGCCAGCGAGGTGAAGCGCTTCAGCGGGGTGTAGATGGCCACGTAGCAGAACGCAGTAAGCAGCGCCAGCGAAACAGTCAGCAGGTTGGTCCGCAGCAGCAGCCAGACAGCGCCAAGCGTGAGTGCGCCCAGGCCGGCAATAATCCCTTCGGCCAGCGAAAAGCGCCCACGCGCCAGCGGTCTTTGCGCAGTGCGGATCATGCGTGCGTCGGACTTGCGTTCGAGAGCTTCGTTCAGCGCCCCCGCTCCGGCGGAGACCAGGCCGATGCCGAACAGCGCGTCCAAAAGGCCAGGTTGCACGCTGGAGATGCCGGACTGCATCGAGCCGAGGTAAAACCCTCCCCAACCCGTAACCAGCACCATTCCCACCACTTTTACCTTGAACAGTTCTCGCAGGTCATGGATGAGTGTGGCCGTTGCACCGGGGCTGGGCGCGTGCAGATGGCCCGGTACTTTGGGCAAGCCATCAACGGGGCTTAGAGCAGGTTCTGCCGGAACTGCGGCCTGGGAGGCTGGTGTCATGAGAAAGGTAAAGACCTCGGAAAGAACCCCGGCTTGCGTAGTTGCCGGGCGCCTCTCTCGATGATAGCAAGCGTAGATGTCTTGGGAAGCTCTGAGCAAGTCGACGTTTTGAAAGGGCCCGGCTTCAGCCGTGCCGCAAATCTAGCAAAATGAGCTCGGGCTTTAGCCCCTGAGGGAAGGTTGGCGCGGCCCTTGGACTTGACCAGAGCTTCCTTTCCATGCCGTAGCGTGGTCAAGCCAACCGCGCAGCCTTTAGAATCGCGCCTACAACCTCGTCGGGCGTAAGCGCGTCTACACGAATCGAAACATGCGCGGTCCGATAGAGCGGCAGCCGCCGGTCATAACGATTGGCGAGGTTGGCCTGGTCGGCGAGGATGGGCCGGATGTGCTCCGTGCCCGCACAGCGAGCCAGTGTCGTGGCCAGTTCCACTTCCAGATGCACAAGCAGGGTTCTTGGGGCGGATAACAGCAGGTCGCGAGTCTCCGCCTTCTCGATTGCGCCGCCACCAAGAGCCAGAACCAGCGCGCCTGCGGCAGCCAGTCGAGCGATGGTCGCGTGTTCGCGTTCGCGGAATGGAGCTTCACCGTGGCGCGCGAAGAGTTCGGCAATTGTGACGCCGGCCTCCGCCTCAATCACGTCATCGACATCGAGGAAACTCCAGCCAAGCCGGCCGGCCAGCAACGGCCCCACAGTGCTCTTGCCTGAGCCCATGAAGCCCGTGAGCACGATGCGGCGCGGCTGCATTGAGACGGGTTGATTGGGGGAATAGATGGTCATCTTAGGAAACCTCTGAACAACTAGATGTTTTGAAAGGGCCGGCCCTCACCGCAACGGTTCCACCTGTTTTGAAAGGGCACGGCTTTAGCCGTGCCGCAAATGCAGCAAAATGTGTTCGGGCTTTAGCCCCTGAGGAAAGGCTGGCGCGGCCATTGGACTCGATCGGAGCTTCCTTAGCTCTTACATCCGCATTCGTACTTCTCAGTATAAGGAACCAGCGCTCGCCCGCCGCGAGGTCAGGCCAGAACCATGACGATGGCCCCGGCAGTGATGAGCAGTCCCCCAGCAACTGTGGGTAGAGTGAGCTTCTCCCCAAGCAGCAGCCATGCCAGCACCATCACCAGCGGTACTGAGAGCTTGTCCAGCGGAGCTACGCGCGAGGCTGGCCCCAGTTGCAGCGCGCGGAAATAGCACAGCCACGACAGGCCCGTCGCCAAGCCGGAGAGAGTGAGAAAGAGCACAGTGCGCCGGTCCAGCGTACGGATCTCGCCCAACAGCCCACCGCCAGGCCGTGCTAGCGCCAACGCAATGCCCCAGGCAAACACCAGCACAACGCTGGTGCGCAATGCCATGGCCAGGTTTGAATCCACATGCGCCACACCCACCTTGGCCAGGAGTGCGGTGGCGGCGGCAAAGGCCGCGGAGAGCAGTGCCCATCCAATCCAGCTCATGGGGACTATGGTACGCGGCGTTCGCCGGTCCGTCAGATTTTGCCCATCGTTTACACTGCAATGGATGAAGCCAGGCCGTGCCAGCAAGACCGCACTTCGCGTAGCCATTCGCCGCGCCGCCCACCAGGTGATGGACCAGCCTCCCGTTCTGGACGATCCCATCGCCATTCGCCTGATCGGCCCGGAATTCGCCCGCGACATGGAGCGCGCCCAGCACAAGGTCGCCCGGGACTTCCGTGCATTCATGGCCGCGCGCAGCCGCTTTGTCGAAGACCAGTTGGCCGCCGCTGTTGCGCAAGGTGTTTCGCAGTATGTTGTTCTCGGCGCTGGCCTCGACACATTTGCCTGGCGCAATCCGTTTCCGGCGTTGCACGTTTTCGAAGTGGACTTCCCCGCCACCCAGGAGTGGAAACGTGCTCTGCTCGAAGAAGCTGGGCTTGCACAACCAGGGAACCTGACGTTTGTCCCGCTGGATTTTGAACATAAGACGCTGGCCGCGGGGCTGGTTGAAGCAGGATTCGATGCCGCCAAGCCCGCTTTCTTTGGATGGCTGGGGGTGGTTCCGTACCTCACGCGCGAAGCCTTTCGCGCCACCATCCGCGACATAGCGCGCATGGCGCCCGGCAGCGGTGTTGGCTTCGACTATGGACTGTCCCCTGAGGTTCTGACGCCCATCCGGCGTCTGGCCCTGAAGGCGCTCTCGGAGCGCGTCGCATCCGCGGGTGAACCGTTCAAGCTGCTCTTCACTCCCGACGATCTGGAGCGCGAGCTGCGCCAGGCCGGATTTACCCGCATCGGCCAGTTGGATTCAAAGCATCTGAACGCCCTTTATTTCACCGGACGCGCCGACGGCTTGAAGCTTTCGGACGCCGGACTGGGCATGCTGGTCACTGCCTGGGTCTGAGCTCGGGCGGGAGGCGGCCTTCCTCTCGCTAAGCCGAAAACTGTATCGTGAATTATAGAGCCGGGAGAGTCCATGCAGCCTGCAAAACCGAGCAACCAGGTCCGGGATGTCGCGCCCGAGGAATTGCTTGGGCGGCCGCAGGTCCATCTCGACCAGGAAGTTGTTCGCCAGCGCATCCACGGCAGAGTGGTAATGCTGACCGGCGCAGCGGGGTCAATTGGATCGGAACTCTGCCGTCAGATCGCCGGCTTCCGTCCGCGTGCGCTGGTGGGCTTCGACCAGGCGGAGAAGCCTCTCTTTGAACTTGCAAGAGAGCTCGGGCAGAGTTTCCCCGGACTTGTCTTTCACCCTCAGATTGGCAACATCACCCGGAGCGACGATGTGAATCGGGCGATGCGGCAATACCGGCCGTCGATTGTCTATCACGCAGCGGCCTGCAAGCACGTTCCCCTGATGGAGAAGCACCCGTTTGCCGCCGTTGAAAACAACGTCTTCGGCACATGGCAGGTTGCCGCCTCCGCAGCTGCCCATGGAGTGGAATACTTTGTGCTTATCTCCACCGACAAGGCGGTACGGCCTGCCAGCATCATGGGCGCCACCAAGCGCGTTGCGGAATTGGTGATTCGCTCGCTCCGTAAGAATCACGGCACAAGGTTTGTTGCGGTCCGCTTTGGCAACGTACTGGGGAGCAGCGGAAGCGTAGTCCCCATATTCAAGGAGCAGATCGCGGCGGGCGGCCCGGTAACCGTCACCCATCCCGATATGCAGCGCTATTTCATGACCGCGTCCGAAGCCGGCCAGCTAGTCCTGCAAGCCTTTGCGTTAGGCCAAGGCGGAGAGGTTTTCGTTCTCGACATGGGAGCCCCGGTCAGGATCGTGGACCTGGCAAACAATCTCATCCGGCTCTCCGGCCTGGAGGCTGGACGCAATATCAAGATCGAGATCACAGGCGTGCGTCCGGGGGAGAAGCTGTTTGAGGAGTTGAAACTCCAGACGGAAAAGATCTCCCCGACTCTTCACCCCATGATTGGCAGCGTCGTCTCGACAGAGCAGGTGGATGCAGCGCGAATCGGGGTTTTCCTGGAAGAACTGCAACAGGCAGTCACTGCTCGCGATGCCGTCCGCCTGATCCTGTCGATGAAGAAACTTGTTCCCGACTACCAGCCATCTTCTCAGCTCCTGAACGATGTCGGCCTGTCTACAGACACCCGCGCGGAACCAGCTTCCGGTTGGCGGAGCGATGAGGCGTCGCTTGTCTGCCCCGCTACAATAGCGACAGCATGAATCGCCTCTTTCTAGCTGTCTGTCTCGCCGCTCCCATGGCCGTCCTCACCGGTTGCGGGTACCATACGGTGGGCGCGGCCACCCATCTGCCGCCCGATGTGCGCTCGCTCTCAGTGCCCGTCTTTGCCACACGCACTGAGACCTATCACACTGAAACAGTGATGACCAATGCGGTGATCCGCGAGCTTGCCACGCGCACCCGGTTCCGTGTAACGCCAGAAGCAAACCCTGAAGCCGACGCGGTGCTCCACGGAACCATCCTCAAGGAATCGGTGACGCCGCTGACCTACAACGCCTCCACGCAAGAGTCGTCCAGCTTCCTGCTCACCATGGTGGTTTCAGTCACGCTCAACGGCCGCGACGGCAAGGTCCTCTACGAGAATAAGAACTACGTCTTCCGCCAGCAGTACCAATCCACTACCGACCTGCCCACCTTTCTGCAGGAGAACCCGGCGGCTCTTGACCGCCTCAGCCGCGACTTTGCCCATGCACTCGTGGCAGACCTGCTGGAAGGTTTCTGAGTCTGGGAAGGGAACCTCCCAGAACGCGGATTCCCCCTATCGCCCCGTTGCAGTTCTGGTCACTTTCGATCTTGGGGCTGGCCTCGCGGCGCGGAGGAAGGTATTCTGGAATCGTATGATCGAAACCATCCCAACCCCCAGTAAATCCAAGCGGAGACCAGTCCATTGACCGCCGGACGATGGGGCGCGGGTTTTGCCGCCACCGCGCGCTTTGTGGCTGAAATTGAGGCGGCCGCAGCCGGCAAGGGCCAATTGCGGCCGGGCTATGTGCTGGCCGGCGATGAGGCCTTTCTGTTGGACCGGTGCCGTGCCGCCGTTCTCAAAGGCTTTGTGCCGCCGGACCTGAAAGATTTCTGCCTTTCCGACCTCGACCTGAGCGGGACATCGATCTTCGAGGTGCTTGATCGGGCCCAGACCCCCTCGCTGATGGCGCCATTCCAGGTAGTTTTCATTCGCAACGTGCGCCAGCTTTACACCCGCGGCGCCAAGAAGGAAGAGTTCGCGGCCCTGGACCGCTACTTTCGCTCGCCCAATCCCCAGGCGCTGCTGATTTTCGTCGCCGACTTTCTCCGCATCCCTTCCGACATCCGGCGCATGGATATGGATGACAAGAACCGCTTCGACCGCCTTAAAGAAACACTCGGTGAGCACTGCGGCATGGTGGAATTGGCGCGCGTGAACGAGGAAGACGCCATGCGCTGGACCGTGGCCACCGCGCAGGAAACCGGCGTCCGCGTGGAGCCCGACGCGGCCCGCGAGCTTGTAGACGCCCTGGGCGCGGACATGCTGATGATTTCCTCGGAGATTGAAAAGCTGCTGCTCTACACGATGGGCCGGGGCCGCATCACCCTCGGCGACGTAGAGACCATGGTGCTCGGCGCCAAGCAGCGTTCGCTCTACGAGCTGACCGATGCCATTAGCGCCCACGATCGGGCGCGCGCAATCGCCGTGCTGCACGGACTCCTGAACAGTTCCGACGCCGGCGAAGACTCGGCTATCGGCCATCTCTACATGCTCGCCCGCACCTTCCGCCAGATGCTGGTAATTCTGGAGAAGAACGTACGCGACTCACGCGCCATCTGGCAGGCGCTTTGGCAGGGCTTTCGCATGCCGCCCTTCGCAGCCGAGGACCTGATCCGCCAGGCCCGCCGCTACAAAAGCCGCCGCGAACTGACCCGCGCGCTCAGGCTGGTAGCACGCGCCGATCTGGAGTTACGTTCGTCCCCGCCAGACAAACGACTGGTGCTGGAGCGGCTGGTCTACGAGCTTGCCTCCGAACCAAAGCCCGTGCCGCCATTGTTTGCCGCACAGCTTTCGTTCGAAGGGTAATTGCTCCAGTGTCCTCAGTCCAGGGTTCGTGCAAAAAACCTGACATTGGGGCAGCCAAACAAACCAGCTGACTCGCTAACTTGCTATCTCCGCGAAGCGGAGGCTGACTTGCTAAACGTTTCGAAAAATGCAACGAACGTCAGATGCAACACGCTAGTTCCCAGTCTTATCCAAAATCGCGCGTGCCACAAACGGCAAGCTTGGATTCGCCTGTCCATTCAGATCAAAAACAACAATTTCGTTCAGACCTTTCTTCAGCCATGGACCCGGCAGATAAAGCGTTCCCTGCGGACCGATGTTCCAGAACCGCCCCAGCGGCTGCCCGTTCACAAATGCCTCTCCCTTGCCGAGCGATCGAGTATCGACGAAAGTGTCAGCTACCTCGTTTACCTGGAAGGTAGCCTGGTAGAAACATGCACCCGAGCACTGCCGCGACTGATACGCGAGCTCGCTCACATTCTGCATGGGTAACGGATATATCTGCCAACCCGTCAGCGGGGTATCAGCCAGCGTAACCTGGTGAGTTATCCCGGCGCGCTCGTGCGGAAACACGCCACTAAAGTTCACCCGGCCTGTATTCTCCACCAGAATGTCGAGCCGCGTGTTGTCGTGGGTGGTGCGAATCGGCAGCGAGGACTGGCTCAGACGCCGGTCGAGAGTCCCCACGAATACACCGTCCAGATAGACCTGCGCATAACTGCGTAACTCGTCTATGCGCAGTTCTCCGCTCTGTGCGTTTGTAATCGACGTGCGGTACAGGATGTATCCATAACTCTGTCCCACGTCCTCCATGGAACGAATCTCCCGGGATTCGATGGGCTGAGGAAGTGTTAGCCAGATGGAAGCTGTGCGCGTGAACTGGATAGAATCAAGCGTCCGCACAGGCAGCGGCGCAGGAGGTGCGGGTGGTGTGATACCGGTAACCTTGCCGATAACATCGCGGAAGAGAAAAAACTTTGGCTTCAGCTCTCCGCTTTCACTTACCGGCACATCGTAGTCGTAACTGGTGACATCCGGCTCATACTTTCCGCCGTCGATGTTAGCGCCGTTCATCCAGCCAAAACTTGTCCCGCCGTGAAACATGTATAAGTTGACCGAGTAGCCCTGCTCCAGCATCCACCGCAGCTCTTCGGCATCGGCGGCCGCGTTCGTCGTGTGATGTTTTCCTCCCCAGTGGTCGAACCATCCATCCCAGTATTCCCCGCACATGCGCGGCGAGTTTGGGCGAACCTTTGCAAGCTTGGCAAACTCGGCCTTTGCGCTGCCGCTGCCGAAGTTGATTACCGCCGGCAATTCGGGAAGCGATCCATTGGGTAACTCATCGGCGCCATCTGCGGTGTATAGCATCGCCCGATCGAAGCCGGAGTCAATCAGCAGATGATGAATCTGCTCCATGTAGTTATGATCCGAACCGAAGGAGCCGTACTCGTTCTCAACCTGCACAGCTATAATCGGACCGCCATTGCCGCTTTGCAGTGGCGCAAGCTCCTGGCCCAGCCGGTGGAACCAACGCGTGGCAGCAGCCATGAATGCGGGATTCGATGTGCGCACTTCCATGTCCGGCTCATGCAGAAGCCACGCCGGGTAGCCGCCAAAATCCCACTCCGCACAGACGTAAGGACCCGGCCGCAGAATGACAAACAGCCCCTCCTGCTGCGCCTCGCGAATGAATTCGGCGATGTCGTTCTGTCCCGCAAAATCGAACTGCCCCGGCGAAGGCTCATGCAGGTCCCAGAAGACATATGTCTCCACGGTGTTGAGGCCCATTGCGCGCGCCTTGCGCAGCCGGTCGCGCCAGTAAGCGCGGGGCACGCGTGCATAGTGAAGAGCGCCGGAGACGATCTGAAATGGCTTTCCATCGAGTTCGAAATGGTCACCGATGGCGCGCAGAGTATGGGCGGCGGGTGTTGCGGCCGATTGTGCGTGAAGCGGCCCATTCGCAAGGCAGAACACAAGAGCCACCAACGCTGCAAAAAATATAAGAGACCGTTTGTCCATCTTCGACCTGTCTTTCTTTAAAACCAGTTGAGTAATGGTTCGCGCCGGATCATTGTTGCGGAACAGCTTCCAGCGTGAGCACTTGAAATGGCGCAAGCTTGAAAGTATACGGCTTGCCTGCTACGAGTTCGATTGCAGGCTGTGCGGCATCGGCGAACCACGGACTGTGTGCGCGGAATCTCCGCGGCGCGCCTGCGGGGAGCTCGAATGCCTGTCCCACATCGACAGTAAACTCCTGCGCCTGGGCGCTCGGATTGCGCAAGGTAAGAACTGCATTTTGAGGAGACCAAGCGCCCCATCCATAGACCTGCAACCATCTTGGATCGCCGCCAACCCAATGCGTATCAACTAGGGTGGCCGCATTGCCGCGCGACCATTTTGCAGTCTCCGCCAGCACATTCCAGTCGGCCTCCGTCAGCAGCGATGGAGTGATATACATCTCCTGTAACTGCGTGCCAGTGCCGAAGTAAGAGCGCACTTCATTCGCGAAATCGCCCCCTGGATCGGTAGAAAGATGCGGCGCCTTCTGTGCAAATACAATGCCATGCAGCATGAGAGAGTTCAGCGGATAAAGCCTGCCTCTCTTGACGATATTGTCATAAGTGTCGCCGTCGCGATAAGTAATCCAGCGCTCGCGGTCTGTGCCCACTCCGGCAAACTCTGTATCGTCGCCGCCACGCCAAATCGAGTCCGAAAAAAAAAGCCAGAACGGCGAGGGCCATGTTCCCGTAGTGAGGTTGATATAGAGATCGGGCTTCAACTGGCGCAGGTCGCCTATGAGGTGAATGGCCGCATCGAAGTCCGAGCTGAATGCGCTGCCTTTCACCACCTGGTCTGCGTTGCCCGTGCCGTCAAATTTGAATTGATTCACCCCGTACTTCGAAACCATCCCAGTGACCGCATTGTGAAACAGCGTGTAATAGCGTGGCCCGGAAAGAGCCATTCCGCCGTCGACAATTTCGTAGCCATCTTTTCTTGCGGTGGCCACGCGCGCCTGTTTGGCCGGTCCATAGCCGCCCCAGGGTGAGAGCCATACGCCCGGAGCAGTGCCGTATTCCGCGGCGGCTTCTTTCAGCGGCTCAAAGCCATCCTTGAAGTCAGCGCGAATCTTCCACAGATCGCCAGTGTCGTCCCATCCGTCGTCGAAAAGAAAAGAGTCAAGCGTTACGCCGCGCTTCTTGTATAGCTCGTCGCCGAAAGCATGAATGCGATTCAATGCCTCCTGCTGCGTGTAGGGATTGAAGAAGCCAAGATCGAACCAGCTGTTGTAATGCAGGAAAGTACGGTAAGGGTGCGCGCGCTCCCTTTCGATATAAGTGAGAAAGGCGCGGCGCATCTGCCCTGCGGGCGCAACACCAATCACCGACGAAAACTGCGCCGATTGACCAGCGCCAATGGGCACCCCGCTGTGCAGCTCGCTCACGCCGCGATCGCCCACCACGCTGCTTTCCGAGAGTGGTGACTCGAAGCCCAGAAAGAAGTTGCCCGCGGTCATCGGGGACCCCTTCGCAATTCCCGCCACGGCGATGCCCGGAGAGCGCACATCGATCATCACCAGGCTGCTGAGTGGAAGCGGCTTGCTGCCGGCGGTGATAGTCAGTAGCTGGCGAATGTAGCTTGAGCCCTGGCGAAGTGTGAGCGCCCAGTCGGCTTGAAAGCGCCCTTCGGGATCGCCAAGCGGATAATGGACCGTTACGCCGGGCAGCCGATCGGAGGCCCGAGAGGCGGTGGGATTAGGGCTCAGCTTTTCCACTTTCGGCCGCCCGGTGATCGGCATGTCGGCCGCCCACAACACGCCGATGTCTTTCAACTCGATCGCGAATGGACCACCCAGAAGAAGCGAGGGATCCGTGTTCGTATCACCCTGAATATCACGAATCTCTAAAGCGCCAAGGTGCGCCCCTGGGAGGATTCTCCACGTGGCCGCTATGCGGTTGTTGTGAAGCGAACCGCCGGTTTGATCGAGCAACGAGACGACCGGATCGCCAGCCGAGTTGTCCTGAAACCCCATTGAATAGGCGGTGCCCAGGTTCACCGCACACAAGCCTGCAACAACTGCCACTATTCTGAATGCAGCCAAGACTGCAAGGGACTGCATCAAGCGGACTTTCACTGACCCCTCCTCGTTCAGGGAACAGTGTATCCGAGTTGGGCCGGCAACTGGCACCGGCCAGGTCCGCTTTTAAGCCTTCTTCAGCGGCCATCCCTTTGCAATGGCTCAATGCGTGCCGTGCTCATTGAGCCACGGGCCGTACTCATGGTCCACTTTCTTGATATGGTTGGTAAGCCAGTCGCTCAGAAAGTTGAGCAGCTTCAGGTTCAGTGTTATTTCGCCGCGCTCAAAGCGGGCAGAGTAGTCCTCCACTTGCTTCATCAGGTCGCGGTGCAGAATCCGGTGATTGGCCAGCCCTGGGTAGCTTGAGGCCGTCAGCATTTTTTCCTCGGCGGAAAAGTGAGTCCGCGTATAGTCCACAAGCTTGCGGAGAAGCGGGCCGGTCATGGCCTGCGCCTGGCCCTTTATCATCGCGCTGTGAAGATCGTTCAGAATGTCAAACAGAACTGTGTGCTGACTATCGAGAGCCTTAACCCCCACGGAGTAACTGCTGTTCCAGGTCATTAGAGCCATATCTTTCTCCTGCAGGAGCATGCCTGCGTCTAAGTCATCGGAAAGATATGGGAAAAGATGAGCGGAATTCTTGGCCGGCTACGGTACATGCTGTGCAATGCAACCAGAACCTCGTGTCTAAAACAAGCCCCGCTCATTCAACCACGGCCCGTACTGCTGGTCCAGATCCGCGATGTGTTCGATGAACCAGCTTCGCAAAAAGTCCAGCAAAGAGGACATTTCAACTCCTTCTCCATATTGCAGACGATGTGCTGCCTGCAGGACCTCTGCAAGGAGCCGATGGTGCTGGGCGCGGTGTTCGGCCAGGCCGGCGAATTCCGTTTGCTCCATCAGCCGCTCCTCGCTGGCAAAGTGCATGCGCGTAAACTCGATCAGTTGGTCAAATAGCTGGCACACCTGCTCGCGGCCGCTCCCTCGCACCACGGCCAGGCGCACCTCATTCATGGCATCCATCAGGATGCCGTGCTGGTCGTCCATGGCTCTTACACCGACGGCGCAGGTATGGTTCCAAGTTAGAAGAGTCACATGTGCCTCCACTAATCACTGTGGAAGCTATCGGCTGGGATGAAATCTCCATCACCGGTAATTGCCTGCTGCCGGTGACCAAGGTTTGCCGCGGTAGAGCACAATGGAGGGGACGCTCATGATCACGCCAGCAAACGCGATTGCCGCCCTCCTCACGCTGACGCCGCTTCTGGCGGCGGCCATGTTTCCGCAGTTCGTGGCCGGCTTTGCTCGCCGGCTGCCTGTTTGGGCGCAGACTCTTTTTCCTGCTGCGTTGAGTGTGCCGTATGTTCTGGTGACCGGCGCTGCCGGCCAATTCCGCTGGGGGTGGTTTGCGCTCTATGCCATGCTTCCCGTTGCAGTGGCAGCCCTGCTTCACCAGGCGGCCCTCGCCGACCCAGCCCAACACGGCAACTGGAGGGATTTCCTGATCCTGGCAACTCTGGGCCTGGCGGTCGATCTGCGGTGGTTTGAGAGCGCGTGGCCGCCCCACATGTCCATCTTCAGCAAAATGCTCTTGCTGGATGCGGGCATTTACGGCTTCATTGCTTTGCGGCAACTCGAGGGAACTGGCCTCGACCTGCGCCTGCGTCTGCGCGATGCGGGGATCGGTCTGCGAGAAGTGACTCTCTATACGCCGCTCGCACTGGCTCTCGGCCTCGGCCTCGGCTTCCTCCATCTGCACCCGGGGTGGCCGGGCCTGGCGCCCATCGCAGGCGCATGGATGTTTACCTTTTTCTTCATTGCAATTCCCGAGGAACTCTTCTTTCGCGGATGGATGCAGAATCTTCTCGAGCGCCGCATCGGGCGTACCCCGGCTCTGCTCCTGACCGCGGCCCTGTTTGGCCTATCCCACTTCAACAAGCGCGCAGTCCTCTTCAACTGGCGCTATGTGTTGTTAGCTGCTGTGGCAGGCGTCTTTTATGGCCGCGCATGGCGCCAGGATCGACGCGTCGGCGCATCCGCAATCACCCACGCCACGGTGGACACAATCTGGTCCCTATGGCTGCGATGATCGAATCGGAATTTGCCTAGGGTGGCCATAAGTCAGATAGCCGAGACCGACACGCATGTTATGGTCCACCGGGCCCGGTATCGTGATCGCGATCGCAATCCCGAAGATAGCGTGCGCCATGGCCAGCGGATAAAGATTGCGATAGCGCAGAAAAAGCAGGCAGGCAGCAAAGCCCCAGACCAATGTGACCGGGGTAAGAATCGGGTTCGGCAAGTGTGCCAGCGCGAACAGCCCCGCCGCCAGCAGCGACGCGGCTCTACCGCCTTTCATCAGCCCCAGAAACCGCGGCAGAAAGAACCCCTGCAGCAGCAGTTGCTGAAAGCAAGCCCACAATGCGTATGCCCAATACGTCTTGATGAACCCGGCAACCCCGCCATTCGGCAGTCGCAAAGTATTCAATTGCACGGCAACCACAACAGCAATCGCCGCCAGCAGCAAGGCCGCCCCAACCACCCATACCGACTGCAGGAAGTTCTCCCTCCGTAGTCCCATTGCCCGCAGGCCCTTGAACGAGAGCCCCGCGATCGCCACCACAGCCCCAGCCGCAAACCACCACAACACTTTCTGCCAAGGCCGTGGCGTCCAAATAACAAGCATGATCAGCGCATACGTCAGCCCAAGCTCAAAGAGAATGCGCGCCCCGCCACCCGCGGAGGCGAGATCTTCATTCGTCGTTGCCGAGGTCATGCAAGTGATGGTACGGCACTGGACTGCGCCTATTCCAGAATCACCGCTGGCTCGGTCATCGATCCCGGCGCGTGTCCACGTGTCGTCAGCGTAATGGCCGCCGTCAGAATCAGCGCTCCGCCCACCCATGCGTAGGGGCCAAGGTGCTCGCCCAGCAACCGCACGCCGAGCCACGATCCGAGCGCCGGCTCAATGTTGAGGAACACGCCCGCGCGCGAAGCCGGAACGTGATGAATGCCCCAGTTCCAAAGCAGCGTAGTCGTAGCTGTGCAGAGCAGCCCGCTGATCGCCAGTGCCACCCAGGCGGTCGCGCTCACATGCGCAAACGGCAGCGGTGTTGTCTTCAAGTGAGTGAGCGGGCTCAGCACCCACGGCCCCAGCACCACCACGGCCAGCATCGCAGTTCCAACCAGAATGGAGTACGACGTCACCACCGGCGGGCTATGGGTCTCCATCAGTTTCTTGCTCAGCAGAACCCAGGCCAGCGCAGTGATCAGCGAGGCCACTACCATCAGGTCGCCGGTCAGGGTCGGCTCTCCGCGCGCCGCCGGCCCGCGGCTGCCGCCCAGGACAATCAGCGCCGCTCCTGCCGTCGACCCAGCCAGCGCCAGCCAGCCAATCCAGTCAAGCCGTTCGCCGGCAAACAGCGCCGCGGCGGCCGCCAACAGCACCGGCATCGAGCCCACCATCAGCGAAGCATGGCTTACTGTGGTCAGCGCCAGCCCATGAAATTGAAGCAAGAATTGGATAGGAATCCCGAACGCCGCGGAGATCAGCAGGGTGCGCGTTTCCCCCGCCGTCAGGTGAAAGCGTTTGCGATTCGCAATCGCCAGCGGCAGCATCGCCAGGCTAGCGAACAGGAAGCGATAGAGCACCATGTGTTCCACGCTCATCTCGTTCATCGCCAGCCTGCCCCAGTAGAAGCCAGTGCCCCACAAGCCCCCCGCCAGCGCACAAGCCCCGTACCCGAGAAACGCGATTCTGCGACTGATATTTGGCTGCGATCCCATCCCTCTTTAATGTCGCACACCGAACAGGAAGCAGGTCTACGTTCGTCATTACAGAAACCATCCAGTCGACATCGGCGTTTACCGTTACCGATTTCCCATTCGCTGGGATGCACGAAAATCTGTTTTCATCGCCAATACGCCGGGAGGCGCACATTTTTCGCCGTCTATAGCAAAACCAGGGAAGATGTATCCCGAAACCAACCAACTCAAGTCGACGCGACCAACAGAGAGCGGCGACCTTCAACGATGCTCATCGGGCTACAGTATCCCTGGTTTTGCTCTAGTGCTTGGTCTCGAGAGCGCAGAATCCTTCCCACGTTGACTGGCGGGGCAGCACGCGGCGGTTCTCGACCTCGTTTACAGACTACCGCCAACTGCCGGCGATGGTGGCCAGGTGCGCTCGCGACAAGTGAGTCCTTTGGCGCAGGGTCTTGAAACGTCCGGCAGTTGCATCCCTGTCATCCAGTCTAGAATCCATTTTCTCTCCTTTCCCTTCGGCAATTCTGTGTCACCGACCGGAGAAACGCAATCCCCGCCGCCAAGTCGGCGGAATTTGGAAGAGTAGGCCTCCCTTGGCATTTGGGACGCACTTGGGATCTGGCGCCTATGACCTTGAATGGCACTCGGCGCATAGTTGCCCCCATGGTGGCGAGGACATCCTCAATAAAAACGCCACTACGATTTCAGATTCAGCCCGGCCAGGAGGAAAGATTCTTCCATCTTGACATGCAATACACTGCACAATGACCTAGCGGGATTGAAGTAACCCATTTAATATCAATAGCTCCACTTGGCCTTCGAAATGCTTATACAGCCTCTAAAAGGCTAGGTGATTACCTTCGGCAGAGGCGTGGATACACTCCACTCGAATCGCCAGTTGAGTGCGCAGTCCTTCCGTCCGGTTCCCACCGCCCCAGATCCGCAGAACGCCGCGGAGGAAAAAGAAGACCAAACGGGATATTGCGCTGTCGTTTAGGACTGCCCGAATTCGCCGACGGCGGTCAATTGGCGTCATTTCTCATGGGCCCCCATCATTCAGGGTAACTTGCAGTAACAACCCGAGAAAAGGAGATTTGCGGTGAAACCACTGAGATGCATAGCTTTGATTTGTGTGGTTTTGTCATTCCTGCTGATACCTCCGCCATCCTCTGCCCAACAGACGATCAGTAACGGCACGGTGACGGTCGGCATTGGCCCAAACGGTGAATTGTTTGACAACACCAGCTACATCGGAATCAAGAGGCTTTCCGACGGCTATGATCCGCTAGCGCCAGGCAGTCCCCGGGATTCTTGGGGCCTCTCCGCTAACGGCAGCAGCGTCTGGGCGGATCAGGCCGCTTACGGTGCAAACGACGTGATTTCAATTTCCAACATTGGGCCCAGTAGCGCGGTGGTGACCACCACCGGGGCAAACGGCATGAACGTAACACAGGCCTACAGCTTCGCAGCTGCCAACATCTTGAAAATATCTGAGACCCTGACCAACACGAGCACGGGCCCTGAGGCGGTGCTGTTCCAACGCGATGTAGATTGGGATGTCTCTCCGACTGAATTCAACGAGAACTCTTTCGCTGGACAGGTCTCCGGCAACGTAATCGACAGTTCCTACTACGGTTTCGAAAGCCCGAATCCAACAACTGCTTATGGCTCCAGTTGCGCTGCAGGATGCAACCAAACGGGTGACTTAGGCGGCGGAATCAAATTGGATCTCGGAACTCTTCTCGCAAACGAGTCCGAGACGGTTACCTTCCTTTACGGAATCAATCAGGTTGGCGAAACCGCCAATGAACTGGACGCCCAATTGAAATCCCTGGGTGCCTATTACTACGTCACGACGCAAAGCAGTGAGAACGGCACCTATCCGAGTCTTGGAGCAAACTCTGCGGCAATTGCCGTGTCGGCGACTCCCGAACCCTCCAGCCTTCTCCTCTTGGCCACGGGTCTTCTTGGCATGTTTGTTGCATTCGGCCGGAAGTTGATGGCCTAACTAAATCGGCCAGAGTTGTAAAACTTGCTCCCGCTTGCTATGAATCTCACCTTCAGCAAAAAGGCCATCCGAATGGATGGCCTTTTCCCTTGGTGCGCCCGGCAGGGCGCACTCACTTGGGGGTGCAAGTCCCCTACCCGACCTGACGGAGGTCAACGGTTAGCGAAGCGCAAGTGTATCGTCGCGAGGCGGGGTCTGAAGGAAGCGCAAAGCAAAGACGCGAGCCGACAGAAAAGAATCGGATATGAGTCCTACGGCCGGGTGCCCCATCCTTCGCGCATTTTGCGAAGGGTGGGATACCACGAAGCCCCCACGATCTCCGCTTAAGACCTCTACCTAGGCTCGAACGCCACGGGAACTGGAGAACCGCTCTACCCTGGCCCTCCTCACCACTTTCCAGCTCTCTGCCAAAAATTATGGACTCAACCAGTTCCGTTACGATCTGCGCAAGCTGAAAGGCCAAGCGCTGCCGCAGCGAGACGGCAGCCGCTACGTTTACCGCTTGACGGCCAACGGCGTTGACGTAGCGCTGCTCTTTTTGTTCTCCCACAAGCGCCTGCGCGGACGGCTTGCCAACATCCGCTTGCATCACAAACCGGACCCGGCGAGCAGACCAAACAGCAAACTCGAAACCGCCTATCACAAAGCCGACAAGGCTATTGAGAACATCGTTAACCTGTTAAAGGCCGCCTGATGTTACTGCGCGTTTGTTGAAGCATTCTTGTTTACGATCTTCGATCC
>Ga0182030_10000349_pt1 | contig 83276 bp, 74 predicted proteins | sample 812S3MmetaG_FD_121299 | JGI IMG/M metagenome (GOLD analysis project Ga0182030, IMG submission 121299) | Permafrost microbial communities from Stordalen Mire, Sweden - 812S3M metaG (Illumina Assembly) | ecosystem: Environmental > Terrestrial > Soil > Wetlands > Permafrost | place: Sweden... | reverse complement strand
GCTAAACGATCATCGATTCTGGCGTTATGCTTCTGGCCTTTCATCGTCAGGCAACACGCTCCCATTGTCCATCCATGGCCATGCCGCTCGCCGCAGCGCCCTACCGCGCGAGCGGTTTAGTCCAATGACCCGGAACAGAAGTCGTCCCGCCGACCAGTCTGAATTTGTTGTCTCACGCCCCAGCTAAGCCAGCTGCTTCAAGGCGCGCTCCAGCATTTCCAGCCGGTCCTGGCCCCAGAATATCTCACCGGAGGGCAGCACGAAGCTCGGCGCACCGAAGACGCCCACCGTCAGTGCCTCCTTCGTAAACTGCTCATGCAGGTCGTCGAGTTCGGCGTCCAAAGGGCCATTCGCACGCAGTTCCGCCGCGTCGAGACCGGCGCGCTGAGCGGCCAATGAGATCGTTGCCGGATCGGCGAACGACTCCTCCCGCTCCCAAAGCGCGCGTCCCAGCTCAACAGACAGCTTGTGGGCATCCTTGCCTCGCAGCTTGGCCGCTATCACCAGGCGCGTCGCCGCGGCTTCGTCGCAGGGAAAGTATTTGGGCTCAAGCGTTAGCGGAATACCTCGTACCTCGCGCCAGCGTTTCAACTCCATCATGCGGTAGGCGCGCCGCTGCGCTGAGCGCTTCGGCAGCGGCAACCCACCAGTCTGCTCGAATATTGGTCCAAATTTGCAGGGTTTGATGTTGACGGTTGCGCCGTTTCGCTTGGCGATTTCGGCGAACAGGGCCGAGCCGAGATAGGTGAACGGAGAGTTCAGTGTCATGTAGTAGTCTACGGTGACGGGCATGATCAGGGATTCCGCAAGCAGCATGATATCAATCAAGGCTAGCCTTGCGACATGGTGCGGGCAACCTTATTCAACCATCGTATTTAACTACGACCGCCGGCACCAACCGGACCTGAGCGTGTAGCCTGATGATGTCGGTTATCGGGGTAGAACCGACATGCCCTACCGGCGGCCTGGAGTCTCGGTTTTGACCCTTATCGGAAATCGCGGACTTTTTTATCAGGGCAACGTTATTTTCAGCCGAATTGATCGACCAGCGCCGACCACAAGGCCCACGTCTCGTCATTGTCGTTGGCGTTGGGGGCCTCAACAGCGGTCTGCACCATGACAAGCTTAGAGATCGGGTCAACGCAAATATACTGACCCTTGTATCCTATAAGTGCGAACTGACGCCTGTTACCGGGGAACAACCAAAAGAAATAACCATAGCCGAACTTTTTCGTTGCCCTACCCGGCAGCAGATAGGTGTTTGAGGCATCTACCGTCGTCGCATCGATCATCCATTGCGCCGGGACGACTTGCTTGCCTTCCCATGCGCCGTCATGGGCCAGCAAACGACCGAGACGGGCATAATCGCGCAGCACCGCATTGAAGCCGAAGTGCGCCAGCTCAATTCCTTCTGCGTCTATCAACCATCTGGCGTCCGCTTCCGCACCAACCGCCTGCCACACCTTCTCGCGCAGGTAGTCGGACGCTGATCTGTTAGCCGCGCTTTTAAGCACCAGCCCCAGCACATCGGGTTCTATGCTCGCATAGTAAAATCTCGTTCCTGCGGGAGCTACACGTTGATTGAACTGTAGAATACTATTGACCGTTCCTATCTTCGTGGCCGGAAACGCGACCCCCATTCCGTTCCACAGGCGGTTGAGGTGGCGTCCTCCATCTCTGGTTTCTCCGAAATCGACGCCTGAGGACATGTGCAGGAGATCGCGGATCGGCGTCCTGCCGTACTCGGTTCCCCTGAAGCCGGGCACATAGGCTTCTGGAGTGTCATCGACTGACTTGATTGCTCCCTCCGCGATTGCGATGCCAATTAACAGTCCGATGATCGACTTGACCATCGACTGAGATACGAAACGGTCGCGATCGGTTCGAGCATACTGATAATGCTCGAAGAGGATTTGGTCGTCCTTGGCGATCAACAGCCCGGTGACCGGGTTGCGCGATACGTAGTCGGCAGCCGAAATGCGGTTTCCGCGGAAATCATAGCAGATCTGTGCTGTAGAGCACTTGAACATCCAGGGCGTTGCGGCCCGCTCGATGAGCCGTGTTGGATAGATTTGATCGAGATGGCTGAATGCGCCGACACGATATTTGGGCTCCCACGGGTCGCCCCGCTTTCGCGCTTCCACAATATCGGGCAGCGGGTAGCCTTCCTTTGCACCGTAAAGCTCGGCGTTCGGACCGGTCGCGGAGAAGTTCGGACCGGTGCAGTTTTGCGTTCGGCCATGAAAATCCGGTTCCGCGTTCGCGGAGGGGCTACCGGCTAATACGCACGCGGCTGTGGCGCCCAATGCTGCAACAGTTTTACGACGCGAGAGTAGCTCAGCCGACATCCAATCCCTCGAAGATTTCTCAAAATAGAAACTCAGGCGATCGGAAACTTCAAGGGGAATGTCCCCTGTTGGCACCTCTCCGACGTGCCGGGGCGGTCGGCCGATGGCCGTGGACAGGGGTAGATCAGAAGTGGCCGGTGACCGGTCAAAGTGATGCCTTAGACCCGAAGGCGACATCTTCTTGTTACCCCAAGCTATCCCGCTCGAGATCCCTGATCTGGGAAGCGTTGGCGTCGAGATGAGCCTGCTTCTGCGCAAGCTCTCCGATCGCGCCCGGCCGGACCTGCTCCGGCTGTCCTTCGACATGACCGGCGACCTGGCGGACGCGAAGTCCAGCTTCGCCGACGCGGTCCGGTCTAGCCCGGCTCCATGACCGTTCATGACCCAGCCTGTGTGTTTTCACACAGGCTGGACCCAACTCGGACATCTAAGGCCCAAGCTAATCCAGACCCGCTCGACGGAAGCCTTCGAGGTAATGCTCCCGCTCGGCTTCCTGTCTGGTCGGTATTTGGCCGGCTATCCACGCAAGCGATATGTTGGGTTGGACCTGGCGCAGATCGGCGAGCGCAGCGGCGGCAACATCGCGCTGGCCGGCCATTCCAGCGGCCGCCGTCAGGACTCGATGCGCACCGACGAAGTCGCTGCGCTGCCGGATACCTTCGCGCGCCAACCGCATCGCTTCGGCGTAGTTGCGCCCGACGAATTGAGCATAGGAGGCAATGCCGCAATAAATAGCGGAAAACGGATCGCGCGGGCTCAGGCGAAGAGCGCGGCGCGCGGCCAGATCACCTTCCTGCCAACGGCCGCAATACGAAAGTGCCAGGCCATAGTAGCCTTGCGCCAACGAGAAGTTCGGATTGAGCCTGAGGGCCAGTTCGAATTCGGCGAGTGAGTCATCGAAACGCCGTGCGAACAAAGAAACGTTGCCGAGGGCATTGTGCGCCCAAGGATCCTCGCTGTCGGCGTGAATCGCTGCCCGCGCTGCACGTTCGGCGACGGGTGCCGCCTCGGCGATGTTCTCCCAGCCCATGTGGGCACAGAACATGTGGCTTGCGGCAAGCACGCCAAGTGCCTGGCCGTAGTTCGGATCGATGGCGGTCGCCTTCTCCAACAACGCCTGGGCCACCATGTTGTCCTGCCTGGTCACTCGCCAATAGTGCGACAATGCCCGCATCACCAGGTCCCAGGCGTCCATGCTGTCTGGCGCCTTGCGTTTGGCACGAAAATTCTCGGCGGCGTAGAGCTGAGGTTCAATGGCGGCGACGATTGCCTCGGTGATCTCGTCCTGCACCGCGAAAACGTCCGCGAGGCTGCGGTCGTAGCGCTCCGCCCAGATGTGGCTGCCTGTCGAAACATCGTTGAGCTGCACCGTTATGCGAACGCGATCGCCGCCCTTGCGGACGCTGCCCTCGACGACATAGCCGACCCCGAGCTCCTCGGCGACCTGCTTCAAGTGCACGGCCCTATCCTTGTAGATGAACGAGGAGTTGCGGGCGATGACGAAGAACCAGCGTAGCTTCGACAGCGCGGTGATAATGTCCTCGCTGATGCCGTCGGAGAAATACTCCTGCGCCGGATCGCCGGTCATGTTGGCGAACGGCAATACAGCGATGGCGGGGCGGTCTGGCAGGGGGAGCGCTGAGCGTACGGCCTCGCGACCGTCGTCTTCCTGCGGGACCGCTTTGCCGTGCGGCTGCTCGCGCACCGCGCCGACAAACCGCAGGCCCTTGCGGGCAATAGTGCGAATGAGTTTCTGCTCCTCGCCGCTGTCGCCGATAGCCTTTCGGGCGGCGTTAATGCGGCTGGTCAGAGTGGAGTCGGAGACGACCCGGCCGCCCCAGACCGCGCCAATAAGATCATCCTTCGTGACAACGCGGTCGCGATTGCCCAGGAGATAGAACAGCAGGTCGAATACCTGCGGCTCGACCGCAACAACCTCGCTACCGCGGTGCAGCTCGCGGCGTTCGGTGTCAAGTACATGATCGGCAAATAGAAATTGCACAGGTGCTCTCGCTGCCGAAGCCGCGCTCAAGCAACAATCAAGCCGATCTCGGGGATAAATCAAGCCCCGGGCAAAGCCTTTTGTGCGGGCCGCGCCCATCGTTCGGGTTATTTCGGTCGCGACCGCCGCGACCGCAGCGTCACGGAGGAAACCATGACCCAGAGCCAAACGATCGACCATGGTGCCAGCGGCCCATTGAGCCGATTCCTCGCGTTGCTCTACGGCATCGCAGCCTACCTCGTGTTTTTCCTCACCTTCCTTTACGCCGTTGGCTTCGTCTCGGGCTTTATGGTGCCGAAAACCATCGACAGCGGACCTGCGGCATCCGTCACCGAAGCGTTGATCATCGATCTCCTGCTGATGTCGCTGTTCGCCATTCAGCACAGCGTGATGGCGCGGCCGCAGTTCAAGGACTGGTGGACCCAGTTCGTGCCGAAATCGATCGAACGAAGCACTTACGTTCTGCTCGCGAGCCTCGCGCTCGCGCTGTTGCTCTGGCAGTGGCGACCGATTCCGACCGTCGTGTGGCGGATCAGCGAACCGCATCTTGCGCTGGCGGCGACCGTAATGGGGTTCGTCGGCTGGTTGATGGTGCTGGGCAGCACGTTCTTGATCAATCACTTCGAGCTGTTTGGGCTGCATCAGATCGCCAACAATCTCGTCGGCCGGTCGATGCCGGCGCCGCGCTTCCGCACGCCGCTATTGTACAAGCTGGTGCGGCATCCGATCTATCTCGGCTTCATCATCGGGTTCTGGGCGACGCCGACCATGACGGCCGGTCACCTGCTGTTCGCGGTGGTGACGACGGCCTACATCTTCGTCGGCATCCGGCTGGAAGAGCGCGACCTGGTCGAACTCTTCGGCGAGGAGTACCGCCGCTACCGGCAGCGTGTGTCGATGCTGGTGCCCTGGCGCGGGTCGAAGTGATCGTGGAGGGATTTGCCATGACCGGTCAGCGACGCTTCCGCGTCGAATATGACGAGTGCGGGATCGGGCCGACCGTCGTACTCGTGCCGGGATCTTGCAGCACCGGCGCGGCGTGGCGGCCTGTGATTGCCGCATGGGATGGCCAGTTTCGCGCTGTGACCACAAGCTTGCCCGGATATGGCGGGACCGACGAGCGCCGTACCGCATCCGATTCGTCCATCGCGCACGGGGCCGAAGCCCTCGAGTCGGTCATTCGGATGGCCGGTGGTCGTGTCCATTTGGTGGGGCATTCCTTCGGCGGCCTGGTGGCACTCGCCGTGGCCCTGCGCAACCGGGTTGCTCTGGCAAGTCTCACGATCATAGAGGCCCCAGCGATGGAGGTGCTGCAGGAAGCGGATGAGAAGCACCATTATTACGCATTCCGCCAGATGTCGGACGCCTATTTTGCCGCCTTCGAAAGAGGCCAGTCCCAAGCGGTTGAGATGATGATGGACTTTTACGGCGGCGCAGGCAGCTTTGCCTCTCTGCCCGCGCGGGTTCGCGCCTACGCGGTGGCGACGACCGCGACAAACATCCTGGATTGGGCAAGCGCATACGGCTTTCCATTGACGGCAGACTCTTTGGCAACTGTTCAGCTTCCCACCCTGGTCTTGCTGGGCGATATGAGTAACCCTGCGGCCCAACGCGCCAATGTACTGCTCAGCGAGCGAATAGGTGATGCGACGCTGGAGGCAATCGGCGGGGCTGCGCATTTCATGATCACGACCCACGCCAACGAAGTCGCCCAGTTGATCGCGACGCACGTGCATCGGGCGGAACAACGCTCAAAAACGCCGGCGCAATGATCCAAGCGAAGCCGCGCACTAAGTGACTGTCGGCTGAAGCTGCTTGTGGCACCTTTCCGGCATGCCGGGGCGGTCAACTGATGTCCCTCGACAGGGGTGGATCAGAAGTGGCGGGCACCCGTCCAAATCACGCGTTTGACCCAAAGGCGACGTCTTCCGCTTATTACCCCGAGCTGCCCCGATCGAGATCCCTGATCCGGGAACCGTTGGCGTCGAGATGAGCCTGCTTCTGCGCAAGCTCTCCGAGCGCGCCCGGCCCGACCTGCTCCGGCTGTTCTTCGACATGACCGGCGAGCTGGCGGACGCCAAGTCCAGCTTCGCCGACGTGCGGGCCGAGATCACGAATGGCCGCCTGATCCGCACCATCCTCGATCGCGGGATCGCGCGTGGCGAGGTCGATCCCGACCGCCCCACGCCGCGGGAGATTTTCCCGCCGCTTGTCGCGCCCCGGTCGGTTTAGGCGGACGTTGTCTTTTGCGGCGTGCGCAGCGAATGCTCGGCAGACCGGTTTCGCCGCAACCATCAACCTGCGATGAGCCGAAGGCTACACACGGGTACACATCAACCTTCACGCGCGGATATCGCCGTGTCCGGAACACGACAATTCCTGGTAGCACAGATCTTGCAGTGGGCCATTTAGCGCAACGCATCTCAACCTTTATGGACATTGTCATGACAGCCACTGCCGACACGCCCTTCGCCAAGCTTGATTCCGAAGGCAGGCTTCTGAAGCCGATTCTGAATTCGGATACCCATGTCAGGGGCCGCTTCGGCTATCGCGGCGAGATTTCCTACGATGGTCCCGAGACCCTTTTGCGAGAGGTCTTCTCGATTTCCGAAGCAGACAAACCGGCCATCGGCTTTCTAGCCGGATCGATCAAACAATACGAAACCTTGCCCAAGCTCGTTGAGACTTTTGGGGCCGCTTTCGACGGAAACGGAAAATATTTCATCTATGTTTCCGATCTGCCGCGGGGCAACCGTTTTTTGATCCGGTTCGGCGAAGTCAAGATTTTCGCCATCTCTATCGATGAGACGACGGTGTATAATGAACTGATCGATACGTTTTATGTCGACAAGATGAAGCTCAAGAAGTTCGATACGCCCGCCAAGCTCGACGCGCTTGCAGACGCCGGCCTCCAATATTCTTCTCCATCAGACTACGCCGATATCTCTTACGAAGATGGATTGAAGCTGCGGAATGCCGCCTGAAGCAGGCCATTCCCGGTCGATCGATCAGAGCGGGACCGCCATAGCCGATGTCCGCTCAATTGTCGCGAACCGGGCAAAACAGACGTGAGCCTGACCGCCTAATCCGGTAGCGATTGGCCCGGAGCGGACATTTGGACCTCTCCGGTTCTGGTATGTAATTCATGGCATTCCATTGCGCGCAGAAATCTTTGGCTTCGCCATGCCCGATAGACATCGCCATCCGATTGATGAGCTGGCATTTAAGCATCGTGCACCTCGTGCCTACCGCGAATTAATGCTGCTTGAGCTCAAAGCGCTTCCCGACGTGCGCGAGGGACTCGGTCATAGCAGCGCCGATGTCCGCGATCATTGCTGTAGATTTCTTGACCACCACCTTGAACCGGAGATCCTTGGCGATTTGCTTGACATGCTCGATGACGCGGATGATCGCGTCCGAATTTCGACTTTGCAAACTTTGGCTTGTGATCGATGCAAGGAGAGCTCTTGCCGTCCTGACGAGGCGCAGGTGTTGCCGCGTGCACTGAAATTGTCGGCAGGGGATCGCAGTTACCACGTCAGAGCCATGGCCGTCGAAGTTGTAGGGCAATTCGTTCATGCGAACCGAGATGCGGAGGCCGCACTCCTAACTGCTGTTCACTCCGACGTCAGCCCGGCGGTTCGAAAGTTCGGCATGGTATGCTCCCGGTAGAGCGATCTACAGTCGGAGCAAATCAATGATAACCAAGCGTAATCGCAACCTTTGAACCGACAAGTCCAAAACGGACTAGTCGCTCCGCCGAAGATCTGACATGCCGCGACGCCGACTTGAGTCCGCTCTACGCCGCAAAGGGTAATAGATGGGCATCAAAAACTATTTGATCGAGGGCGTATCCGGCACCGGCAAAACCACGGTGGCTGAAGAACTGCAGCGACGCGGGTACCACGTCCTCCACGGTGATCGGGAGTTGGCTTATTGGGGTGATCGAAAGACGGGGGAACCGGTGGATGAACCTGCCCATGAGAGCGAGGCGGACAGGGTCGCCTGGCAGCAGGAGCATTGGCTTTGGAATATAGACAAAGTCAAATCCGTGATTGCCGATCACAGCAACGCGATCTCCTTCTTCTGCGGCGGCTCCTGGAATTTTTTCTGCTTGATTGATTTGCTTGACCGTATTTTCGTTCTCGATGTCGAACCCGACATCTTGAAACAGCGGCTTGCCAGCAGACCCGAAAATGAGTTTGGTGGAAGACCGGTCGAACGGGATTTGATTTACGATTGCACGCAACGAAAGAATATCCCGAAGGGTGATGTCGTAATCGACGCCACTGCGCCGCTTGAACACGTCGTGGATGCGATTTTGAAAAATGCAAACTGGGTCACAGACACCCGGCATTGCCGCAATGACTGGAACTCAGGTTCTGAGGCTTCGTCTCCTCATGTTCGCCGCTTGAAGAATGTCGCCCATTGGCACCTTTCCGATATGCCGGGGCGGTCGGCTGATGTCCGGTGACAGGGGTAGGCCAGAAGTGGCCGGCACACGTCAAATTGACGCGTTTCTGTCGGACGAAGCTATCCGCGAGATCGTGGAGGAGATTTTCCTGCCGCTTGTCGCAGGCCGGCCGATTTGAGCGCGACGTTGTCTTTTTGGGTGGGTGTGCAGTGAATGCTCGGCAGATCGGTTTCGCCGCAACCATCAACCTGCGATGAGCCGAAGGCTGCGGCCGGCAGTTGCCGCTCTGATTTGCGATAAGGTTCATTGCAAATGTAGCCTTCTCGGAGCGAGGCTGGTCGAGCGATTCCGTGAACTTATCGTATCCAGGCTCTCTGACCTCATCCCCGCGTAACGGCTTCGCCGTTATCACTGGAGGAGCGAGCCTTCGCCCGGAGGGCGAGGGCTCGCGTCTCGAAGGACGGCGGCTTGTACCGTCGTTTGCACCCATCCTTCGAGACGCATCGCTGGAGCCTGTCATCGGGCGCGCGTTCGCGCGACCCGGTGGCGATGCTCCTCAGGATGAGGACCGGGGAGGATGCCGATATGATCAGAACTACGGAAACGCTGATCTAGAATGCCAGCGTGCGATCGTGGCATCATCCAACCTGTCGCTGCGGTCGGCTGATGCCCGGTGACCGGGTAGACCAGAAGTGGTCGTACCCGGCCGCAGTGACGCGATTGACCCAGTGCGGTCATTGGCACGACATGACGCGATTCTTTGACAACCTCAACGCAGGCCAAGCGCCATTTGCTTTCTTAGCGTGCTCTGATAACCGTTATTTGCTCTGTTTGACCCTGGAAAGTTAACCATGCGTTTGTTCCTTACGCGTGCCGGACGGGCATCCTTGCGCTCGGTGCTGCTGGCGTCTTCCGCTATTTTGCCGGGCTTGGCGCAGGCCGACGATTTTCAGGGACTCGGCTTCCTTCCTGGCACGAACGCTGGCGTGACTACCGGCTTGAGTGCCAATGGGGAGGTGGTCATCGGCGCTGGATTTATTTCTGGCTCAAATTTTTCGCAGTATTCGTTCGTTTGGGCTAACGGCGTGATGAATCAAATCACGGGCGTTGGAAGCTTAAGTCAACCAACCGGGGTGAGCGCGAACGGTTCAGTTGTCGTGGGCTATTCCTTCGGTTCGTTTGCCACTGGGTGGGTCTGGACGGTTTCCGGCGGTGCCGTCCTTTTCGGACCGCCCCAAGGTTTCACATTCGCTTTCCCCAGCGCGGTAAGCGCGGATGGCTCGGTCATCGTTGGGACCGCATACGGCAATCTACAGCCCCAGGCTTTTAGATCGACGCAAACGGGCGGAACGGTCCTGCTCGGGGTCTTGCCAGGAGATAAGCTTAGTAATGGTGAGGCCGTTAGTGGAGACGGAATGGTGGTGGTCGGCCAGTCCGTCAACACCAGCGTTCAGCAGACAAGAGCATTTCGTTGGACTCAAACAGGAGGCATGGCCGATCTTGGATCGCTACCAGGAGCAACCTTTACCACGCCGACTGCGACGAATTTTGACGGCTCTGTAGTCGTTGGATACTCAATCAATCCATCAGCCCACGCCTTCCGCTGGCAGTCTAACACTGGTCTAACTGCGCTTCCCGAATTGCCGGGCGCTCAATTCAGCGAAGCGTTTGCGGTGAACTACGATGGATCGGTTATCGTGGGCGTCAGTGGTTCGTCATCTGCTTCTGGTGGCGAAGCGGCGGTCTGGAATAGGAACGGCGTCCAAAGCATAAAAAATCTGCTAGTTGCGAACGGCGTGAACCTGACGGGTTGGACACTTGGCCAAGCTAACGCAGTTTCCGCTGATGGCACCATCGTTGCCGGAACAGGCGGGAATCCTTCGGGCCAAGAAGAACCTTGGATTGCGCGCATCGCGGAAAGTTCAAGTTCAAGTTCCAGCACTACAGGCCTCGGCCTGATCACACCCACAACCGTCCAGCAATCGTTTGCTGGACAGTCCGCGGTGAACGAAGCAAACAATGCTGCACTCGGCAGCACATTCAACACGATTACTAGCTACGCTACGGAGACCTACGGAGGATCAGGCAGGGGCTCATCTCCTTATTCGGGCTTTGCATATGGGGGCTACGATAGCGATCCGACGGGTTCAGGGACTTTCGGTATCGTGCACGATTTGCCCGACGCGATGCTAGTCGGCGCGACCGTCAGCGCCAATTATATCAAAACCAATATGGTGTTCGAGGGCTCAGCAAAGTTTGACGCGGGCACGGTGGGTGCTTTTATGGCGCGCATTCCTCAAGCGGGGCTGCAATGGCTGGTTGGCTTCGGCGGGATTAGAAGCGAAGGCGATATCAGCCGAGGCTATCTCAACGGCAACGGTTTTGCCTTCTCGGACGGCCATGCCATCGCAAACGGATTTGGGGGGACGGGCCGCATCGGCTGGACCTTCGACAACGTTATGGCCCAGACCAAACTGACACCATTCGCATCATTTACCGTCAGCGCATTGCGCACGAATGGATATGCGGAAACAGGTGGGCCGTTTCCAGCACAGTTTGACAGCTTCACTGATGTAGCACAGATTTCAAGATTGGGTGGCGACGTACGCTACAGTTTCGCGCCTGGAGCGTGGATTTGGGGTACTCTCGACTGGGCGCACCGCTTTGGTGGCGGCAATAGTGGAACCATTGCAGGTTCATTAATTGGCCTTTTTACCCTTGCGACTCCCGGCGCTTCCGTGATGCAGGACTGGGCCGAAATGACTGCCGGCTTTCGAGCGCCGATTTCGAAAACCGCAGCGTTAACCGCATCGCTGACTGCAAGCATCCCGGAACACTACGCAATGAGCTACCAGGGGCTGTTCGGAATTACCGCCCAGTTCTAGCAAAGTGGCTTCTGGCGCCTTTCCGACATGCCGGGGCGGTCGGCTGATGTCCGCTGACTGGGGTAGATCAGAAGTGACCGGCACCCGTCAAAATGACGCGTTTTACCCGAAGGCGACGTCTTCCGCTTGTTACCCCAAGCCGTCCCGATGGCAGAGCCTCGACGTTCGACAACTCGAATTGCGCCGCAGTCGATTCTCGGTACAATCGCTGGTGTAGGGCGAGGCTATGTAGCGGGTGTACGCTTGGCGCGAGTATCCGCACTGCTAGGGGGTGCGGCTGGCCTGTTGCCAGTTTCGGGACAAGCGTGGGCGCAGACTGTCATTGATGTTGCCAGCGGCGCTGATCGGGTGAACGCGGTCGGCACGGTCGACAACAATCCCAGCACCAGCTATCAGATCAATATCATCCAGAACATCACGCTCAATGGCACCACTACGCTTCCGATTTATCGATATGACGCGTTCGCTGACCATTGGCGGCGCGAACAATACGCTCAATGGTGCCATTCAGCGCGACTTCTTCATCTACGCCGGAACAGTGACGATAAATAACCTTGCAATCACCAACGCCATGGCCATGTCCCGGCCGCGCGGAGGATAGAAGGAAGACTTTTCGCGGGCTCAAAACGGTGATCGGCGACTTTTGCCGTCTACAGGAAACCCGGAGCCGGAATATGGAAGAGCTTGACCGATCCGTTGCGCTCAGGACGTTCTTTGCCCGCTATGTGGCGGCCGAGGGCAGAGCGCGCGATCCACGGATTGAACAAGCCTTCGCTGCCGTCGAGCGCGAGCGTTTTGCCGGCCCAGGGCCGTGGTCCATCAATATTCCCGGAGGCGGCTACATCAGGACGCCGACCGACGACCCGGCCTTCATCTATCAGGATACGCTCGTGGCCATTGACCGGGAACGCGGGATCAACATCGGCCAGCCAAGTTGGCATGCACACTGGCTTGATGCACTGGCTCTCCGCGAAGGCGAGACCGTTGTCCAGATAGGCGCCGGTACAGGCTACTATACCAGCGTGCTGGCACACCTGGTCGGCCCGACCGGACATGTCCATGCCTATGAAATCGATCAGGCCCTTGCCGCACGCGCCGGACAGAACCTGGCACACATGCCATGGGTGACGGTCTATGGCCGCACCGGCATAGCCGACGATCTCCCGAAGGCGGAAGCCATATATGTCAACGCCGGAACGCCGCAGCCGAGCTGGGGCTGGCTCGACGCCATGAAGAGCGGAGGGCGGCTATTGTTTCCGTTGCATGCGGAGGGCATGGTCGGCGGGATGCTGTTGATCCGAAACCGCAATACGGCGCGATCTGGCCGGCGCGGTTCATCTCTGCAGCCGCCTTCATGTCGCTGGTCGGAGGCCAGAGTGCGGAAAGCGCCCACAGATTGAACGCGGCGTTCGTACACGGCGGGAAAGAGAGCGTCCGATCATTCCGAATAGACGAGGCCAAAGACGACACATGCTGGTTCGCCGGCGACGGTTGGTGGCTTTCGACCTCGGATTCTGCACCCGCACCCTAGTGGAGCGATTCCTTGGAAGTTGTCATGGGGCATCTCTGAGTTCAAAAGCGGTGATCGGCTGGCGTGCGTTCACCTCTCCCCGCGCGCGGGGAGAGGTCGGAGTGGTCCTCGCGAAGCGAGGGCTCCGGGTGAGGGGGCGCCTCCAGACGCGCGAAGCCAATGTGAAGCGGGCGACGGACGTGCAAGCCGCCATGCTTCGAGACGCAAGCGAATCGCCCTAAGGGCGACGGCTTGCTCCTCCAGCGATAACGGCGAAGCCGCTACGCGGGGATGAGGTCGGAGAGCCTGGAAACGATAGGTTTCATGGCATCGATCGTCTAGTCGTCGGCAAAGATCATGCGCTTGCCGGCCTTGCGCCGTCAGACGACCTCGGCGCGGCGGAGGCCTTGTTTTGGCCGGTTTCTTCGCACTCTATATGACGCACGTGGTTCGACATTGGAGTTGAAAAGACGGCGATACCAAGGGAATTGCCGCCGTTGTACCGGAGCAAAATATGAACAGACGCGTTCTCTTTGCCTCAACCCTTGCCATCCTTATCGCACCGCTCACCGTTCGGGCCGAACAGCCGCCGATCATCGACAGGAAGCTGTTCTTCGGCGAGGCGCAAATAAGCGGCGAAAAGATTTCGCCGGATGGACAGTTCATTTCGTTTCTGAAGCCCTATGGGGGCACCCGCAACATCTGGGTGAAAAAGACCGACGAACCGTTCAGCGCCGCGCGTCCCCTCAGCGCCGAGACCAAGCGGCCGGTCAGAGGATATTTCTGGAGCCATGATTCGAAGTTCATCCTCTATGCCCAGGATGCCGGCGGCGATGAGAATTTCAACATCTACGCGATCGACCCGACGCTTGCAGCGGATCCGACGACAGGCGTGCCACCGACGCGCGCGCTGACCAGCCTGCAGGGCGTTCTGACCGTGATCTATTCCTTGCCCAGAGCCAAGCCGGACATCATCTACATCGGCTTGAACGACCGCGATGCGCGCTGGCACGACCTGTATGAACTGCGTCTGTCGACCGGCGAGAAGACGCTGCTGCGCAAGAACACCGAGCGCATCACCAATTGGGTGTTCGATCACGACGGCACGCTGCGGCTGGCCGTACGCCAGACCGAGGCGGGAGACACCGAGTTCCTGCGCGTCGATCCGGACGGATTCAAGGTGATCTACAGCTGCGATGTGCTGGAAAGCTGTGGCCAGGAGGGTTTCGACGCGCGCAACGAGCTGGTTTACCTGGTAACCAACAAGGGGCCGCTGAATCTGACGGAATTGGACATGCTGGATCCCGCGACCGGCGCCACGACAAGGATCGAAAGCGATCCGCAAAAGCATGTCGATTTCGGGGGCGTCATCCTCTCCGTCGCCGACTACCGCGTTCTGTTCACGAAATACGAGGACGACGGCGTTCGGCGCTACTTCAAGGACCCCGCATTCGAGGCGCAATTCCGCTGGCTGGAGCAGCAATTTCCAGGCAAGGAAGTGCGCGTCGGGGCGCGAACCAACGACGAGAGCCTGTGGATCGCCAGCGTGCACAGCGACACGGATCCCGGCGAAATCTATGTCTGGAATCCGAAGGCGCAGACCCTGGCGCTGCAATACCGCGTCCGTCGGGAACTGCCACGTGACGCGCTTTCGGAACGCCGGCCCTTCCATTACAAATCGTCGGACGGGCTCGATATCCCGGCCTATCTGACGCTGCCGAAGGGCTTGGCGGCGGCGAATTTGCCCTTGATCGTCAATCCGCACGGCGGCCCCTGGGCGGAGGAAATGTTCGGCTACAACAGCTTTGCCCAATTCCTCGCCAACCGCGGCTACGCCGTGCTGCAGCCCAACTTCCGGGGTTCCACCGGTTACGGCAAGGCGTATCTCAATGCCGGAAACGGCGAGTGGGGCCGGAAAATGCAGGACGATCTGACCTGGGGCGTGAAGGCGTTGGTGGCCGATGGAACGGTGGACCCCAAACGCGTCGGCATTGTCGGCGTCTCCTACGGCGGCTATGCGACGCTGGCCGGCGTGGCGTTCACCCCCGACGTCTACGCCGTGGCCGTGGACATTGTGGGAATATCCAACCTCGTCACGCAGCTCGACAAGAGCCCTGCCTACTGGGAAGCCTTCAAGAAAGCCTGGTACACGCGGGTCGGAGATCCCACGACCGAGCAAGGCAAGGCTCTCTTGATCGCCGAATCGCCGCTGACGCGGGCCGGCGCCATCGTCACTCCGTTGATGGTTGTCCAGGGCAAGAACGATCCGCGCGTCAATATTCGGGAGAGCGACCAGATCGTCGCCGCGGTGCGCGACAATGGGAAGCCCGTCGAATATCTCGTCGCCCCCGACGAGGGCCACGGCTACGCACGGCCCGTCAACAATCTTGCAATGGTGTCGGCAATCGAGCCGTTTCTGGCAAAGTATCTCGGCGGCCGTTACCAGCAGGATGTTCCGGCCGATGTCGCAGCCCGGCTGAAGGAAATCACGGTCGATCCGCGGACGGTCAGTGGTGCCGTCAGTTTGAAGGGGCCTGAAGCGAACCCACCGAAGTAACGACCAACCGACGATGAGCAGCAAGGGCGTACGCGCCGCGTTCGCGATAGAGTGCGCCGAGCGGCAAGGCCAGGGATCTTTGTCGGCGAGCGATGCCGCGGGGCGGCGCCAGCCGAGTCAGAGGTGGGTCAAGGTGTATGACCGAAGCTGATCCAGCACGGGCATCGGGCGATCCATCTTCCCAGCATCATAGCGTTTTGCAGAGAACGACGTTGACATGGCCTTCGGGCCATCCTTCGAACTCGGCCACACGTTGGAAGCCTGCCTTTTCATACATTCCCGGCGCTTGGAAGTCATGGCTCGCTACCCAAATCCGGCGAACGCCTCGACTGCATGCCTCCTCGACGAAGGCATCAATCAATGCACGCCCGTAACCGCGTCCCCGATATGCCTCATCGATCCACATCTGTCTAAGTTCGGAAGTGCTTGCCCAGGTATAGCCGGCTGCGACACCGACCATCTGTCCCGCATCGTCGCGGATCACGAAGCCCAAGTCCCGACCATCATGGCGTCCGGTTGCACGACTATTGTGCTCATAGAGATGAACCTCAATGGCGTCGAGTTCATTCGGAGAGAGGTTGTGCCGTGGTTCTATTCGAGGGGTCATGCGAGCATCCGGAATCCGTACTGCCACCCTGGCGCCACTTGAACTTCGAGACAAGGCGCGACCCCGGCGAAAATATTTTTCCGTCAGAGGGAACAAAAGACTTGTCGCGGTGCGGACCTCGGCACGATTGCCGCCTCGACAGGACAGTCCTGCGGACGCGATGATTTAATGGAGCGACTGTGCAATATTGAACATCGGGTCCGAACGCGGACGGCTTAATTTCAGGAGTCAGTCACAGGGGCAGGCCATACAAACGGAGAAGGCAATGACCGAAATCGTGACATTATTTCCGAACATCCTGCAGCCTGCGACCGCCTTGAAGGCCTGCGCGCCGATGGGCGTCAAATTCTGGGAGAGCCAGGAAGCCGCGCTGAAAGGCTTTAAGGAATTTGCCGATGGCTGGTTTGCCCGGCGTCACAAGAGCGCGCAAGCGGCCCTCGAAGCCGCCAGGCATATTGGTGATGCCGCGACGCCTGCCGACGTATTCCGCGAATATCAGGAGTGGCTTGCGCGAGCGATGGAACTGCTTGCCGAGGATGGCAAGGCTTATCAGCAACAGGTGCTGAGGGCCGCAGATCAGGTCAGTGCGCCCCGGGAAGCACCGCAGGCAGCCGAGCAGCGGACCGGCTAAAGGTCCGGCCACTGCGGCCAACATTTCGCATGACGTGCAGGGCGGCCCGGCGCGAAGCTGTTGACGTTCGGACTCCAGCGTCGCGTCGACAAGCGGCAGGACCACGGCGGCCTCATTCAACCGCCAGCGGTGGACGAGACGGTGATCGCCGGGCCTTGCGACATCGCATGCCCCTCCGCCGGGCTCACCGGCCGGCTCAGCCTGAGCGCGCAGAGGATCACACCGACGTGGCTGTAGGCTTGCGGAAAATTGCCCAACATGCGTCCGGTCAGCGGATCGAGTTCTTCGGCGAGCAGGCCCACGTCATTGCAGCGGGCGAGCAGGCGGGCGAACAGCTCGGCTGCTTCCGCAGAGCGGCCCTGCAATATGTAATTCTGGACCAGCCAGAAACTGCACGCCAGGAACGCTCCTTCGCCGGCGGGCAACCCGTCGCCGACATGTTCGCTCTCGTAGCGCAGGACGAATTCGCCATCGATCAAAAGCCTGTCCTCGATCGCCCGAAGCGTTCCGCGAATCCGCGGATCCTCGGGCGGAAGAAAGCCGACCAGCGGGAGCAGCAGCAGGCTGGCATCGAGCTGCCTTGAACCGTAGGCCTGCACGAAGCTGTCAAGGTCGCGGTCGAAGCCGCGCTCACAGATTTCGGCATGGATTTCGTTGGCGATCTCGCGCCATCGCGGCCCGCCCTGGTCGAATGGCTGCGTTTCCAGCTCACTCGCCGCACGATCGAATGCGACCCAGGCCATGACTTTGGAATGAACGAAATGCTGGCGGCCGCCGCGGACCTCCCAAATGCCTTCGTCCGGTTGCCGCCACGCCGTTGCCAGATGGTCCAGCACGACCGACCGCAGGGCCAGACCGCGTTCCGATGGCGCGATGCCTGCTTTCTGCGCCTCCAGCATCGCGTCGACGATCTCGCCGAAGACGTCGAGCTGCAGCTGCCGGGATGCAGCATTTCCGATTCTTACCGGCGCCGACTTCTCGTACCCGGGCAGCCAGTCGATGATCTGCTCCGGCAACCATCGCTCGCCACCCACCCCATACATGATCTGGACCTGCTCCGGACTGCCGGCGACGGCGCGAACCAGCCAATCCCGCCATGCCTGCGCCTCTTCGTAATATCCGAGATGCATCAGGGCCCTGAGCGTGAAGGTGGCATCCCGGAGCCAGCAATAGCGGTAGTCCCAGTTCCTCACGCTACCGAGGTGCTCGGGAAGCGATGTCGTGGCCGCGGCGACGATCCCGCCGGTCGGGGCGTAGGTCAAAGCCTTCAGCGTGATCAGCGAGCGTTTGACGGCTTCGGTCCAGGGACCGACATCCGGACAGCGATCGCTCCATTGGCGCCAGAATGTCTCGGCGCGCGTCAGCGCATCGAACCCATCGATCGTCGGCGGCGGACTTTGAAAGGAAGAGTCGTAGCAGAGCACGAAGGGAACCGACTGCCCGGCCTCGACGGCGAACTCGCCGACCGTTCTGAGATCCTCGCCATAAAGCCCGATCGGTGTCCGCAGCACGACACGCTCCCGGCCGGCAATCGCGCTGATCGAGCCGTCATCGAGCCGGTTGACCCATGGCACCGTGGCCCCGTAGTCGAAGCGCACCACAAGCTCGGTCTGAAAGCCCACCCGCCCCGACAGACCCTTCACGATCCGGATCAAGGCGCCGTCCGCCGGCGTCATGAAATCGACAATCGCCGCACGGCCGGATTCAGTCTCGAATTCGGTCTCGAGGATGAGGGTGCCCGGACGATAGCGTCGTCGCGTGCCGAGCGGCGTATCCTTTGGGGCGATCAGCCACCGACCGTTGTCAGCCTGCCCGAGCATGGCGGCAAAGCAGGCCGCCGAATCGAAACGCGGCCAGCACAGCCAATCGATCGAGCCGTCGCGCCCGACCAGGGCCGCGGTATGACAGTCGCCTATCAGCGCATAGTCTTCGATCCGAAGCGTCATTGCGCCCCCATCATGACCTCGGCGACATCAGCTCAGTCCAGCGGCCTCCAGGCGCGCCCATCGCGCGCCAGCAACTCGTCGGCGGCGGCGGGGCCGCTTCCGCCCGCGGCATAGTTCGAAACATCCCGCGGCGGGTTGTTTCCCCAGACGTCGAGGATCGGTTGAACGGCTTGCCAGCCGGCCTCGATATTGTCGGCGCGCTGGAACAGAGTTGCATCGCCGGTCATGCAATCGAAGATCAGCGTCTCGTAGCCGGTGCTGGGTTCGACCTTGAAATAGGTCTCGTAGGCAAAGTCCATGCTGACGGAGCTCAAATTCATGCTTGGACCGGGGCGCTTGGCTGCGAAATCGAGCGAGATGCCCTCGTTGGGCTGGATACGCAGGATCATCCAGTTGGGATTCATTCGCTCCACATCGGTGCCACGGAACAGGGTGTATGGCGCCTGATGGAATCGGATCGCGATCTCGGTCACGCGGCGCTTGAGATATTTGCCGGTGCGCAAATAGAACGGAACGCCGGCCCAGCGCCAGTTGTCGATCTTTAGCTTGCAGGCGAAGAATGTCTCGGTATGCGAGTCCGGGGCGACATCGGGTTCCCTGCGATACGCCTGCACCGCCCGATCGAGGACGGTGCCGGCGTCGTACTGGCCGCGCACGACATCGTCGAGCGCCCGCGCGGGGTCGAACGGATGGATGGCCTGGATCACCTCCGCCTTCTTGGCCCGAACCGCATCGGCATCGAAGGATATCGGCGGTTCCATGGCGGTCATCGCCAAGAGCTGGAAGACGTGGTTCGGCACCATGTCGCGCAGCGCTCCGGTCTTCTCATAGAACCTGCCGCGGTGCTCGACACCGACGGTCTCGGCCGCGGTGATCTGGACGTGGTCGATGTGCTGCCGATTCCACAGCGGCTCGAACAGGCCGTTGGCAAAGCGCAGCGCCATGATGTTCTGCACCGTTTCCTTGCCGAGGAAATGGTCGATCCGATAGATCTGATGCTCCTGCAGCGCGTTCAGGATCTGGGCATTGAGTGCCTTGGCCGAGGCCAGGTCGTGGCCGAACGGTTTCTCGATCACCACCCGCCGCCACTGCCCACAGCTTTCGGTCACCAGGCCCGCAGCCGCCAGCTGCGTGACCGCCACGCTGAAGAAGCGCTCCGCGACGGCGAGATAGAAAAGATGGTTGCCTGCAGTACCGGCGGTGGTGTCGAGCCCGGTCAAATGCTCGCCCAGCCGGGCGTAAGTGGCGGGATCGTTGAGATCACCCTGTACATAGCTCATGCGCTCGGCCAGCCATCGCCAGGCGTCCCGATCAAGCCCGCGGATCTGGAACTCGCCGTCCTTGCCGACAAATTGCTGCATCATGTCGGTGAGGGCCTTGCACCACTGCTCGACCGTCTGCTCGGCGAGATCGACCCCGACCAGGCGAAATCCGTCGGGTAGCCGCCGGGCAGCAACCAGGTTGTAGAGCGCCGGCACGACCAGGCGCTTGGTCAGGTCGCCGGCAGCCCCGAATATCACCATGGCGCATGGCGGCGCCACCACCGCACTCTGGGTCTCGGAGCTTTCAACCTGGGTCTGCTGATTTAGCCTGTTCGACATCATCGGGTGTTTCCTTTCGCTACTTGCGGCCGATCAGCTCCATGGCGGTCGCGACGATGTGCTCCGGTTCAAAGCCGAACTTGCGCTGCAGTTCCTTGAGCGGCGCCGATGCGCCGAAGGTCTTCATGCCGACAATACGGCCGGCGACGCCGACATATTTGTCCCATCCCAGCACCGATGCCTGCTCGACGGCGATACGGGCTTCGACGCGCGGCGGCAGCACCTCTTCGCGATAGGACTGCGGCTGGTCCTCGAAGATGTCCCACGAGGGCATCGAGACGACACGGCAGCGAATCCCCTGCGACGTCAGCTTTTCGTGGGCCTCCACGATGAGCGAAACCTCGCTGCCCGATGCAATCAGGATGATCTCGGGCGTGCCGCCCGGCGCATCCGCCATGACGTAGGCGCCGCGCGCGACACCGGCAGCCGAGGCGTATTTGCCGCGGTCGAACGTCGGCAGCGGCTGGCGCGACAGCACGATCGCCGCCGGCCGGTGACGCAGCCCAAACACGTAGCGGTAAGCCTCCACCACTTCATTGGCATCCGCCGGCCTCAGCACCACGAGGCCCGGGATCGCCCGCATCGAGACCAGATGCTCGACCGGTTGATGGGTCGGCCCATCCTCGCCGTCGCCCATCGCATCATGGGTGAAGACAAAGAAAGCCGGAAGCTCCATCAGAGCGGAGAGGCGTATCGCCGGCCGCGCATAGTCGCTGAAGATGAAGAACGTCGCCCCGAACGCGCGCAGCTTCGACAGGGCGAGTCCGTTGACGATCGCCGCCATGGCGTGCTCCCGGACGCCGAAGTGGAGATTGCGGCCCGCGGGATTTTCAGCTTCGAAATCCCCGGCCCCGGGAAATTTCAGCAGCGTCCGGTTCGACGGGCCGAGATCCGCCGATCCGCCGAGCAGCCAGGGAACGTTCTGGGCGAGGACGTTGAGCACCTTGCCGGAAGCGTCGCGCCCCGCAAGGCCCTTCGGGTCGGCGGGGAAGCTCGGCAGGTTGCGGTCCCATCCGCTGGGCAGTGCACGCCGCTGCATCTGGTCGATCTCGGTGCCGAGCTCCGGAAACTGGTCGCGGTAGGCCGCAAACAGCGTCTGCCAGCTGCGCCGCGCCTCGGCGCCGCGGGCCCCGATACCGGCGTCGAAGCGCCGCGGAACTTCGTCGGGCACCAGGAACTTGGCGTCCTCGGGCCAGCCATAGGCGCGCTTGGTGAGCCGAACCTCTTCCTCGCCCAGGGGATCGCCGTGGGCCGCCGCATTGTCGATCTTGTGCGGCGACCCGTAGCCGATGTGGCTGTCCACAATGATCAGAGTCGGCCGGCCCCTGGTGTTGCGAAAGATCGCAAGCGCATCCTCGATCCGCTCGAGATCGTTGGCATCGCCCACCCGCAGCACGTTCCACCGATAGCTGAGGAAGCGCCCCGCGACATCCTCGGTAAAGGCAATGCGCGTATTGCCTTCGATGGTGATGTGGTTGCTGTCGTAGATCCAGCAGAGGTCATCGAGGCCGAGATGGCCGGCCAGCGAGGCGGCCTCGGCGCCGATCCCTTCCATCATGCAACCGTCGCCGCAGACGGCATAGATGCTGTAGTCAAAGATATCGAAGCCGGCCCGGTTGTAGCGATCGGCCAGCCATCTGCGTGCGATCGCCATGCCGACACTGGTGGCAATGCCCTGGCCCAGCGGACCGGTCGTCGCCTCGACGCCGGAGATCCAGGGATATTCCGGGTGCCCCGGCGCCTTGCTGCCGAGCTGCCGGAAGCGGCGGATGTCGTCGAGGCCGACCGACGGCTCGCCGAGAATTTCGTAGTCGGCGTTGACGGCGCGGGTGCCGGTCAGATGCAGAACCGACCACAGCAGCATCGAGGCATGGCCGTTCGACAGAATGAACCGATCGCGATTGGGCCACAGCGGATCCTTCGGATCAAACCGCATCACCCGGTTCCACAGCACATAGACCAGCGGCGCCAGCGCCATCGGCGTGCCGGGATGGCCGGACTTCGCCTGCTGCACCGCGTCGATCGAAAGGGTGCGGATCGTCGTGATCGCCAGTTGGTCGAGTTCTTCGCCGGTCATTCGACTAGCCTCCGTTCCTGCGCCCGCGTTTCAATCGGCTATGATCAAGCCTGTTTCTCGAGATGCCCGCCGAACTCGTAGCGCATCGCCGACAACAGCTTGTCCGCAAAATCCGCCCCGCCGCGTGAGCTGAAACGCTCGTAGAGGGCGCAGGACAGCACCGGGACCGGCACGCCCTCGTCGATGGCGGCCTTGATCGTCCAGCGCCCCTCACCGGAGTCGGACACCCTCCCCGTGAAGCGCGACAGCGCGGGATCCTGGATCAGGGCCGCGGCCGAAAGGTCGAGCAGCCAGGATGCGATGACACTGCCGCGGCGCCACACCTCCGCGATCTCCTTCAGCTCAAGGTCGTATTGAAAGTGCTGGGGATCCCGCAGCGGCGTGGTTTCGGCGTCGACGACGCCCGACATTTTGCCGGCATTGGCCGCCTTCAGGACCGCAAACCCCTCCGCATAGGCCGCCATCACCCCGTATTCGATGCCGTTGTGCACCATCTTGACGAAGTGGCCGGCACCATTCGGGCCGCAATGCAGATAGCCCTGCTCGGCCGTTCCGGCTGCGTTGTCGCGCCCGGGAGTACGCGAGATGTCGCCGCGGCCCGGCCCCAGCGTGGCGAAAATCGGATCGAGATGCCGCATTGTGTCAGCCTCGCCGCCGATCATCATGCAATAGCCGCGCTCCAGACCCCAGACGCCGCCGCTGGTGCCGACGTCGACATAGTGGATGCCCTTGGTCGCCAGTTCCCCGGCGCGGCGAATGTCATCGACGTAGTAGGAGTTGCCGCCGTCGATCAAGATATCGCCGCGCTCGAGTTCGGGCAGCAGGTCGGCGATGGTTTTGTCGACCGCGGCTGCCGGTACCATCAGCCACACGGCGCGCGGCTTGCTCAGGCTGCGCACGAATTCCGCCAGCGAGCTGGTGCCGATGGCCTTCTCCCTGGCCAGTTCCGCCACCGCTTTCGGCGACACGTCGAACACCACGCACTGATGGCCGCCGCGCAACAGCCGCCGCGCCATATTGGCGCCCATTCGGCCAAGGCCGATTATTCCAAGCTGCATGAGCAAATCCTCCTGCAAGGGCCGGTGCTCCGGCTCGCTGGTTCAAGGTTCTACGCGGGCCAGGGTCGGCCGCCGCGCCGTCTCGAAGGCGCCGACGAATTCGCGGTAACGCCGTCCGATTTCGCTGGACGCCGCCTCTCGCGTCTTCCTGCCGGCGCGATAGTCGACGAGCGGCTCCCAGAACACGGTCCGGCCCACGGCAAAGCCGACAAATCCCGGCACGCTTCCCGCTATTGTCACCCAGTCCCACACTTTTCGCTCGTCCTCGCCGCGTCCAAGAACGATGCAGCCGACCCGGTCACGGCCGCCGGCGCGCGCGGTCGCCACCACCCTTTCGCAGTCCTCCCGCCGCTCAAGGCCCTCCACTTTCCAGACATCCGGCTCGACGCCGGCCTCCTGCAATTCCGCGATAGCGCGCACCAACAGGTGCGGCCGAAGCTCGCGGTCGTAAGCATTCCTGTCGCCCTTGAGCTGCTCGAGCTGAGTCTTCTCCGCCGGCACCAGCAGTTCGAACATCAAGCGACTGCGCCCTCGGTCCGCGAGGTAAGCGGACAATCGCGCCAACCGGGCGGATTGCCGCTGATTGAGCGCGCGGTCGCCTTCGGGGTTGTAGCGCACCAGCACCTTGCAAAAGGTCGGATCGAAGGCCTCGATATGACGCGCGAAATCCTCGCCATACTCAAACTCGAACTCGTCCTGTCCGCTCTTCTCCGCCGCGCAGGCCCGCGTGATTCCCGCGGCAGCCGCGTCGCGCAGGATGGCTGCGCCGAATTGCTCGTCTACCAGGATGCCGGCTTGGTCCCTGGGGAGGCCGGCGGCAAGCACCGCCGTAAAACCCTCGTAGATGATGCGCTTGGCATCGGCGATCTGCCCTGTCTGCGCCTCGCTCAACGGCCCTTTCCAGCCGAACAGCTTGCTCTGGAAAGAGGCGCGATGGTCGAAGGGGAGGATGTAGAGCGCTTGGTCATACCCGCGTGGCATCAGGCGGCTCCTCGGCGCTTGCGGTAGCGGCGGATCAGCGCATTGGTCGAGCTGTCGTGCTCGAGCTTCGGCTCGGTGGTGTTCTCGAGCTGCGGGATGATGCGCTGAGCCAAAACCTTGCCGAGTTCCACACCCCATTGGTCGAACGAATCGATCTGCCAGATCACTCCCTGGGTGAAGACGCTGTGCTCGTAGAGCGCGACCAGCTTACCCAGCGCCGCCGGTGTCAAGGCTTCGAGCAGGACGGTGTTCGACGGACGATTGCCCGCGAACAGCCGATGCGGCACAAGCCAGTCGGGGGTGCCCTCCGCCTTGACCTGCTCGGCCGTCTTGCCGAAGGCGAGCGCCTCGGTCTGGGCAAAGACATTGGCAAGCAGGATATCGTGATGTCGGCCGAGCGGGTTCAGGCTGCGCGCGAATGCGATGAAATCGCAAGGTATCAGCCGGGTGCCCTGATGGATCAGCTGATAAAAGGAATGCTGGCCGTTGGTCCCCGGCTCGCCCCAGTAGATCGGTCCGGTGTCGTAATCCACCGCGATGCCGCCGCCGGTCACATGCTTGCCATTGCTCTCCATGGTGAGCTGCTGCAGATAGGCCGGGAAACGCTTCAGATACTGCTCGTAGGGAAGCACCGCGACGGTCTGCGCGCCGAAGAAATTGTTGTACCAGAGCGCGAGCAGGCCCATCAGCACCGGCAAGTTGCGCTCGAACGGTGCGGACCGGAAATGCTCGTCCATCTCATGAAAGCCATCGAGCAGCGCGCGGAAGCCGTCCGGGCCGATCGCCAGCATCGTCGACAGACCGATCGCCGAATCCATCGAGTAGCGGCCGCCGACCCAATCCCAGAACCCGAACATGTTGGCAGTGTCGATCCCGAACCTCGCCACCTCCGCGGCATTGGTCGAGACGGCGACGAAATGGCTGGCAATGGCGGCGTTCTCGCCTTTCAGACCGCCCAATAGCCAGTCACGCGCGGAATGGGCATTGGTCATGGTCTCCAGCGTGGTGAAGGTCTTGGAGGAGACGATAAACAGCGTCTCGGCGGGATCGAGATCACGCACCGCCTCGGCGAAATCCGTGCCGTCGACATTGGAGACGAACCGGAAGGTGATGGCGCGCTCGCTGTAATGCTTCAGCGCCTCGTACGCCATGACAGGTCCAAGATCAGACCCGCCGATGCCGATATTGACCACGTTGCGGATGCGCTTGCCGGTATGCCCTTTCCAGGCGCCGCTGCGCAGCCGATCGGCGAAATCCGCCATTCTTTCGAGAACGGCATGGACCTCCGGCACCACGTTGCGCCCATCGTGAACGATCGAAGCGCCGCGCGGCGCGCGCAGGGCGACGTGAAGCACTGCACGCTTCTCGGAGACGTTGATGCTATCGCCCCTGAACATCGCCTCGATGCGGTCCTGCAACCCGGATTCCCTCGCAAGCTGCAGCAACAGTCTCAGGGTTTCATCCGTGATCCGGTTCTTGGAATAGTCGAGATAGATTCCCGCCGCCTCGACGGCGAGCCTGTCGCCGCGCTCGGGATCGGCGGCGAATAATTGGCTGAGGTGGACATCCCTCACCGTCGGGTAGTGCTGCTCCAGCGACACCCAGGCCGGACGCTTGCGCAGCGCAGCAACGGCAATGGATTGCCTGCTGATCGAATCCGATGCGTGCTTCGGCTGACCCATCGTCACCGCCTCCTCGTCACCTGACGTTGCAACTCGCCCAATCGGCTGATGTTTCGGGACCTCGCCACATCTGCAACCCCGTGATCCGGAAAACCCATCGCAACACCCGCGCCCGCGCCGTGTGGCGTTGGGGTCACGATAATCGTCCTCTGCCTGTCCGTGATTTCCGAAGTCACTGTCCCCTGCCAATTCTGCACCGACACGACGATCGCTGAATCACGTTCCGTTAAAACTCCACGGTCTGCCATTCAACCTTCGGAAGGAGCGGGTCATATCAATGTATGAGTGGACGCGGCGTCGTCACCGGCGCTCGTGTTTGCACGGATATTTTTCGGTGACCGCATCCTCAGACACCGGCGTATCGGCGAGCCGGCACGGGCGTGGATTGCTGCGGATCGGCAGTAGCCGGGGGGCGAGCCTGTTTCGCGGGAACCATGAGGCGCCGGAGCGAGTTGGTTCGTGCTGCATCGCTCAGAACTTTCGGCGCCCTGGACGTGCTGCGGAGTCGAACGTTATGGACATGGCCGCGGACTCCGCAGGAGTAGCGGATGCAAATGCACCATCGCCATCCAGCGACAGCTTGCGTGGCCTTGATGGCGTCAACCTGCTTCTTGCCGGAGCGTTGTCGGGTTTTGGTCCCTACGTCGCGGCCTTTCTGGCCGGGCAGGATTGGACCCGACAGAACATCGGCTTTGTGCTGACGGCCGGTGGCTTTGCCGGATTGCTGAGCCAGTTGCCCGGCGGCGCATTGCTCGATGCCATCCGATCGAAACGCCTCGCGGTCGCGCTGGGCGCGGGCATGGTTGCGGCAGCGGCGCTGATCATCGCCGTTTCGCCAAGTTTCTCCTTTGTGTTTGGCGCGCTGGTGCTTCAGGGGATCACCGGCGGCTTCCTGGGGCTGGCGGTTGCCGCCATCAGCCTTGGCCTGGTTGGCAATGCGGGGCTCGCCGAGCGACTCGGACGCAATCAGCGCTTTGCCTCGGTGGGAGGGGTATTCGCGGCAGGCTTGATGGGCTTGATCGCCTATTTCCTGTCGTATCGCGCGATATTCGTCGTCGCTGCCGCGCTGGTGCTTCCACTGCTCCTCGCTCTCAGCCGGATCCGGTCTTCAGATATTCATTTCGGCCGCGCCTCGTGCATTCCGGACCATCAAGGGCCGAGCCCGCCGCCGAGAGCCCGGCTCCGAAGCCTCTGGAAGATCCGGGGCCTGCTGGTATTCGCCGGCTGCATGTTCTTGTTTCAGATGGCCAACGCGTCGATGCTGCCGCTCGCCGGCGAAGCGCTCGCCTACAGCAAGCAAGCGCTTTCCTCGCTCATCGTCTCCGCGCTGATCGTGGTGCCTCAGGTCATCGTGGCGATCATGGCGCCGTGGACCGGACGCCGGGCGAACATCTGGGGCCGCCGCCCGCTGTTGCTGGCCGGTTTCACGGCCTTGACGATCCGTGCGCTGGTGTTTGCCTCGACCGCCAATCCGGTGATTCTCATCGCCGCTCAAGTGCTCGACGGAGTCAGCGGAACGGCGCTAGGCGTGCTCACCGCGCTGATCGTCGCCGACCTGACGGCAGGTACCGGCCGGTTCAATCTCGCGCAGGGAGTGGTCGGAACGATATCCGGGATTGGCGCTTCGCTCAGCACCACATTTTCGGGTCTCGTGGCCGGGAACCTGGGCCGTGCGGCCGGATTTCTGGGCATCGCGGCGGTGGCGCTGGCCGCTGTGCTGCTGCTGTGGTCGCTGATGCCTGAGACCAATCCGTCAAACAGGAGCGCGCACCCGTGACCGCCCATTCGCAGCGCACCGTAGCGGCGATATCGCAATGCGCCGAACGCGACAAAGCCCTGAACTTCACGAGCGGGCGTGATGCACGTCAGGACGGCGAGCCATTTCTTCCCGGGTATCACAGCTATTTGCGATGAAGGACTTGCGGATGTCGTTCAAGGTTCAGGTCGGCCCGGCGCAGATTGCCATCCATCAGGGGCAGACGGTGTTGCTCACCGAAACCGACGGGCGGGTGAGCTGGCCAAGCAAAAGCGGGCTGTATTTCCGCGATACCAGGGTGATCAGCGCCTGGGCCATCTATGCCAACGGCGAACCGTGGGATCTGCTGAATGGCGGCGCGGTTGCTCCGCACGCGGCCCGCATCTTCCTGACCAACCGCGCTTTCGAGACCGAGGACGGACCGGTCGCGGCGCGTACGCTGGGCCTGGTGATCGGCCGTCACGTCGAGGGCGGACTGCACGAAGACATCGAGATCACCAACAACAGCCAGAAGCCGGTTCGTTTCAACCTGGAAGTCGCGATGCGTGCCGATTTCGCCGACATCTTCGAGGTGAAGGGTGACAACATCGTGCGGCGCGGCCACATCGTCACCTCATGGTCGGCCAGGCGGGAAACACTTCGGCTGACTTATCGCAACAAGGATTTTTACCGTGAAGTAGCCGTCCGGACCGGCAAGGGCGACGGCACTCCGACGGTATACGCCAATGGACGCCTGAGTTTCGACATTGCGCTGAGGCCCGGGCAGGCCTGGCACCGCTGCCTGATCTACGATCTGGTGGACGGCTCGAAACGCTTTCGGGCATCGAAGGAATGCATTCATTCCAGCGCCACGTCGGGCCACTCCCGCAACATGGACGAGTGGCAGCGGACGGTCCTGAAAATCGCGACCGCCAACGAGGAATTCTATCGCTGCTACAATCAGGGAGTACAGGACATGGCGGCCTTGCGGCTTCCGTTGCAGGGCATGGACCGCATGGTGTTCGTGCCGGCCGCCGGATTGCCGTGGTTCGTGGCGCTGTTCGGCCGCGATACCCTGATCGTTTCATTGCAAACGATGATTGTCTATCCGGAATTCGCGGCAGGCACACTGGAGGTGTTGGCGCAGTATCAGGCGACGGAGCGCGACGACTACCGTGACGCCGAGCCAGGCAAGATCCTGCACGAGCTTCGTTACGGCGAGCTGGCGCATTTCAAGCTGATCCCGCACACGCCATATTACGGCACGGCGGACGCGACGCCTCTTTATCTGGTCGCGCTGCATGCGGCGTGGAAGGCGACCGGCGATCGAACCCTGATCGAGCGGCATTTGCCGCATGCCGAAGCGTGCCTGAACTGGATCGATAGATACGGCGACCTCGACGGCGACGGATTCCAGGAATACCAGACGCGGTCGAAAGCCGGCTACGAGAACATGGCATGGAAGGATTCCGGTGATTCCGTCATGTACCCGGACGGCACGCTGGTGCGCGGCCCCAAAGCCCTGTGCGAATTGCAAGGCTATGTCTACGACGCCTGGCTGCGCATGGCCGAGATCTACGACGAACTCGACAACAAACGGCGTGCCAACCGGCTGCGCAAGAAGGCTGCGTCGCTGTTCAAGCGCTTCAACGAGGTGTTCTGGGACGAAAAATCGGGCTTCTATGCCTACGCACTGGACGGCGACAAGAAAAAGGTGCTTTCGGTGGCCTCCAATGTCGGGCAATGCCTGTGGTCCGGCATCATCGCGCCAAAACGCGCTGCCGCCGTTGTAAGACGGTTGATGCAGAACGACATGTGGAGCGGGTGGGGAATCCGCACGCTGTCATCGGATCATCCCTCGTTCAACCCGTACAATTATCAAACCGGCGCAGTGTGGCCGCACGACAATTCGCTGATCGCGATGGGAATGCGACGCTATGGCTTCGACGCCGAAGCGGCGGCGCTGGCCCGCGACATCAGCGGCGCCGCCAGTCATTTCCTGCTGAACCAGTTGCCCGAACTCTATGCCGGGCTGCAGCGCGATCCGACGGGTTTCCCGGTGCAGTATCTCGGCGCCAATGTGCCGCAGGCCTGGGCCGCGGGGACGCCGTTTCTATTGCTGCAGACGATGCTTGGGCTTGAGCAGGATGCCCCGCGCGGCAAACTATATGTTGATCCGGCGCTGCCCGCCTGGCTGCCAGACGTGAGGTTGATCGATCTGCGGCTGGGGCGGCGACGGTTCGATATCCGGTTCTGGCGTGACGGCAAGGAGACTCAATTCGAGGTCCTCGGGGGACCGCGCAGTGCGGTCGAACGCAAAGCCATGTCGGCATTTCGCAATCCGGCAGTCGCGGGTAGATAACGTACCCTGCCGCCGCCGGCGCGTGACCGGTCGAGCGTTCGGTGAAGTTGAGATTCGGATATTGCCGCGGCGTGCCAAAGGTCTTATGAAACCGGTCACGCAAGCCAACCGGATCGGTTGGTCCAAATTCTCCGGCCTGTCGTCCGCCGATGCCCAAGACCGTCATCGCCGCGTGTTGCCGATGAGCCGCGCTCTCGACAGGACTCTCGCCGAGGTTTTGGGATGCCGCCTGTGCGCCGCCGAGCTGCCGCTGGGCCCGCGGCCGGTTCTGCGTCTCGCGCCGCAGACGCGCCTGCTCCTGGTGGGTCAGGCGCCGAGCAGCACGGTACATGCGAGCGGCTTGCCGTTCGACGGCCGCTCCGGCGACCGTCTGCGCGATTGGCTCGGCATTGATCGTGACGAGTTCTATGGCAACGCGCGCCTGGGCTTCATGCCGATCGGCTTCTGCTACACCGGGCGCAACGCGCGCGGCGGCGACAATCCGCCGGCCAGGATCTGCGCCACGACCTGGCATCCGCGGCTGCGCCCGCTGCTTCCCAATGTCGAGATGACGCTGCTGGTCGGCCAATACGCGCTGGCGCGCTATCTCGGGCCGCGCCGCAAGGCCTCGCTGACTGAAACCGTGGCGGCGTGGCGTGACTATCTGCCGGAGTTTCTTCCGCTGCCGCATCCGTCTTGGCGCAACACGGGGTGGCTCAGGGGCCATCCCTGGTTCGAGCGGGAAGTCGTGACCGAGCTGCGCCGGCAGGTCAGGCGGCTGTTGCAGTTGCCGTAGCGGCTGTTGTTGCGATCCATCGAGAGACTATCACGGCAGCATCGAGACGGATATTCGGAGCGACCGGCTCCGGAGAGATCGGCGCTGTGAAGATGCGCCTCAAAACAGAAACGGCTTGACCGACACGACAATGGTACCATTCGTCGGCTGTTCTACCGTAAAATCCACCTGCTTCTGCGCCGTCGTATCCTCGACGGTCACGGACAGTAGCCCGCTGCAGCTCACCGTTCGCGTCGCCCTGTTTCGCGAGTCGACGATTGCGGCATTGTCCAAGGCGTATACCGCCCCTTCTTTCGCCTTTTCCCAAATCGCTGATTTATCAGCTTCAGCACCCGCCGAGTTTGCTACCATTGCCGCAACCACATTCGAATTCTTGACGGCATAATTCAACAGCGAATTGTTCCTGTTGTCGGCAACAGCCTTAACCACCAGACTCCGTGCCTCTGAAGAGTCGCATCTGGGCTGCTCCTCTCCGCAACTGGCCAACAAGATCGAAACAAGGAAAGGCCCAAAAACCGGCAACAGTTTTTTTCCAAGCAGCCGCATCTGCATGCTCATCATAGCTACCCGGCTTCTGCCTGCCTCTCACGCTTCGTCAACCGGATTAGCGTTGTTCGATTTGTGGTGGGAGCGCAAGGTCTTTTAAGCGCGCGTCGTGCAGAGCGGGTCGGCAATTTTACTGTCTGAGGAAAATGCCGGCGCACCCGGAATCGGGTCCGAAGAATCTTCACGAAGATGTGTTGGTACCATGGGCCCGAGAGAGCATTGGAGCTCAACCGTTTCCATATCAGTTTCATGATTTTCGGTTCGGCTCGGTGCGGCCCGTCGCGGCTCTGAGTTCGCGATAGGCCAGCACGAGTTGGTCGAGCGAGAAGCCAAGGTTGCGCCCACTGGGGTTGGGAATCACCCACGTGCCCGCACCACCGAACAGCTGGTTTTGTCGCCCCCATTCGACGTTCGATCGGCCGGCAATCGCGGCGTAGGCCTTCTTGCCCAGAAACGCCACTATTCGGGGCCTGTGCGCCCGGATCTTCCGCTCCAGCGCGTCGGCCGCGGCGGTGAATTCGCGGACCGAAACCTGATCGGCGCTTGCGGTCGGACGGGCGACCACTGCCGTCAGTCCGCAACCCTCTTTGAGCAACAGCCGGTCGTCAGTCGGGTCGAACAGTCTGGAAGTGAAGCCGGCCTGGAAAAGCACCAGCCAAAAGCGGTTGCCCCGGCCAACGAAATGGTGCCCGACGGCAGCAGCCTGCAGCCCCGGGTTCAGACCGCAGAACACGACGTCGAGATCATTGGCCAATATATCCGGCAGAAAGTTCATCGCGCGAAAGCCTGCTCCTTGAATGTACGCATTGGGCCTGATGTGCAAGCCCGCTTCAAGGTGAATTGACGCAGACGTTTCCTTGCTTGCGTGGCGGCACGTTCGGCAGGCCGGCTGCTAACACCAACGTATGGGCGGGACAAAACCTGCGTTGAATGGTCGGGGCACTCAGCGACAAACTACCATTCGACGAACGGTTGGCAGAGGAGACGAGTCATGCCGCGGCTTCAAGTGTGGGCGCGGCTGGTTGGGCTCCTCACGTCAGGAAGTTGGCCAGGCCATGACCAAATTGACTATCGACGGCGAACAGAAGCTGTTCGACGCTGCGGAGGGGATGCCGTTACTCCGGGTCCTCCGCGACATCTTCGGCATCACCGGCATGAGATTCGGTTGCGGTATTGCCCGATGTCGCGCTCGCAGCGCGGATATCGATCGCTATCCGCTGCGTTGCTGCGTCCTTCCAATCGCGGCGTGATGAGCAGCGAGGGCATCGGGAAAGGATTGCCTTTCGAGGCGCCCCGGGCTTTTGCGCCTGCGTGACAGTGGAAATCTCCGGGTTGAGGAACCGACCATGAAGACAATCGCTACTCCCCTATCTGGTCTCCAGTTGATTTCGCAGCCCGGTTTGGTGGCGCGGCTGCGCGACTTCATCACGTTGATGAAGCCGCGTGTGATGATGCTTGCGGTGTTCACTGCGCTTGTGGGCTTGGCCAGCGCGCCGCGTGAGCTCGACCCGCTCCATGCCGGCCTCGCCGTTCTCGCGATTGTCGCGGGCGCCGGGGCCGCCGGCGTGCTCAATATGTGGTATGACGCCGATATCGACGCGGTCATGACCCGCACGGCGATGCGGCCGATCCCTCGCGGCAAGGTTTCGCAGAACGAGGCACTTCTGCTCGGGCTCGTCCTCGCCAGCGCTGCAGTCCTACTCCTGGCTCTTGCGACCAACCTTTTGGCGGCAGCGCTGCTCGGCGGCACCATCCTGTTCTATATCCTTGTCTACACGGCGTGGCTGAAGCGCTCCACGCCGTTGAACATCGTCATCGGTGGCGCCGCCGGCGCGCTGCCCCCGGTTATCGGGTGGACTGCGGCGACCGGAAACGTCGGCCTGGAGCCGCTTGTTCTGTTCCTGATCATCTTTCTCTGGACGCCGCCGCACTTCTGGGCGCTCGCGCTCAATCGCGCAGACGACTATGCCAAAGCGGGCGTGCCCATGCTCCCGGTGGTCTCGGGAAGCGCAGCCACCAAACGCCAGATTCTGATCTACAGCGCGGTCCTGGTTCCCACTTCGGTGCTGCCGTGGGCAATGGGCTTTGCCGGCGCGGTCTATGGCGCGGCTGCGGCGGTCTGCGGCGCAGTTCTTGTCGGGCTTGCGTTCGGGCTCGGCAGAAGCAATGAAGCCGACCGAAGCGCGGCTCGTCGGCTGTTCGTGTTCTCCATAATCTATCTGTTCGTGCTGTTTGCGGCGCTGCTGGTCGATCATCGCGGCAGCCCGTGGTGGTCGATGCCCGCTTCACAGCGTGCTGGTGCCGCCGCGGCGCTCGTCGACACCGACGTCCTGTCGGCCACCGTCCAACCGGATCGCCATTTGATCGGCGTCAGAGCGAGCGAGGTCTGACATGCGATATGTCGTGCTCACCGTTGGTCTGATCGGCGCCGTCATGCTCGGCGGCTGCGACGAAGGCGTGCTTGACCCGAAGGGACCCATTACCCTCGCCGAGCGGCAAATTCTGTTCAACGCGACCGGCATCATGCTGGCGATCGTGATTCCGGCGATGCTCGGCACGCTCGGCGTTGCGTTCTGGTTTCGCGCCTCCAACGAGCGCGCCAGCTACCAGCCCAATTTCAAATATTCGGGCCGTATCGAGTTGCTGGTCTGGTCGATCCCGTTAATGACCGTGTTGCTTGTCGGTACTGTCGCCTGGATCGGTGCATACGATCTTGACCCACCCAAGCCGATTGCTTCTTCCACCAAGCCCGTCAAGGTTCAGGTCGTCTCGCTGGACTGGAAGTGGCTGTTCATCTATCCGGAGGAAGGCATCGCGAGCGTCAATCAGCTGACGATCCCTGTCGGCACGCCGGTGAGCTTCGAGCTGACATCGTCGGGCGTGATGAACAGCTTCTTCGTGCCGCAGCTCGCCGGCCAGATCTACACCATGGCCGGAATGGTAACGCATCTGAACCTGCAAGCCGACTATTCCGGAACCTACCGCGGTACGTCGGCGAATTTCTGCGGCGACGGGTTTGCCGACATGCACTTCAATGTCGACGCGGTTCCGTCCGAAAGCTTTACACGCTGGGTGGCCTCAACGCGCGGCAACGGTCCAGTGCTCGACACACAAGCCTACGCCGATCTGGTCAAGCCCAGCAAGGCAGTTGGGCCATTCACCTATCGGTCGATCAGCCCCGGCCTGTTTGCCGGGATCCTGAGCGCCGAATTGCAACCGGACCAGGGGCTCTGTGTCATTTATCCCGAATCCAAGAGGGCAGAACGATGAGCCTACTCGGCAAGCTGAGCTGGAACGCAGTTCCTTTTGATCAGCCGATCGTCATGGGCACGGTGGCTTGCGTGGCCGTTGTCATGCTGGCGACCCTGGCATGGATCACCGCAAAGGGATCCTGGCTGTATCTCTGGCGCGAATGGCTTACCTCGGTCGACCACAAGCGTATCGGCATCATGTACCTTGCGCTCGCGCTGGTCATGCTTGTGCGCGGCTTCTCGGACGGAATCATGATGCGCACGCAGCAGGCGGTCGCGGTCGGTGGGGCGCAAGGATATCTGCCGCCGGAGCATTTCGACCAGATCTTCTCGGCGCATGGCACCATCATGATCTTCTTCGTGGCCACGCCGCTGGTGATCGGGCTGATGAACTTTGTCGTGCCGATGCAACTCGGCATCCGCGATGTGGCCTTCCCCACGATGAATTCGGTGAGCTTTTGGCTCACCGCGTCAGGCGTTCTGCTGACGAACGCCTCGCTCGCCGTCGGCGAGTTCGCGAAGACCGGCTGGGTCGCCTACCCGCCGCTCAGCGAGCTGCAATTCTCGCCCGGCGTCGGGGTCGACTACTATCTCTGGTCGCTGCAAATCTCGGGCATCGGGACTCTGCTGACCGGCGTTAATTTCGTCACCACGATTCTCAAGATGCGGGCCCCCGGCATGAGTTACATGCGGATGCCGGTTTTCTGCTGGACTGCACTCGCTTCGAACCTGCTGATCGTGTCGGCCTTTCCGGTACTCACCGCGCTTTTCGCAATGCTGCTGCTCGACCGCTACCTCGGCTTTCACTTCTTTACCGTGGACGGGGGCGGCAACGCGATGATGTACGTGAACCTGTTCTGGGTTTGGGGCCATCCGGAAACCTACATCCTGGTGCTGCCCGCTTTTGGCATCTTTTCGGAGGTGAGCGCGACCTTCTCCGGCAAGCCGCTGTTCGGTTACCGCTCGATGGTCGGTGCGACCATGGTGATCTGCGTGCTCTCCTACACGGTTTGGCTGCATCATTTCTTCACCATGGGTGCCAGTGCAAGCGTCAACGCCTTCTTCGGCATAACGAGCATGGCTATCGGGGTGCCGACCGGCGTCAAAATCTTCAATTGGATGTTCACGATGTATGGCGGCCGGGTTCGATTCACGGTACCGGTGCTGTGGACGATCGGCTTCATGGTGACGTTCGTGTTCGGCGGCTTGACCGGCGTGCTGCTGGCCCTGCCCCCGGTTGATTGGCAGGTACACAACAGCCTGTTCCTGGTCGCTCATTTCCATCACGTCATCATCCCGGGCGTGCTGTTCGGGGTCATGGCCGGCTACAATTACTGGTTTCCCAAGGCGTTCGGCTTCAAGTTGGAGGAACGCTGGGGCGCGGCCTCGTTCTGGTGCTGGTTCATCGGTTTCCATCTGGCTTTCATGCCGCTCTACGTGGTTGGGCTGATGGGCATGACCCGCCGCCTGCAGCACTACGATGTTCTTTCCTGGCAGCCATGGTTATTGGTTGCCGAGGCCGGCGCGGTGATCGTTCTGGCTGGAATCGCCTGTCAGATCGTCCAGCTTGTGGTGTCTATTCGCCACCGCGAGGAGCTCCGCGATACGACCGGCGATCCATGGAACGGCCGCACCTTGGAATGGTCTACCGCCTCACCGCCTCCCGCCTGGAATTTTGCGGTCCTGCCGCGTGTCGGCGAGATCGACGCCTTCTGGGCAAAAAAGCAACGCGTGCGCGCGGGGCAAGAACAGCCGGTGCCGGGGCGCGAATACGAGCCGATTGAAGTTCCCGGGAACAATCGGACCGGTTTCGTGACCGCGTTCTTCGCAGTGATAACCGGCTTTGCCCTGATTTGGCACATCTGGTGGATGGCCGGCGCGGGACTGCTCGGCGCGGCCGTGACGCTGCTTATCTTCATGTTCCACCCGGACGAGGAAGTTGAGGTCCCGGCGGAGCAGGTGGCTCTGTTCGACAGGACCCACCCGGTTGAGGTGTCGCTATGAGCATCACGGCTGGCACGGATGATGTCTACGAACGCGAACTGGTGAACGCGAGCGAGGCCGGTCCTGCGCCGAAGCGAATCGTCGTCGGCTATGGGTTCTGGATCTTCCTGCTGAGTGACATCGTGATGTTCTCGGCACTGTTTGCGAGCTACGCCGCGCTGGCAAGAGCGTCTGCGGGCGGTCCGACCGGCGGCCAGTTGTTCAGTCAGCAGAGCGCCGCGATGGAGACCGCTTTTCTCCTGCTCTCCAGCTATAGCTGTGGGCTGATGACCCTGGCCGGCAATTCGCGGCGCTATTTCGGCACCTTCCTGGGCGCCGCGGTGACCTTCCTGCTGGGCGCGGCATTTCTCGCGCTGGAGCTTCGCGAATTCCATGGCATGATTGCGATCGGGGCGACTCCGCAACGCAGCGCGTTTCTTTCCGCCTTCTTCACGCTGGTCGGTTGTCACGGACTGCATGTAACGGTCGGACTGGCCTGGCTGGTTCTCATGATGGTTCAGCTTGCGATGTGGGGTTTCCGCCCCGTTGTCGAGCGGCGGATGCTGTGTTTTGCCCTGTTTTGGCACGCGCTCGACATCATCTGGGTGATGATATTCACGGTTGTCTATCTGATGGGAGTGCTTCGATGACCGAAACCAGTCTGGACGTTGCTCCGGGAGAACGGCCGAGGGTCCCGGCCTCTGAGCGAGTCGCTTCTTCCGGCTTTGTTGTCTACACCATCGGTCTGCTGCTGGCCCTGGCTCTGACGATCACATCCTTCTGGGTGGCGAACACTTCGTCGCTCTGGGCTCCTGGTGTGCCGGCGGGTCTTGCAGTTCTTGCCATCGCCCAGATGGGAGTGCACCTGGTGTTCTTCCTTCACATTACCAGCGGACCGGACAACACGAACAACATCCTGGCGCTGGCGTTCGGCGTGCTCATCGTCTTGCTGGTGCTTGGCGGATCGCTCGTGATCATGGCCAACTTGAACGAGAACATGATGGCGCACACCGAAATGATGAATTTGCATATGCAGCGCTGACCGGAGGACATCGCCCGGTCGATCCCCTTGTCGCCCGAATTCAGTTGAAGGGGGCGGCGATCGGCGGCCATGAAATGATTGGCGATGTCCGCCGTCAGAGTTATTGCGGTGAAGCCCCCATCCGCTCGACAAGATGCGCCCGCGAGGGGCCAGGGTCGAACCGGTCGGCGAAATACTGGGTTTCCCTGGCCACCAGTCCTTCGCGGAATTCCATGATGCTCACGACGTAGGATGGTACGCCGTCATAGCTGAGCACGAATTCAGTGACCCAGAGGTTGCCGCTGCCGATGATTCGCCGGACCGTGAAGCGCTTGTTGTTTGGCTGCACGGTTCGGCTCTCTTGAATGTTGCGCCGGCCGCGGATCCGCTCGCCCGATTGCGGATAATCAAGCACAGCGTCCTCGCGGTAGATGTCATGCTCGAGCTCGAAATTGTTCGCGTCCGAAGCAGTCCAATGCCGCTCCAGCGCCGCCCGCACGGTTGCGTCGTTCATCTCGCCCTTCCAGTCAGGCTTCCCGTGATCACTTCGGGACCACCGGGTTCGTTGTGGCGATACCCCATTGCGCCACATAGGGGGTTGCTGCGGGTCGCGCCAGTCGTCGCCTCGTGATGCCGCCTCATACCTTGATATGATTGGCTTCTGCCGAGGGTTGTATGGCCCGGCAGTGGCTTTGGCGATAGCGCTAGCCCCAAGGAGGGAGAGCGAGAGCTTGCGGGCTATGCCGATTGCGCAGGGCGCGGGCAATGGTTGCAACAAGGGACCTCACGGGCCCCTGATCCGATCTGTGCGATGGCCGCGGGTCCGTCCGGGGATGCGTAGCGCGGTGGGGCTGTGGGTTGCGGTTGAGAAGCGATCTTCGTTGGGAGGGAATTTCCGATGCCTACCGAGACCATCGAGCGCAAGAGCGAGGCACGCTTGATCGAGGCGCCCGCCACGGAGAGCAGGGATGCCGGGGGTGATGGCGACGCCACGCGACCACAGCCAGACTCACAATCAAAGCCGGCCCCGAATCGGCGGATCACGCGGCGGCAGCAATTGCTGATCGGCGTGGTGGGCGCTGTCGTGGTCGCGGGCGCGGTGTTTGGGATTCCCTGGATCCGCTTCATGCTCAACACGGTGTCGACCGACGACGCCTATGTGAACGGCCATGTGACGTTCGTGGCTCCCCGCGTCCAGGGTCAGGTCGCCCGGGTTCTGGTGGATGACAATTATCGGGTGCACAAGGGAGATCTCCTTGTTGAATTGGACAAGGAACCATTTCGGGACGCCGTCGCAGTGAAGAGGGCGGCGGTCGATACCGCACAGGCGGATCTCCAGGCCGCCAGCGCCACGGTCCGCGGCATCGAAGCCCAGGCCGTGAGCCGCCGCTGGCAATTGCAACTGGCCGTGGAGAATGTCGAGAACCAGATCAGCCTGCTGCATGCCCGGGTCGCCGCGCTCAAGAAGGCAAAGGCGACAGTCATACTCGCGCAGCAGGAGTTCGAGCGGACGTCGAAGCTGGTGGTATCGGAGACGGCGACCCGCGAGCTCTATGATCAACGTCAGGCGGCGTTGTTGATTGCCCAGGCGGGGGTCGTCCAGGCCTTGGCGGATGCGAACCAGATCCGCGTCTCGCTGGGCCTGCAGCCGCGACCCGATGACAGCGCCGATCTCGACCAGGTGCCGCCCGATCTCGATCAGACGTTTTCTTCGGTCCTGCAGGCGCAGGCCGACCTGATTCAGGCCGCGGCCGAGCTGGGCGTCGTGCACTCCTACAAACAGTCCCCGAGGCAGATGCTCGAGGAGTTTGATAGGCGTGATCCCAAGGACGGTGTCGACGGCACGTTCGATCGGCTGGCCGCGGAGGCACCGGCCGTCAAGCAGGCCGAAGCCAAGCTCGAGGCCGCCAAACGCGATCTCGCCGTAGCTGAACTCGACCTTCGCTATTGTGACGTGGTCGCGGAGATCGACGGCGTCGTCACGCGCCGAAACGTCAATCCCGGCAATGACGTTCAGGTCGGCCAGAGCCTGATGGCGGTCCGCTCGCTTACCGAAATCTGGATCGATGCCAACTTCAAGGAGACGCAGCTGCGCGACCTGCGCATCGGCCAGGCCGCCGATCTCTACGTCGACATTTACGGCGGCAAACAGGTATTCCACGGTCGAATCACCGGGTTCACGTTCGGGACCGGATCGACCCTGGCATTGCTGCCGCCGCAGAATGCCACCGGCAACTTCATCAAGATCGTGCAGCGGCTGCCGGTTCGGATCGAGCTCGAGGATTACGATCCGGACAAGAAGCCGCTGTTCATCGGCGCATCGGTCGTCCCCTACGTGTATCTCGACAAACCATTGAGCGGACCCAATGCCGGGATGTTCCTCCAACGCTTCGAGCCGCAACCGCCGGCCGGCGCTGCGGCTGCGAGCCCGCGGGGTGTCGGCAAATGACCGAACTGGCGCTTTCAGCCTCCGGATCCCGGGCGGAGGTGAGCCCGTGGCTGGTGGCCGCCGTTGTCATCGTACCTACCTTCATGGAGGTGCTCGACACCACCATTGCCGTGGTCGCGCTGCGATACATCGCCGGCGGCCTGTCGGCCACGGTCGACGACGGCGAATGGGTCATCACCAGCTACCTTGCCGCCAACGCCATTATCCTGCCGATCAGCGGCTGGCTGTCGGCGCGTCTCGGGCGCCGCAACTACTTCCTGATGTCGATAGCCGTGTTTACCCTGGCGTCCGGACTTTGCGGGATGGCCACGAGTCTCGGCGAGCTGATCTTGTTTCGCGTCCTGCAGGGTCTGGCAGGCGGCGGGCTGCAGCCCTCGAGTCAAGGCGTGCTGCTGGACGCCTTTCCGGTGCAGAAGCAGGGCATTGCGATGACGCTGTTCGGCCTGGCCGCGCTGTTGGCGCCGGTGGTCGGTCCGACCCTCGGCGGCTGGATCACCGACAACTACTCGTGGCGATGGGTGTTCTACATCAACGTCCCGGTCGGTCTGCTGGCGTTTGGTGCCTGTTACGTCCTGCTGCGGGATCCCGACTATCTCACCAAGCAGCGTGCGGAGTTGAGGAAGCAGCCGTTGCGCTTCGATACGCTCGGCCTCTCGCTCCTGGTGATCGTCATGGTGTCCTGGGAAGTCGTGCTCAGCAAGGGACAGGAGTGGGACTGGTTTGGCGATCCGTTCTGGCGCGTGCAGACGCTCGCGATTTTTTTCGTCGTGGGTCTGATCGCGCTGGTCTTGTGGGAACTGCGCCACCCCAGTCCCGTGGTCAATTTCCGTCCCCTGCGGGAGCGGAATTTCGCTGCCTGCTGCTTCATCATCTTCAGCGCTTTCGCAGTGCTCTACGCCGCCAGCACATCGCTGCCGGCCCTGCTTCAAGCTCTGTTCGGCTACGATGCTCTCAGCGCCGGGCTGGTGATGTCGCCGGCCGGGTTCGGTGCGCTGTTGGCCATGCCGTTTGTCGGCCGGGCCCTGGGCCGGGGGGTCGATGCAAGGTGGTTGCTCGCCGCGGGTCTGCTGATCATGGCGATCGGAAACTATTGGATGTCGCAGATGAACCTGGAGATCAGCCCGGGCCAGGTGGTCTGGCCTCGGGTGGTCCTGATCATCGGACTATCGATGTGCTTTGCGCCCGCGAATGTCGCGGCCTACCTTTATATCCCACCTTCGCTGCGGGGAGCAGCCGTCGGCTTGCTCAGTCTGCTGCGCAACGAGGGAGGCAGCGTGGGCACCTCGATGGCACAGACAATCCAGGAGCGCCGCGATCAATTTCACATCCTGCGGCTCGGCGAGTCGCTCGATACCTTCAACGCCAATGTGGTTTCCTTCCTTGATCAGGCCCGGGCATTATTCCTCCAGCAGACCGGCGATCCTTCCGCAGCCCAGCAGTTCGGCTGGCAGGCGCTCGATAATCTGCGGCAGCAGCAGGGATCGTCACTTGCCTATTTCGACGTGTTTTTGCTGCTGGCCCTGGCGACGTTGGCGCCGCTGCTCGCGGTGCTGCTGATGAAGCGTTCGGTGGCCGAGAAAGGCGCCCACATCGGCGCCGAATAGCGCGCGGCTGCGCAGATTCCATGACCGCTCACTGTGCGAAGGTCTGCCGTAGACGCGAGACGGAGAAATCATCGCTGGCCCCGGTCGAGATCTCACTCGCCATGGTTTTGGCTGGGGAGTTTCGGCCGATCCCGATGATTGCGACCGCGCCAGTGGTGGTCTCCCGATGCCCGCTCATACCTTGATATGATCAGCTTCCGCCTAGTGTTGGATGGTCGAGCACGCCAGTGGCCTGCACTGTGCCGTCAGCCTTTCAACGGAGGAACAATGGAAATGTCCAGGCCTTCCTCAACGCAAACCCCGCGGAGCTTGCCTCGAACAATGGTTGCCGTGGCTCGTTCAATTCGCACGTGCCGGGCATCCGGGGATCGCATTCGCCGCCTGTCGCGCCATCTCCCGCAGCTCGGCGCGGGGAATACCGGCATCGGCGCGGATAGCGATCCTGTGCATCGTCGCGGATGCGGGCATGCAAGAAATGCTGCAGAGGTGGGAGGCTCCGATGGGTATTAATTTCTCGCCGTTCGCCGGCTGGACCGGCGACCGCAGGGAGTGCCGCGAGTGCGAGGCGGCGAGGCCGTTGGTGAGTGCCGAGGCAATGGGAACGGTCGGCAATGATGGATCTCCTGGAATCGGCTCGCCCGGAGCCGGGACCGCTGGCGGGTCGGCGGAAAGCGGCCACCCCGGTCGGCAGGCTCCCGAGCAGGAATCAAAATCTGCCGGCAGCGCGCTGATTTCTACGGCGTTGGCAGACCCTGCGGCAGAGAACCCATTGGATCTGGTCGTCGATGGCCCGGCTCCCGACCGCGTGGCCGCGATGCCTGGAAAGACGTTGAGGGAGCGGCTGCGCCGACCCTTGATGCTTGCACTGCCGATCCTGTTGGCTGCGTTCGGCGCCGCCTATTACCTCGTCGAGGAACCCTATGTCTCGACCAACGACGCGTTCGTTCGCGCGGCGAAGATCACCCTGAACGCCCGGGTTGGCGGCCAGGCGGTGGAGATCGCCGTGCGCGACAATCAGCGTGTCCGGCAGGGCCAGGTGCTGTTTCGGATCGATCCGGAGCCCTACCAGATTGCGGTCGATATGGACGAGGCGCGGCTCGCCAGCTCGCGCCTCCAGATCGACTCGCTCAAGGCGACCTACCGCCAGCAACAGGCCGAACTCCAGTCGGCCAAGGATTCGGCCGCTTATGACGAGCGCGAGTACCAGCGCAAGAAAATGCTGGTTGCCAACGATTATACCCCGCGCGAGGTCTATGACCGAACCGAGACGGATCTCAGGGTGGCCCGGCAGCACGTCGCATCGATCGAACAGCAGATCGCCAACACCGTCGTGGCGCTGAACGGCGATCCGAACATCGAGATCGATCGCCATCCGACGGTGCGCGCGGCCAAGGCCCAGCTCGACCGTGCCCGGCTCGATCTCTCCTATGCGACGGTGATAGCGCCCGACGACGGGGTGGTGACGAGAGTCGACGACCTCCAGGTCGGCAACTTCGTCAATCCGGGCACCACGGTGTTCTCGCTGCTGTCGAGCCGACGCATCTGGGTCGAGGCGAATTTCCGCGAAACCGGCCTGACCTACATGCGTCCGGGTCAACAGGCGACCATCGACGTCGATGCCTATCCCGGTCGTTCATTCGTGGCGCACGTCGTCAGCATGAGTCCGGGGACTGGATCGGATTTCGCGGTCCTGCCGCCCGAAAATGCGACCGGCAACTGGGTGAAGGTCGTCCAGCGTCTGCCGGTACGTCTCGAGTTCGATGATCTGGACCCGGACCGGCCGTTGTTCTCGGGCCTCAGCGTCACCGCGCGGGTCGACACCGGCCATCGCCGCACCTGGCGCCACCCGCTGCAGCCCGCGCCCGCGGCGGAGGTCAAATGAGCGCCGCCGTCGCATCGGGCGCCGCGGTCGAGGGCCATCGCGCCATCACGGCGGCGGCGCTGATGGCGACCTATATGGAGGCGCTCAACATTTCGATTCCGAATGCCGCCCTGCCGCACATCCAGGGCACGCTATCGATGAGCGATGACGAGGTCGGCTGGGCGTTTACCTCATATATCGTGGCGAACGCCGTGGTGATGCCGATGTCGCGCTGGCTCGCCGGGCGCTACGGCCGGAAGGCGGTCTATCAGTCCTGCCTCGCGGTCTTCGCGCTCGCCCTCGTCCTTGACACGCTGGCGACGACTCCGATCCAGTTCGTGCTCGCCCGGATCGTCCAAGGGGCCGCGAGCGGTCCGTTTGCCGTTCTGTCGATGGCGATCCTGCTTGATGTGCTGCCGCCGGCGCGCCATGCCCGGATCAGCGTCGCATGGTCGGCGTGCCTGCTGCTCGGCATCAGCACCGGCCCCTGCATCGGCGGCTGGCTCAGCGAATATCACGGTTGGCCCTCGATCTTCTATTTCAGCCTGCCGATGGTGGGCTTCATCTTCGTGGCGATGGCGCTTTCACTTCCCGAGAAGAGGAACCAACAGAACCCAGCCTTCGACTTCTTCGGCCTGGCGACCTTCTCGCTCGGCCTGGTCGGTCTGCAGATGCTGCTCGACCGCGGCGAGCGCCTGGAATGGTTCGCCTCGGCGGAAATCTGGGCCGAAGCGGCCGTCTCGTTGCTGGGATTCTATCTCTTCATCGTGCACGTCCTGACGATGAAGGTACATTTTCTCAACAAGGCGCTGTTCAAGGACCGCAATTTCTTGCTTTCGACGATCATGGTGTTCGCGGTCGGCTTCGTGCTGCTGCCGACCCTGGCTTTGACCGCGCCGATGCTGGAGGAATTGCTCAATTATCCGGTTGATACCACCGGCTACATGACGCTGCCGCGCGGCGTCACGCTGGTGGGGGCGCTGGTGCTGATGAGCTTCGTTCCGGCGCGTATCGACAACCGGCTGTTCGTGATCGGCGGGATGGCGCTGGTGGTCTATGCCCATTGGCGGATGCTCAGCTATTCGCCGTTGATGGATTGGTGGCCGGTAATCGCGGCAATCCTGTTCCAGGGGGCGGGTCTCGGCATGTTGCTTCCGGCACTGACCAAGGTGGCGCTCAGCACGCTGGATCTGAAATTCCGCCCGGAAGCCACCGCGCTCTTCAACCTGTCGCGGGTCTATGGAAGTACGATCGGGATCGCGGTGGTGCAGATCTTCTTCTACAACAACACCCAGGCCATGCACCTCGCGCTTGCAAAGGACCTCGCGCCCTTCCGCAGCGCCGCGCATGTCGCGGACTCAATCGCCAAGCCAGGCCTTGCCATGCTCAACGACATGGTGACCCAGCAGGCGGCGGTCGTCGCCGTCATCGACCAGTTCAAGATCCTGATGTTCGCCATGCTGATCGTGAGCCCGCTTGTGCTTTTTCTCCGCAAGCCCCAGCCGGCCAGCTAACGCTCCGTCCAAGCAGGCGCCGCTTATGTGGCGGCTAAACCCAGACAAGGGAATATCAGCATGACGATATCCGATACGCTTCGTTATACCACGATACATCTTGCCCACGGATCCGGTGAGCTGCCCGCCGTCGGGTTTGGGACGCTGATTCCGGATCCTCTTGTCACCAAACAGGCTACCAAGGCGGCATTGGAAGCGGGATTCCGGCATCTCGATTGTGCGGAACGCTACCGCAACGAAGCGGCGGTTGGCGAGGCGATCCAGGAAGCGTTCAAGGCGGGGACGCTTCGGCGCCAGGACCTGTTCGTGACCACCAAGCTATGGAACAGCAATCATCGTCCGGAGCGGGTCAAGCCTGCCTTCGACGCCAGCCGCCGGCGACTGCAGCTGGACCATGTCGATTGCTATCTCATCCATACTCCCTTTGCCTTTCAGCCCGGCGACGAACAGGATCCGAGGGATGAGCACGGGCGGGTGATCTACGATTCCGGGGTCACGCTCGTGGAGACATGGCGCGCGCTGGAGCGGCTGGTCGACGACGGTCATTGCAAGGCGATCGGCCTGTCGGACATTACCTTGGAGAAGCTGCGGGAGATCGTGGCGGCGGCGCGGATCAAGCCTGCCGTCGTGCAGGTGGAATCGCATCCGTATCTTCCGGAATGGGAGCTGCTGGAATTCTGTCGGGAGCAAGGGATCGTCGTGCAGGCGTTTGCCGCGTTGGGGCATGCCATGGAGCCAAGTGTCCTGGGGGATCCCGTGATCGCAGCCATCGCCCGGCGTGTGCACAAGACACCGGCTCAAGTGGCCCTGGCCTGGGCCGTCCAGCGCGGCACCGCGTTCCTGACCACCTCGACCAAACCTCGCCGCATCCAGGAGAGCTTTGACATTTCAAGCCTGCCTGAAGACGCGATGCGGGAGATTCGGGAGCGCATCACCACGAACATCAGGTTCAACTCGGTGGTGACGACCGGCGTCCCCGGATTTATTCCCCGCGCCCCCTGAATTCAGCCGCACCGGGCCGCAAGGTTGGACCTGGCGACGGCCGCCGCTAATCCTGTTCGCCGAGGGTTTGAAGATAGGTCTTGCCGTACGGATAGAACGCCTCCTTGCGGCCCTGTTGCCAGGCCGCCTTGAGTTCGGGCGCCGTGATATCCCAGTCCGGCCTGGATTTCATGGTGACGGCACGCAGGTCCTGGCGGAGCTCTTCCATGGTGGGGCGTCCGAAGAACCAGTAGCCATTGTAGATCCTGTAAATGACAAGACCGGGCTCCAGCACGATCACGTGCGGAATCATCGGATTGTTGACCGGATCGGTGTATTCGGCGATGTCGAGATCCTTCTGAACAAGGCGCCGCGGATCGGACAGAAAGGGCCAGTGCGCGCCCACTCCGCTGCGATATTCGTTGGTCTGGGTGATGTTGTCGGTGCTGATCGTGACCAGCCGGCAATAGCCGACCTCCATCTCACGATGGAGCTGCAGCAGACCTTCTGCCTGACGGCGATCTTTTGGGCAGAACCCGCCGCGGCTGAGCACCAGCACCATCGGGTGCTGTCCCTGCAACTCGGAGAGTTTGCGATGCTTTGCAGCATGGTCGCTGAGTTCATAGTCGGGAAAAATGGCCCCGGGCACCATGTCCGATCGCATGTGAAGTCCTCCATGTATCAGCACGTCAGTGACAAGGCCTCAGGCGGTTACAGATCGATCACCACATCGCCCTCGGGGCGCGAGCAGCAGATCAGCAGATTGCCGTCCGCCGGGGCGTCGACCGGGTCCGGGCGGTAGCCGATCTTGCCCGCGACAAGCCCGCTCTCGCAGGTGTGGCAGACCCCGGTCCGGCACGCCCACCGCACGGGCACGTCGCAAGCCTCGGCCAGTTCGAGCAAGCTCTGGAACGATGACGCCCAGGGGACATCGAGACCGCTGCGGGCAAACGAAACCGTTGGTCCCGAGCCGGGAGCACCTGCCGGCAGATGCGGCGACGGGCGTGGCGAAGCGGCAATGCCTGGCGTACGAGATGGGCCGGCGCCGAACATCTCGGTGTGGATGCGATCCGGCGCGACGCCCGATGCGGCAAGGCCGCCCGTCAAATCGCCCATGAAGGTCGATGGTCCGCAAATATAAAAATCACCGTCGCGGGGCAGGTTGAGCTGCTGCAGGACCTGCATGTTCAGGCGTCCGGCAGCGTCGAAATCCGTATTGAGCCGATCCTGCGGATCGGGCGAGCTGTAGCAGATGTAGCTGTGGTGATGGGCCAATGCTTCGAGCAGCTCGCGCACCTCCCCGGCAAAGGGATGTTCGCGGCCGCTGCGGGTTCCGTATAGCCACCAGATTTCCCGGGTCGATGCTTCGGCGGCCAGCGCGTGAAGCATCGCGAGCACTGGCGTCACCCCGATCCCGGCACTCAACAAGACAACAGGCGTATCGCCCGGCCGTAGCGTGAAGCTGCCGCGTGCCGCGCTGGCGTGCACGACATCGCCGACCCGCAGCTCGTCGTCGATGTAGGCGCCGGCAGCGCCATGGGCCTCCCGCTTGATGCTCAGCCGATAATACGAGGCGCCAGGTTGCCCCGACAGTGAATAGCTGCGCATCAGCGCCGGCGCCGATGCCGGCCCCAGCCGCAGCACGACGAACTGCCCGGGCAGAGCCGTGGCGATGGGTTGTCCGTCCGTGGGCTCCAGCAGCAGCGAGACCACGTTGCCGCTCTCGCGCACCTTGCGCGAGACCCGAAGCGGGCGGAATCCGCGCCACGCCGGGGGCGGGCTGGGCGCCTTGGCGAGCCCGGCGTTTCCCGTCGTCACGCCGCCCTGGCGTTCCTGTGTGAGCAGCGCCTCGAAGGAACGCCGCCAGCCGGCGCTCAGCGCCGGGACGCGCAGGGCACGCTCCAGCCGGTCGCGGGGATGACCGGGCATGTAGAGCAGCGCGCTGATCTCGGACACGCTCATGCGTTCGGGGCCGGAGACGACTTGCGTGATCTCGTCGCCGGCCTCGACTTGCCCTTCTTCCAGCACACGCAAGTAGAAGCCGGGCCTGCCGTGCCTGACCAGCAGCGCGGCCATTTCCGGCTCGTTGAGGCGAATGCCGAGCCGGTAACAGGTCACACGCGGCTGCGTGACCTCGAACAGGGCACCGCCGATCCGGTAACGGTCTCCGATGCACACCTCCGCATCGGGCAGGCCATCGACGGTGAAATTCTCCCCGAACTGCCCGCACCCGAAGTCGTTCCGCCCCAAATGGTCCTGCCAATAGCGATAGGAATCCATCTGATAGACGAGAACTGCCCGGCGTTCGCCGCCATGACCGGCCAGGTCCCCTTGTCCGTCACCTTCGATGTTGAGCCGTCGCACCATGCGCGGCCCCGCAACCGGCGACTTCCAAATGCCGGTATGGACCGTCCTGCCCTGCCAGTTGACGTCGCGCGGCAGGCCTACATTGACTGAAAGCAAGCGTCCCATCACGTTTCCCAACCACGATCGCCGCGATTTCGAGGGGACCTGAAACCCCGCGCCGGCCGCCGGCGCAAAAATCATGGCTTCGCCCTCCATGGCCACTCTGCTCGCACCGTGCCGCATCGAGGGGCCCGAAAAGCCGCCGCCACACTGCTGATGTTACCTGCGTCTTTCCATCCGACCTTCGGAAGAGGCCGGTCATATCAATGTATGAGTGGCCAGCCAGGCAAGGCCGCCAAGCCCGCTTCGTCCAAACACCCCTCGAGCCCGGCTTCGGCGCGTGCCAACAAACCCCAGCCATGCTGCAGGTTTTCGGCAATTCCCGCGTTCATCTCGCATTTATTGTCGACGATTTCGTCCGGGCCGTCATCGGGCCGGGATCGGAGCCGCCGATAGCCGGTGTGCTGGACGTATTCCCCGAGAGCTTGCCCTCCCACATCAGAAACCCGCCCTTGAATGCATCCGCGTTGTCGCCCAGTCGGCACAGCGGCGGCACCTGTTTCAGCTTCTTGGCGTTTCCGCCTCCAAGCACGACGTCGTCGGGTTGAAGCGCCGCCACCAGGGATTCGACCACTTCTTCGACGTGCTTTCGCCAGGCCTTCTTGCCAAACTCCTCCAGTCCGCGGAGCCCGACATAGTCCTCGTACGTTCGTTTCTTGTAGGGAAGATGCGCGAGCTCCATCGGCTCCACGATGCCGTCCACGATCATGGCCGAACCGAGCCCGGTCCCCAGGCCGAGGAACAACATTCGGCCGCCCTGATAGCCGCCGAGCGCCTGCATTGCGGCGTCGTTGATGACCTTCACCGGCCGCTTGAACGCCGCGGCGAAGTCGAATCCCATCCAGCCGCTGCCCAGATTGTGCGGTTCGGCGCTCGGCCGGTGATCCACGACCGGGCCCGGATAGCCGATCGACACCACATCGTATTTCCAGTCGCCGGCCAGCTGCTCGACGCTTAAGACCATGTGTCGCGGCGTCATCGTCGGTCCGGACTCGATTTCGCGTTTCTCCTTCTCGCCCTTGGCGAGGATCTTGACGTGGGTACCGCCGACGTCGATGGCCAGGATATTCATGACAAGGCCTGTTTCCCGATCGCGTTCTAGCTTGCCTTGGCAAGCACTTCGCTCTTGGCGGAAATCACCTTCATCAGTTCGTCCCAGGATTTCACGAACGACTTGGCGCCGTCGTCCTGCAATTTCGCTGCCAGCGCCTCGATGTCAACACCGGCTTTGGCGAATTCCGCCAGCACGTCCTCGCAATCGCCGCCGTCGGCGGCAAGGATATCCCCGATGTCGCCGTGATCGGCAAAGGCCTTTACGGTGCCTTCGGGCATGGTGTTGACCGTGAACGGCGCCGCCAATGCCTTGACGTAAAGGGTGTCGGCGGCGGCCGGATCCTTGGTGCCCGTGCTCGCCCACAATAGACGTTGCGGCCGGGCGCCTTCGTTATAAATTCGCTGCGAACGCGCCGAGCCGAGCAGTTCGCGGTATGCCTTGTAGGCCCGCTTCGCGATGGCGATGCCGAGCCGGTTGCGCAGGGACTCGGGGACCTTGCTTGCGACAGCGGCGTCCCAGCGGCTGACGAACAGTGAGGCGACGGAGCCGACATCGGGACTGAGACCGGCGGCGATGCGTCGTTCGATGCCGCGCAGATATGCCTCCGCCGCGGCGACGTAGTGCTCGCGGCTGAAGAGTAACGTCACGTTCACCGGCACGCCGGCGAAAATCGACTCCTCTATTGCCGGCAATCCCTCCCTGGTCCCGGGTATTTTGATGAATAGATTTGGGCGCTGCGCCCTCGCATGCAGCTCCCTGGCTGCGATGCTGGTGCTCGCCGAGTCGTAAGCCAGCAGCGGCGAAACCTCGAGCGATACCCATCCATCGACCCGGCTGGTCCGATCCCACACCGGTCGAAACAGGTCGGCGGCCTGCGAGAGGTCTTCGATCGCCAACTCGAAGAACAGTTTTTCGCCCGACTTTCCTTCCTTGAGCTTTGCACGGATCGCGGAATCGTAGGCCGAGCTGTTTTTGATGGCTTGATCGAAGATCGTTGGATTCGATGTGAGTCCTGTCAGCGACAGATCGCCGATGTAGCGCTTGAGGGTGCCGCCCGTCAGCAGCTCCCGGGTGATATTGTCGAGCCAGATGCTCTGGCCGAGTTCATGAAGCTTTTGCGTGGCTTTCATCGTTTCCTCTCCGCATGAGTTTGTGTCCAGGTTTGTTGTCCCGCAACAAGGGTGTCGAGATCATAGGCGAGTAGATCCCCGATGCGGTCCACCGTCACGTCAGGCGCAGCGAAGGAGGCAAGAGCCTTGGCATCGTGGGCGTATTGCCCCTGTCGGGGAAATACGGTGGTCACGCGACTGCCCCAGGCTTCCTTCACCGCGGCAAGAATCCGTGGCTTATCGTCCACCAGAACGTAATGCCGTGCCGGATAGCGGAGCTCGACATCGTCAAGCGCTCGCTCCTTGTGGATGTAAATCAGTACCTGTGAGCCGACGGCCTCCGAAAGGCCGGATCGCTCGACCTTGCGCGGCTGAAAGACCACATCGCCATCGGTGAGGATTACAGTTGGACCCCAACCGCGGAATTGTGCGAGCACATCCAGCGCGCCCGGGTACAGGCGGTTCGCGAAAGGGTAGTCGACCAGAAACGATGACATCGACAACAGGTCCATGTCTTGCGGGTGCTCGACGCGGTAGCGCTGAAGCGCGCCGAGATAATCCCGATAGCCGAGTTCCGTAAACAGGTTCTCGAGAATTACCCAGTAGCGATCGCGGCAAGCGGCCCCGTACTCGCGCGCCAGGTGGGCCTTGATGTCGGCCTGGATGTGATCATTGTCGAGCAGCGTATTGTCGACATCTACCAGGAAGACGATCCGGTTCATCGCACTCGTCCTTATGCAACTCCCGCCGCGCGCGGTGTTAAACCACGCCGGCACGTTTCAAGAGCATCTTACTCCAATTGGTGCTTCCGTCTCCCGGGCAAGGTCAGCATGGCCCGATCCTCCGACGCGCTGTCCGTCCTGCCACAGCTGGATCGGCGGTTCAGGCCAGTCCTCTTCGTATCCAAGTATGATCGGGCTTGCCGGATCCAAGGCTGGTGGCGTCACCCGGCCGCTCCCGCCCCCGGTGTCAAACGTCCCGCGCCCGGCGCTTCCTGCCAGCCGAGCGCTGGCGCAAAAAACCGCGGCTTTGTCGTCTATGGCCGCTCTCCCTGCTGCGCGCCGCCTCGAGAGATTCCGATGACGGTCGCTACATTGCTGATGTTACACGCATCTTTCCATTCGACCTTCGGAAGAGACAGGTCATATCAATGTATGAGTGGCCAGCCAGGCATCTTGCGTTTATGTGGCGCTTTATGTCGCTGTTTTTCCGCCTTTGGTCGTGTTGATCGCGGAGAAAAGTTCGGCGCCCGGTCAGGTGGGCGGGGGCGCAGACGCTGGTACGTCGACGAAACCGGCTCTTCGGCATCAGGGATGCAATCACAGTGAGTGCGATCAAACCTTCTGAAGTGCCGACGCTCGACATGAAGCTCGAGGTCATTGTGATCCCTGTTTCCAACGTCGATCGGGCCAAGCAGTTCTACGGTGGCCTGGGCTGGAGGCTCGACGCCGATTTCGCCTTCGATGACGGTTTTCGTGTCATTCAGTTCACGCCGCCGGGATCCGGAGCTTCGGTCATCTTCGGCACCAACGTCACCGCGGCGCCGCCCGGCTCCGCCAAGGGGCTCTACCTGGTGGTCTCCGACATCGAGGCAGCGCGCAAGGAACTGCTCAGCCGCGGCGTCGAGGTCAGCGGGCCGTTTCACGGCGGCGGCGACGTGCACATGGGAGCCGACGAGCCGCATTTGTTCGGCAGTATCCGGGTCCGCGGCCCGGACCCCGGACGCCGCAGCTATCTATCCCTGGCCTCGTTCAGCGATCCGGACGGCAACGGTTGGATGATTCAGGAAGTTACCGCGCGGTTTCCTGGCCGTATGACGGCAAACACGACCTTCACCTCGGCAACCGAGCTTGCGACCTCGCTGCGACGCGCCGCCGACGCGCATGGCGAGCATGAGAAACGAACGGGCGGACATGATGTGAACTGGGCGGACTGGTACGCCGGGTACATTTTCCGCGAGCAGGCCGGCGAGCCATTGCCATCCTGAGCCTGCGACGGCATCTTTCGTTGTCTGCTGTGGCTTTGTCGATGACCGACAGGCGCAAGCTGCCTGAATGGCCGCCGAGAGGCTGCGATGAGCAACCGAATCCTCGTTTTTTACGGCTCCTATCGTTCCGACCGGATGGGCATCCGCCTCGCCGAATTCGTGGTTGAACGGTTGCGGCGCCGCGGCGAGGCCGTCGAACTGATCGATGCCAAGGCGGTCAACCTTCCGATGCTCGACCGGATGTACAAGGAATACCCGCCGGGAGAGGCTCCCGAGCAGCTTCAGCGGCTGGCGAGCCAGATTCGCGAGGCCGATGGCTTCGTATTCGTCACCGGCGAATATAATTGGGGGATCCAGCCCGGATTGAAAAACCTGACGGATCATTTTCTGGAGGAATGGTTCTGGCGGCCGGCGGCGATTGCAAGCTATTCGGCCGGACGTTTGTCCGGCGCAAGGGCCTCGACCGCCTGGCACGGCACACTCTCCGAGATGGGAATGGTGGTGGTTTCAAGCACCATCGCTGTGGGCCCGATTGGAAGCACCCTCACGGCCGATGGTGCGTCGATCGGCGAAGGCGGCAAATCCCTCGAGCGGGCGTTCCCGCGCTTCGCCGACGATCTGATGTGGTGGGTAGAAGCAGCCAAGCTGCAGCGACAACGCAAGCAGCCGCCGTATTGAGCGCTTTCTCCGCTTAACCCAGGCGGCGTTCCGCCGGTGGCGCCTTCAGTTCGGCCAGCTTCGGGACCGGCATGTAGGCCGCGTCGATGGCCAGCTCGCCATATCTGAGTTTCCGCCAGGTTGGCGTGTGAACCACCTCCCCTTCATGCGCATGGCACGACCTGGCGTCGACACCCCAGCGCCCGGCGGCCGTGGCAACCAGCATCACCCGCGCCGTCGCAGCGGCTTCGCCCAGCAGCTTCAGGGCACGGCGAATCGCCTTCGAATTGTCGATCGCCTGAGCGCCCGACATCTCGTTGGCGGCGAACCCTTCTCTCGGCAGCGTATGTTCGAGATGAACCTGGTCGAGGGCGACTTCCGTCTCCTCGGCGATCAACATTCGGATCGAGGTGCAGATACCTGGCCCCATTCTAAGGTAGGGCATGATCAAAACCACCTTCCCGTCGCCGTCGATCCGCATCAAAGCTTTCCGCATTGAACTTTCGGCGCTGTCGCCGCTGCTCTCCCCCAACGGGAAGCTCAGACTCAACGCCATGCCGCCGCCGGGGGCGGCGCTGATGATCAAGTGCCTGCGTCGAAGGAAATGGTGCTCGAACCCCTGGGGGCGATGGTGGATCATGATCAGCCGCCAACTTGACCAATGCGATTCAACCGGTCTTTACCAATCATCCGCCTCACCGTCATTTGGCGAAAATCTCAACGCAGCGTTTCGCGTCACGCTAAAAACGCCAGCCGATCGATGATGTCTGACGGTGCCCTTCTGAACCATTCAACGTTGGGAAGATGCCGGTCATATCAATGTATGAGTGAATGCGGCGCCATCGATCAGTTAAGAACGGCGTTCCTGCTTCGGATCCGTCTCAATTTGCGTGGTGCAGAATGAACGGCTGACCTGTCCGGGCAGCCGGTGTTGGTCGAACCGGGAAGGACCAATGGATCGCATCGACGCGATGAGGGTGTTTGTGTCAGCCGTTGACGAAGGCAGTCTGGCTGCAGCCGGCAGGCGTCTCGGTAAATCGCCGGCGGCTGTAAGTCGCGCGATCGCCTTTCTCGAAGCCCATGTCGGAGCCGAACTGCTGCATCGCACGACCCGGTCACTCAAACTGAGCGAGGCAGGCGAGCGCTATGTATCCGCTTGCCGTCGGGTCCTGATCGATCTTGCGGAGGCTGATATTCTCGCCGCCGGCGAACGGTCCGCCCCGCGCGGCACGCTGACCATCACCGCGCCAATCATCGCCGGCGAGGACCTGTTGCGGCCGATGCTGGACGCCTTCATGGACGAATACCCGACAGTGTCGGTCAGGCTGTATCTGATCGACAGGCAGGTGAATCTGATTGACGAAGGCATCGACGTGGCGCTCCGCATCGCACATCTCGTGGATTCGAACTTCGTCAGCATCCGCCTTGGCGAGGTTCGCCGCGTGATCGCTGCGTCACCGGGTTATCTGACGCAGCACCCGGTCGTCCGCGAACCCGCCGATCTTGCGAAACATCGGATTATCTCGATGACGCACTTCGGAATGGCTTCCTGGAGCTTCCCTCCGCTGGAAGGGTCGTCGATTCCAAGGATCGTTCAGTTCACGCCGCGGCTGGTCGTCAACACGGTTCGTGCGGCAGTCGCCTCGGCCGTGGGAGGATACGGCGTCACGCGCCTGTTCTCCTATCACATCGCCGAGCAAGTCGCGCAGAGGAGGCTGCGAATCCTCCTTGGCAAGGACGAATACCCACCATTGCCGGTTCAGCTGCTTGCCCCCGAAGGTCGTTTCGCCGTGCCCAAGGTGCGTGCGTTTGTCGATTTTGCCGCACCGCGTCTGAAGAAATACTTCGCGGGACTCTCGGGCGAAGCCGACCGCGACGCGGCTGCCATTCGTTCGCCCCGCGGAAGGGTGTCTGCCGGGTAGCGGGCATTCGCTGCGTCAGGGGACATGCCTAGCTTGATCATAATCAACAGGATGATCATGGAGGCTAGTCATGGGTACAGAACAGAAGGTCGCAATTGTCACCGGCGCATCGCAGGGCATCGGATCAGCCCTGGTGAAAGCCTTTCGCCGTCGCGACTATCGCGTGGTCGCCAATTCGCGCAAGATCAAGCCATCCTCGGATCCGGATGTTCTGACCGTTGCCGGCGACATCGCCGACCCCAAAACCTCGCAACGTATCGTTTCCGAAGCACTGGAGCGTTTCGGCCGCATCGATACGCTGGTGAACAATGCGGGCATTTTCATCGCAAGGCCGTTCACCGACTATACCGAGGAAGATTACCTTTTGGTGCTGGCGGTCAATCTCGGCGGCTTCTTCCACCTCACCAGGCGCGTCGCCGCCGAGATGTTGAGGCAGGGGTCGGGCCATATCGTGCAGATCACGACGAGCCTCGTGGACCACGCCAGCAGCAAGGTGCCGTCGGTGCTGGCCTCCTTGACGAAGGGCGGATTGAATGCGGCGACGAAGTCGCTGGCAATCGAGTACGCATCGAAGGGCGTGCGGGTCAACGCCGTGGCTCCCGGCGTCATCAAGACGCCGATGCACGGTCCGGAAACTCACGAATATCTGGCTAAACTGCATCCGGTCGGACGCATGGGTGAAACCCGGGACATTGTCGACGCAATCCTGTTCCTGGAAAGCGCCCCCTTCGTCACCGGCGAGATCCTGCACGTCGATGGCGGCCAGAGTGCGGGCCGCTGAGGCGCGCGCTTTCACCCCCGGCAAGCGCAAGGCCGATGCGTTTCACGCCGGGGGGATGACGCCAACAAGGAGCCACGCCTTCAAGGTCCCGGAACTGCTTCGATGACTTTTATCAAGTCGTTGATTTCGAATGGCTTTTCGAGAAAGGCGGACGCTCCGGCGGCGGCAGCCCTCGCCTCCAGACCCGCCTCGGAATGCGCGGTGATCAAGACCACAGGAATCCTGGACCCGGAAGCGGCGAGATGCCTGATCAGATCCAATCCGCTCATCCCGGGCATATGAACGTCCGTTACAATCAGACTGCAAACTCGCTGGCCGTTTCCGGCGATGAAATCCCGCCCCGAGCTGTATCCCCTGGTCTCGAACCCAAATGAACACAGCGACTCAACAAGGGCTACCCTGAATGAATCATCATCATCAATGACCGCAATTGCGAAACCTGCCTGCACTCAAGCGTCCCCGCCCCGAGCTTGATCAGCTAACCGGCCTCCTGGGACCGTCGCATATTCCTGCATTGCCCAGATATCATACACGAGTGTGATTGCCGTGCCGTTCAATCTGCTGAGGGATCGGAACAACAGCGGAAATCTCAAAATTCTGGTCCTTAACTTGATCATGAACGCCATTGAAGCGATGAGCGAGATCAGGGGCGGACCGCGCGAGTTGCTGATCGGCAGTGAGGTCGAGTCGGGCAGCGTGCTTGTCAAGATAAGCGATTCCGGTCCGGGGCTGCCTGCAGCGAGCCTCGGGCGCATCTTCGAGGCTCGTGGCGCTGTCTTTTGCATGAGGCTGCCGATCAGGGAAAAACCGATTGAGAAGCTGGGTCGTCTGACGCCTAGCGCGCCGAAAAGGAGAACCCGGCCGGCTGAACCCTGGCTCCGGGACCATTTTGAATGCGGCCACTGAAAAGCCGAAATTCAAAAGTCGTGAACTGCGCCACACTCATGTCCGGCAGGGAGGCTGAAGGCGAAGGGGATTCGTGGGCCACCAAGCGAGGCCGCCGGGAGACGAAAACCGCTTGATTAACAGACGATTATCGGAAGAGCCGGCGATCGCTGCCACCGCGATTGTGCTGTAGCGCGTTTCGCCATTTCTGAATTTGACGCCGATCCCCATGACGGCGCACGGCTTCCAAAAGCGCGTGCGATGCTGCTAATCTCGAGGTCACCGGCGACCGAGGCAAAAAGAGACGTCGGCCCCAGCCAGCCAGGATGAATCGCTCCTGTCTGCGGCGCGGCTGGGCGTCGCTGCCGGCTCAACGGCGAGGCTTGCGAGTGGGACTATCTTCTCGGTTCGGCGCGAACGGAATCGGTGGCCTTGAGATTTTGTCGGAGGATGGTGGACTCCTCTTCGGCCGAGGGTGGCGTGAGGACGCAGCAGGTGAGCGCAAGGATGTGCTGATCGCACTGCCGGCCTCTGAAGAGCCGGCGCCGACTACTCTCGATCGCCTTGCCCGGGAATACTCCTTCAAGGATGAGCTGGACAGCACGTGGGCGGTGCAGCCGCTGGAGCTTGTCCGCGATCGCGGCCGGACCATTTTGGTGCTCGAGGATCCCGGAGGCGAGTTGCTCGGCGGGCTCGCCGGCGCGCCGGTGGAGTTGGGACGTTTCCTGCGCCTCGCCGTCGGCGTTGCGGCGGCCGTTGGCAAGCTGCACCAGCACGGCCTCATCCACAAGGACATCAAGCCTGCCAATATCGTGGCGAACACTGCGAGCGGTGAGGTGCGGCTTACCGGCTTCGGCATAGCGTCGCGACTGACGCGAGAACGGCAGCCGCCGGATCCTCCCGAGGTCATCGCCGGGACGCTGGCCTACATGGCGCCCGAGCAGACCGGGCGAATGAATCGCTCGATCGATTCGCGCAGCGACCTCTATTCGCTCGGCGTGACACTTTACGAAATGCTGACCGGGGGTCTTCCCTTCAGGGCTTCCGATCCGATGGAATGGGTGCACTGTCACATTGCACGGCAGGCCGACGCCCCCAGGGAGCGGGTGAGCGGGATTCCGCAGGTGCTTTCGTCGCTGGTGATGAAGCTTCTCGCCAAGACCGCGGAGGAGCGTTACCAGACCGCCGCGGGGGTCGAAGCTGACCTGCGTCGCTGCCTGGACGGGTGGCAGTCGCACGGTCGCATCGATCCGTTCCCGCTGGGCGCGCACGACGCTTCGGACCGATTGCTGATTCCCGAGAAGCTCTACGGCCGTGAGCGCGAGACCGCCACCCTGCTGGCGTCGTTCGACCGTGTCGTCCGCGGAGGCAGACCCGAACTCGTTCTTGTTTCCGGCTACTCGGGGGTTGGCAAATCCTCCGTTGTCAATGAACTCCACAAGCCGCTAGTCCCGCCCCGAGGCCTCTTTGCATCGGGCAAGTTCGACCAGTACAAGCGGGACATCCCCTATGCGACCCTGGCGCAAGCTTTCCAGAGCCTGATCCGGCCTATCCTGGCGAAGAACGAGGAAGAGCTGGGCCGTTGGCGCGATGCGATCCGCGGGGCGCTCGGCCCGAATGGACAGCTCATGGTGGATCTCGTCCCGGAGTTGAAGCTCATCATCGGGGAGCAGCCGCCTGTTCCGGAACTTCCGCCAAAGGATGCGCAGAGCCGCTTCCAGCTGGTATTCCGTCGATTGATCGGCGCATTCACGCGGGAGCATCCCCTCGCCCTCTTCCTCGACGACCTGCAATGGCTCGACGCGGCCACGCTGGATCTGATGGAGGATCTGCTGACGCATCCGGACGTGAAAGATCTGATGCTGATTGGCGCCTACCGTGACAACGAAGTGGCCCCCGCACATCCGCTGATGCGCAAGCTGCAGGCCATCCGCCAGGCCGGCGCGATAGTGCACGACATCGTCCTGGTACCTCTGACGCGTCACGACCTGGAGCAGTTGATCGCGGATTCGCTTCATTGTGAACCGGGACATGCCGGCCCGTTGGCGGGATTGGTCGAGCAGAAGACCAGCGGAAATCCATTTTTCGCCATTCAATTCATCTCTGCCCTGTTCGAAGAAGGATTGCTCATCTTCGATCACATCGAACGGCGGTGGTGTTGGGAGCTGAATCGCATTCACGCCAAGGGTTATACCGACAACGTCGTGGACCTGATGGTGGGGAAGTTGAATCGCCTTCCCGCCGAGACGCAGCAAGCACTGCAGCAGCTTGCGTGCCTCGGGAACAGCGCCGACTTCGCAATGCTGCGCATGGTCTACCAGGACTCCAGCGAGGAGATGCATGAACAGCTCTGGGAAGCAGTTCGAACCGGGCTCATTTTCCGGTCAGAGGAGACTTACAGGTTTCTCCACGACCGTGTGCAGGAAGCGGCGTACTCCCTGATCCCCCCGGAGTTGCGGGCAGAGGCACATCTGCGAATCGGCATGTTGATGGCCGCAAACACATCTGCGGACAAACTTGAGGAAGGCATTTTCGAGATCGCCAATCAACTCAACCGCGGCTCTGATCTGATCACGTCGGTTGCGGAGCATGAACGCATTGCGGAGTTGAACCTGATCGCGGCCAGGCGCGCAAAGATCTCGACGGCTTACGCCTCGGCGCTCAAGTACCTGCACGCCGCACGCGGATTATTGACGGACGAGACCTGGAATCGCAACTACGACCTTGTCTTCTCGATCGAGTATCTGCTGGCCGCATGCGAATTGCTGACCGCCGACATGGCTGTCGCGGAAAAACGGCTTTCGATGTTGGCCGAACGGGCAAAAACCGCCCACGATATTGCTCTTGTCACACGTTTGCGCCTGACGCTCTATGACCTCCTGGGCCGAAGCGACCGCGGCGTCGAGGTATTCATCGAATACCAGAAGGGCCGCGGCAAGGACTGGTCGCCACATCCGAGCAACGAAGAAGTATCACGCGAATACGATCAAATCTGGTCGTTGGTGGAATCGCGAAAAATCGAAGGGCTCGTCGACTTGCCCTTGACCACCAATCCGGAGGTGCTCGATGTTCTGGATATTTTCACCGAGTTTGTGATGTCGGCGATGTTCACCGATGAAAACCTTCATGCTCAAGTGCTGTGCCGGATGGTCAGCCTCAGCCTTGAGCATGGCAACAGCGACGCATCGTGCTTCGCATACGTAACGCTGGGTATGCTGGCTGGGCCGCATTTCGGGAACTATGAGGCCGGATACCAGTTTGGCAAGCTGGGCTACGATCTGGTGGAGAAGCACGGATTGCATCGCTACCAAGCTCGCGTTTATTTGCGCTTTGGAAACTGTATCACGCCATGGAGGCGACACGTCAAGACAGGACGAGAACTTGTGCGACGCGCGTTCGACGCCGCCAACAGGATGGGAGACCTCACTTTTGCAGCATATGGCTGCTACCACTTGATCACCAATCTTCTTGCGACCGGAGACCCACTGGCCGAAGTGCAGCGTGAAGCCGAGACTGGCCTGGAGTTCGCGCGTAAAGTCCTGTTCGGTATCGTCATAGATATCCTCACTGCACAGCTCGCGCTTGTCCGGACATTGCGCGGCTTGACGACGAAGTTCGGTTCGTTCGGAGACGATCAGTTCGACGAGCTTCAATTCGAGCGCCGATTATCGAGTAATCCCAGCTTGGCGCTGCCGGAATGTCGGTATTGGATCCGAAAGCTACAGGCGCGTTTCTTTGCGGAAGACTATGCTTCCGCGATCCAGGCGTCGTTGAATGCCGAACGCCTGCTCTGGACATCGCATTCCTTCTTTGAAGTGGCGGAGTATCACTTTTACGGCGCTCTCGCGCGGGCTGGGGCTTTCGATTCTGCAACCGACGGCTCGCGACAGCAGCACTTCAAGACCCTGGCCGATCACCACAGGCAGCTTGCAATATGGGCGGAAAATTGCCCGGAGAATTTCGAGAACTGGGCCGCACTGGTGGGCGCGGAAATCGCCCGGATCGAAGGCCGCGACCTCGACGCCATGCGCCTCTACGAGCAGGCCATTCGCTCGGCCCGCGACCACGGCTTCGTTCAGAACGAAGCCGTGGCCCATGAGGTCGCCTCCCGGTTCTACACTGCGCGCGGCTTCGAGACATCCGCCGACGCCCATCTGCGCAATGCCCGGCACTGTTATCTCCGCTGGGGCGCGGACGGCAAGGTGCGGCAGCTCGATCGGCTTTATCCGCATGTGGCCGCTGCCGAGGGGCAACGTCCCGCCGCGATCATTGGCTCTCCGGTCCAGCATCTGGACGTCGCGAGCGTCGTGGAGGCGTCTCAGGCGTTGTCCAGCGAGATCGCGTTGCCCAAGCTGATCGAGCGGTTGATGAAGATAGCGACCGAGAACGCCGGCGCGGATCGCGGCGTTTTGATATTGCCATCGGGGGACGAATATCTGATCCAGGCGGAGGCGCGGGCAGCCGGCGATCAGATCGACGTTACGATGCGCCAGGAGCCGATCACCGGCATCACCTGCCCCGAATCCCTCGTCCGCTATGTCATCCGGACGCGGGAAAACGTGATTCTCGATGATGCCACCAAACCCAACCTGTTCTCTGCGGACGATTATCTGCGCGATCGGCAATCGAAGTCGATCCTCTGCCTGGCTTTGATCAAACAGCAGGAGTTGACCGGGGTTCTCCTGCTCGAAAACGCGCTGACGTCACACGCATTCACGCCAGCCCGGATTGCGGTGCTGGAACTGCTGGCGGCGCAAGCAGCGATCTCGCTTGAGAACACGCGCCTCTATGTCGATCTCCAGGAGCGGGAAAGCAAGGTCCGACGCCTTGTCGACGCCAACATCATCGGGATATGCATTTTCAATCTCGACCGTCGGATCATGGAGGCCAACGACGCGTTTCTCGGCATCGTGGGGTATAGCCGCGATGACGTCGTTTCGGGCCGCCTGAGCTTTGCCGGCTTGACGCCTCCCGAATGGGCCGAAGCCGACGAACGACTCCTGGCAGAGCTGCTTTCTACCGGAACCTGGAGACCTTCCGAGAAGGATTTTTTCCGGAAAGACGGCAGCCGCGTGCCGGTGCTTGTGGGTGGGGCGACCTTCGGCGAACGCCGGCATCAGGGCGTGGCCTTCGTTGTCGATTTGACCGAGCGAAAGCGCGCCGAAGCCGAGCTGGCGCACGCCAACCGGGTTGCGACAATGGGCCAACTCACGGCCTCCATTGCCCACGAAGTCAACCAGCCTCTCGCCGCCCTGCTCACCAATGCCGGAACCGCTGTGCGCTGGCTCGCCCGTCAGCCGCCAGATCTGGAAAAGGCCAGGCCGCTGATCGACCGTATTATCAGCGACGGCAAACGGGCCGCTGACATTGTGAGCCGGATTCGTGATTTCTCCAAAAAGGCGCCGGCGCGACAGGGAGACATGGAAATCAACGAGGCCATTCTGGAGATTACCAGACTGACCCGTGCCGCGATGTCGGAGCATCGCGTTTTGGTGAAGATGCAACTGTCGGAGGGGCTGCCGCACATTTTGGGGGACAGAGTCCAGTTGCAGCAGGTGATCCTGAACTTGATCATGAACGCCATTGAAGCGATGAGCGAGGTCAGGGAGGGACCGCGCGAGTTGCTGATCAGCACCCGTGAGGTCGAGTCGGACGGCGTGCTCGTCGCGGTGAGCGATTCCGGTCCCGGACTGCCTCAAGCCAGTCCCGAACGCATCTTCGAGGCCTTCTATACCACCAAGTCCAGCGGTCTGGGCATGGGATTGTCGATCTGCCACTCGATCGTCGAAGCGCATGGCGGCCGGCTCTGGGCAACGCCCAACCAACCTCGCGGCGCTGTCTTCTGCATGATGCTGCCGCTCGGGGAAAAATCGCTTGAGAGGCTGGAGTCGTCTGCGGCCTAGCCCTGCCGAAAAGATGACCCGACTGACCGCACCCTGGGCCAATCGACGCGATGCCGCTCGCGCAATGACCGAACGCCCCGGGGCCCGATCCGGGTGACGCGCGGGTCGACCGGCAAGCGATGGAATTTCTCCTTCCTCTCGAAGGCTCCGCAGGCGCCGGTAGACTGCGCCACAGGCTGAAGGTGTCGTGCAGGTGCCGCGCGCTGCGTCGCGCCATTCACCGCCTCGGTCCATAGGCCGGTGTTTGCGACGCTGGCCGCTAATACCTTGATATAACGATTTCTTCCGAAGGTTGGGTGGCAGATGGAAGGATTGTGACACAGATTGACCGAAGGAGACGATGGAGGCGGGATCGTTGCGCATCTCGTCAGAGACCGGCGGAGAGGATGATGTCCATGAGCGAGGGGCAACCGGAAGCCGACAGGTCGAGTCCTTTGTCACGTCGGTCCGCCCCGGAAACCTGTTCATCCAGCCTCGCGCCAAATCCCTCAATCGCGATCATCCGACGGCACTGCGTTGCCAGGGATCGCAGGCATTCCTGTGGGCAGCCCGATGCAACAGGCGGCGGTGAACTGATTTATGCCGTCTACGGGGCGACGGAACCGATGACAACGGATCCATCAAAGCGTGCCCGGCGCCGTCGGAACATGGATCGTCGCTTTGTCGAAGAAGATGTTTCCGACGAGATGCTCCTAGGGAATGTCGCCGACGGCGACAAGGCTGCGATGCACATCATGTTCGCTCGTCACCGCGCAGCGGTGTCTCAATTGATTCAGCGGATGGTCGGCGATCGGGCAATCGCCGGTGATCTGGTCGGTCAGGTGTTCCTCGATGTCTGGCGCTCTGCGAACAGGCTTGAGAGTCGGGCGCGGGTTTCCACATGGCTGCTCCTGATCTCCCGTCTTAAGACTGCCAGCTCCCTGCCGGAACCCGCGCACCAGAGTGTTGACAAAGGCGATGGGCCCGCAACCGCCGACGCGCGAGATACGCCCGAAGCGGCACTTGGCGGCAGGAAATCGGATCGAATTTTGAACGCATGCGTGGGCAGGTTGTCTCCGGCACATCGCGAAATCATCGGCCTGATTTATGATCGGGAGAAGTCGATCGCTGAAGTGAGCGAGATTGTCGGCATTCCGGATGCTACCGCGAGGAGCCGGCTGCTTTACGCGCGTAAACAACTCGCGAAGATCCTCGTGAGCGTTGGTCTGGGGACCGCAGCGGATCCAACAAACACAGATATGAGGGCGGCAAGGCCCTCTCGCAGGCTGCATCCGAACATGCGGTCAGCGGCGATCCTCAACTCAAAAGCACATCGCTCGATAACTTGCCCCCAAGGAGAACACATCATGAGAGCGCTTGCGTTGTCGGTCCTGGTTCTCGTTTGTTCGTTTTCGGCGGTTCACGCCGCCAGATCATCCGCGGCATTCAACGGATCCTGGGATCTGGCGTTCGTGACCCAATCGGGGACGTGCGATCCGAGCTACAATTTTACCGTCAACATTTCCAATGGGCTGGTGACGCATCCGAACCTCGTGAGGTTCAGGGGGTACGTGCAAAGCTCGGGGTCCGTCCGCGCGTCCGTCGCGGTACAGGACAAGTACGCATCCGGGTCTGGCCGGTTGTCCGGCTCTTCCGGCAAGGGCACGTGGACCGGCCGCTCGGGAAACTCACGATGTGTGGGATACTGGACCGCCCAGAGAAACTAATAAGCGCCCATCCCGGTCTGCGGGGTTTCCGCCAGACGGCGGCATGAAGAATGAGCGACCGACTTCCGAAGTCACCGGTTGCCCCGAAGGCGAATGGCGGATCGTACGCGGAAGCCAATGTGCTGATTTGACGATCCGGCCGACCGGCATTTGCTTGCCGACCTCGAGTCCGGTGATGCGTTGTGTTTGCGCGTCTGCACGGCGCGAGGACGACGGCCATCACGGGCACAAGCCACCTCACTCCGACACGACATCGGTAGCTGGTTCGCGGTCGAGGTCGGGGCTTGCCAGCGTGGCATCGCTTTTCGCTGAATGGGGCGGGCCGACGGAATCGGAAAACCGATACCAAGGCATAGGGCCAAAGCCACCAGCGTATGACTATCGAGAGCATCCTCCGACGCTATGTCATGGCAACACAAGACGCGCAGAGCGGGCCCAGATCGATGCGACCGTCTTCGAAATTGTGGACGCGACAATAAACCGGACAGAACCAGATGTTGAGATTCGCCGGTGCGGTAATTTGGCGCGCAATCGCGGTTGCATGGGGACTGACTCTGATCTGCCTGCCAACCGAGCTGATGGCCGGATCGGTGAAATCACCGGGAACCGTTGAAGCCGCCAGTAGATCCAATGAACCGTTCGGGATTTTGACTGCGAAGGTGACCGGAGGCGCATTGCGGGAGAAGTGGCGCGTGGTCGAGCGCGAAATCGACGCCGAACGGGTGCTCCTGAAAATCTGCGAAGAGGACCGCGCATCTTGCCGATCGCAGGGAGCGCTCGAATTTCTCGCCATTGTCGACAGCGGACGAGCTTTGGAGGGCCGCGCGCGGCTCGGGGCGATCAACCGCGCCATCAACCTGAAAATAGCGCCAATGAGCGACTTGGCGCTTTATGGTACCGAGGATTTCTGGAGTTCGCCGCTGGCGACATTCGCCATCGGCGCCGGGGACTGCGAAGATTACGCCATCGCAAAGTTTGTTGCTCTGCAGGAAGCGGGGATTTCCGCTGATGACCTGCGGATCGTGATCCTGCGAGACGACATTCGCGAAGAAGACCACGCCGTTGTCGCAGCACGCCTCAATGGAAGCTGGCTCCTGCTGGACAATCTCCATATGACCATGGTCGAGGACCAGCAGATCCGCGATTATTACCGCCCGGAATTTCTCATCGATCGTGATGGTGTCAAACGCTACTTCGACGCGTCACCGACGTCCGAGGGAGCGCGCGGATATGAGCCCGCCGTAGGCCAGGTGACTTTACGCTAGGCCTTTGGGTTTCCCGCCAAGCGATCGAACAATGTTGTTGGCTCCGGCAGATCGTGGCCGGTGCTCCCTGAATACGGCGGTATGAAGCTTCCGCCTTCGCCACTTGGGCTACGGCGGACGGGACGCCTCCATCCCCATGGACTACCCTTCAGCGGGAACGCGGAAGATGTCCGACAGGGCCGACAACAGCCGGTCGATTTGGCCGTCGGTGCCGACCGTGATCCGCAGATAGTCGCAGATGCGAGGCGCGGGAAAATGGCGGACGATCACCGCCCTTTGGCGCAGCGCGGCGGCCAGGCCTGCGCCCTCATGCGCCGGATGGCGCGCGAACACGAAGTTGGCGGAGGACGGCAGCACTTCGAAGCCGAGCCGGGCCAGTCCGCGGTTGAGCCGCTCTCGGCCTTGCATCACGCGCGCCCGGCTCTGTTGAAAATAGGCTTCGTCCGCAAGCGAGGCGATGGCGCCGGCCTGCGCGGGCCGGCCGAGAGGATAGGAGTTGAAGCTGTCCTTCACCCGGGTGAGCGCCTCGATCAGGTCGGCGTCGCCGATCGCATAGCCGACCCGCAGCCCGGCCAACGCCCGCGACTTCGACATGGTTTGAACGACCAGGAGATTCGGGTGAGAGTCGACCAGCGCAATCGCGGTCTCGGCGCCGAAATCAACATAGGCCTCGTCGATCACCACGGGAGCGTCAGGAAGTTGCTCGAGCAGGGAAACGATCTCGGCACGTGACAGCGCAACTCCCGTGGGCGCATTGGGATTGGCTAAGATCACCGCGCCGGCCGGGCGACGATAGTCAGCCGCGCGGATTCGCATTGACTGATCGAGCGGCACGGTCTGGTAGGCGATGCCGAACAGGCGGCAATAGACCGGGTAGAAACTGTAGGTGATGTCCGGGAACAGCAACGGCGCATCATGCTTGAGCAGAGCGGCGAAGGCGTGGGCGAGCACCTCGTCCGAACCGTTGCCGACGAACACTTGTTCGGGCCGCACCTGGTGGTAGCCGGCCAAGGCCGTCCGCAGCGCGGTGGCCTGTGGGTCGGGATACAGACGCAGCGCATCGGTCGCCTCGCCGCGTATCGCTTCCAACGCGCGTGGTGAAGGACCAAACGGGCTTTCATTGGTGTTGAGCTTGACCAGCTCCGCCAGGCGGGGCTGTTCGCCGGGCACATAGGGCCTCAAATCGTGCGTCAAGCTGCTCCAGAAACGGCTCATTCTCTATCCAAATCTCATGGAAGCAGCGGCGCGGCAGGCCTTGTGCGGATGTCATAGCCGAGCGCGGCAAGCTGGAAAAGCCGCTGCCAAGGCTCGATTGATACTCCTGCGCCGACTTCGGCGTCGCCTGCGCCAGAAAACCGTTCTGCGGGCAGGATCCTCCGCCGCCGAAGCTGTCGAACCGCACCTGTAATTGACATTTCCGCGGGATCAATATTGAATTGAATTCAATTCAACAAGGCCAGACATGGCAGTGACCAGGCTCGGAACACGAAAAAAGCTGGTCCGCGCGGCCCAGGAAGAACTCATTCAGGGCCAGGGGCACCTGGAGATGCAGGCGGTCGCGAGGCGGGCGCAGGTTTCGGTCGGGCTCGCCTATCACCACTTTGGCTCGAAGGCCGGCTTGATCGCTGCCGTAGTCGAAGAGTTCTACGGCCGCCTCGATGAGGCCGCGTTCGGTGGCGCCAAGCTGCCGTCGGCAGCCTGGGCAGACAGGGAAAGGGAGCGGATAGCCGCCTATGTCGCGTTTCACTATGACGACCGCTTTGCCCCGCTCGTCATCGGGGCATTGAGCCGCGCGCCTGAAGTGCTGGACGTCGAGACAGCCTTCACCAGGCGGCAGCTCGCGGCCGGTGCGCGCATGCTGCAGGCCGCCCAGCGCAACGGCATCGTTGCCGATGACATCGACCCTCATCTCACCATCGCGCTGATGATAGGTGGAATTCGCCAGGCGCTGATCGGCGCCCTGAGCGGCGAACATCGACCTGATCCAGCGAAACTGACCAACGACATCTGGGCCTTCATTGCCGCCGCCCTGCGCCTGACCGCGCGTACCGACGTGCGACGACGCGACCGCGGGGTCGCCTGACGTTCCACCGCCGATCGCCCATCACCAGAGGACCGGTCTTGCCCAACCCGCACGATTTTCACACCCCGCAATCGTCCTACAGCAAGGAAGATCTGCTCAAATCGAGCAAAGGCGGCTATTTCGGCCCAGGCAATGCGCAGTTGCCGGCGCCGCCGATGCTGATGATGGACCGCATCACCGAGATCAGCATGGACGGCGGCGAATTCGGAAAGGGCCATATCGTCGGCGAGTTGGACATCACGCCGGGCCTCTGGTTCTTCGATTGCCACTTTCCCGGCGACCCGGTGATGCCGGGATGCCTGGGCCTGGACGCGCTATGGCAGATGATCGGCTTTTGGCTCGGCTGGTCGGGCTCACCAGGCAAAGGCCGCGCCGTCGGTGTCGGCGACGTGAAGTTCAGCGGGCACATCACGCCGGAAGTCCGGCGCGTGCGCTATGAGGTCGATATGCGCCAGGTGAGGCGCGGCCGACTGGTTCTCGGAATTGCCGACGGCCGCGTGCTCGCCGACGATACCTGCGTCTACCTCACCAACGACATGAGGGTTTGCCTGGTGGCGCCCGCGATCTGAGCGGCAGTCCGGGCCATGGAGCTCAGCGGCATTCGAAATTTTCGGCGGCCTCGATGTCGCCGCTGCCCTTGTAGGCGGCTGTCTTCGGGTAGGGGCAGAGCGGCCGCGTGCGTCCCGGCCACGGTACTTCAGGAGAGTTTCGCGCCTTGGCCAGCAGCATCTCCGGCGCCGTGCCTTTTTCGACCCAGGCGTCGAGTGCCGTCACCGCATCGTATTCGTCGGTGGACGGCCCGCCGGCGCAGTGGTTCATGCCGGGAATCAGGAACAGGCGGCTCAGATCGGCCGCGTCGGCGCCGTACCTGTCCTGCAGGCTCCGCAGATATCGGATGGTATCGAGCGGGGAAAAGATCGGGTCGGCGGTGCCGTGCACGAATATGATCTTGCCGCCCCTCGCCTTGAATGCGTCGATGTTGGTCGATGTCGCCGCCTCGAACTCCATTCCGGCTTCGAACCCGTCCTTGCCCTTGAACACCTTCGGCGTATCCCGGTCGAAATCGAATTTCATTTCCCAATCGAGCAGGTTGGCCGGCTTCTCGGGCGGGCTCATGAAGACATAGGCGATGCTGCCCGGAATCAGCGTCACGTTGCGGGCGTTGAGCGGGCTCGCCTTCGGGGTGCCGAGCCGCCAGGCCCGCCAGCCCGCGCCGGTGATGCCGGGATCGTAGGGCCACGCCGAATAGATCACCTCGCCCTTTGAATTTTTGGTGCCGGAGAAGATCCGCTTGATCACGTCGACCTTCGCGGCCGGCAGGCAGGTGCTGTTCTGTCCCGCCATGCAGGCGAGTACCGCCGGGTCGAACTTGCAGGCGGCCATGTTCTGCACCATGCCGTCCTTGACGCCGTCGGCGGCGTCGCAGGCCTCGAGAATGCCGGAGGCAAGCAGCTTCAGCTCGGCATCGCTGAGAGCGCTGCCAAGATCTGGCATGCCGTCCGCGCCTTGCGGCGCAATCGACATCAAGGCCTGGGTGTGACCGACGGCGTCGATCGCCGCCAGCGGCACGCGGTAGGCAGGTGAGGCTGCCACGATACCGTCGAACATCTCGGGGTAGCGCTGCGTCACGGCCATCGCCTGCCGTCCACCATTGGAGCAGCCGGCAAAATAGGACCGCGACGGCGCCTTGCCATAGAGCCTGGCGATCAGCCCCTTTGCCGCGGCCGCGACCGGCGGGATCGAGCTGTACCCCTTGTCGGCGCGCGCCTTCGGATCCAGTCCGAACAGATAGGGCCCGATCGGGCCCGGCTCGTCGAGGTGTCCGGCGTCGGTCGTGGCGGCCACATAGCCCGCCGACAGCGCGTTGGGCTTCGGCGCGCCGAACGGAATGACGTCAAGCGCCGGACGCAAGACGCCATCGCTGCCACCCCCGCCCTCGAAGATGAACTTGCCATTCCAGCTGGCGGGCAGCCGCACCTCGTAGCCGATGCCGTAGGGCTTGCCGTCGATGCCGGTGCGTTCGTCGAGCTTGCCGCGAACAAGACAATGGTCCGGCGCCGGCGCGGCTGCGCCAGGCGGTGCCGGCGGCGGCAACGCCACGGCGCCGGCGGGCACAAAGGTCGCCTCGGTGACGCGGCCCGCCTCCGGCACACCCTGGACCAGCCGCGCACAGACGGTTTTGAAGTCTTCCGCCGTTGCTTCAGTACAGCAGACGCCAAATACGGCCAACGCCAACGGCAGTCCGATACGAGTACGCTGCATCCCTTTGTCTCCACCCCGAGCGCGTCTTTTGGCCGCGAACCTATGGTGACATCTGCAGCTACGCAAGCGCGAGGTCGGCAGTCGAGGCGAATCCGGCCAACCAAGGCGGCCTGACGATGTCGGTTACTCGGGTAGACCGGAGCGGCCGGCATAGGGGCAGAACAACGCGAGGGTCCGCCGGGCGGATTGAAGCCGCGCGACCGCGGCCATCGTGGCCCGCGCGGCACCCATGCGATCATTATATCGCTGCCTCATCTTCCGTCTCGTTTCTTTATGTCGTTTTTCCTATCTCAACGGGGCCATCGTTCAAGGCCGCTTCTCAAGCGAGATCGTGTCGTCCTGCTGCACCCCGGTGTGGCGGGCACCCGATGCCATGGGAAGAAAGTCCGGCGTGCGGATCGCTCCAGCCAGTGACCGCAACCGCCGGCATGCTTGAACCCGGCTGAATGTGCGGACCTCGCTATGGCGACCGCTCCTCGTTCAACAGGCGCAGCAGGTGCTGGACGTTGGCTGACAGACAGCCGGCGATCCCCGCGTCAGCTCCAAAAAAGGACCAGAAGGTGACACCATGTTTTCCTCTCGTACCACTCCGCCAGGCGATCGAATCATTGAGCCGATGATCGCGCTGGCGGGCTGCTCGAAGCAGCACCGGATTGTCGTGGCCGGCTCAAGGAGCGTCGAGCTGATGCTGGAGCTGCAACGCCGCGGCTATTCCCGCGCGGCGGCCACGGCCAATTGCGGCCATCCGGCGGGCCAATACGACGTTGCGCTGGTCGATTGGCGGCGGCGCACCTTCAAGACGCTCGAGGCCGCGCTTGATTGGCTGGTCGAGTTCCTGAGCCCCACCGGTGTCCTGGTGGTATGGGTTGACCCCCAGAAGGCCGCGGCCACCGAAGCCCTTCGCCTCTCGCTGGAGCGGCGCGGCTTCGTCATCGAGGCGGGAACCGTCCACGACTGCGGCTGTGCCGTTTCGGCGCGGCGGCGCGAAATGAACCCGCTCCGCAAGGCCGCATAGCCCGCGCCATCTTCTGCCGGTATAGAGGAGGCTGGGCCGCCCCTATCGTCGCGGAACGTGGTAACCACGGGCCAGACAGACAAGGAGCCGGCAAGCGCCGCACCATGGAAACCAAACCGCCCGTACCGCGCGCGATCCTCGTCGGCGTCCAGACCCCGGACGTCGACGATCTCGCGCATGCCGCGAGCCTCGAGGAGCTGGGCCGACTGGTCAACACCCTCGGCTACGAGGTCGTCGGCACGATCTCGCAGAAGCGTGACGAGATCGAGGGCGCGACGGTACTGGGCAAGGGGCGGCTGGAGGAACTCGCGCGGATCACCGGCGGCACCGGCGTCGTCGCATCGATGGCGACGCCGCGCAAGTCGAAGGCGCGCGAGCGCTTCCGGGATGCCGAGGCAGACAAGCCGGACGCCGGGGAGACCGCGCCCGATCCGGAAATGCCGCCGAAGCCGGAGTTCGTGATCGTCGATCATGAGATCTCGCCAGGCCAGGCTCGCAACCTCGAACGCGCCACCGGGGCGCAAATCCTCGATCGGACCGGGGTGATCGTGGAGATCTTCCATCGCCATGCCCGTAGCCGCGAGGCAAAGCTGCAGGTCGAGATCGCGCGGTTGAAATACGTGTCTCCGCGGTTGCGGGAATCGCCGGGCGGCGGACGGCAGCAGGGCTCCGGCGCGGGCGAGTCCGATCTCGAACTCGATCGCCGCAAGATCCGCGATCGCCTCGCAGAACTGAAACAACAGCTCGATGACATCCAGAGAGACAGCGACCAGCGCCGCTCCGCGCGCCGCGATCAGCTTCGGGTCGCCCTGGTCGGCTACACCAATGCCGGGAAGTCGTCGCTGATGCGGGCGCTCACCGGCAGCCAGGTGCTGGTCGCCGACAAACTGTTCGCCACGCTGGACACGACGGTGCGCGCCCTGCACCCCGAGACCAGGCCGCGCGTGCTGGTTTCGGACACCGTCGGGTTCATCAGGAAGCTGCCGCACGATCTCGTGGCGTCGTTCCGCTCGACGCTCGCCGAAGCGCTCGAGGCCTCGCTGCTGCTGTTCGTCGTGGACGCGTCCGATCCGGCCCACGAAGCCCAGCTCGAAGTCAGCCGCGGCGTGCTGCACGAGATCGGCGCCGACGTCGTCCCATCGCGCCTGATCTTCAACAAGGTCGATCGCGTCAGCGAGGCGGATCGCGCCGCGCTGCGCTCCAGGCACCCGGATGCGATCCTGACTTCCGCCAAGTCGCCCGAGGACGTGGCCGCGCTGCGCGAGACCATCATCGCGTTTTTCGAAGCGTCGATGGTGGAGGAGCAGCTGGTGCTGCCGTATTCCAAGCAGGGGCTGCTCAGCGACGTCTATGAAAATGCGCGCGTGCTCTCCGAGGATTACGACGCCACCGGCCGGATCATGCAGCTACGCGGCCTGCCCGGCTCGATCGCGCGGCTGCGAAGAACCCTCGCCGCGTCCTGAGCTCGATTGCGGGTCGGTCAGCTCAATCGTCCCAAATTGCGCGTAAACGCCGGCGTGCACTTATGCCGCTCCTAGAACAGGCCGACGCGATCCCTCTCGAATTCATACGCGTTACCGCTCACCTTCCGGTCAAGGATTAGGTCCTTCCGCGGCCGTTGCGACAGAAGAAAAGAGCCGTTGGCGCCGATTGGAGATTGAGATGCCGGTCTATCATGCGCATATCGTCGGGCTGCACAGCCGATCCATCAGGGTGGTTCAGATGGATTGTGCCGATGACGACTCCGCCATCAGATCCGCCGGTCGTCTGGTCGACGACCACGATGTGGAGCTTTGGCAGACCGATCGGCCGATAGCCAGGTTCGATGCCCAGTCAAAACAGATATTGAAGAGATACGCGGGATACTGAGCCCACACGGCGACACCATCCCTGTTGCAGGAACGATAAATCGAGTGACACGGACATCATCGGACCGGACCGCCTGGTCCGGCTAGATCAGCGTTCCCGTAGTTCTGATCATATCGGCATCCTCTCCGGTCCTCATCCTGAGGAGCATCGGGCAAGCGATGCGTCTCGAAGGATGGCCGCAAAGGACGGCGCAAGCGGCCATCCTTCGAGACGCGAGCCCTCGCCCTCCGGGCGAAGGCTTGCTCCTCAGGATGAGGTCAGACGGCTTCGCCTCCATCCCGCCCTACGGACTGAAGGCCAAAATGACGCGACCCAAAGCGGAAATGAGTGACTACTCGCCGGCCGCGAGACGGCGAATCCCGGACGCGGTCAGTCCAAGCTCTCCCAGTCGTCTGACCGCATAGCCCAGGCCGACAAGACGTTCCCAGTGCAACTGGGGAATTTCGCGCTGCGCGTCGCCTTTGCCGACCTCGCGCAGCGAATCGAATTCGTCCGGAGTCAGGGCTGGAGGGTGATCATTCGTCATGCGGCCTCATCGGTCCAGACCTTGAAGCTGACCAGCGTATTCGGGCCAAACGTCTGGGTAATCGGAACGTCGGAGGCATCGCGCCCCTGCGCGATCAGGACGCGGCCGATCCGCGGAACGTTGTTGCGCGGATCGAACATCTGCCAGTGCCCGCCGATATAGGCTTCGAACCAGCCGGCGAAATCCCCCACCGCCCACGGCTTTGGCGTGCCGATGTCGCTGAGATAGCCGGTGCAATAGCGCGCCGGAATATTCATGCAGCGGCAGAATGCAATGGCGAGATGGGCGTAGTCGCGGCAGACGCCCCTGCCTTCATGATAGACTTCCCACGCCGTCATGGTGGGGCGGGCATGCTCGTAGCCGAACGCGATATGGCGGTGGACGAAATCACAGATCGCCTGCACCCGCGCCCAGCCGGGCGGCGTGCCCTGGAACAATTGCCAAGCGATTTCCGACAGCCGGTCGGTCTCGCAATAACGGCTGCCCAACAGATAGACCAGCGTGTCCGGCGGCAGGTCTTCGATCGCATGCTGTATGGCCGACGCAGCCACCGGATCGGGAAGGCCGCTGTCACGGACGATGCCGTCGGCAGCCAGCCGCATCGGTCCGGCCGGCGCCACGATACGGCTGCACCAGTTGCCGAACAAATCGCGATACGGCGTGATCGGCACCGAAGGGCTGGTGGTGAGGTAATCGGGCACGATGACGTCGGAGGCGCGCGTAAAATGCGTCCCCAACACCATGATCATCGGCGTCGGTTGCGGGAAATCGTAGTTCATTTCGAATCCGACACGAAGCCTCATTCGAAATACCTTCCCGGCTAAACATTTGAGATGGCTACGAAACCGCCAAATGCAAGGCGCCGGCCGGTCTGCGCAGCGACGCGATGGTCGGGGCCGCGGCCGCGTTGCCGCTTGCGGCGCGAGCGCAGCAGCCCTCGAATCCAGGATTGTCGCCAACCAGAGCGGACCCGCGGCTCCGTCATATCGACACTGTTTCTGTCCCGCTGCCAGCGCCGCCGGACGGTTTCTCGCTCGTCAACCAGCCTGCCTCGCGCACCATGGCGACGGCCGAACGGGCGACGGGAGCCGTAACCCCGTTGACGAGTTGCAGTCGCAGATTGCGGCCCTCGGAAACGGCGCGCACCACCGCCTTCCTCGCGACCCACCACGACCGATGCACCTGCAGGCCGTCGGCGGTTCCGAGAGCCGTCATCGCCTGATTGAGCGTTGCCAGCACGAGCCGCGAGCCGTCCGCGGTATGGACCCGCACATAGTGGTCCTCCATCTGCAGGCAAAGCACCGCGAAGGCTGGCGCACCGAGCAGACCGAAAGAGGTAGGCGGCGCTTCGCCCGCTTCCCGTGCCTGTTGCCGTCTGTGCAGCCGCGCCTGAAACAAGAAAGTGAAGCCCAGCACGACAGGCAAGGCGGTGATCAGTCCCTGCAGGTACCAGTCGAGCGGGCGCTGCAGCCTGGCCAGGAACGGCCATATCGATACGCCGAGCCACGCGGTCCAGGCCTGGAACGGGGCGGTCAGGACGACGACGCCGAGCACGATCGCCGTCCACGTCAGCGCCGGCCTCAGCCGGAACCGCAGCACCATGCGGATCAGCGAGCCATAAAGCAGGATCCCCGGCCAGAAGCAGGCGAGTTGAAACGCCACCCGCTGCCACACCGGTCCATTCAAATAGCTGCCGAATGGTCCGATCAGGCCGAGGAAGATGGCGCAGGCGGTCGCGATTGCCAGGTCGATGGCCCAATCCTTCAGAAAATCGCTCCGCCGCGTTTCGCTCATGACCTGCTCATCCCAGCCGTCCGCCCGCCGGCGAACCCGTTCGCCCATTGGCGAACAACTGGTAGCGCAGCGCGCCGCCGTTTGCAGGATCTCCGGGACATTCCAACCCGCCAGGAGGTTCCATGCGCAACGTCATTGTCCAGGTTTTCGCCGCATTCATCGCTGCCGCCGCCGGCCAGGCCCAGGCTGCGGTCGGTTTCCAGCATTTCAGCATCACCGATCCGCTGGGCACGCCGATCGAGGTCGGCGTTTGGTATCCCACCGGCGCCGCGCCGAAGCTGGAGGCGATCGAGGCCGATCGGCAGACGGTCGCCCGCGACGCGCCGGTCGAGGGCACCCGCCTGCCGCTGGTGGTAATATCCCACGGTCACGGAGGCTCCTATGCCGGGCATCTCGACACCGCCACGGCCCTGGCCAATGCCGGTTTCGTCGTCGCCGCACTCTCGCACAATGGCGATAGCTGGCGCGACCCCGGCAATCCCACCGCAATCTGGGAACGGCCACGCCAGTTGAAGCTGCTGACGGACTACATGCTGGGCGCGTGGCGCGACCACGGCCGGATCGATGCCAATCGCGTCGGCGCGTTCGGCTTCTCGGCCGGGGGATTCACGGTGCTGGCGGCGGCCGGCGGCGAGCCGGAGCTGCGGAGCTTTCCGGATCACTGCAAGGCGCATCCCGCTTTCGAGGATTGCCAGATCCTGGAACAGCACCCGCTGCCGCTGGATAGCGACATCGTCTGGACCCACGATCCGCGGATCAAGGCGGTGGTCTCCGCTGCGCCGGCCCTCGGCTTTGCCTTCGGCAGCAAGGGTCTGGCCGCGGTCCGTCAACCGGTACAGCTCTGGCGGGCCGAGTACGACCAGGTCCTGCCGCAGCCCTATTATGCGGAAGCCGTTCGGCTCGCTTTGCCGACGCCGCCCGAGACCCACGTCGTGGCTGATGCCGGGCACTACGACTTCTTGAAGCCGTGCCCGGCGGAGCTGGCAGCGCGCGTGCCGGCGATCTGCACCAGCAGGCCGGGCTTCGACCGCGCCGCGTTTCACGAGCGCTTCGATCGCGACATCGTCGCCTTCTTCACGCGGACGCTGGGGTAACAGGCCGGGATCGGTCATGAGCCGAGGATTCAGCGACAGGCTTCTTGCCGGTGCCTCTGCGGAACAGCGACGGAAGCTTCCGTGCACGTGGAGAATCGGGTGGGCAAAGGCGCTCTTCGCGCCGGGCCCACCCGAGCGGGGTAGATTTCTAGAACGGACTCACCGAAAAATAGCGCAGCCACAGATCGGTGTAGCGGCCTTTTTCCCAGAGCCGGAACAGCGCCCAGTTCAGCGATTGCCGCAACAGGTCGTTGCCCTTGCGCACGGCGATGCCGACGCCCTCGCCGAAATAGCGGCTCTCGACAAACGGCCCGCCGCTGAAGGCGCAGCATTCGCCGGAATCGGTGCCGTTGATCCAGAACGCCAGCGAGATCGCATCGCCGAAAATGAAGTCGACCTCGCCGCGCCGCAATGCCTGCCGCAGCGCCTCGTCGCTGGGATAGGCGTGCAATTCGGCGTCGGTGAACATCGCCTTGAGATAGGCCTCGTGCGCCGTACCGGCGATGACGCCGACCTTCTTGCCCTCGAGATATTCCGGGCGAACCTCCGCCATCACGGCGTCGCGCCGCGACACGAACCGCGCCGGTGCCCGGTAATAGGGATCGCTGAAATCGAGCCGCGCCCGCAGCTGCGGAGTCACCGCCAATGAGGCGATGATGGCGTCGCCGCGGTTGCTGGTGATGGCATCGATCAGGGTCTCGAAGCGCCGCATCTGCACCGTGCAGGTGACCTTGATCTCTTCACAGATCAGCCGCGCCAGATCGACGTTGAAGCCGGCCGGATTGCCGTCGGGGCCGGTGAAATTGAACGGCGGATAATCGGTCTCGGTCAGGAACCGGATCACCGTGAGCCGGGACAGATCGGGCCGGTCCGGACGCCGCCGCGGATCCCAGAAGCCGGGCACCGCCTGCGGCGCCGCCTCCGAACCGGGTTTTGCAACGGTTTGTGCCTTCGCCGCGCCGCCGCACGGGATCACAGGGAGCGCCGCCCCGAGCACCAACCCCGTCAGCACCAGGAGGGCTCGAATGGCGCGCAACCATCTGTCGTTGAGCAAGCAGGCTGTCTGTGATCGCATTGCCGAAGGTTTTTCCGGAAGTGGACGGCCTTATAGACCATCCGGCCGATAACGCGAACGTCGTTTGGCTGAGGCGGAACTGCAGGGTCCGTTCATGACTGTGAAAACCCCTCTGGTGGCGTAATTTTGGAGTTCGAATGATTTCAATCCAGCGACTGTCATTGCGGGGCGCGTAAGCGCGAAGCGCGGCATAGCGAGCCCGGAATCCATACCCACCGCAGGGGCTATGGCTTCCGGGCCCGCACTCCGGCCGGCTATCGCCGGCCAGAGCACGTGCCGGAATGACAGACAATGGATAGGATCGGCTTCATGCAATCGCTCCGCCCGTCGCGTGGCGCCGGCTCAGAGGTAATGCTTGAGATCGTCTGCGGCCTGTTCCGGCGTGCGCTTCAGGTTGAAGGGGGCGACGAATTTGCCGTCGCGATCCATCAGATAGATCAGCGCGGTATGGTCCATGGTGTAGTCGCCATCCTTGAGCGGTACTTTTCGGGCATAGACCCGGTATTCGGAAATCACCTTCGCCACCGCGTCCGGATTGCCGGTCAGGCCCTTCAGGTGCGGATCGAAGCTCGACAGATAGTCCTTCATCGCCGCACCGGTGTCGCGCTCCGGATCGACCGAAACGAAATAGGCGTTGACGCGATCGGCATCCTTGCCCATCGCGCGCAGCACCTCCGAGATTTCGAACAGCGAGGTCGGGCAGACGTCGGGGCAATGGGTGAAGCCGAAGAAGATCAGCGTCGGGCGGCCCTGCAGGCTCTTCTCGGTCACGGTCTGGCCGGTCTGGTCGGTGAGCTGAAACGGCCCGCCGATCGCGGCCGGAGCCGCCACGTTCTTCAATCCGCCGAGCGCCCACAGCATCAGCACCAGGCCAACCACGAGGCTGCCGGCGAAGGATGCGACGATGACCAGCGGTCGGGTGGTCCGATCCATCAAGAAATTCCTTATGCCCGATCAGAAGCAGGCGGAGAGGCCGGAGGCGATGGTCTCGAAGAACACCGCGGTGCCGTAATGGGCCCAGAGCCCCAGCGCGCCGAGCAGCAGGACGGCCCCGAGACCGGCGCCGCCCAGCGTCAGTGCCGGCACCAGCCAGCGCGCCGGGACGAATGCGGCCGGTATCTGCTGCGGCGTGGAGACTGGCTGAGCCATGCGCGACCATCCCTGTGAACAGGCATCGCCGGCGCGGCGTGTGCCACGGTTCGCCGGAATGCCATGTTCAGATATAGCCCGCGGCAAGGCCGGGCAAGCGCCTCGGGCGCCTGCCCGATCACGTCATGCTGATACCGTCGGCCGATATCAGTGCGCCGTCGAGGCCTGGGCGTCGAGGTAACAGGGGCGGTACATGCTCATCAGCTGCTTGCCGCGCAGGAAGATCATGTGCGGCGTCAGCCCGCCGCGCTGGGCGATCCAGTGCTTTATCGGTGACGGATACATCGAGTACAGCATCTGGGTGGCTTCGGGGTTGGTGACGGCGCGGCCGTTGGCGCCGAAATCCCAGGCCGCATGGAATCCGAGATTGGCGTGCGAGGTCACGCAGATCTTGTCATGCGGAACCGCGCCCAGAACGATCGTGCAGGCCGAGGCGCAGAGGCCGTCGATGATCACGGTCTCGCCGGAGCTGCGCAGATCCTGATATTTGTCGACATAGGTGCCGATCCGGCCGCCGCGATCCTCCCCGATGCGAACCACCGCATGACTTGCCCCGACCCCTGCCAGAAGAAGAACCGCCGCCAGCAATCCCGTCACGAACTTCATGTCCCCACCCCAGTTCAAACCTGTCGAACCCGAATCTGACCGCCTTAGGTGATGCCTCGCCAGCGTGTTGCCGGATCGTGATTTTGTCCAGATGCGCAAGGTGGCTCAAATCAAATTCAAATCGAGTGTTGCAAGCCGGCTGCAGTTTTCGCCGAAAGGTCCCAATCTGGAACAAGTTAACGTTGCCCCGGCGGCGCCATGGCCGCCCGACGGGCCGTTTGCCGTTGACCGCGGGGAACACCGCGGGCTTCTATCCCTGCACTGAAACGGGGGGCAAAACGATGGCAGGCGATGCGGATGTGATCGTGGTCGGCGGCGGCCTGGCCGGCCTCGTCGCCGCGACCGAAATTGCCGATGCCGGCAAGCGCGTCATCGTGGTCGACCAGGAGGGCGAACAAAGCCTCGGCGGCCAGGCCTTCTGGTCGTTCGGCGGGTTGTTCCTGGTCGACAGCCCCGAACAGCGCCGGCTCGGCATCAAGGACAGCTACGAGCTGGCGCTGCAGGACTGGATCGGCTCGGCGGGCTTCGACCGCGACGAAGATCTGTGGCCGCGGCGCTGGGCGGAAGCCTATGTGGCCTTCGCCGCCGGCGAGAAACGCGGATGGCTCCGCGCCATGGGCCACCGCATCTTTCCGGTGGTCGGCTGGGCCGAGCGCGGCGGCTATGACGCGATGAGCCACGGTAATTCGGTGCCGCGGTTTCATGTCACCTGGGGCACCGGCCCCGGCATCATCGAGCCGTTCGAGCGGCGCGCGCGCGCGGCGGCGAGCGGCCGGCTCAGCTTCAGGTTCCGCCACCGCGTCGATGCGCTCACGGTCACCGGCGGCACCGTCGACGGCGTCAGCGGCGCCATCCTCGAGCCCGACGCCGTGGCGCGCGGCGGCAGCAGCTCGCGCCAGACGATCGGCGATTTCACTCTGCGGGCGCAGGCGGTGATCGTCGCCTCCGGCGGCATCGGCGGCAATCACGATCTGGTCCGGCAGAACTGGCCGACACGCCTCGGCAAGCCGCCGGCCAGCATGATCTCCGGCGTGCCCGAGCACGTCGATGGCCGGATGATCGGCATCACCGAAGCCGCCGGCGCGCGGCTGATCAACCGCGACCGGATGTGGCACTATGTCGAGGGCATCCGCAACTGGTCGCCGATCTGGCCGCGCCACGGCATCCGCATCCTGCCCGGACCGTCGTCGATGTGGTTCGACGCCTCCGGCACGCGGCTGCCGTCGCCGCTGTTTCCCGGATCCGACACCCTCGGCCAGCTGCAATACATTCTGTCGACCGGCTACGACTATTCCTGGTTCGTGCTGACCCAAAGCATCATCAGGAAGGAATTCGCGCTGTCCGGCTCGGAGCAGAATCCCGATCTCACCGGCAAGAGCTGGCGGATGACCCTCAGGCGCGCCACCAACAAGGGGGCGCCGGCACCGGTGGAAGCGTTCAAGACCCAAGGCGCCGATTTCATCGTGCGCGACAATCTCGCCGATCTCGTCGCCGCCATGAATGCGCTTGTCGGCGACGATCTGCTCAAGACCGAACATCTGAAACTCCAGATCGAGGCGCGCGACCGCGAGATCGCCAATCCTTACGTCAAGGACACCCAGGTGATGAACATCCACAATGCGCGAAAATATATCGGCGACCGCCTGGTCCGCACCGCTAAGCCGCACCGGATTCTCGATCCCGCCCATGGACCGCTGATCGCGGTCAAACTCAACATCCTGACCCGCAAGACGCTGGGCGGGTTCGAGACCGATCTCGCCTGCCGGGTATTCGGCAGCGACGGCAACATCATGCCGGGGCTCTACGCCGCCGGTGAAGCGGCCGGCTTCGGCGGCGGCGGCATGCACGGCTATCGCTCGCTGGAGGGCACCTTCCTCGGCGGCTGCCTGTTTTCCGGACGCAATGCCGGCCGCGCGGCGGCAAAGGATGTGGGATGAAGCGATGTAATTGGCGACGTTCCCCCGGACGCTGCGCAACACACTCGGGTCCGCGCGTCGCGCGGCCCGAGCACAGGCTCCGTGATGCGCAGCAGATCCGGGGTCCATACCGGTAGGTCCCGGCTCTGCCAACGAGTCGCGCGAATGCGCGCCCGATGACAGGCTCCGCAGCGTGAAGAACGCTGCACCGCGTCCGGGACACGGCGCCGTCACTTGCACAATCACCCGTGAGGGATCTCCCGCCTTGGCCGACACCATCGACATCAACGGCATTGCCCGCAGCTACCTCTGGCAGCCGGCGGACACAAAACCGGCGCCGCTGGTGATCGTACTGCACGGCAATACCCAGACCGGCGCCGACATGGCGAAGCGGACCTCCTGGCCGAAGCTCGCCCGGCGCGACGGCTTTGGCGTGGTGTTTCCCGACGGACTCAATCGGGCATGGGCCGACCTGCGGCCGGCCGGCAAGCGCGCCGGCCGCGCACCGCCTGGCGGCACCGACGATGTCGCCTTCATCGTCGGCCTGATCGAAAAATTCATCGGCGACGGCAGCGCCGACCCCAGGCGGATCTATGTCACCGGCCTGTCCAATGGCGGCGCGATGACCATGACCATGGTCTGCAGACGCGCCGACCTGTTCGCGGCGGCAGCCTGCGTCATCATCAGCCTGACCGACGAATCCGCCGCCGCCTGCCGTCCGTCGCGCCCGGTTCCGATGCTGATGATGAACGGCACCGCCGATCCCCTGATTCCGTTCGAGGGCGGCCGCGGCAGCAGCCGCTTTGCGGTGGCGGGCTTCTGGTCGACCGCGCAGACGCTCGATTTCTGGCGCCGCGCCAATGGCTGCGAGAGCGGAGACGCCGCGGCGGTCGATCTGCCGCATCGGGATTCCAGCGACCCGACCACGGTGACCCGGATCGAGTCGCACTGTCCGGCGGGGCGCGATGTCGTGCTCTACCGCGTCAACAGAGGCGGCCACCGCCTGCCCGGCGCCGCTCCGGACATGCGCTTTCCACGCCTCATGAACGCGTTTCTCGGACCGCAAAATCGCGACATCGACGGCGCCGAAATCATCTGGGATTTTTTCCGGCGGTTTCCCTGATCCGCAAAATCGAAATTCATGACCTGCGAGGTAATCGCTCCGGTCGTACCAACCTTCGATAGTCGGTCCGCCGGCCGAACCGGCGCCAATCGAAGGAAACGGGAGAAAGACGATGACCGACGTCAATGCCATTGCCAGCCGCTATATCGATCTCTGGAACGAGAGAACCCCCGGCCGTCGGCGCGAGCTTTTGGCCGCGCATTGGGCCAGTGATGCGACCTATGTCGATCCCTTGATGAGCGGCGAAGGCCATGACGGCGTCGACGCGCTGATCGCAGGCGTGCAGCAGCGCTTTCCCGAATTCCGCTTTTCGCTGATCGGCCAGCCCAACGGATTTGGCGACCACGTCCGTTTTTCCTGGGGGCTCGGCCCCGACGGCGCCGACAGCCCGATCAAGGGCACGGATTTCGCTGTTGTCAGGGATGGCCGGATCCGCAGCATCACCGGATTTCTCGACCAGGTCCCGCAAGGCGTCTGAGCCAAGCGCTTGACCCTGCGGCCAAAACAAAGCCGCGCCAACCCGAAGGTTGACGCGGCGATGAAGCTTCTGTTGCCAGGTGCTCCGGACCCCGAACAGGTTACGCCGCGAGGCGCACTTCGTTCAATGCAACGTTATCGTTTGCATTTAGGTTTTTGACCCGATAACGG
>Ga0182030_10000348_pt1 | contig 83283 bp, 84 predicted proteins | sample 812S3MmetaG_FD_121299 | JGI IMG/M metagenome (GOLD analysis project Ga0182030, IMG submission 121299) | Permafrost microbial communities from Stordalen Mire, Sweden - 812S3M metaG (Illumina Assembly) | ecosystem: Environmental > Terrestrial > Soil > Wetlands > Permafrost | place: Sweden... | reverse complement strand
CGCTGCATCGCCTCCACGGAGCAGATACGGCGGGCCGTGTATCTTTTGATCTATATAAAACCGCTGGACGCCTTTACTTCCGGCGCCGAGCGGTTGCAATCAGAACTTGTTCAGACGTTCCCTGACTCTAGACAAGACATCCTCATCTTGTTACTCCCGCAACATACGCCGTCTGCTAACGCGGACAACCCTCGCGAGTCTAATACGCATGTTCGCAAAAAAACATGGTTCGCAGAGAAAAAAAGAAATCGGGAACTTACTCCAACCGGGGTTCGTATCCTGTAGCGAACCAACGTGGGGTGGGCGAAACGAGTTTTCGATCCCCTTAGAAGAGTTTGCAGGGTGACGGGACTGGCGCGCGCATGGTTTGGCGGCCCTGGATGCGCCGGGTCCAAGTAAAAAGCACGAGTGTGAGGCCCGCGTCTTTTTGCGTCACCCTGACATGCGCATTGTAGGAGTTTGCACGGAAAAGGCAAGCCCTCAGTCGAGCGTCCTCGAACCATCACCAGCCGCCCCTGATGTCCCGGCAAGAAACCGGGAAGAAAGCAAGGAGCATATGAAACTGAACCATCTGGCAAAGACTGTTGTGCTCGGGCTGGCCGTGCTGCTCGCATCGAGCGCCTTCGCAAGTAACAAGGGTTCGCTGCAGGTTGGGGAGTCGGTCGAAATCAGCGGCCAGCAACTCGCCCCCGGTGACTATCAAGTGCGCTGGGACGGCACGGGACCGAACGTCGAGGTTAGCTTCATGCAGGGCAAGAAAGAAGTCGCAAAGGCCTCGGCAAAAGTCGTCGCACTCGACGAACCCTCCCGCTACGATTCTGCCGTCGTCGACCATTCCGGTGGCAAGGCATCGATTTCTCAAGTACGCTTCGCCGGCAAGAGGTACGCCCTCTCTATCGGGCCAACCGAGAAAGCCGAAATGAGCGCAAGCTCAACTAAGTAACTCACTAACTCCTTGAACAAGAAGACAACCATGGGAGCACTCCGGTGCTCCCATTTGTTTGCCGATATAACTAGAGCGCATTCCCGGAATGGTTTTGGGTAGGTTCATCGGAAGAGCACGGTGTCAAGCGCGAGGTAGGCGCCATACACCATCTCGAAAACTGCAACGACCTATGGCTACGATTATAATGATGCTCGTATCCAGCTCCCATCATGACGGACGGAGTCCACGGAACTTTGGAGGGAAAGCGTGAGCGACAAAGTTGAGAAGGATATGTCGACCTTCGACTGGGTGACTGAGCGTTCTTCGTGCTCTCTACCGAATGTATTCAAGAAACTCAGATTACAAGTTGAAGAGGACGTTAAGGCTCGTAATGCCCTGCGCCCCAATAACTCTCCATATAAGTTTTCGGTGGCGGACACTGGCGGCGATTTTATGGTTCTCCTGGAAGCCAAGGATGTGCACAAGTCGGTAACGTTTAGCCTTGCCCAGCGCGGGATTTTAGTGCGGGATGATAAAGGCAAGCCGATGTTCGAGGTAACCCTGACCTTTAATGACGAGGGCGAGTGCAAACTGAATGTAAACGAGCAGGAGCTCGACTTTTGGCAGGTGCGAAGGATGGCTCTTGAGGACTTGTTGTTTCGACACGAATAGGCTGGGCTTCTCTCGGCTAAACGGGTGGGACGCCCGTCCCTCCACACGCGCCGAGACACTATCTCCTATCTTCCAGTGGCAAGCCTCGTGGCTAACCGCTGCGGCAAGTTCGCGGCGAGTATTTTTTCTTGGGCGACCCGCAGGTTATAAGGCACGCGATAGAAAGTCACGATCCACGCATCGGAGTCAAAAACGGCAAACGCGGAGCGCCAGTCGCCGTCGCGGGGCTGACCTACGGAACCAGGGTTGATGAGATAGCGGCGATCTTTGCGGAGGGGTAAGTCGGACGATTCGGGCTGCCCGACGGTGCGGTATCCGGGACGATAGGCTTCGCTGATTTCTCCCGAAAGCGTGAATCCGCCCTGGAGGTGAGTGTGTCCGAAAAAGGTGACCGGGACGGGAATGGTGATAAGGGGGGCGATGGCGTCGCGGGCACTGACCATGTATTCATCCTCGTCGATCGGGGAGCCGTGGACGAACTGGACGCCGGGAAGTTCGTCAAGCTGAACGGGACCCTGGGGCAGCCCGCGCAGCCATTCGAGATTTTTGGAAGTGAGCTGGTCGCGCGTCCAGAGTGTGGCGAAGCCGGCGACGGGGTTGAATTCGTCGAGGTTCATGAGGCCGCAGACGGCTCGGTCGTGATTGCCGCGGACGAAAACGCGTCCGAGAGATCGCACCTTGGCCACGACTTCGTTGGGATTGCCGCCGTAGCCGACGGTGTCTCCGAGATTGACAACGAGGTCGTGGGCGGGAGCGGCGGCCAGACAGGAATCCAGCGCTTCGAGGTTGCTGTGAATGTCGCTGAGAAGAAGGATGCGCACGGGGGAGGATTATAGCTTTTCTGGAGAGGAAACGCTGAGGCGGGGTAGCTAATTCCTGTAGAGACGGGACTCCCGCATCTTCGCGGTTTTGGATTTCTGGGAAACTTTCCTGGTTTTCCCGGGTTTGCTTGCTTGAGGGTTTGATCTTTCCATAACGTACCGTCGACCTGTTTTCGGCATCCAACGGGCTCGACGCCAGAGGAGGACCATTCGACCGATGGACAGCAGATCTCGTTTTGTCAGTTCGCTTTTTCTGGCCGCCGCCCTCGGGTTTTCCATATTGGGCACGGCTTGCGCCGAACATCATTACTACCGGGTCTATGACTCCTACTACAGCGACTACCACGTCTGGAACCATGACGAAGTGGTCTATTACAATCAGTGGGCCCGCGAGTACCGGCGCGATCCCCATCGCGATTTTCGCAGGCTGCCGCCGGAAGAACAGAGGGAATACTGGAACTGGCGCCACAGCCATGGGGACCGTCACTAGATCGCAGCTTTACTTCGATCAGGCAGACGGGCGGGGATGCGCTCGTCTGCTTGAATTTCCTGCTACTTCGCCGCAGCCGTGCCCATTGTAAACTCGGTCTATGTCTTTGCCCTCGCGCTCTTCCGATTCCGGGAATCTTTTCTCCGCGCCGAAATCAGCGGCCGCCGCGCACACCGCTCACGTCGATGGCGGAGCCCGCGGCAATCCCGGGCCCTCGGGTTACGGCGTCGCCATTCAGGACGCCTCCGGACACACGGTCGCCGAGCTCAGCGAATACCTTGGCCACCATACCAACAACTACGCCGAGTATCAGGGACTCCTCGCCGCCCTGCGCTACGCCACCGAAAATCAGATCAAGGTGCTCAAGGTGATTAGCGATTCCGAATTGATGGTGCGCCAGATGAAAGGCATCTACAAGGTGCGGAATGCCGAACTCCGTAAACTATACGAGCAGGCACAGCAACTGGTCGGCAGGCTCGAGCACTTCGAAATCCGCCACGCTCTCCGCGAACACAACCAGGTTGCGGACAGGCTGGCGAACGAGGCTATGGATCGAGGACGATAGGGCGAAGTTGCGATAAGGAGAGGGTGGGGAGAGCGGATTTCTCTTCGGCTTCGCTCAGGACTAGGATGACAATCGAGGAAAAAGCTAAGAGCTCATCACTGAGAGCTGACGGCTGAACGCTGGAGTCGCAACCGCCCTACGCTGAGCCCCTCTTCGTCGCCGCGGCTGCCTTCGCTTTCACTGTCTCCCAGGGCCGCTTCGGCCGGTCAACTTCCGGTTCGTCGCGGTCCTTGATGCGATCGTATTGATACGAATCGCTGGTGGTCCCGAGCGACTCGTTGTAGAGGCTGGGCAGGGCCAGCGCTTCTTTCATTTCTTCGGAGAACTGCTGCAGCGCTTTCAGGTGGTCGGCCGTCGCCGGCACTTCGGTTTTTGTCGTCTTCATAAACTGCTGATAACCGCGATTGATCAGCTTCGAAATTTCGCTGCCGATCAGGTATCCGGGATAGGCGAAAATCTTCGCGCCGTCGTCGTCCGTCTTCTGGATCGCCGCCGAGCAGTTGTACTTCTTCAGGAACACGCGGTTTTGCGTGCCTGGAGCCTCAATCAGGTCAAAGCCATGATCGCGCAGCCAACTGACTGCGTCTTCGTAGGATCGTTGTTCGACTTTCGCTGCCATTTTATAAACTCAATTCTCGCCGCATCCTCTTTAGATGCCGCTTGCGCGGATTCGATGGAACCAAAAATGTCCCTCATGAATCTAATAACGGAGGAACTCAGTAACGCTAGTATAGATATACCTTTTTTGAGATTGCGGGCACATTACTCTAGTCACAACGGCATCTACATTCCATGACCCCAGCTGCTTCCGGCTCCGCGCTATCGCCGTCCCTTTCCCAGGCCAAAGCCGCGTCTGGCAAGGGAGGAGAAGCTCTCGTCGCCCGCATCGGCAACACGCCGCTGCTGCCGCTTGACGCGGTCGCCAGCGACTTTCCCCACGTAAAACTTTTGGGCAAGGCCGAATGGCACAACCCCGGCGGATCGGTTAAAGATCGCGCCGCCGCCAGCATAGTGGCCGAGGCGCGCCGTTCCGGAAAACTCGGCCCTGGGAAGACTCTGCTTGATTCCACCAGCGGCAACACCGGCATCGCCTATGCCATGCTCGGCGCCGCTCTCGGATTCCCCGTCACGCTCTGCGTGCCCGAGAATGTTTCTCCCGAGAGAAAACGCATTCTACAAGCATACGGCGCAAATATCATCTACACGGATCCAGCCGAAGGCTCCGACGGCGCCATCAAAATTGCGCGCCAGTTCGCCGAGCGCCATCCCGATCTTTACTTTTACGCCGATCAGTATTCGAACGACGCCAACTGGCGCGCGCATTACGAGACCACCGCCAACGAAATCTGGCAGCAGACCGAAGGACGCGTCACGCACTTCGTCGCCATGCTCGGCACTACCGGAACCTTCGTCGGCACCACGCGCCGTTTGAAGGAGTTGAATCCGCGGATCCGCTGCATCTCGCTGCAGCCCAACTCTGCCTTCCACGGCATCGAGGGCGCGAAGTACTTGCCCACGGCGATCGTGCCGCGCATTTACGATCCGTCGCTCGCCGACCAGAATCTGGAGATCGTGACCGAAGACGCGCACGCCATGGCCCGCCGCCTGGCGCGCGAGCAAGGATTGCTCGTGGGAGTCTCCTCCGCCGCGGCGGTGCTGGGCTGTCTGCGAGTCATTGAGCGCCTAAAACCGCAGCGCCTACAACCCGATCGCCTGAAGAACAATCAGCGCGCTACCATCGTCACCATCCTTTGCGACTCTGGCGAAAAATATTTGACCGAAAGATTTTGGCAGGAAGGCTAGTCTAAGTTCGAGTTCACCACCGAGACACGGAGACAAAGAGAAAACTATTTTTGATTTCCTCCGTGTCTCCGTGCCTCTGTGGTGAAATGGTCGCTGACTTCTCATGCTTAAGCTCTCTCAAGCCGCCTACGTCTCGCTTCGTCAACACGGGGAGGAAACCTATCCCCATGAGTGTTGCGGCGTGCTGCTCGGGCAGTTCGACGACGCCGAAGCCGGATCAAAGACGGTCTCGCGCATCGCCCGCTGCGGTAACACGCGCGAGGACTCGCCCCACAACCGCTACAGTATCGATCCCAGGGATCTGATCCGTATTCAGCGCGAAGGCCGCGAGCGCGGTGAGGATATCGTCGGCTTCTATCACTCGCATCCCGACCATCCCGCGCAGTGGTCACCAACCGATCTCGCCGAAGCCCACTGGTTTGGGTGTTCCTACGTGATTACGAGCGTGGAGAAGGGCAAGGCCACTTTGACAAACTCATTCGAACTGACGGGGACGGACGAAGCCGACAAGAAATTTGTGGACGAGGAGACCGCACAAGACTGACGCGTGATGACAACTAGTGGTGCGTGAAATAGTTCCGCACTTCGCTCCTCGTCATATAGAACAACAGTAGACCCGCGATCGCCACTCCCACGGCTCCTTTCAGCGGCTCTCCCCTTATGCCGTTGATAAGATCGCCCAGCGCGTTGATCGCGATGATCGTCGTTCCCAGAAGCCATCCCCAGTGGCGGCGCCGGAACCAGCCGACAGCCGCGGCACACAAGAGCGCCGAGAGCACCGCGAAACCAAGCCCGGCACCTTTGCCCAACGATAAGAGCTGAGCATGGCCCGTTTTGTTCAACACCCAGAGCCCATCGAGTCTGGTCCCAGGGTTGAGCAGCGTAGCGGCGGCGTAGCCGGCCATGGTTGCGCCGAACAGGAAAAATACGCCAATCGGCACAAAGCCTCGCGGGCGTTTGTGTTCGTCAGTATCCATCGGCTGTTTCGTTCCCTTGCTGGACGGGCGGGGACGCCCGTCGGCTCCATTTCCACTTGCATCTTTCACCAGTACCATAGCATCCTCTCTACATGCCTCAGATACAAATTCCATCTCCACTTCGCCAATACTCCGGAAAACATGCCTCGGTCGATGTCCCTGGAAAAACCGTGGCCGAAGCGCTCGCTGGCCTGGTCGCGCTGCATCCCGACCTCAAGCGTCATCTCTATACCGAGGAAGGGAAGTTGCGCGCCTTCGTGAATGTTTACGTCAATGACGAAGACATGCGCTACCTGCAGAAAGAAGCCACCGCGCTTAACGACGGTGATACCATTTCCATCGTGCCGTCGATTGCCGGCGGCGGTTGGGTTATGATTTGAGCATGACCTGCGAACCGACAAAGCGCCGAATGTCCCGCCCCGCGCGCCGTTGTCGCCGCTGTCTCTAGTTCGCCTTCGACCTGACTACAATTGAGAGGACCCTATGGCCACCTTGACCGAAGCCAAACCCGAAGCCGTTTTAAGCAACGAGGAAATCCTGCGCTACTCACGCCATCTGATCATGCCTGAGGTGGGCATGGAAGGCCAGCAGAAGCTGAAGGCGGCGAAAGTTCTGTGCATTGGAGCGGGTGGCCTCGGTTCGCCGCTCGCGCTCTACTTGACGGCCGCGGGCGTCGGCACGCTGGGCATCGTGGATTTCGACGTCGTCGATTACACCAATCTGCAGCGCCAGATCATCCATACCACCAACGATGTCGGCCGCAAGAAGCTCGACTCCGCCGCCGACAAACTGACGGCGATCAACCCGTTCCTCAACCTGCGCACGTTCGACATGAAACTGACCAGCGCCAACGCGCTCGATTTGTTTCGCGAGTTCGACATCGTCGCCGACGGCACCGATAATTTCCCCACCCGCTATCTGGTCAATGACGCCTGCGTGCTTACCGGCAAGCCCAATGTTTACGGCTCCATTTTTCGTTTTGAAGGACAAGCCAGCGTGTTCGCGACCGAAGACGGGCCGTGCTATCGCTGTCTCTATCCGGAGCCGCCACCGCCGGGCCTGGTGCCTTCATGCGCGGAGGGTGGAGTGCTCGGCATTCTGCCCGGGCTGGTCGGCGTGATTCAGGCGACCGAAACCATCAAGCTGATTCTGGGGCAGGGAGATTCGCTCGCCGGACGCTTGCTCCTGGTCGATGCGCTGGGCATGAAGTTCCGCGAACTGAAGCTGCGCAAGAATCCCGATTGCCCCGTCTGCGGCACGCACCGGACGATCACCGAACTGATCGACTACGATCAATTCTGTGGGATTCGTGGCCAGGAAGAACCCGTGTACGGTGGCCTGTCGGTGATGTCGGTGGAAGAATTGAAGAAGAAGCTCGACGCGAAGGCTGACATTTTCATTCTCGACGTGCGCGAGCCGCACGAATACCAGATCTGTAACTTGAACGGATATCTCATCCCGCTCGGCGATCTGCCGAAGCGCATAAGTGAGCTCGACAGCAGTCGCGAGATCGTGGCCCATTGTAAGATGGGCGGACGAAGCGCTAAGGCTGTCGCGTTTCTGAAGCAGGCCGGCTTCGCCAAAGTGCATAACTTGACCGGCGGAATCACGGCATGGGCGGAGCGGATCGATCCTACGATGCCGAAATACTGATATCAAAGCGTGAGTGCGGCCATAGCTCGGTTTTTGACAGCCGTGGACGGCTGTCGCTGCGCAGTCCATTCCTTGATTTCTCCCATTTGGCGTATGCTTGGGTGGCTGGCGCATTTTCGTCTTATGCAGTTCATTCCTTCGATGCGATCATGGGCCATTGCTACGAACTTTCTATAAGGATCAAGGAGGCAGCAATGAATAAACTAATGGCGATTGTCCTGTGTATTGCGATGCCGATAATGGCCTTCGCGGGTGACAATGGATACAAGGTTACTTACGACGGGGGTTCCATTCCTGACGCTAAGGCGGCCACGGGGATGAAGTTGATCATCGACTCCAACCAAGTCCGGCTCGTGAGGGATAAGGGAGACGTCATAACAATTCCTGCCTCGGCGATTACGGAGATCAGTTATGGCCAAGATGTCCATCGGAGAGTCGGGGCGGCGATTGGGCTGGCCGTTGTTTCCCTTGGGATCGGCGCTTTGATGGCCCTTACCAAGTCGAAGAAACATTTCGTGGGTTTGACTTGGGTCGATGGCGACAAGAAGGGCGGCTTCGCGATGCAATGCGATAAGAACGACTATCGCGGAGTTCTAGCCGGACTTGAGGGAGTCACCGGGAAGAAGGCTGTGGACTCGGACGCCATGACCGTGAAGAACTAGTACCGTGATCCCTTGTGGATGTTCTCGATGGAAGGACGGGCGTCTCGCCCGTCCAGTCGGGGCGGGGACGCCCGGCACTCCACCGGCAAGCGCATGCCGGCAACAGTAATGATCATGTGGTCCGCGGCTCGGAGCCAGGCGTTATCGTCGCGCCGAATTCAGTACCGGGCAGCGCGCCCAGTGCTCGGGGCCGACTTCCACCAGCGGCGGGAGCTCAACAGCGCAGGCGTCGATGCGGTGCAAGCAGCGCGGCTCGAAGGGGCATCCCGGTGGAAGTTGAGCGATGGGCGGGACGGCGCCTTCGATGGTCGAGAGCGGAAGAGCGCGGTCGGTCTGGAGTGTGGGAATCGCGCGCAGCAGGCCCTGCGTGTAGGGATGACCGGGGGCGTGAAAAATATCCGCCTTCGCGCCGAGCTCGACCAGGCTGCCGGCGTACATGACCGCGACGCGATCGGCCACATGCGAGACGACGGCGAGATCGTGGGAGATGAAGAGCATCGCCAATCCGAATTTGTGGCGAAGTTCGTTGAGCAGGTCGAGGATCTGCTGCTGGATGGTGACATCGAGCGCGGTGGTCGGCTCGTCGGCGATCAGCAGTTGCGGACGGTTGACGATGGCCATGGCGATCATGACGCGCTGCCGCATGCCTCCCGAGAGCTGGTGCGGATAACTGCGGGCGCGCTCCTCGGGATCGGCAATGGCGACGCCGCGCATGCCTTCGACAGCTCGCCGCCAAGCTCCGGATTTCGAGACGCGATGGTGCGCGAGTACGGCTTCGGCGATCTGCTCGCCGACACGCATGACCGGGTTAAGGGCGGTCATGGGCTCCTGGAAAATCATGGCGATGCGCGAGCCGCGAAGCTGCCGCAATTGATCGGAAGGCAGGGTGGTGAGACGCATGTCGACGCTGTCGCCATTCTGCACGTTGTTTTGGGAAATGCGGTTCTGGAAAATGATGTCGCCCGTGACGATGGCCGAGGGCGGAAGCAGGCCCATGATGGCGAGCGAGGTGATGGATTTTCCCGAGCCGGATTCGCCGACCAGGCCGAGGACTTCCCCATGCTCGATGGAGAATGAGAGTCCGCGCACGGCCGCCGCGGGCGCAACCGTCGCGGCCGGCTGGGCAGACGAAAGCGCCCGCCCAGCACGGGATTGCGGGAACGCGATGGTCAGGTCGCGAATATCGAGCAGCGGGCTCACGAAGGCTATGGTATCAGCGCCCGGATTATTTCTTGGGTCGCGATTCCGGCGGCACCAATCCTGCAACGCGGTAATACACCACTAACTGACCGTAATGCTCTCCAGAGTGTTCGAGGAGACCCCACGCCATGTCGGAGACGCGCACTTGCTGATTGGCGAACGGATCGACGATTAAGTCGGCCATCCCTTTATCGCCCTTCTGCTTGATCGCCGCTGCGCCGTCGGCAAAAGATTTTTTCACAAACTCCACCACCGCGGCTTTCGTTTTGTACTGCTCGCGTTTGGGATCTTCTCCGGCTGGCGGTTTCAGTCCCAGCGCTGGATTGGTAAAAAAATAATTCGCATTGGCGGCGTGCAACAGCTGCTCGGCAAAGCTGCGCTGCGCCGGCACCGGCTTGAAATCGTACTTGTCCTCAGGAAAATCCTCTGCCATCGCAACCAACTTGCGCCCCACGTCGTTCCAGTTCTCCAGCAAAACCTGCGACGGCCCAGCCGCCGGTTTCGGCGCCGCGTCTTTCTTCATCGTGTCTTGCGCGGTTGCGAGCGCTGCCATCATCCCCACGGCAAGAACTACACTAACGATTCGCCTTTTCATTGTTCCATTTCCTCCTGTAGTTATTCACTGACTTCTCGTAGAGGCGGGACAAACCCCGTCTCTACTTCAACCCGGCCTTGCCCAGCATTTCGAGAAACTGCTTCTGCGTTCGCATATCGATCGACTGCGCCACTAGCTTTCCTTCCCGGTCGTAAACAAAACTCTTCGGAATCCCTTCCACAACAAACATTTCATTCACCTTGCGCCCGGGATCGAGCAACACGGGAAACGAAACCTTGCGTTCGCGGATAAACGGCTCGACCTTCACCGCTTTTTCATCGGAAATGCCGAGCACCACCAGCCCCTGCGCTCCGAAGCGCTCATAAAGCGTTTCCAGGTCCGGCATCTCCTTGCGACAAGGCGGGCACCAGGTCGCCCAGAAATTTACCAGCACAACTTTGCCGCGCAGTTCCGCGAATGTCCAGGTCTTGCCGGAAAGATCTTTCAGCGCAAACTCCGGATGCTCCCGCTTGCGATCATCCGCCTCCAACTGCGCCATCGCCGCCCGATACTGTTCGTCATTAAGTGTGGCCTCGACATGCTCATAGCGCACCAGCGAAGCGAGTTCAATATACGGTTCAGCCGGCGCGCGTGTGGCTGTGGCCTTGCTGCCCGCGTCGGATTTGGCCGGCTCCGCCCACGGCAGCGGGTGCTCGCGTAACGCGTCGGCCAACGTAGTCGCCACTTCCTGCAGCGCGTCGTGTCCGAAATCGCCTTCGGTGGAAAGTTCCGCCAGGCTCATAGCCAGCCGCAGCTTGTTCTCGGCCGCCGGCAACTTCCGGATCTTCAGCGCCAGATCCTTCGTAGTCACAGCCCGAACGTCATCGGCGAGGCCGCGCAGGCCGTGGATCTGATCGGCGAGCGGCTTCTCGTCCGCGCTCCACACAATTGGTTTCTGCTGTGCCAACGCGAGCTGCAACGCGAAGGCTGCAAACGCGACGAACCCGGCGAAGAGCCTCATCCGAAGAAGAAAGGTCTTGTGTTCCATGGTCCACCAAGCTTAACAACAGACGGCTCCCCGCACCAACTCCGGGACGAATCCCGCCCGCTCTAGCAACGGCACCGCGGCGCATTCTGTCGCAATCTCGCCATCCTCTGCTGCTACAATTTTCCGGTTCGCCATTCTTCCCGGATGCGGCGAGCCGCGTCTCTACCACGAGGTGTCTCATGCCGGAAACTTTGCAGCTTGCAACTCCCGCGCCGCTCACCACGCTTACGGAGGACGAGATTTTGTTTCGCGACAGCGTCCGCCAGTTTGCCGACGATAAGATTCGTCCGCTGGCGAAGGAGATGGACGAAAAAGCGGTGTTCGATCACGCCCTGATCGACCAGTTTTTTCAGTTGGGCCTGATGGGAATCGAAATTCCGGAGCAATACGGCGGCGCAGGCGGGAAGTTCTTTGAAGCGATCTTGGCGGTGGAAGAATTTTCCCGAGCCGACGCTTCCGCCGGCGTCATCGTGGACGTGCAGAACACGCTGGTGGCGAATGCAATTCTGCGCTGGGCGAGTGAAGAGCAGAAGAAGCGTTACCTGCCCAAGATGGCCGTGGACACGCTCGGCGCATACGCGCTGAGCGAAGCGGGATCGGGATCGGACGCGTTCGCGCTGCAAACCAAGGCTGAGGTTAAGGGCAACGAGTTCGTTCTCAACGGACGCAAGCTGTGGATCACCAATGGCAAAGAAGCCGGTCTGTTCATTCTGTTTGCCACTGTCGATGCGTCGAAAGGATACAAGGGCATCACGGCATTTCTGATCGAGAAGAGCTTCCCCGGATTTAGCGTGGGCAAGAAAGAAGACAAGCTGGGGATTCGAGCTTCGTCAACCTGCGAGTTGATTCTCGAAGATTGCCGCGTGCCCAGGGAAAACGTGCTCGGCGAAGTCGGCAAGGGATACAAAATTGCGATCGAAACGCTGAACGAAGGGCGCATCGGAATTGGCGCGCAAATGCTGGGCGTAGCCCGCGGCGCATGGGAATGCGCGGCAAAGTACGCGCAGGAGCGGACGCAATTCGGCAAGCCGATTGCGGAATTTCAGGGCATCCAGTTCCAGATCGCGCAGATGGCAACCGAAATCGAAGCGGCGCGGCTGATGGTCTATAACGCAGCGCGCATGAAAGATGCCGGCGTAAATTTTGTGAAAGAGGCCGCCATGACCAAGCTCTTCACGTCGCAGGTGGCGGAGCGCGTGACGTCGCTGGCGATCGAAATCTACGGCGGATACGGCTTCACAAAAGACTACCCAGTCGAAAAATATTGGCGCGACGCGAAGATCGGAAAAATCTACGAGGGCACGTCAAACATGCAGTTGGCAACGATTGCAAAATTAGTGATGGGAAAGTAGGGGTTCTCAAGCTTCGAGCAAAAGCGGTTGCCCGAAGCTCGCGGCCTGGGTTTGTGGCGCGCGTGACTAAACCACTGGTCCTATGTCGCGGTACTGGCTGCGAAAATACAGCAGTGGTTCGCCATCCCGGACCACAATCTCTTCGACTTCCGCGATGAAGATGGTGTGATCGCCGGCGGTCTGCGTTGAGTGCAAGCGGCACTCCAGGTACGCAAGGGCCCCTTGCAGCACCGGCGTTCCGTGCGCGGTGCGATCGAATCGGGCTCCCGCGGCTTCCGGATGCTGATCCGTCTCCACGGAGCGCGCGTAGTATTCCGAGATGGCCTGTTGCTCGCTGCTCAGGACGTTCACTCCAAATCGTTTGCGGGCATGCAGATGAGCATGCGTTCGCGCCCGGTGATCCACACAAACCAGAACCAGCACGGGATCGAGCGAGACCGCGGTGAACGCATTCGCCGTCATGCCGTGGACCTCGCCATCCTGGTCGACGGTGATGACGGTGACCCCGGTTGCGAAACATCCCATCGCCTTGCGGAAATCGGTCGCGGTAAGGCTCATGAGGAAACCTGCGGGCCGCAGTTTGCCGGCAAGGGCCGCGAAGGCAACCATCCGGCAACTGATCACGCTACCACATTTGCGGGAGCAAAAGAGGTAGTAGGGTCTGCCTTACAGGGACAAGGATTCGCTCTGTCCGCTATCATTTTTGCCAGTATGATGGTTGGCAACGTCGGACAGAACTCACGGCGCGGGTTCGGATGAACCGAGTTTTGGGTTCGAGTTTCGAAGTTGAGATATGGCGACCCTTTCCCCAGATGAGATGTCCGCGATCGCCGCCGAGTTAGCGAACGCCGGCGCGCATCCGATCTCTCGTGAAGCAGCTTGTCATCTGCTGCGAGCGGACGACGACATGCTGCCCGCGCTGCTCCGGGCGGCGCAACTTGCCCGCGCGCGATTCAAGCCCGGAGTGATCACCTACTCCCGCAAAGTGTTTCTTCCGCTGACCAATCTTTGCCGCGACTACTGCGGCTACTGCACTTTCCGGCGCGATCCCGGCGAGCCCGGTGCGCACACCATGACGCCGGACGAGGTGATGGAAGTGGTGCGCGCGGGAGAGCGCATGGGATGTACCGAGGCGTTGTTCAGCTTGGGCGACAAGCCGGAACTGCTTTTTCCCCAGATGCGCGATACCCTGCGGCGCTTCGGATACAGGTCCACGCTGCATTATCTGGAAGCGATGTGCGAGAAGGTGCTTCGCGAATCGAGTTTGCTGCCGCATCCGAATCCTGGGCTGATGAGCGCGGAGTGGCTGGAACGGTTGTCCCGCGTGGCTCCGAGCGTCGGGCTCATGCTGGAAACGACCAGCGCGCGGCTGCTCGCGAAGGGCGCCGCTCACGATAACGCTCCCGACAAAGAACCGGCAAAGCGCCTGCGCGTGATTGAGGATGCCGGGCGGCGGAAGATTCCGTTTACCACGGGAATTCTGATTGGAATTGGCGAAACGCTGGAAGAGCGCGTGGATGCGCTCCTCGCGATCCGCGACTTGCATGAGAGGTATGGGCACATTCAGGAAGTGATCGTGCAGAACTTTCGCGCCAAGAGCGGAACGCCGATGGCACACTGGCCCGAACCGGACCGTGGAGAAATGCTGCGCACGCTGGCCGTGGCGCGACTCGTGATGCCAGAGATGAATATTCAAGCGCCGCCAAATCTCTCCGATCCGCACTACGCCGATCTGCTGGATGGCGGCATTAACGATTGGGGCGGAGTTTCGCCGCTGACGCCGGATTTCATCAATCCCGAAAAGCCGTGGCCGCATCTGGAACAATTGCACCAGCGGACCGAAGCGAAAGGATTCGAGCTGCGCCAGCGGTTGCCGGTTTATCCTGAATTCGCGGAGCAAGCAGCGGCGCACAGCGATTTGCTGGCCGATCGCCTCGGCACCGCCGCAGACGCTGAGGGCTTCGCTCAAAAAAAGAGGGCGGCATGATCACGGTTCTCACCGGCGGCACTGGCGGCGCCAAGTTCGTGGATGGACTCCGGCAGATCGTTCCTCCGGAAGAGCTGACGATCATCGTGAATACCGGCGATGATTTGTTGTGGTGGGGACTGTACGTTTCGCCCGATCTCGATTCCATCACTTACATGCTGGCGGGCAAACTGAGCCAGGAGCGCGGCTGGGGCGTGAAGGGCGACACTTTTTTTTGCCTGAATGCCATGGGCCAGATGGGACAACCGACATGGTTTCACGCCGGCGATCGCGATCTGGCCACGCACATTTTTCGCTCCAAGTTGCTGGCCGACGGCAAGACGCTCAGCGAAGCCACGTCCGAGATCGCGAGCAAGCTTGGAGTCAAGGTGCGTGTCCTGCCCATGAGCAATTCGCGCGTGGAGACGCGGGTTTTGACTCCGGCGGGAGACTTGAGCTTTGAAGAATATTTTGTTCAGCGCTGGTATCAGGACCCCGTGGTATCGGTACGATTCGCCGGCGCCTCGGACGCGGAGCCAGCGCCGGGAGTGATCGAGGCGATCCGCTCGGCGGATCTCGTGCTGCTGGCGCCGAGTAATCCAGTGACCAGCATCGCGCCGATTCTCGCCGTGCCGGGAATTCGTGAAGCCCTGCGCGAGAGCCGCGCCCGCACCGTGGCCGTGAGCCCGATCGTGGGAGGAGCCGCAGTCACTGGACCCGCGGGAATACTCATGGCAGCACAAGGATTCGCGGTTTCGATAGCAGGCGTTGCCGATTTCTATCACGACTTCCTCGATCTGCTGGTGGTCGACTCGCAGGATGCAACGGCTGCCGAGGAACTGCGCTCGACCGGTATGCAGGTGCATTGCGCCCCAACTGTCATGCGCAAGAATGAAGATAGAATCGCGCTGGCCAAGAGCGTTCTGGACGCGGCGATGCAACCTCCGTCGGCTCCGGCGGCCGTGGAGCAGGCATGATTCTGGTTCCCGTAAAAAACCTGGCCGACGCCAAGCAGCGCTTGTCGTCTATTTTGAATCCAGAAGAGCGTTTTGTGCTGGCGCAGGCGATGTGCGAGGACGTGCTGCAAGCGCTGGCACACTGGCAAAGCCGGCCTTCCGTTGCGGTGGTGACCAGCGATTCGTTTGCGCGCGACCTGGCGGCGCGCTTCAATTTTGAAGTCGTTGCCGACGATAATTCGGGAGAGACTCGCGCCATCGAAATGGCAACCGCGGTATGCAAAGAGCGCGGTGCGGAGAGCACACTGGTGGTTCCGGCAGATATTCCTTTGATCGACAGTTTGGAATTGCAGAAGATCGTGGATTGCGCTTCTCATTTTCAAGGCGGTGCGGTGCTGGTGCCAGACGCTGCCGGACGCGGCACCAATGCAGCCTGGCGATCTCCGGGTGATTTGTTCCCGCTGCGCTTTGGGAACGACAGCTTTCTGCCGCACCTGGCTGCGGCGAAGGCAACGGGACTGCCTTGCGTTGTGCTCGAACTGCCGGGGATTGCGCGGGATGTGGATCGTCCCGAAGATCTCCGAGAACTCGCGGCTGCCAGCGGGGAACGGCGATCGCAGAAGCTGGTGCGAAGCTGGAATCTGAGCAGCCGGGGTCAGGTTTAGGATGGGGTCGAGCGTCGCCAGGCACGCGGGTAAGCGCGCGGGCGGGGAAGTTCGTATTCTTCCGGTCGCGGTCAGCGGAGAAATCCGCGTGGGAGAATCGCTGTGCGCGCGGTTGCTGGCGGCGGCGCGAAGCTTGAGGCTGCGCTTTCAGGATGGCGATATCCTGGTGGTGAAGCACAAGGTCATTTCGAAGGTCGAAGGCGCTCTGGTCGCGCTGGATGAGATACGGCCTTCGGCGGCCTCACGGACTTGGGCTCAGCGCTACGGACTGGACGCGCGCGTCCGTGAATTGGCGATGCGTGAGAGTCGCCGAATCGTGCGGCGTAAGCGCAATGTGCTGATCACCGAGACGAAGCACGGATTCATCTGCGCGAACAGCGGCGTGGATGTGTCGAACGTCGATGGTGGACGTCATGCGGTATTGCTGCCGGTGGATCCGGATCGCTCCGCCGCGCGCCTGCGGCGGGAGTTGAAGAAGCAGCTTGGGATCGAGATCGCAGTCATCGTCAGCGATAGCTTTGGGCGTGCGTGGCGGGAAGGCTTGACGGAAGTGGCGATTGGCGTCGCCGGAATGCGGCCTCTGGTCGATTACCGCGGACGGCGCGATCCGCACGGCTACCCGCTGCATGCGACGGTGGACGCGGTGGCGGACGAACTGGCTTGCGCGGCGGGACTGGTCTGCGGCAAGCTAGCAGGTACTCCCGCGTGCATCATTCGCGGTTATGCTTACCGACGTGGACACGGCGGGGCGCGGGAATTGATCCGGCCTGCGCAGAAGGATCTTTTTCGATAGGAGAATGTCATGGCATGGCAAGCCTCAGAGCTCGAGCAATTCCCCGCGCTAACCTGGGAGCAGATCGCACCACAAGCTTCGGTGGCAACTCGCAGCGCCTTGGAGCGCGTGCTGGAAACACAAGACGGAGCATGTCTGACGGACGAGGAGCGCCACGCCTTGGCGAACTGCGATGGGCCAAACTGTAATGGCGCGGACTTGTTCGCGCTGCTGGTAGCCGCGGATACTCTTCGGCGCGACTTGGTCGGCAACATCGTCACCTACGTGGTGAATCGCAATATCAATTTCACGAACATCTGTTTCGTGGGATGCAAGTTCTGCGCCTTCAGCCGCGGGCCGCGCGAGGCCGACACTTATTTTCATTCGCTCGAAGACATGGGCCGCAAAGCGAAAGAAGCGTGGGACGTGGGAGCCACCGAAGTCTGCATTCAAGGCGGGTTGCCGCGCGATCTGCCTCCGTTTTATTACCGCGACATTCTGCGCGCCGTGAAGAAGGCGGTGCCGGGCATGCACATCCACGCGTTTTCTCCGATGGAGATTGTGTACGGCGTGGAACTCACCGGCATGACGCTCCGCGACTATCTCATGATGCTGCGCGATAACGGCCTGGACACGCTGCCGGGCACGGCGGCCGAGATTCTCGACGACGAAGTGCGTCATGTGCTGTCGCGCAACAAAGTTTCGGTAGCGCAATGGCAGGAGGTGATCCGCACCGCGCACGCGTGTGGAATCCCGAGCACTTCGACCATTATGTACGGGCACAGTGAGACGCCGGACCACTGGGTGCGGCAGTTGTCTTTGTACCGGCAGATTCAGTCCGAGACCGGCGGCTTCACCGAGTTCGTGCCGCTGGGCTTTGTGCACCAGAACACGCTTTTGTTTCAGCAGGGGCTGGCGCGCACCGGACCGACGCTCAACGAACATCTCAAGATTCATGCGCTGGCCAGAATCCTGCTCGCCGGCTCGATTCGTAACGTCCAGGTGTCTTGGGTGAAGTTGAACCGCAAACTTTCTCAGCTTTGTCTGCAAGCCGGCGCCAACGACTACGGCGGAACGCTGATGGAAGAAAACATTTCGCGCGAGGCCGGAGCGACCGCGGGAGAATATACAAGTCCAGAAGATTTTCAGGCGATGATTCTGGAGATCGGGCGCATTCCGGCGGAGCGCAACACAAAATATTCGCGAATAAAAATCAAGCTGCCCGTCGAGTCGGAATCTTCCGAGTTGGCGTTGGTCTCGGAGCCCGCATGAGCCGCGCCATCGCCATCATCGGAGGCACCGGCCCCGCCGGCACCGGCCTGGCGCTGCGCTGGGCGCGCGCGGGAGAACCCGTCATCATCGGTTCGCGCGATGCGGCGCGGGCCGAGCAAACGGCGGAAGTGATCCGCAAGCATGTGGGCGCAAATGCTCAAGTTTCCGGGATCGAAAATTCGGCAGCCTGCGCGGCCAGCGATCTGCTGGTGCTCACAGTGCCGTTTGAAGGGCAGGTCGCGCTGCTGAAGCAGTTGAAGCCTGCGATTCGTCCGGGCAGCATTCTGATCGATGCCACCGTTCCGCTGGCTGCGAGCGTGGGAGGACGCGCCAGCCGCACTCTGGGCGTGTGGCAAGGCTCGGCGGCGCAACAGACGGCGGAGTTGGTTCCGAAGGGCGTCTCGGTTGCTGCGGCGTTCCAAAACATGTCAGCAGAAAAGCTGAACAGCGATGAAGCTGTGGATTGCGATGTGATCGTATGCAGCGACGATCCCAATGCCACGCAGATCGCGATGGAACTTGCGGCGAAAATCGCCGGCGTGCGAGCCATCGATGGTGGAAAGCTGGAGAACGCGCGCATCGTCGAGCAGATCACCGCGCTGCTGATCGGTCTCAACATCCGCCACAAAGGACATGGTGGAATACGGATCACGGGGCTTCCGGACGGGGCTTACAAGCTTAGGTCCTAGGTGTCAGGTCTCAGGTCTTAGCTTTCGGTTCTCAGGTAAGGCGCGGATTTTTTCCGGAGCGCTTGATCGCTTCCTCGACTCGTTACCAGGAAGGTATTAACCCGTGTTTACCACCACCCCCAACCTAGGGGTACCCCCCTACCCCCCACCCCCTTCTTATCGTCTCTGGAATGATGGGGTTAGGGACGCCTACCTCTAAAGATTTGAGGGCAAAGGACTTATTAGCAAAGTATTCCGAAACAAGGACTTAGCTTGATTTTGGGTCCGAATTCCTGTTTTGGGGCACCGTTTTGGGAAAATGACGCCAGCCCTGTCGCAGGGAAATTAGTTATCAAAGAGTTATCAACGGACCAGCCACACAAGTTCCGCTGCCGCCTCTGGAGGCGGGCACGGCTCGAACCTTCGCCAATCAATGGGATTTTCGCACGGAGATGGTTTGGAAGTCTGTGATGGCGATTACGTGTTGTTTGTGATGAAAAACAGTCATTCAACGAATTGGGCAGGTGGAAAACGCTTCCGCATCCCACTCATCTCAAAGGACGCCATGAGTTGCACCCGGCACCGGTCGGTACTAAAACCCCAGTTTACCAAGTGTTGTATCTGCGGCCCATTTGGATGAGGTCCAGGAGTTTCTCTTCCGTGTCAATGAGACCGGGCCAGTTGACCGAGAAGAAAACATACTTCAGTATTTCTTTCAAAACGTCATCAGGCTTTTCCTGGAGTTCTTCGCGGCTTACGGAAATTGAGAATTCCATTCGATCGTCCAATGTCGATCCCTGCGCAGTGTATATTCCGGCAGCGCCATAAAGCCACTGAACACCGCGCATTCCATCGAGAGTCATCTGTATGTGGAGCGGTCCCGAATTGCCTGACGCTTGAAGCGTCACTTCCGCATGTCGCAAGAACAGCATTGTGGTGCCCACGAAGCCGTGAAGATGGATGCCAAAAATGTGCGCCGGGTTGAGATCGTCCGCGATCTTCGAGCAATAGAACAGCATTCCCCAGACGCTGGCCTCAAACATTGAGTCGTCCCCCGCTGCACCGAGCACGATCGCACTTTCATGCTGAGAGATAATGCTACTGCCAGCCGCCGGAAACGTTATGCCGCGCCAGAAAAGGGTTTTCTCGTTTATCAGCGGCGCGAGTTGGGCCTGGTCACATAGCGGTCGCGCCGGAAATCGTGGAACAACACAAAGTTCAAGCCGTGGGCCGAAATTCGACCTGTGGCCACCAACGTCTGTATGTCTGGAAGCGGCGTAGGTATCGAATCTCTTTCGTGCGCGCTCCAAAAGGCTGTCTCGGCGTTCCCGGATCAGCTTTCGCCTTTCAAACAAGTGCCTTAGTTCATTGTCGTTGGCCAGTTGTGCTTCAAAACGTGAGCTAAACTCGTCCGTGCGAACGTAGACCCCTTTCCTGCCATTCAGAAAGTGCGGGGCGGCGTCACTTTCTGCCGCGTGAATTACGTAGCAGACCTTTCCGCCGCCCGATGGCGCAGGAATGGGGTCTGAAACTTGAACGATTAGCGGCGGGCTTGCCCCATTGAAGCACCAATCCACTACTTTCTGCTTGTAGCCTGATTCTTCGTCCACGCCGGGCAAATCTTCGATTCGGCCATCCTTGCTCTCTGCTTTGGCACCGACGACTAGGAACCCGCCGAACGTGTTGCCAAACGAAGACAGCTTCTTCAGAGTATCGTCCTTTTTCGGCACCTCCGACTTGAACTCCAAACGAATGTTCTCGACAGCTCTATCCGTTAGCAATTCCTGAAGATCGGCAGTACCAAGCTGCGACAATGACTTCGTATAGATTGACATATGTCCTCACATAACTTCGCCAGGGATTGTAGGCACGGCGGCGGCGCGAGCACCCGCCGCCTCGAAATATAATTCTTCTCGACCACCGAACTGCAGATCCCTCACTTCGTTCGGGATGACAATCCCTTTGGAGTGACTTCTGCGGGAGGATGCCGAGGCCCTCAGGGGCTAAAGCCCGCGTTTTTATTGACTCTGGGTGGCACGGCTGAAGCCGTGCCCTTCCCGTTTGTGGAGAGGGCCAGGTCTTTTCGCAGCGCTGAAGCGCTGCGCTACCCAAAAGCAAAGGCCGGGCGCCTCGCCCCTTGCAGCCTTCTCCTTCTTCGCTAGCTGCTTGGAATCCAATGAACGGGGGGAACTCCCCGAGACGTCGTTTCTGAACGAGAGGATGCGGGGGCCTTCGACTCCGCAGGGGCTTCACTTCGTGAAGTCCCTGCTCCGCTCAGGATGACAATTTGGATCCGGGTAGCTGATGCGGCGCAGATTTTCTGCTGTCCTCGGCTTGGACGGGCGAGGACGCCCGTCGCTCCACTTTATCTACTCTTCTACCGGCTGGGCGTTGAGTTCCTGAACCGGTTCGCCTCCGGACAAGCCTTGGGCTACGATCAGGCGGCGGGCTTCTATGCGCAGGGTGGGGAGGGCGCGTCCGAACCAGACGGCTCCGAGGACGCAGGCTACGCCTCCGATGGCGACGGTGATGGGTGCGCCGACGTGGTGGGCTAGCGCTCCTCCGAAGAAGGCTCCGAAGGGAGCCATGCCCATGAACATCATCGAATACACGGACATGACGCGGCCGCGCAGTTGGTCGGGGACCATGGTCTGGATCAGCGTGTTCGAGCAGGCCATCTGCAACATCATCGAATAACCGGCGGGCAGCAGGAGCGCGACTGACAACCAGAAGGAACGCGAGAACGAAAAAAGAAAGAGGCTGATCCCAAAGCTTCCACAGGCGAATGCCACCCAGCGGCCTAGCCCTTTCACTCCGGTTTTGGCGGCCAGGGTCAAGGCTCCGAAGAGAGCGCCTACGCCGGTGGCTCCCATCAGGATGCCGAGGGCGCGCGCTCCGCCGTGGAGGATTTTGTCGGCGAAGACCGGCATCAGCACGGTGTAGGGCATACCGACCAGGCTCACCAGGCCAAGCAGCAACAGCAGCGCGCGAATGACCTTGGTGTGGTTGGCCCAGCGAAAGCCTTCGATGATGTCTTCGATCGGCGAATGCTTGCTGACACGCGGAGCGCAGTGCACATGCATCAGCGACAGGCCGGCGATCACGGCGATGTAGCTGATGGAATTGGCGGCAAAGCACCAGCCTTCGCCGATTCTCGCCACCAGAATTCCGGCGATGGCTGGACCGATGATACGCGCGCCGTTGAACATCGAGGAATTCAACGCGATGGCGTTCATGAGGTCCTCTTTGCCGACCATGTCAACGAGGAAGGACTGGCGGCCGGGAATGTCGAAGGCGTTGACCACTCCGAGCAGGGCCGCTAGCACGAAGATGTGCCACACGTGGACGCGTCCGGATAGCGTTAGGAACGCCAGAATGCCGGCGAGGATCATGGACGCGGTTTGGGTGGCGATCACCAGGCGCTGGCGATTGACGCGGTCGGCGGTGATTCCACCGAAGGGAGCCACCAGGAAGACAGGAATCTGGCTGGCAAAGCCAACGCTTCCCAGCAGCAGAGCAGATTTCGTCATGCTGTAGACGAGCCACGCCTGGGCCACGGTCTGCATCCAGGTGCCGATGAGAGAGATCAGTTGTCCGCTGAAGAAGAGCTGGAAATTGCGATGGCGCAAGGCGCGCAGGGTGGTGGCCCACTTCGGCAGACGGGCCGCTTTCGCGAAGACGTCTTCAGCCGCGCCGGAATTTTTCTCCTCAGTCACTCGTCACTCGTCATTCGTCACTGTCTAGAACTTTTTCACATCTTTGGGATGACGGCAACCGGCAGGACGATGCGGACTCAGAAGTCATTGAATCATTGAGACATCGAGCCATTAATTCAATGAATCGATGATTCCACAGATTTGCACAGCTCAGGCACCGATTTGAACTTCCCCGCGGGTTCGATCGGCGATAGAGTTAATGTTCGCCGATCCGAGAGATGGATCCGGGAAGGGTGAATGATGAGCACAGATGATAATCGTCTGGAACATCGTTTGGAACGACGAGGCGCGCAGCGTTTCGAAGTGCATCTGCCGTTGGCGGTTCACTTCGAGGGACGGACTGTACCCGGATTTACCGAGGACTTGAGTGGCCGTGGAATTTTCTTCTACGCGGAGACGACGCTCCCGCAAGGCGCGGTCGTGGAATTGAGCTTTACCATGCCCTCCGAGATCACTTTGGGGGAAAACATGCCGGTTCGGTGCCGGGGGAGGGTGATGCGCGCTTCGGCTCCCCAAGCCGGTCGACCAAGCGGGATTGCCGTTCAATTCGATTCCTACGAGTACCTGGCAGCCAACCAACCCAGCGCTCAATTCGTGCGAGTTTCGGCCGGCGGTACCCTGGGGGCGGCTTCCGGCCCGATACCGCACTAGAGTATCCCCGTCTTTTCAATCGCTGAATTTTGCCTTACAATCAAGTAAACCAGCAGTCTGGCGGGGTGTTTCCTCCGTTTGAGGGACCCGCCGGCGACCTGCCGCTTTGTCCGTGGTCCAATTCGATTACGAAGGTCATTTGGCCTCGGCGCTGGAAGTTCGTAGCATGACAATGAAGACTGAGAATCGAGTCATGCCCGGAATCGCCGTGGCCCTCCTTACCGAGGACAGCGAACAAGCCGTCGTACTGAACAGTCGAGTGGAGAGCACCAATCTGGCTCGGACCGTATTGAGCCACGTTGGGTTCCCTGCTGGACCGAGCGACGCAGTTTTGCGTCAATTGCAGGATCAGCGCGCCGAAGTCGTGCTGGTGAATATCGATCCGCAGAATCCGCAGCGCGCGATCCGCACCATCGAACTGATTCACGGCAACATGCCGGAAGTCACGATTTTTGCCGTGGGCGAGATCAACCAACCCACGAACATCGTTTCAGCCATGCGCGCCGGGGCGCGCGAGTTTCTGGATTATGGCGCCACCCGCGAGGCCTTGATCGAGGCCTTTACTCGCTTCTCGGCCACGTTGAGCCGGTCGCAACGCAGTTCCAGCAAGGCCCGTGTCTTCACTTTTCTGAACGCCAAGGGCGGAGCCGGCGCCACCACCACCGCGGTGAATACGGCAGTCGCGTTGCAGGAAACGCACGGACGCGTGGTGCTGGTGGATTTCGCTCCCATCGGGCACACGGCGCTGCAACTGAATCTGCGGCCGCAATTCACGCTGATCGACGCTTTACAGAACCTGCATCGCATGGACGGTTCGCTGCTCGATGGCCTGATGACGCCCTATCGCAATGGCCTTCATCTGCTGGCCGGAGCTCAGCAACCGCACAACGCGGTGCCGAGCGCGTCGGAACTGGCTCGCCTCTTCGACCTGCTGGTAGGCCAGTATCACTTCGTCGTGGTCGATGGCTCAGGCCGGATGGATAGCACGATGCAGATGATCTGCGACCTCTCGAACGCGGTGCTGCTGGTGGCGCAGACCGATGTTGTTTCGCTCTGGAGCGCCGGCCGGATTAACGCCTTCCTGCAGGAGGGAGCGGGCCGCGATCGGCTGCGCCTGGTGCTCAACCGGTACAAGAAGATTCCGGGCTTCAGTGACGAGGATGTGGAGAAAGCCACCAACTGCAAGGTGCTCTGGAAGGTGCCCAACAATTACCAGGTCATCGGACCGGCGATTGATAAAGGCAGCCCAGTGGCCGCGCAGGGAAATCACGAAATCGGCCGCTCCTATCAGGGGCTGGCCGCTGAACTTGCGGGAGCTACGACGTCCGCCGAGGGCGCGCTCTCGTTGCTTTACCAGCACGACAAGGGCGACAGCAAGAAACGGGCCGCCGGCCAGTTGCTGGTCTCGCCGATGCGCGCCGGACAGTAAATCCCGATTTTTCAATCCCCTCAACTTTAAATTTCCATTCTGCGGTCGGACCTCTTGCCTCGGCAATTTCCGGGCTTTGTTAGAATCAGGGTTCGCCATAATGACGCTTAGAATCGACTTCCACCGCGGGATGCTGGGCAGACTCTGAATGACAACTCCTTCAACCAAGAAACGCGTGCTGAGCGGAATGCGCTCGACCGGGAAGCTGCACCTGGGAAACTACGTGGGCGCGCTCGCCAACTGGGTCCGCATGCAGGACGAGTACGACTGCTTCTTCTTTATTGCCGACTGGCACGCGCTGACCACCGACTACGCCGATACTTCGAGTTTGAAAGAAAACTCGGTCGAGGTGCTGCTGGATTGGCTGGCGGCGGGGCTTGATCCGGCGAAGTGCGTGATGTTCATACAGTCGCATGTGCCGGTACATGCCGAACTGCACCTGCTGCTTTCGATGATCACTCCTCTCGGCTGGCTGGAGCGCGTGCCGACGTACAAGGAGCAGAAGGACAATATCAAGGGAAAAGACCTCGACACTTACGGGTTTCTCGGTTATCCCGTGCTGCAATCGGCGGATATTTTGATCTACAAGGCATATGGCGTCCCAGTGGGCGAAGACCAGGTGGCGCATGTGGAACTGACGCGTGAGATTGCGCGGCGGTTTAACGGGTTCTACGCCGGGAAGCGCGAATATATTTTCCCGGAACCGGCGGCCCTGCTCACTCCTGCGCCCCGCCTGCCGGGGACCGACGGCCGCAAGATGTCGAAGTCTTATGGCAACGCTGTCATGCTTACCGACCCCGAGCCGGTGGTGCGGCAAAAGCTGAAGACGATGGTTACCGATCCTGCCCGTGTGCGGCGTACCGATCGCGGCAATCCAGACGTGTGTCCGGTGGGCGATCTGCACAAAATATTTAGCGGCCCGGAGACGATGGCGAGAGTATATGAGGGCTGCCGGTCGGCTGGGATCGGTTGCATCGAGTGCAAAAGCTGGGCCGCCGACGCCATCGTAAAGATTCTCAATCCCATGCAGGAGCGCCGGAAAAAATACGAGGACAATCCGCGGCTTGCCTGGGATATTCTGGAAGCAGGCTCGGCCCGCGCTCGTGAGGTCGCAGGGGCAACGATGGACGAGGTCCGCAAGTCGATGGGTCTGGACTACGGTCCGAACGATAGTCCGAACTGCGAGCCGCCGAAGGAATCCACGAAGTGACGGATTTGTCTCAACCCACATCAGAACAGGCTCCAGTCGAGGCTTCTGGGCAGGGCGCGGCTCCGGCCGCGTCCGCATCGCATGAAGCCGCTGAGAACAAGTCTGCCCAAAACAAGTCCGCTAAGGAAGATGCCAACGATTTTCCCTTCGCCATCGCGCTCGGCGACATCTACGAAGGGCCGCTCGACTTGCTGCTTGACCTGATCCGCAAGCAGGACATCAATATCTACGACATTCCCATCGCCAGGATCACGGCGCAGTACCTCACCTATGTCGAGCGCATACGCGAACTCGACGTGAACATCGCCTCCGAGTTCATCTACATGGCGGCGGTGCTGATTCACATCAAATCGAAGATGTTGTTGCCGCGCGATCCGCTCGCTGCCGCCGATGCGCTAGAGGATCCGCGCAACGAGCTGGTCAACCGCCTGTTGGAGCACGAGAAATTCAAATCGGCAGCGCAGATGCTTTTGCAAAAACAGCAGATTGAAGATGCGGTGCTGAGCAATCCGGCGATCCGCGAGTTTATGGACGCCGAGGGCACCGAGCCCGAACTGGCCGCCGATGTGATCGACTTGGTCAAGACTTTCCAACAAATACTGGACCGGGCGCGCACCCGGCCCATCCTGGAAGTGGACGAAGAAACTGTGACCGTCGGCCAGATGATTCAGTACCTGCACCGGAGGCTCGCGCTCGAAAATCGTCCGATTCGCCTGAAGCAGATGCTGCGCAATGTGCCTTCGCGGCCGGCGCTGGTGTGCATGTTTCTGGCGCTGCTTGAACTGGTGCGGTTGCAGGCGATCCAGGTGCGGCAGGACCACGTCTTCGGCGAAGTGCTGGTGAGAAAGCATTCCCACTTCGAAGAAGTGATGACGGAGCAGGCTGCAGTGCGGGATGATTGGAGATAAAAAAGTCGTTGGTCGTTAGTCGCTGGTCGTTAGCAAAGCCTGCCACCCGCGATTGACGACTAATAGCCAACGACGAACGACTAGCGACCAACGACGATTCTTATGAGTCTTAGACCCCAACTTGAAGCTATCATTTACGCGGCGGAAACGCCTATTTCGCTTGACCAGATTCTTTCGCTGGTTAAGGAGTCTGTGCTTGCGGAGACTCCGGGCATCGACGCGGCGGAAATCAAGTCGCGCATCCGCGCCACGCTTGAAGAACTCATTGCGGATTACTCGGGCGCGGGCCACGGAATCGAGATCCGCCAAGTTGCCGGCGGATACCGGATGTCCACCAAGCCCGAACAGCACGATGTGGTGCGCGCCTTCGCCAAGAGCCTGAAACCGCCTTTCCGGCTGTCGCTTCCGGCGCTCGAAACTCTGGCTGTCATCGCCTACAAACAGCCGGTCACGCTGCCCGAAATTGGCGAAATTCGCGGCGTCGATTCCGGCGGAGTCATCGCTACCCTGCTCGATCGCAAGCTGATCACGACTGCGGGCAGAAAGGCCGTCATCGGCCGGCCCATTCTCTACAAAACCAGCAAGGAGTTTTTGCTGCGCTTCGGGCTAAAGGACATCAACGAACTGCCCAGCATGGAGGAATTCGAGAAACTGCTGGCGGAGTCGTTCCAGAGCGACGCGATTGCCGGTGAGGGCGCGCCTGCGGAAGAGTCTTTAAATCTGCCGCTGACTGCAGAAAATGATTCCTCCGATGCGCCGGCGGTAGAGGATGTAAAGGACGACTCTGCCGAAACAGCTGCAGAAGACGCGGCTGAAATTGCCGAGGCACCCGAGCCCGAACTCGTCGTCGAGGAAAACGTCGAAGAAACCGAAACGCCAGCCAGCACCAAACCGGAGTAGTCATCCATGCCTGCCGAACGTCTGCAAAAGATTATCGCTGCCGCCGGGATCGCATCCCGCCGCAAGGCCGAAGAAATGATCGTTTCCGGCCGCGTGCAGGTCAATGGTCAGGTGGTCACCGAACTCGGCACCAAGGCCGATCCTGAACAAGACCACATACGCGTCGATGGCAAACTGCTGCAGGGGCCCGAGCGTTTCAGCTACATCGTGCTGAACAAACCCAAGGGCTATGTGACCACGGTCAGCGATGAGAAAAAACGTCCCACGGTAATGGACCTGGTGCAGAAGGTGAAAGGGCGCGTGTATCCCGTGGGGCGGCTGGACTGGGCCAGCGAAGGCTTGCTGCTGATGACCAACGACGGCGCGCTCGCCAATGCTCTGATGAAGGCGTCTTCCAACGTGCCGAAGACTTACGTGGTGAAAGTCGCTGGCCAGCCCGACGAGGTCAAGCTCGACAAGCTGCGCCGCGGAGTTTCTATCGCCGAAAAGGGCGGACGCCGCGTGCGCACGGCTCCGGCAAAAATTCGATTGATCCGCGAAGGCGATAACCCGTGGCTTGAAGTGACCATCATTGAAGGCCGCAACCGCCAAGTCCGAAAAATGTTTGAAGAGGTGGGACACCACGTGGAGAAAATCCGGCGGGTGCAGTACGGCCCGCTCGCGCTCGACGTGCCGCCGGGAGATTGGCGCAACCTCACACTGCTGGAAGTTGCGAAGCTGAAAACCGCAGCGTCGGGACCGAAACTTACACTTCCGCCGCCCAGCACGCCGACTTTGCCGCGGGCACTGAAGGCTCCGACCAGCAAGCTGGCGCGCGTGCCGAAATCGTCGAACCCGTCGGACCCGTCGAACCCATCGCGCCCGCCCAGACCGTCACGCTCGCAGAAACCGTCATACGCGCCGCGTTCAGTTCGGCCATCGCGGCCGGAGAAGCCGTCGCGAGAAGGTGGCACCTTCCGGCAATCGCGAACGGCGAAGCGCAAGCGCGATTAACAGCTTCGCTCCCGCGATCATCAGTTTCAGGGGGATACGGGCAGTTCCCTCAGGGGCTAAAGCCCAGTGTTCATGCGGCTCGTCGCGGCACGGCTGAAGCCGTGCCCTTCCCAAGAACCTGCCCAAAACCATTTGTGAAACACGCTCTACGCTACTTCTGGCACTTCGAGCAGTAGTGACTGCTGCGGCCGGCTAGCACTACGCGCCGGATTGCGGTCCCGCACACCAGGCATGGCTCGCCCTCGCGTCCGTAGACGCGATGCTGGAGCTGGAAAAATCCTTCTTCTCCATCCGCATCTACATAGTCGGAAATCGAAGATCCGCCCAGCGCGATCGCCTCGCGCAGCACTTCCCGCACTGCTCGGTGCAGTTTGCCGAACTGGTCCCGCGTGATGGCGGCCGCCCGTCGGCGGGGACGGATGCCAGCCCGGAACAACGACTCGTCGGCATAGATGTTGCCCACGCCGCGCAGCAACTTCTGATTTAGAAGTGCGCTCTTGATCGGAGTCTTGCGCCCGCGAAAAAGCGCTATGAATCGCTCCTCGCTAACCTCCAGCGGTTCCACTCCTCCGGGATCGAAGCCTCCAGAGTGAACGCTGAGTTTGCCGAACATCCGCGGATCGATAAACCGCAGTTCGCGCCCCGAAGCCAGCTTCGCGATCAGGTGCGTGTGCTTGGCGATCTCAACCGCAGGTTCGCAAACGACCATGCGCCCGGTCATGCCGAGATGGACGATCCACTGCGCACTTTGCTGTAGAGACGCGGCTTGCCGCGTCTGGCTATGAACGGCACGTCTGCCTTTCTTCCGCTGTGCCTCGCCCTCCAGATCGAACACGATGTGCTTGCCCGCGCGGTGCACGCGCACGATGCGCTTGCCTTCAAGCGTCGCGGCGATCACGGCGGCTGGCGACTTGAGCGGCTGCTTCCGGGAGCCGATCCAGACTGATTCGACGCTGTCTCCGGCCACGCGCGTGTGGAGACCTCGCGCGATGGTTTCAACTTCGGGGAGTTCAGGCACGTTGTCAGGATACTGGATTGGCACAGAAAAAGAGCGCCATTGGCTATTAGCTTTTGGCTTTTAGCTAGAAGCCAACGGCCAAGAGCTAAGAGCGATTTTCAGGTTAGCGATTTTCAGGTTTGCTCCTCCACCGCCCGATTCGGTATGCTAGAGCGTACACACCAAGTACCGCCGATCTTCCAGGTTTTCCAGTCTTATTCAGCAGCAGCGGCGCAACCAGTGTGTGCGACCCTGGGGCGGTTTTCAGTTTGCGGCCGCGCAATTTTCCAAGTGGAGTTTGCATTGAACAAAAGCGGGACGAGCAGGGGCAGAACCGCGGTCATCGTGGGAGCCCAGTGGGGCGACGAGGGCAAGGGCAAGATTGTCGACGTACTGACGCAGACTTTTTCGGTGGTAGTGCGCTACGCCGGTGGCCACAACGCCGGACACACGGTCATCATCAACGGAAAAAAATTCATCCTGCAACTTGTGCCCGGCGGCATTCTGCGGCCCGAGTGCACCAACGTCATCGGCAATGGCGTGGTGATCGATCCGCTGGCGTTTTTGAAGGAAGTCGCGTCGCTGCGCGCTGCGGGCGTGAAAGTGGACGGCAATCTTTTCGTGTCGAACCGGGCACAGGTCATTCTGCCCTACCATCGCATGATGGAGCTGGGGTCGGAAAACGCTCCCGGCCGCGTGAAAATCGGAACCACTTCGCGCGGCATCGGTCCATCCTACGAAGACAAAATGGGACGCCGCGGATTGCGCATCGCCGATCTGCTTGACACTCAATTGCTGCGCACGCACATCGAAAACGCATGCCGCGAGAAAAACATGATCGCTCATGCGCTCTTTAACTCCGAGCCGCTCGATGCCGACAAGATGTTCCGGGAGTACGCCGACGCCGCCGAGCAGATCCGGCCTTTTGTCCGCGACACGGCGCTTCTGCTGAACCGCGCTCTGGCGGAAGGCAAGTCGATCGTGTTCGAGGGAGCGCAGGGCACCATGCTCGACATCGATCACGGCACGTATCCGTTCGTGACGTCTTCGAGCTCCACGTCCGGTGGCGCGGCGACCGGAACCGGCGTGCCGCCGACATCGATTGACACCGTCATCGGCATCACCAAAGCCTATTGCACACGGGTCGGCAGCGGGCCGTTCCCCAGCGAACTGCTCGGGGCGCAAGGCGAAGATCTGCGCAAGCGTGGCAACGAATTCGGCGCGGTTACTGGACGTCCGCGGCGCACTGGATGGATCGACTTGCCTCTGCTGCGTTACGCTGGCATGATTAACGGCATCTCCTGGCTGGTGGTGACTAAGTTGGATGTGCTCGACCACCTGACGGAGATTCCAGTCTGCGTGGGGTATAGGGTGGACGGCAAGGAGTTGGACGAGATTCCGGCTCAGGGATGCGGTTATGAAAAAATAGAATGCATCTACCGTAACCTGCCGGGCTGGGCCAGCCCAACGCAGGACATTCGAACGGTCGAGGCATTGCCCAAGGGCGCCCGCGAATATTTGGCCTTCATCGAAAAGGAGACCGGAGCGCGGGTGGGAATGATTTCCACGGGACCGGATCGCGAGCAGACGATTCTGGTACCGGAATTCGTAAATGAGTTGGGACTGAAGAGCTGTTAAACAAGTCAGGTTCGTATCAGGGGCATCGCTGTCAGGATATTGGATTCGTATCAGGGTATCGCTTTAGCGATGCCGTAAGTTTTCGGAGTCAGACGCCCCTTGAGGGGCTGGTGTAAAAGGATCGGAGCGACGGATGGTGGTGTTGGCCGTAACTTGGATGGCGAAAATTGGACGCGAGTCCGAAGTGACCGCGATCTTTGAAAAGATTTCAGCCGAATCGCGCAAGGAACCGGGTTGCCTCATGTATCAGGTGCATAAGCACAAGACCGATCCGCGCCGGTTCTTCATCTACGAGCAATACAAGGATGACGCCGCCATCGAGGCTCATCGCGCCGCTCCGCACTTCCTGCAGTTCGCGAAGAAAGACCTGCCGAAGGTCGCCGATCGGATCGAAGGGCACTTGTTCGAGCCGATAGGATAGCTGGGGAGCTATCAGCCGTCGGCTATCGGCTCTCAGTAGGGGCTCAACCTACTCGGCATACTGATAGATGACGACTGATAGCTGAGAGCTCACTTTTTGTCCGCCATCAGAACGCCGCCTGATGCGTAGCTTTCCTTCGACACCTCCAGGAATGTCACCACGATGGCTTCGCGGCGCGCGCCTGCCTCTTCTACCATCGTGTCGGTAATGCGCTGCGCGATCTTCCGCTTTTGATCGGCCGTGCGGCCTTGGAGCATGGTTACTTGAACAAGAGGCATGGGGAGTTCTCAGTTCTCGGTTCTCAGTTCTCAGAGAGACCAGTCCTCGGATCTTACCGAGAACAGGGAACCGAGAACTGAGAACTGCTATTGCGCCAGTTCGTATCCCGCAAAGAAGAAGCTCAACTCGAAGCGCGCTGTGTCGTCCGCATCGGAGCCGTGGATGGCGTTGTGCTCGATGTTCGTGGCCCATTTCTTGCGGATGGTGCCCTCTTCGGCATTGGCCGGGTTCGTGGATCCCATTAGTTTGCGCAGGTCGGCGATGGCATTTTCCTTTTCCAGCGCCAGCGCCACAATCGGTCCGCTGGACATGAAGTTGGTCAGCGAGTGGTAAAACGGCCTGCTCGCATGGACGGCGTAGAACTGCTCCGCTTGGTGCTGGGAGATTTCCAGCATCTTCATGGCCAGAATGTGGAAGCCGTTCTTCTCGAACTGCTCGATGATGTCTCCGACCGCGTTCTTCTTTACCGCGTCGGGCTTGATGATGGTCAGTGTGCGTTGCAGTGTTTTCATAGATTCAGGTCTCAGGTGTCAGGTTTCAGCTGACGGCTGAGTGCTCCTACACTTTCACTCCCAGAGCGGCCGCTAGTGTTTCGCCGATTTCGGCTGGCGATTTCGCTACTTTCAGGCCAGCCTTTTCCATGGCGGCAATCTTCTCGGCCGCAGTGCCCTTGCCGCCGGAGATGATGGCGCCGGCGTGGCCCATGCGGCGTCCGGGAGGCGCTGTCTGTCCGGCGATGAAGCCGACGACCGGCTTCTTCATGTGCGTCCGGATGAACTCCGCAGCGATCTCCTCCGCGTTGCCGCCGATTTCCCCGATCATGACCACGGCTTCGGTCTGGGGATCGCGGTTGAACAGATCGAGGGCATCGACAAAATTCGTGCCGATGATCGGATCTCCGCCAATGCCAAGCGCCGTCGATTGTCCGATTCCGAGCTGCGTAAGCTGATGTACAGCCTCGTAAGTCAGCGTCCCGGAGCGCGACACGATGCCGACATTGCCCTCTTTGTGGATTTGCGCCGGCATGATTCCGATCTTGCATTTGCCCGGCGAGATGATGCCGGGGCAGTTCGGCCCGATCAGGCGCGAACGCCGGTCCTGCAGAAATTCCCAGGCGCGCACCATGTCGAGCGTCGGAATGCCCTCAGTGATGCAGACGATGAGTTCGATTTCAGCGTCGGCCGCCTCCATGATCGCGTCGGCCGCGAATGGCGGCGGCACAAAGATCACCGTGGCATTGGCGCCCGTCTTGTCCGCCGCTTCTTGAACGGTGTTGAAGATCGGCCAGCCTTCGTGCGTCGTCCCGCCTTTGCCGGGCGTGACGCCGCCCACAACCTGCGTGCCGTACGCGGCGCAGGCTTTCGCGTGGAAAGTGCCTTCGCGGCCCGTCAGACCTTGCACAATCAATCGAGTTCTCTTATCAGCCAGGATTGCCATGAGTGCTCACTTTCAAAAAACGCTGTTCGCTGTTCGTCGTTCGCGCTTACGCTGCTTGTTTCGCGGCTGCCACTACTTTGTCGGCTGCATCCTTCATGGTCTCTGCGACCGTGAAGTTCAGGCCCGACTCCATCAAAATCTTCTTGCCTTCCTGAACATTGGTGCCTTCCAGGCGCAGGACCACCGGCAGTTGGATATTCGTTTTCTTCGCGGCCTCGACTACTCCGGTGGCCAGCATATCCACGCGCAGAATGCCTCCAAAAATATTGATCAGCACGGCACGCACGCTCTTGTCGCTGAGCAAGATTTCGAATGCGTGCGCTACCTGGTCCGCGCTGGCGCTGCCGCCGACATCGAGAAAGTTGGCCGGCATGCCGCCCGCGTATTTGATGATGTCCATGGTGGCCATCGCCAGGCCCGCGCCATTCACCATGCAGCCCACGTTGCCGTCGAGCTTGATGTAGTTGAGGTTGTATTTCGACGCCTCTACTTCCAGCGGATCTTCTTCGGTGATGTCGCGCAGTTCGCGGAGGTCGGCATGGCGGAAGAGCGCGTTATCGTCAAAAGTCAACTTGGCGTCGAGTGCGAACAAGCGGCCGTCCGTGCAACTGATGAAAGGATTGATCTCCACCAGCGAAGCATCCGATTCAAGGAAGGCGCGGTACAGGCTGGTCAAGAATTGAACTGCGGAATTGATCTGCGGCGGCTTCAGCCCCAAACTGAATGCGATCTTGCGCGCCTGGAACGGCTCCAAACCCATGCCGGGATCGATGTACTGTTTCAGGATCGCTTCGGGCCGCTCGGCGGCCACTTGCTCGATATCCATTCCGCCCGCGGCCGATGCCATGAATACCGGCTTGCCCTCGCCGCGATCGACCAGAATGCCGAGATAAAGTTCCTTCTCGATCGGCAACGTCTCTTCGACCAGCAGTCGATGCACGATGCGTCCCTCCGGCCCCGTCTGATGCGTGACCAGTTTCATGCCCAGCATCTTGGCGGCGATTTCGCCCGCTTCCTCGACCGACTTGGCGATCTTCACACCGCCGCCCTTGCCGCGTCCGCCGGCGTGGATCTGCGCCTTGACCACGACTCCCGTCGCGCCGGAACCCAGAATATCCTTCGCCGCTGCTTCGGCTTCTTCGCGCGTCGTCGCCATCACGCCGCGCGGCACGGCTACGCCATACTTCTTCAGAATTCCTTTTGCCTGATACTCATGAATTTTCATAATGATTCCGAACTCGTCGTTGGTCGTTAGTCGTTCGCGATCGCGAGCCGCGGCGATCGCCGTAGTGGACTCCAGAGAGGACTCTGCTTGCGGCTTCAGACAACTTGCAGCAAACTCTTGATTTTATAGAGGCAGAACGATTGGTGCAAACGGCGCGATCACGGCGCGATCACGGCGGATGTCACAACGAACAGTGATCCAACGAACAGTGATCCAACCAACAGTGATCAGTGCTACCCTTGGCTGGAGATCATGATCCTCGACGTCCTGCATCGTATCGCCGTGCATCGCCAGTCGCTCTCCCGCGAAGAAGCGCGCGCGGTGATGACCGAGGTCCTTACCGGACACTGCTCCGACGCGCAAATTGCGGCGCTGCTGGTGGCGCTGCACATGAAGGGCGAGACGGTCGAAGAAATCGTTGGATTCGCCGAAGCCATCCGCGCCGCTGCTGTTCCGCTTGAACTTCATGCCAACTCCGTGCTCGACGCGAGCGGTACCGGGCGCGACGCTCTGGTCGATACCTGCGGCACCGGCGGCGATGCCAGCGGCACATTCAATATTTCGACGGCAACCGCCTTCGTGGTCGCTGGGGCGGGTGTGCGTGTCGCCAAGCATGGCAATCGCAGCGTGACCTCGAAATGCGGCTCCGCCGATGTGATGGAAGCCTTGGGCGTGAACATACAGTTGCCGACCGCGCGGATGGCGGCCTGCCTGGAAGAAGTCGGGATCGCGTTTCTTTTCGCGCCCGCCATGCATTCGGCGATGAAGCACGTGCAGACTGCTCGCCGCGAGTTGCATCTGCGCACGGTTTTCAACCTGCTCGGCCCGTTGACGAATCCGGCGCGCGCCACCTGCCAGGTGGTTGGCGTCTATTCCGCGGATCTGGTGGAAAAACTTGCGGAAGCGCTCAGCATGTTGGGACTGCATCGCGCGCTTGTTGTCCACGGCAGCGACGGCCTCGACGAAATCACCATTACCGGTCCGACTCGCATTGCGGAAGTGCGCGAGGGACAGGTTCACAGTTACGAAGTTACGCCCGAGGAATTCGGTCTGCAGCGCGCCACGCTCGACGAAATCTCCGGTGGAGATGCCGCTTGCAACGCCACGTTGATCCGCGAAGTGCTGGAAGGGAAGAAATCGGCGCGCCGCGATGTGGTACTGCTTAATGCCGCAGCCGCGCTGGTTGCCGCCGGACGGGCCGATCATCTGCGCGATGCGGTGCCGCTGGCGGCGAGGGCGATTGATTCGGGAGCGGCAGAACGAAAACTCGACGCGCTGGTGAAGTTTTCCAAGTGCTCTTAGTGGAATTGCTCTTTCCCGCTTTGCCGCGCTGTAGTAAAACGTCCGTGACGCATTTTTGGAGGATTCCTTGAAACGCTTCTTGTTCCTGATCGCCGTCATCGCCATCACCGGATCACTGCTTGCCCAGGATATTCAGGTCAATCGCCAAAACAAGACAATTTCCGTAACTGCGGATTAATCCGCGACAGCAGATGCTGAAGTGGCGGTGCTCGCAATCGGATATCACAACTACGGGCTTACGCAGGACGCTGCTTTTCAGGAAAACGTCCAGGTAGCTGGGCAGATTACAAAGGCACTCTTGGACGCCAAGGTTCCCAAAGCAAACATCGAAACCGAGAAACTACACCTGACGCGCGCTCAGATCGATGAAGCATGGACTAAAGATGCGAAGGAGAAACGTCAGTTCACAGCAGAGCAATCTTGGCATGTAACCGTGTCTGCCTCTGAGGCACAGGCAGTTGTCGATCTCGCTGTTAAAGCTGGGGCGAACGAAGTGGACGACGTGGATTGGAATGTCTCCGACCCCGTTGCTCTGCAAGCCAAGGCAGGCGGCGCCGCATTGACAAAGGCCAGGTCCATCGCCGACCAAATGGCAAAAGGGCTCGGGACAAAGCTTGGAGAACTGGTCTACGCGAGCAATCGCGCCCCGGCGGCGAAGATGTGGCGAGGTATGACCGTCAGCGCCATGTCGATGGCAGCCTTGTCGTCTGGGACAGACAAACAGCCGAAACTCACCTTGTTCCCTCAAAAGGTTAAGAGCGAGGCGACCGTCTACGCCGTGTTTTCGGTCGAGTAGTTTGCGGCCATATCAAGTGATCGCAACAGCCGCGCACAGGTTCTAGGGCTTTTTTATGGGCATGTGGAGTGCACCCTCAGGGGCTAAAGCCCGATTGTTTATTGGTTCTGATCGGCACGGCTGAAGCCGTGCCCTTCCCGTTCTTGCTTTCCCCATGAGGCAAATCGGGAGCGGCTCTAATGCCCGATTTCCTCCGTGTCTCTGTGCCTCCGTGGTGGTGAATCGATCGCGGCTGCGCTATTTTACTTCCACTTTTTCCATATATTCCGCCACCTCAACAGTCCATCCCAATTCTTTCTTCATACGGTCGCGAAGTTGTGAAGCAGCGGCGGGCTCGCCGTGGACCAGGTAGGTTGTCGCCGGCTGGTTCTTGAACGTCCGCAGCCACTCCAACATTTCTGGGGGATCGGCGTGATCGCTGAACTGTTCGAGCGCCGCTACCTGGGCGCGGATCGGAATGAACTGGCCGAAGATCTTGACCTCGGACGCTCCATTCTTGATGGTGGCGCCGCGCGTGCCGGGCGCCTGGAAGCCGATGAAAATCACCAGGTTCTTGGGATCGGGCAGGCGCTGCGCCAGGTGATGCAGAATGCGGCCGCCAGTGACCATCCCGCTCGATGAAACGATGACTGATGGGTAGTGGCTTTCGTTGATCTTCTTCGACTGCTCGGCGGTTAGCGCAAACGTGAAGCCCGGCCAGTCGACCGGCGAGCCGTATTTCGCGATCAAATCGGCGGCGAGCGGCGTGTACTCCTCCGAGTGCTTCAGGAAAATTTCGACCGCCCTGATGGCCATCGGACTGTCACAAAAAACAGGCAGGCGCGGAATTTGCCCCGTCTCCATCAATCTTTTTATGATGAAAAGAAATTTTTGCGTCCGCTCCACTGCGAACGCGGGAACGATCACACTGCCGCCACGCTCGGCGGTCTCGCGAATCAGGCTGGCGAGTTCCGGGCGGGGATCGGTGCCGGGATGCTGCCGGTTGCCGTAAGTCGACTCCATGACGAGGACGTCGGCAGTCTCGTTTTCCTGCGGGCCGGAGTGCACCACCTTGCCGGGAGCGATCACACTGTCGCGCACCCGGCCCAGGTCGCCGGTGAAGAGCAGGCGTCGGCTCTGGCCGTTCGTTTGCAGCGTGACTTCCACCATGCACGAACCCAGAATATGAGCGGCGCGCACAAAACGGAACGCCAGTTCGGGGCTCAGTTCAGTGGTTGCGCCGACCGCGACAGGCTTGAAGCGCTGCAGGCAATCCTGCGCCTCTTTGAGCGTGTACAAGGGCAACGCCGGATCGTGCTTCGACACTTTTCTTTTGTTGTAGTACGCGGCATCTTCTTCCTGCAGGTGTCCGGAGTCGGGCAATACAACTGAGCACAAATCAATGGTCGGCTGCGTGGCGTATATCGGGCCGCGAAAACCTTCTTTGACCAGACGCGGAATCCAGCCGCAGTGATCGAGATGCGCGTGGGTAAGAACGACCGCATCGATTTCACGCGCCGGGACGGGAGTGTCGTGCCAATTGCGCTCGCGCCATTCCTTTTGTCCCTGGAAGAGGCCGCAGTCGATCAAAATTTGAAACCCTTGCTTGCCACTTGAATCGCCGGTGGTATTGATGAGGTGCTTCGAGCCAGTGACGGTCCCGGCGGCACCGAGAAATTGGATGTAGGGCAAACGATCTCCTTACTAGGAAACAATCTACCACGAAGAAAATTGGTAATTGTGTAATTTGTAATTTGGTAATTTGAAACCCGCCTCAAATTACCAAATTACCCGATTACAAAATTACAAAATCGCACTCTTCTTACGGCGCGGAAATCTTGAACACATTATTCGTCAGGTCGCCTTCCGGAACGCTGCCGTCGTTGATCTTGATCTCAATCGGCGTGCCGGACAATTCCACTCGCGTGGTGGCCGTGTTTTTGGCGCGCACCTCAATCCGTTTCGTGATCTCGCCACCTTCGAACATCACCGTGAATGGCACTTCCGCTCCCGCATTGCCTAAGTTCTCCAAGGTTACGGTTATAAACTGTACTCCTTTGTCCGTCTTCCACGGATGCACGGACTGCACGTGGAAATCCGGCAGGCCGCGATCCTGATAGACCCAGTCGTCGAAGAACCAGCCCAGGTCGCGCTTGGCGGCGGCTTCGATCAACTGCTCCACATACTTGGGATCTTTTTGGTTGTCGTCCTCAGCCCGGTATTTGTGAATGGCCTGCTTCAGCGCGTCGTCGCCGACCATGTCGCGCAACATCCACCACACGTACGCAGCCTTGCTCCGATAGTAAGTTTCATCGAAGGTGGTGGCCAGCGGCTGGCCGACGGTCTTCTGTTCGACATTCTTCCGCAACGCGGCCGATACTTCTTTTTCCGAATCGAGGAACGCAGCCCGGTGCACTCCAAGAAAATCGAGCGCGGCTTGGCGTCCGCCTTGTTGCTGGCGATACATCGCTTCGGCAAAGTGAGCCAAGCCCTCATAGACCCAGGGACGCGACGACGGCAACGCGGAATGGACGAGTTCGTGAACCAGGTTGATGCCTGCGAGCTTCGAATCCTGTGCTGCCATCGATGCCAGCAACAGCGTGCCGCTTTCAAACGGAGCGGAACTTGGATCGGCAAAATCGGCGACTTCGACGCTGCCATTGAGCCTGCCGAACCAGCCAGTCACAAACTCGGCCGCCGGGTCAAACGCATTCGCATACGTGGAGGCTCCTGCTTCGTGGCCTGGCAAACTGAACAAACTGACCTGCGGTTGCTTAGGAGAAAGATATCTAGCCTTCACGAATGTCGGTGTGACCGTACCGATCGGGGACCACGAGCAGTCCACTCCATTTTCGACTGGGCCGGTCTCTGTATTCGTCCCCACCATACCCCCGTGATAACTGGACTCAACCCCGCAGAGCAGCGACCCAGATGCATCCACAGGAATCTCCGAATAACTAAATTTAACTTTCAGCTCGCTTCCCGCCTCGCGCGCCTTCCACCGATCGGCAACTTCAAACAGACTGTTTCCTTCGGAGAAATCCGCTGACTCGGTCGTAATCGGATACCAGGCCACATATCCCGCGCCGCGCACTGCAGTGAACGATCGCCCGATCTGGTCCCAGCTTGAATGTTTGGCGACTTCCTCCGGCACTCCGATCTGGGTCAGGCGCGTCGTGTCCAGCGGAATTACGCCCTCGTAGCCGATTTCGAGCTCCACGGAGTCTTTCGGCTTGATCTCGGCGGGCAGGGTCACGATGGCTTCTGAAAGGGCGCCGGTGTGGTCGATGTCCGAGACGAAGGGTTGCGAAACGTATTGCACGGGCTTGGCGTCCACGCGAATCGAACGCCAATTGAGCGAGGATGAGATTTGCAGGGCAACGATTCTCTGCGGGTGAGTGGAATCATTGCGCAAGGTGATCTTGCCCCTGGCGCCAAGCCTTTGCTGTGCGGGCTCGAGGGCAATCTGCAAATCATATTTCGCAATGGTGAAGGCTTCCCGGTCGAGAGCGGCCGTGGAAAGGCTCGAACCACAGAGGACACAGAGAACACAGAGGAATCTCATGATTTGTTGGATGCGGTGAGCCGTCTTTGGCGCACAACTTCGTAGAGCACCACGCCCGCCGCCACCGATACGTTCAGCGACGGTACTTTCCCGAGCATGGGAATCGATACCAGGAAATCGCAGTGTTTGCGCACCAGGTCGTGCACTCCCTTGCCTTCGGCGCCGAGGACGATGGCGCAGTGCATGTTGTAGTCCACGGCATCGTATGTCTGCTCTCCGCGCTCGTCTAGGCCGACGATCCACAGGTCCTTCTCTTTCAATTCCTCGAGCGCGCGGGATATGTTCGTGACTTTCGCAACCGGAAGATGTTCGCTCGCACCCGCCGAAACCTTCGCTACCGCGGCTGTGACCGCGGCCGAGCGGCGTTCGGGAATCACCACGCCATCGGCTCCGGCAGCGTCCGCGGTGCGCAGGATCGCTCCCAGATTGTGCGGATCTTCGATGCCATCGAGCACCACGATCAGGGAGTGCTCGCCGCGACGCGAGGCTACCAGGTCCTCGAGGTCGCTATATTGTTTTGCCGAAGTGGCGGCTACCAGTCCTTGATGCGCGGCGTTGCCGGCAATTTCGTCGAGCTCCTCACGCGACAAGACCCGCACGGGAACTCCGATCTTGCGGCACTCGTCAATCACGCGTCGCAAGCGAATATCTTTTCGCTCCTTGGCGACACCAATCCACTCGAAGTTGCGCCCGCGGGCCTTGAGGGCTTCGGTAACTGTATTGATTCCGTAGAGAATGTTCACGCTGGGTAGTTTACCTCGTGCGCGTGCAGAACTTCTTTACCACAGGGGACACAGAGGAACACGGGGGAAAGCTCTGGATTCCGGATCGATTTGGTTACAGCTGGTTACGCAGCCTGCTAGACTGAAACGTTTCGGGAGGCTCTTGTGAACACTGTGTACATCCTCTCCGCCGTGCGCACGCCCATCGGCAAGTTTGGCGGCTCGCTTGCCTCGCTCTCCGCCGCTGATCTGGGAGTGGTTGCCGCAAAGGCCGCGCTCGAACGCGCCGGAGTGCAGCCGCAGCAAGTGGAAGAGACGATCTTCGGCAACGCACGGCAGGCGGGGGGCGGCCCGAATCCGGCGCGGCAGATTTCCATACGCAGCGGCATCCCTCAGGAAGTTCCGGCCTACACGGTGAACAAGGCGTGCGCGTCGGGCATTAAGTCCATTGCGCTGGCATTCAATGAGATTGCCACCGGCAACCTGGAGTGCGTGCTGGCGGGCGGAACCGAATCGATGTCGCGGCTTCCTTATTATCTTGAGGGCGCGCGCTGGGGATATCGTCTGGGCAATCAGGAACTGGTCGATGGCATGTATCGCGACGGATTTTTCTGTCCGATGGCGAAGATGCTGATGGGCGAGACGGCCGAGATTCTCGCCGCGCAGTACGGGATTTCGCGCGAAGAGCAGGATCGGTTCGCGCTGGTGTCGCAGCAGCGCGCCGCGGCGGCGCAATCCAGCGGACGATTCGACGCCGAAATTGCTCCGGTCACCATCGAGGGCAAAAAGGGCACAACCGTTTTCTCGCGCGATGAACACCTATTTCTTGAGGCGAGCATCGAGAAGATGGCCAAGCTGGCGCCGGTGTTCTCCAAAACCGGCACTATTACGGCCGGAAACTCTTCCGGCATCACCGACGGCGCAGCGGCGGTGGTGGTGGCCAGCGAGAAATTCGTCGAGCAGAATAATCTAAAGCCGCTGGCGCGAATTCTCGCCGCAACATCTGCGGGCGTTGACCCGCGCCTGATGGGCATCGGGCCGGTGCCGGCCGTCCGCAAAATGGAACAGAAACGTGGCCTCGCTCTCAGCGACTTTGATCTGGTCGAACTCAATGAAGCCTTCGCCGCGCAGGCGCTGGCGTGCGATCGCGAGTTGCATTTCGATCGCGAGAAGCTCAACGTCAACGGTGGCGCCATTGCGCTGGGTCATCCCATCGGGTGCACCGGGACGCGCATTACGGTGACGCTGCTCCACGAAATGGTGAAGCGAAAAGCACGCCGCGGATTGGCTACCCTGTGCGTCAGCGGCGGGATGGGAATGGCGCTGGCGATCGAGAATTCTTTGTAAGGAGTCGCGACTGGCAGCTTGACCCGTGCGGTGACTATACTCATCACTAAGAATATGGCAATCACCGGCACAAGTGCCGGGTCCACTAGTTCGGTTCGGAACCCTATGCCCCTCACCGCGATCATCGTCGACGATGAACAACTGGCGCGCGACGAACTTGCCTACCTGCTCAAGAACCTGGACGACGTAAACGTAGTCGCGCAGGGCAAGAACGGCCTGGAGGCGATCAACCTGATCCGCGAACACAATCCGGACCTGGTGTTTCTCGACGTCCAGATGCCAGGATTGGACGGGTTCGGCGTGATCAAGAAGTTGCTCGACCGCAAGGTTCCGCTCCCCAAGATTGTCTTCGCGACCGCGTTCGATCAATACGCGGTGAAAGCGTTTGAGGTAAACGCGGTCGACTACATCCTGAAGCCGTTCGATAAAAAGCGCGTGGCGCAATCGATCGAGAAAGCACGGGCCAAAATCGAAGCGGGCGCGGGGCCGGAAGAAAAATTCGAAACGCTGGTGCGGATGCTGGAATCGCAGAAGCCGCAGACGGCAAAGATTCTGATCAAAGCGGCGGGAAGGTTATTTCTTACCGACCCGAAGGATATCTGCTACGCGACCATCGAAGATGGCGTGATCACGGTGGCCACCAGTGGCCATGCCGGCATGGAAGGCCACTCCAACTGCCGCACGCTGGAAGAACTATTCGAAAATCTCGATCCTAACTTGTTCTGGCGCGCGCACCGGTCGTTTCTGGTCAACATCAATCACATCCGCGAAGTTGTGCCCTGGTTCAAGAGCTCGTACCAGTTGCGCATGGACGACAAGAAACAGACGGAGATTCCGGTGAGCCGCGCTCAGACTCGGCGGCTGCGGGAACTGTTCAATCTGTAAGCGCTGTTGGTCGTTCGCTGTTCGCTTTTCGCCAAGCAAATGATTATGCAAAGAGCAAAGAGCGAACAGCGAACGACGAACAGCGCTCTCCAGAAAAATGGGCGGACGCGAAAACGACCTCGTCCGCCCGGGGAGGGAACTCTCAGGCCGCAATGGCTTGCAGCGCGATTCGGTTGGGAATCACCAGGGTTGCACCCTCCAGCCGAATCAGATCTTTTCGCTTCATAACGCTCAATAAGCGGGTGACCGTTTCTCGCGACGATCCGATCATTTGGGCAATTTCTTCGTGCGTGAATTCCGTGGGTACGCGGAGTTCACGGTTGCGGGGTTCGTCCGAAACCCAGGAAAGCAGCAGGCGGGCGAGTTTCTCGGTTGAACTGCGGGCGAGCAGCAGTTCGTGCACATCGTCGAATGAGGTCATGGCCTCGCGGGCGAGCAAGGTGGCGCAGGCGAGCCCGGCGTGGCTGTCGTGTGCGATCAAACGCAGGAAGGTGTCGCGTTCGACGAACTTGATCTGGCAAAGCTCGATGGTGGTGACCGTAATCAGCGAGGGCCCGCCGGAGACGACCGCGCTCAGCCCCAGCACCTGGCGATCTCCGGCAATTTTCAGGATGATGGTCTTGCCATCGCGGGCCTCGACCGAGAGCTTGGAGCGTCCGGAGCAGGCGATGTAGACGCCACGCGGGATTTGACCTTCCGTCAGCAAGGTGGCATTGGCGGGATACAGGGTCAGGTGCCCCATGGCGCTGAACTCAGTCATTAGAGGCTGAGGCAAGTTGCAGAAGTCGCAGGTCCGTTTCAGCTGGCAGGTTAGACAGTCGCTGGGAATCGCGAAACGGCGGGGCACACCCATGGCAAACTCCTCTTGCTCGACAAGGCTTGGCTGGCTGAGTCTCCGCCGGGGAAGCGGAATGCGCCAAACGAAAAAGAGGGCACACGAGTTGCCATATACTCGGGGCGGACTAAGTGGCTGAGATTTCGCTGCTTAGGACGGTTCCGAACAGGCAGTGCACCGAAGGAGGTGCCGCAGCACTGACCAAGCTGCCGACAGTTTGGCGAACGTCTTGTGTCTTAATTTCAGACAATCGTGTTTCCGATACCAGGTCGAGGGATTCTTAAAGCGGATTCAGCGCCTCCGGCGCCCGAATGTTTTGGGGGCGCGGTAAATGCGGAAGCTCTTCCGCAGCCTCTCACTGCTGAGCGAAAATCACCGACGGATTTGTAACCGTCTTATCCACGTCAATCATCTCGAAGTGCGTCGGATCGGTCGCATAGATGACATAGCTGGCGACCGGCGCAGTCAGAGTGACCGTGCCATCGCCCGTACCCAGAAGCGTGTATGCCCCGGTCAGCGTCACGCCCCCGGGATTGGCAGCATCGTACTGCAAGCCATTGATGCACTGGGCGGTGCAGGTACCGGTGTTCACCCAGGTGAGCAGTAGATTGTCCGCCACCGGATCGACGCTGGTGGTGGCGCTGGAAGCAGTGGTGGCAGCGTACGTACCTGTGATCATCGAGGGAGTGTAGAGTCCCCCTGGTTCGTTCTTCTGGGGCAGCATGGTTCCCGTCATCACCGACGTACTGGACTGGTCGAGCAGAAGACCACGGTTGGCGCCGCTCGCGTAAAGGATGAACTGCATCGGAGCCGGCGGATTTGCGGCCGGGTTTCCCAGGAGACTCACGGAGTAACGTCCGCAGTTGCTGCAGCCGGCGGCAGAGTATGTGTACCCGGTTCCAAAGGATTGCGCGGGGCCTGTAATTGTCCCGGCATTGTTCTGGTCGTATGTTCCGCTAATGTTGCCTGCGCCGTCGGTAGTGGCGAGAGTCAGCGCGACGTTGCTGTTTGTGCCCGTGGTGCCGTCCACACCTGTCAGATTCACCACGGTGTTGCCTTTGAGGGCGGCGTTGCTGTAAGTCTGCGTGGAATCCTGAAGGATAATCGTTCCCGACAGAGCCGGGTGAGCGGCATCGAATGTCGTAGCGATCGCATACAGGGTTAGCGGAGTGGCGGCGCTCTTCGTCCCGGAGACTCCGTACAGCGCGAACGTGTAGGTCTGGTTGTTCGCGTTCAGAGTCAGAGTTCCCACACCGTTCGACATGGTGTAGCTGCCGGTAACGGCGAGTGGCGTTCCGTTCGTGCCACCGGCATTGTCGTTGGTATCGAGCAGGCCACCCGCTATACCGCCATTCCCGTCCATGGGCAAAAGACCGGCATATCCGACTCGCTTGCCGCTAAGATCGACACCGGAAAATCCGAAAACAAACGCGCCATTCAGCGCAGTTGCGTCTTTGAACGCGGTCAAGGTTACCGGTTCGATCACGCCCGAGCCGTGGGAGTCGGTGCCGTCCTGAGTGGACTCGATCATACCGATGTCGCCGCCAGCGTCGAGCACCATGGTGTAGGTGTGCGATGCCGGGCCGGACGCGTTCAGAGTGAGCGTCCCTTGATTATTAGATTTCACCTTGTACGAACTGGTTGAGGCATTAATGACCCGGTGAACCGGGCCCGCAGTCGTCAACTCATCCTCAACTCCGGATTGGAGCGTGCCGTTGCCATTGGACACGAACGAGCCCGATACCGCGATTGCTCCGGTGGCGTCAAAGCCCGCGGAGCGGAATGCGTAGGTGCCGGAAGGAAGCCGGGAACCGACGACCGTCACCTTGGCATTGGCCACGCCGTCGGCAGGGTCGAGCGTCGAAGTCGCCTGGACGGTGAACTTTCCGCTTGGAACAGAAGGGGGAGCCGTGTACAGACCGTTGGTATCGATGTTCCCGCAGGCCGACGTACAACCAGCGATTGACCAGGTGAAATTCTGAGGCGCGTCGTCGGGGATGGCGACGGCCGTGAACTGTTGGGTGAATCCGACGCCAACATTGACTGGGGTGGGCGTAAGCTGCACCGAAATAGCCAGAACGCTGATCGTGACAGCGTCCGACTTGGTAGTGTCAGCTTGCGAGGTCGCCGTGACCGTGATCTTCGGCGTCGCCGGGGCGGTCGAGGGAGCCGTGTACTTGCCAGTGCTGTCGATGCTTCCGCAAAGAGCCGCATTACTAGTGCAGTCGGTGCCGCCCTGGGTCAGGGTCCAGGTGACGGCTGTGTTGCTGGTCCCGGTTACCGTCGCGGTGAACTGCTCGACTTGCGTTACGTAGAAAACGTTCAAGCTTCCGGCATCGCTCACGCTGACGGCAACGCCGCTGCCCTCGCCGTTGCCGCCTTTCGCGCAACCGCCGGCCAGCGTAAGACTGAGCAAAGCCACCGCAAACATCAGATTCTTTGTCATAATCAAATCTCTTTTGAAGTAAGTCGCTTTGAACCGTTTTCTTTGATCCCGCCCGTAGGCAGTGCGTTGCCTGAACGCCCGGGAGACGCTCTCAATCTGGGACCAGAACCGGTCTCACAAATGGCCCTTCGAGCAGGTGACCTCAGCGGCTGAAAGCCGCATTCTAAAACCATGCAGTTATCGCAGCGGTAAACCGCTGCGCCACCCAAAATCAAGTGCAAAACCGAGTTTTCAGCAAACTGTGGAGCGTGCCCTACCCAAAACCATTCATGAGACCAACTGTAATCCCAGTTCACGAGCAGCCATAAGGCCAAATTGTTATTCAAATCAGCAGGTTACAAATGTACCTGAATCCAAGGTACTTTGTCTGTGTGAGAAGGGAATGAACACGGGCGGCAGCAGAACGGCCTGCGCAAGCAATTGCAACATCAGGTACCAGGTCTCAGGTCTGACTTCCCAGGGAGTCTATACGGTCCTGACACTGAGACCTCATTCCCGCTTTGCCGTTTCCAGCAACGGACGCAATTGAGCCGCAGTGATGCCCAGCGTCCCCCCGGAGAAGCCGTCAATGTAGGCGGAGTTGATGCCCACGACTTCGCCGCTCTGGTTCAGCACGGGGCCGCCGCTGCCGCCTCGCGCCGTGGGTGCGTCATAGATCAGCTTGTCGCTGGTGACATCGCCGATGTGCCCGAACGTCGCCGAAGGCCGGATCAGCGATAACGCCGCCAGTTCGCCCGCCGTGTCGGCATCGTCGAAATGCGATGAAAGCCGCTCATACACGACCGCCGGCGACTTCGCCACCATCCCCGTGACTCCCATCGGATACGCCAGAACGCTTACCGACTCGCCCACATGCGGCAGCGTTTGGGACAGAACCAGAGGGCGCAGTTTCTTCGTGAAGGCGGTTGCTTCGAGGCGCAGCAGCGCCAAATCTGCATGCTCAGCCACCACCGCTGTCTCCAGCTTCACCGGAAGCGGCGAGCCGGGAAAATATGCCACCAGGTCTTCCAACACTGGCGATCCGCCATGCCGGAGGGCCGCCGCGACTTTGCGGTCTCCATACCAGGGTTCGGCGACATGGCGATTGGTGGCGAGCAGTCCGGGCGCTACTACAAAGCCCGTTCCCGAGACGCGAGCGCGAAAACTCTCCGCATGGCCAGACAGGTGATAGATCCCGTAGACATAAGCTACCGACTCTCGCGCATTGTCCAATGCCGCCGGCGAAAACGATTGCTGGCGTTCCAGATCGGCCACCTGGCTGGTGAGTTGGTGCACCTGCTGCTCCAGACCGAAGGTTTCCGGAGGAGCGTAGTAGTGCGCCATTACGCCGGCGCCCGCCAGCGCCAGCACGCCCAGCACACCCTGGACAAAGCGCTGCCAGGTTTCAACCAGTTCGCCTTCCGGACTATCAGAATTGAACATGCGCCGCCAGGCCCGGCACGGAGGGAGATGTCCGGGTAGCCACTATCGTGACGCATTCGGGTCAAGGCGTGTAGGGTACAGAAGTCTGGTGGAACGCGACCAAAGGTAACCGAGAGCCAGTACCCAGTACTCAGTACTCAGTACTCAGTATCCAGTACCCTGTGGACTCCGTAGAGACGCGGCTGGCTGCGTCTCAGCGTTGCCGCGGCGGCGGAGAGGGGCAAACCCCGTCTCTACTCGATCCCCAGCCGCTTGGTCATCTCTTCGTAGAGGAAGCCCTCTCCTGGACGATAGGGCTGGATCCATTCTCCATCGATCACAAACTGCGGGACCGCGCGCTTGCCGGCGTGTTTCACGACCTCGTCGGCGGCTCCCGGCGTGGCCGCGATGTTGATGTCGGTGTAGGGAAGATTGTGCTGGTCGAGGAAGCGCTTGGCCTCGCGGCAGTCCGGACACCCGGGGACGGAGTAGACGGTGATTTCCATTCGATACTTAGAGTTTCCATGGTAAGGAGTTTCGTGTCAAACCCGCTCCAGTTCGTGCACCGTCCGTTCGTTCTCCACATTGCCGGTGTTCAGTGTAGTGGCTGGTTCAAACAGCACGGTCCAACATTCTTCGTCGGCCACGGGACGGTGCTCCACACCGCGTGGCACTACGATGAACTCGCCCTCCTCAATCCATTCATGGCGGTCGCGAAACTCCATGCGGAAGCGGCCTTTGACTACCAGGAACATCTCGTCTTCGTGCTCATGATGGTGAAAGACGAACGCGCTATTCAGTTTGACGAACTTGACGTGCTGTCCGTTGAGCTCGGCGGCGATACGGGGCTTGTAGTATTCGGTGATCTTGGCGAATTTCTCGGCGATGTTAATTTTGGACATGGAATCCTCTGAGGCTGATTCGCGCTGCTGCCCCTTCAATGGATGGCGCAGCACGCGCGCGGGTCGCATGAATTGTTGGCGAACGAGTCAAAACCCTGCCGAGCTTCGCTCGGCTTGGACCCTTCGACTGTGCTCAGGGCAGGCTCGCGAGGGCGCCCGTCCCCACACGAACAAAAGCAAAAGCCGCCAGCTTTCGCTGACGGCTGAATGCTGATTGCTGAGGGCTGTCTAGAAGCCCGTCGATCCGGTGCCTGGGTGTCCGCCTCGCAGCATCGTCCGCACGCCGCGTTTTGTATTCACGCGGGTGGTTGTGCTCCAGTCGACTTCATCCGTGCTGATAACGCCGCTTCCGCCACTGACGAGTTCGTAGCTGATGCGCCCTTCCTGATAGGTGTAATTGCCCACCTCCAGAACCATGCCTGACTTCAGCACGAATACAGGCACTCCCGGCGCTGCGCCACCTCCGCCGCCCACGGCATCCTTGGTAATGTAGCTGGCGTAGGCGACTTGCGGAATTTCCTCCGCCATCGGCTCGCTTGCCGCCGGTCTAATCTGGCGCACTGCCAGTTGAGGAGTGGCGTTGTTGCTTCCCGAATTGTAGGCGGAACCCTGATAGTAAGAGTCGTTCTGCGGGCGCGGACCGCCAAAGAAATGCCAGTCGGGGCCGTTGGTCGCTTGAACCTGCGGGATCTGTACATCATCCATCAGGCGCAGGGTGAGCACGCTCTCGCCTTTCAGCGCGGGACGCGGACCGCGGGCGGGCAACATGAGCACCTTCCAGGGCCAGAGCGGCGGCAGCATCCATTCGACGACGTCGCGCTTGGCGTGTCCTTTGCCGTCGATGTCGCCTTGTTTATCGACTTTGTAGCCGCGGGTCGCGATGACCTTGGCGTCGAGCGGCATATCTCCGTTCGGCAGGCCGATGCGATCGAACATCAGCTTCATGTAGCCCTTGCCCCAGAAATGTCCTGGGTCCTGGGCCGATTCCAGATGGCCGACCAGGTAGCTTCCGCGCGGAAACGTCTGCTGGCCGAATTCCGTTACCGACTTCAGATGACAGAGCACAGGATCGCCGACGGCGACAGTCGCGGAGGAAAAGTTTGGTTCATTCATGGTGCAATGCAGAAGAGTACCGGCGGGCAGGACCATCTCCCGCGCACTGGCACTTAGGGTCAGGCTTAAAATGACTAAGCCCAGAAGAGACACTGCTAGGACTGCATACGAGCTGGACTTCATGACGTCACCTCGGTCTCACGCCCCTGGAATTTTTTGGTACGTATTCCCAAGCTACCGCTTTGAGCCAGCCCCGATTGAGTGCAGTTAAACACAATGTGTGTGTTGCGGTCAATCGGACTTCCGGGGGCAGAGTGTGGTTTTTTTGCAACAAGGGATCACAGCGGACTTTACGAGTCGAAGGCCCGTGCTCCGCAGGAGAGCAGAAACTCTGCGGTGCGGTCGAGTTCAAAAGGAAGGCGACTCCTATCGTCTGGTGTCGGCTGAGGTATATAGAGAATCATATTCTGACGTGCGCGGGTCAGCAAAACACGGTAAGCATTCAATTGATAGCTTCTCTTCCGGACCGCATGCCCCGGCAAGACTCTCCACTTCTTGTTGTTGAAACGCCGGCATTCCCACTTTTTCCCGTCCCACAACAAATCCTCACCCCAACAGACGCCAACCCAGTCGAGTTCTAATCCCTGGATCTCGAATTGAGTCGCAACAACTTCCAACTTGGAACTGGCCCGAACATCGTCGCAGTACTTGTGGTCACAATTGGCTGATTCGCAATCCGCAAAATCGAGAAACCAGTGGTCCCAGTCAAAACCTCTGTGAAATTCAAAATCAGGTTCCACCCCGTCCGCCCTGAGTCTTGCCGCGTACGCGCTGGCTGTCATCCCTGACCGAGTTGTGCCCCGACGATTGCTCGTCAGCCATAGCTTCGCAGCGGAGAGACTTCGTGTGACGGCTGGCCTGACGGGAAGGTCCCCGGCAATCTCCACGGCCTCAGCATCTTGGCCAGACAAAACCGCATCGACCCAGTCGGAAATCCGTTGCGCCCGAATGGATCTCGTAGATATGCGCAGATGGAAGCCTTCCGTAAGCTGAACGTTGAGGCCGATAGGGTTCTCCTCAAAGAGGCGAAACTCCGCACGACTGTTCGCAGAAAGCACGTAAGGGGAAGCTAGCACTCGCCAGTGCGGAAATCTCAATAGGGCTCGTCCCCATTCGGATAGCCCGGCCTCACCGCGATTGATTTCCTGGCCAGCTCCGACAAGCGCCACAATCGCCGACCAATCTTCGTGCCGATCCATCACCTCGAGCATCATCTCAGGTTCGGAAACTTCGGGCCGCTTTGCTCGTCCGTTCTGCTCTGCATCCCAAGCACGTTGGGCCTCGTCGAAGAAGATGACCTTCTGCACCGGACGTTTCCGGTCTTCGCGGTAGTACTCGTCGGCAAATCGATGGACATTATGGATGAACGCTCTAACGCTCAGTTCCGCCTCTCGACGACTGACAGGCGCGCCTTTCGTCTTGCGTCGTGTGACATCTCTGATTAGAGCTTCTTGGATAACAGTTACGAGCGGTCCATTGCCTGATAGAAAAGATCCAACTTCTCTTATTTCCCGTCTATGTACTGCGTTCAGTCCGACCAGTGTCTTCCCGGCACCGGGCACGCCAGTAACAAAGCAAATCACTTTCTCGCGGTTTGCGCGTGCTTCCTCGACCGCATGAACAATAGTTTCTGTGGTGACATCGAGATCCTCACGAGTACTACAAGAATGGCCGATCTCGAAGACGTTCATTTCGGAGTAAAGTGCGACCGCAGCGTCGATGATCGGCGGCACTGGCTTAAAGCGACCGTTGTCCCAGGCAACGGGGTCGATCGGGGTGCTCTGCGGGTTCACATGCTCCTTGCAGGCTGCGAACAGTCCATCAGGGGCATCGACAGCGTTATACACACGGCACCCCTCGATGAGGCGGTCGAATGCCGTTGCGTCTCGCTGGGTGGGCGCTATGCCCGCGGTTATCACTATTGGAACAATGGTTCGACCAGAGCTGGCCTCATGGAAACACGCCAAGCCAAGGGCGTAGTCCTCTACTTGCCGCACGGCAGAAGTGCGGCTGGTTCCAGTCTTTGTCTCTATGACAACAATGATGTTGTGAGCAAGGAGCACCGCGTCAATTCGTCTGCCCACCATCGGAATCGGGTATTCCATCAGTATTCGCCAATCTCTAGCTGACGGGCACTTCTCTGTTAGCGCGCGAATGGCTGAGCTTAGTGGCGGCAACTGATCGCGCCATGCATCGATAGCCTCGGGAGATAGCGGAAACCGAGATGCGCTGTTAGCTTGCGCGAGTTCTCCGATGATTGCGGATGGACTATCCAATAAGAAGTCGCTCAGAGATCGAGAGTAGTAAGCGGGCATCTCGGATATCCACTGTATCAAGTCTTACCAATACGGGGTACATCGCTGCCGAGCTTCGCTCGGCGCGGACGGCCGGGGGCAGCTGTCCCCACACAAGCAAGACAAAAAAAACAAAAGCCGCCAGTTTTCACTGACGGCTGATAGCTATAGCTGATGGCTGAAAGCTGGTGTCTAGCTCTCGTACAGCAGCACGCCTTCGGCTTTCTCTGCGTCTACCGGGCGGTAGTAGAGCTTGTTCGACTCCAGGAAGACCTCGATGAACGCTGGCCTGGTGGTGATTGTGCCTTGGATCAGGGCCTCCGACAACGGGTCTTCGATGTACTTCTGCAATGCTCTCCGCAGTGGCCTGGCTCCGTAGCTGCGGTCGGTCAGGGTCTGGTTCAGAATCCACTTCTTAGCTTCGTCGGCTACGGTTACTGTGATCGAACGTTGGGCCAGGTTCTGGTTCAGTTGGCTGACCATTAGTTCGAGAATCTGGATCAGGTCGGCTTCGCTTAGCGCCATGAACAGGATGATTTCATCCACGCGGTTCAGGAATTCTGGATTGAAGGTGCGCTTGACTTCACTCTTCACCAGGTCTTCGACCTTCTCGGAAACCATCTCGTCTTTTGACGACTGGAAGCCCAGGCCCTCGCGCTTCATGAGGTGCCTTGCCCCGATGTTCGAGGTCATGATGATGATGGTGTTCTTGAAGTCGACCGTGTTGCCTAGGCCGTCGGTTAGTTGGCCGTCTTCAAAAACCTGCAGCAGGATGTTGAAGACATCCGGGTGCGCCTTCTCGATTTCGTCGAGCAGGACGACGGAGTATGGCGCGCGCTTGACTCGTTCGGTCAGCTGTCCGCCCTCTTCGTAGCCTACGTATCCTGGAGGCGAGCCGATCAGTTTCGAGACGGAGTGCTTCTCCATGAACTCCGACATATCAAAACGCACCAGAGCCTTGTCGCTGCCGAACATGAAACTGGCCAGGGTGCGAGCCACTTCAGTTTTGCCTACGCCGGTCGGTCCCAGGAACAGGAACGAACCAATGGGGCGGTTCGGGCTCTTCAGTCCCGCACGCGAACGGCGGATGGCGCGGGCCAGGGCGCTGATGGCTTTGTCTTGCGAGATGATGCGCTTGTGCAGTTCTTCTTCAATGCGCAGCAGTTTCTGCGTTTCTTCTTCCTTGATCGAGGTGATGGGAACGCCGGTCCAGCGGCTTACCACATCCTCGATGTCCTCCCGACCGACTACGCCGGTGGAGGATTCATCGAGATGGTATTTTTCGCGAAGGGCGCGCAGGTTCTCGCGCTCCTTGCGTTCTTCGTCCGAATAGAAACGCGCCTTCTCGAACTCGTGGTTCGCGATGGCGTTCTCCATGCGATGGACGATGAACTTGATGCGCTTCTGGACTTCGGTCAATTCTTCCGGCAGCGAGGTCTGGCGCAGTTTCACGCGGGCGCCCGCTTCGTCGATCAGGTCGATGGCCTTATCCGGCAAGAAACGGTCCGGGATGTAGCGGTTCGAATGCGAGACCGAGAAATTGATGGCATCGTCGGTGTAGGTGACGGCGTGAAATTTTTCGTAACGCTCTTTGATCCCGAAAAGAATCTTGACTGCATCGGCTTCGTTGGGCGGCGGAACTTTCACGGCCTGGAAGCGGCGCTCGAGCGACCGGTCTTTTTCGATCGACTTGCGGTATTCACCGGGCGTGGTCGCGCCGATGCACTGAATCTCGCCGCGCGACAGGGCTGGCTTCAGGATGTTGGCGGCATCGAGCGAGCCTTCCGCCGATCCCGCGCCCACCAGGGTGTGGAGCTCGTCGATGAAGATGATGGAATTCTGCGACTCCATCAACTCTTTCATGATGGTCTTGAGGCGCTCTTCAAACTGTCCGCGATACTTGGTGCCGGCGACTATCAGCGAAAGATCGAGCGCAAGGATGCGCTTGTCGGCCAGGAAGGACGGAACTTCGCCGTCGGCGATGCGCTGCGCCAGGCCTTCTACGATGGCGGTCTTGCCTACGCCGGGCTCGCCGATGAGCACCGGATTGTTTTTCGTGCGGCGGCACAGAATCTGCACCACGCGCTCGACTTCGTTGTCGCGGCCGACCAGCGGATCGAGCTGGTTGTCCATGGCGGACTGCGTCAGATCACGCGAAAATTCACTCAGTAATGAGGATTCCCGCTGTCCGCGTTGCGGCGCTGCTTTTTCCTGGCTGGTACGTGCCAGCTCTTCGCGGATGGTCGAAAGCCGGAGTCCGCGCTCGTGCAGAATTTCAGCGGCAAAACACTTCTCTTCGCGCAACAATCCCAGGAGCAGGTGCTCGGTTCCAATATGTTTGTGCGAGAGCCGTTCCGCCTCTTCCGCGGCATAAGCCAGCACACGCTTGCATTCGTTGCTCAGGGGGAGATCGACCGAAGTGGAGACCTTCTCGCGGATGGTGGTGTGGCCCTCGATCTGTTTCCGGATCGATTCCACCGACGCATGGGAGCGCAAGAAACGATTGGTCAGGGCCTTATCTTCGCGCAGCAGTCCGAGCAGCAAGTGTTCGGTCTCAATGTAAGGAGATCCGAACTGGCTGGCCTCATACCGCGCAAAGAAAATGACGCGCCTGGCTTTTTCTGTGTAGCGTTCAAACATATACCAATTCCCCCGACTTCCCGCGGAACGCCCCGCACTCCGCCAAACCCCTGGCCCTACCCTCAATTATGCATTCATATCGCCTAATCTCCCAAGCGATATCGTCTTGTCGTGTTGCTGTTCTGCCTTTCGTTACGCTGGAAGCGACCCCGGGTCCACTTCCTCCATTTTGCCCCGATCCAGCCGTAAAACCCTATGGCACCGACGTGCAAACGCCAGATTGTGGGTGGCGATTACCGAGGTCAACTGGTGCTCACGGTGCAATCGTGCTACCAGTTCAAAGACCAATTCGCCGGTGCGCCCGTCGAGATCGCCGGTAGGTTCATCGGCCAGCAACACTTGCGGCTGGGTGATGAGTGCCCGTGCCAGCGCCAGTCGCTGCTGCTCGCCGCCGGAAAGCTCGCCCGAACGATGATGCCCGCGGTCTTCCAGTCCCACCTCGCGCAACCAGCGCGAAGCTTCCTGTTCTGCTGTAGATAGCGCTTGCCCGCGCGTTAGCAGGGGCATGGCGACGTTCTCCAAGGCGGTGAATTCCGGCAGCAGGTAATGGAATTGCCAGACGTAGCCGATCTCGCGGTTACGAAACTCGGCGGCGTCATCCTCAGAAAGAGCATTCACGAGGGAGTTGGCGCAGTATACGGCACCGGCCGACGGACGATCAAGCGCCGCCAGGATGTGCAACAACGTACTCTTTCCCGCACCCGACTGCCCCACGATGGCCAGCATGGTTCCCTTTGCGACCTGGAAAGACAGATTCTCAAAGAGCACGAGCTGAGCTTCGCCTGAGCGAAACACTTTACTTAACCCTTCGACCCTCAACAGAGGATCTTGAGCTATTGGATGCAAATTCGCCCTCCTAAGTACCAAAGCCGCTGCCCGCTCCCACTACAAAGAGTGGAAAGCGGGCCTTGCTCCATTAGACCACGATCGGTGAGCACGATCCTTCGGAGCATGAGGAGGAACAAGCCGAACCCGCAATTTCGGGTGCGGGAACGAGCTATGCCAAAGACTGTATACCGCCGGAAAACGAATGCAATGTGACCGTGGTCACAGCAGGGAGCGACGGAAGAACGCGCATTCGGGAAGGCAGCCCCAACCCATTCATCAGCGGAGCTTATTCGTACCGCAACGCCTCCGCCGGCAATATCCGCGCTGCTGACCACGACGGATAAATCGTGGCCACAAACGAAATTCCGACCGAGACCAGGGCCACGATCACTCCATCCACCAGGCGCGGCGCGAACGGAACGTAATCGATGGAATAGACCTCGGGCGAAAGCGAAATAAAGTGGTAGTGTCCGCCCGCCCACGAGATGGCGTAGCCGAGCACCAGGCCGATCGCCGTCCCAATCACGCCAATCAGGACGCCTTGCGCGATGAACACGCGGCGGATCTGCGCTCTCTTCGTTCCCAGGGACATGAGCACGGCAATGTCTTTTGTCTTCTCCATGACCATCATGATCAGCGAGGTCAAAATATTGAGCGCGGCCACGAACACGATCAGCCCGATGGTGATGAAGGTCACCACGCGCTCCAGTCGCAGGGCGCGGAACAGAGGCTTGTTCTGTTCCATCCAACTGGTGGCCATGAAGCCGTGGCTTCCTGAGGAAAGATCGGCGGCCTCTTCGAGCGAGCGCGCCACGTCGCCTGCCAGGTAGATATCGTCGAGCTTGAATTGGATGACCGAGATCACATCGCCCAAGCCAAACAACTGCTGCGCGTCAGAAAGCCGTATGAACGCCCAGGAAGAGTCGTAGTCAAAAAAGCCGGAGTTGAAGATTCCGGCGACGCGAAAACGAATGTACTTCGGCACCATGCCAAACGGAGTGAGCTCGCCCTGCGGAGAAGTCACCAGCACCACCGAGCCCACGGTCGCGCCGAGTTCGTCCGCCATGTCTTTGCCGAGAATGACTGGGGGCATGGCCGCGACGCGCTGCTGCACGCCCGCCAGGTCGTCGGGGGATTCTGCTGGCGGAGTGGTTGTGTGGGGACGGGGCTCGGCCCCGTCCAAGCCGGGTCGGAGACCCGGCACCACACTGGTATCGCTCTCCTCCAGCGCCGCCGCCGAGCCCAGCGTTACCGAGTTCAGTAGATCGCTGACCTTGCGCTCGTACTGCGGGAGCATTCCTTTCAGCACCGCGCCGCGCGCCCGCGGCCCACGCGAAATCAGTACCTGCTCGTAGATCGCTGGAGCGGCGGCCACCACGTGCGGCTGCTTCGATAGCTTATCGAGCAGCGGACGCCAATCGCGTATGCCGTCGCTTTCCACCCGCAGCAGACTGATGTGCGCGGTCGACCCCAGCAGCCGCGCCTGCAAGTCCTGGCGAAAGCCGTTATTGATGGCCAGCGCAACGATCAGCGAGGCGACTCCGGCCGCCACTCCCAGGACGGAGATCCCCGTGATGACGCCGATGAACGCCTGGCGGCGTTTGGCGCGAAGGTAGCGAGTTGCCACGAAGAGTTCGAAGCGCATGGAAACAGCCGTCAGCTTTCAGCCGTCAGCTCTCAGCCGTCAGCTTTCAGTTACTGCGGATTATAGCTGGCGGGAGCGAAACACCAGGGCGCAAGTCGAACTGGCAACTGGCCACTGACCACTGACCACTGCTTCCTGCTATTCTTCTTCCGCATGTCTCCCATCCTGACCAGTGTGCTCCTGGGGCTGACGGCGGCGGGCGCGAACGTGTTCGGCGGCGCCATCATCGTTCAGAGGAACTGGGAGCGCTCCTACCTGCGCTACTTCGTCGCGCTCGGCGCCGGTTTCATGCTGGCGACGGCGCTGGTCGAAATGGTGCCGGCCAGCATTCAGTTGCGTGGGCCGTATGCCGGGTTTCTTATCCTGCTCGGATACCTGCTCGTCCATTTCTTCGAGCACACCGTCACGCCGCATTTCCACTTTGGAGAAGAAACTCACGCCGACCAGTTCGTGCATGCTCACAAAAGCTACTCGGTTCTGATCGGATTGCTGATCCATACGTTTTTTGATGGCATCGCCATCGCTTCCGGGTTTCTCGTTTCTCCTGCGCTCGGCTGGATCATCTTCGTAGCGGTCTTTCTGCACAAGATTCCGGAAGGATTCACCATCTCGTCGGTGATGCTCGCGAGTGGCCGCAGCCGCGCCTTCTCGTGGGGAGCGTCAGTACAGCTGGGCGTAGCAACCGTGGCCGGAGTGATGACGATGGCAGTCTTCCGGCACGAGGTCAGCTTCGGCCTGCCTTTGTCGGCGGGCGTTACGATCTACGTCGCCGCTTCGGATCTGATCCCCGAAGTAAACAAGGAACCGGGAGTGAGAATGGCGCTGTTGGTGTTTGTCGGAGCAGCGTGTATGTTTTTGCTGGATAGGTTTTTTCACGTGCACTAGAAGAAGTACCCAGTACTCAGTAACCAGTACCCAGAACGACCTACTCCGGGAGGGACGCGATTAAGCCGTTCAAGATTCTTCCGACCTCATGGACTCTGTGAAGTAACCCCTCCGTGGAAAGATGATCGGTATATCCGAGACGCTCCGCGATGAGTAACTGGGTTTCAAGCTCAGCGAGCGAACCTGCGGAATGCCGCAGGAAATGACGGAATTCGCGATGGCTGTAGTGCGCCTGCCCTTCGGCGATGTTGCTTGGAACGGAAACCGCTGCGCGGCGGATCTGATCGGTGAGGCTGTAGACCTCTCGCTTCGGAAAGCAATCGGTCAACTTATAGATTTCCGCGACCATGTCCATGGCCTTCTGCCATACGACGAGATCTTTGAAATGCTGAGCCATATTGTCCGGCCGCCGCGTGCCGGTTCTCTGGGTACTGGGTACCGAGTACTGGGTACTTTCTACCCGCTGTGCCGGATGTGCATCACATCCCCATCTTGCACAATGTAGTCTTTGCCTTCTAATCGCAGCGTGCCTTTGGCTCGGGCATTCGCTTCCGATCCCGCTTCTAGCAGTTGATCCCAGCGGATGGTTTCGGCCCGGATGAAGTGCTTTTCCAGATCGGTGTGAATCGCGCCGGCGCCGTTCTGGGCCCGGGTGTTTAGGGGGATGGTCCAGGCGCGGCATTCGTCTTCTCCGGCGGTGAAGAATGAAATCAGGCCCAGGAGGTGATAGCTCTTGCGGATCAGGCGCGCGAGACCGCTTTCCGTCAGTCCATAGCTGCCTAGAAACTCAGCCGCGTCTTCATCGCTCATCTCCGCCAGTTCGGCTTCCACTTTGCCGCAAATCGCGCTTGCCCCGGCATTCGGACGCGCGGCCACCTCGGTCAGATTGTATTTTGCCACCGCCGCTTCGAGATCCTTGCCGAGTTCCGTGCTCTCGCCGATGTTGAGCACGTAGAGTATCGGCTTCTCGCTCAGGAACATGAAGCCGCGGATGCGCTTCTTGTCCTCGGGAGTCATTACCATTTCGCGGAGCGGTTTTTCGGCTTCGATCTGGGCTTTGGCCTTGATCAGCAGTTCGTTTTCTCTTTCGAGTTCCGGCGTTTTCATCTTCTTCAAATCTTTTTCGAGGCGCTCCAGGCGCTTTTCGATCTGGCCCAGATCGCTGACCATCAGATCGAACTCTACGTTCTTGATGTCGCGCAGGGGATCGATCGGGCCGACGTGCGGAATCGCATCGTTTTCAAAAGCCCGCAGCACGTGAATGAGCGCGTCCACCTGGCGCAGATGGCCGATGTAGGCAGTCTCTTTCAGGGCGTCCTGGCCGATGGCGCCTACGTCCACATACTCGACCGAGGCGTGCGTCAGTTTCTTCGGGTGGTAGAGCTCGGCCAGTTTGTCGAGGCGTTCGTCGGGAACCTTGGCGACGCCGATGTGCGCCTCGCGCGGGTTCGCAAGCGCCTGCTCGGAAAGATTCACCTTGGTCAGAATGCGAAATAGAGATGTCTTGCCGACCTGCGGCAGACCGATGATGCCAGTTTTCATAAGTCAGCTCTCAGCTATCGGTTGTCAGCTATCAGTTGAATCAAAAGAATAAATCATCGCACGCGATACGCATACGCGCCGCTGGCGGCCCAGATTCATTTACCACGGAGACACGGAGTCACGGAGAAAGCCAGACCAAGGCCTTGTTTTTCTCCGTGTCTCGGTGTCTCCGTGGTGACGTACTTCGCGCAATGCAAAAGACGCAGCGTCCGTGCTACGCTCAGCGGAATGCGGCGCGACGATAAGACTCTCCTCAGAAAATTCTCTGGCCATTTTGCGGGAGCGCTGATTGCTTGCATTGCTTCTGGCGTCTCGTCCTTTGCGCAGACTTCGGCGCAGATTCACTTCCGCTTGCAGACTCGCGCAGTGGTCGAAGGCCATCTGAAGTCCTTCTCAACCAAGAACAGCGAACGCGAGGCGTTGATCCGGAAATGGCTCGCCGACTCCGGATGCAAGGGCGCGAATCTTTCCGAACAAGGGCTCGACCGCGAGTTGCCGCCGAATGTCATCTGCGTGTTGCCGGGCGAAACGCAGGAAGTCATCGTGGTCGGTGCGCATACCGATAAAGTCGAGACCTCTGGCGACGGCGTGGTCGACAATTGGACCGGAGCGGCGTTGTTGCCGAGCCTGCTGTACAGCCTGAGCGCGCAGCCGCGCCATCACACGCTGATCTTCATCGGATTCTCGGGTGAGGAAAAGGGGTTGATCGGATCGCGGTATTACGTGGATCATCTCAGCAGCGAACAGCGCGCGCATGTCGAAGCCATGGTCAATTTCGATAGCTTAGGCCTCGGTCCGACTGAGGTCTGGGCGTCACACGCCGACAAAGCGCTGCTTGACGCGCTGGCCTCTGTGGCGGCGGCGAGTAAACTCCCTGTGACCACAATGAACGTGGATAATTTTGGCACTGCCGATTCCGAATCGTTCGCTCGCTACCAGATTCCGCGCATTACCCTGCATTCGGTGACCGAACAGACGTGGCCGATCCTCCATTCGCCATTCGACAAGATGGCAGCGATCAAGATGAACGATTACTACAGCAGCTATAGGCTGATCGCCGAGTATCTGGCATATCTCGATGACGCGTTGAAACCGCCGCCCGCAGCGAAGCCGGAGAAAGCGGCGCCGTAGAGAAGGGCGAAATGCATAAGTCCTTCGCTTCGCTCAGGATGACAAAATCTCTTTAGTTGTGCACTCAACGGAATGCTTGGGCGGTCGTGTACAACGCAACCAACCCGAGCAAAAGCACGGCCTCCTCGAATTTTTCCGACCACATATGCAAACGGTTGAATTCCATGCGCAGCGGATTGTCTGGAGGCACGTTGTCGATCACTCCAACCTCGGCGCGGATAGCGTACATCTTCGGGGAAATGGCGAACTGCGAGATCACGGTCAGCAGCAGCATAAGCACGATCAGAAGATGGCGCGCGGCCAGCGGCGTTGCAGTTCCCACCGTCATTCGGCTGTAGAGCATGGACGCGATGAGAAAAACAATTCCGGACGCTATGGCCATGTAATGCAGCAAATCGAGTGAGCGGCCTACGATCGATCCGGCCATGTGGCGGGTGGGCAGAAGACCGGGCGAAAAGGCGGTGGGCGCGAGGACGAAGGCTAAGAAAATCAGCCCGCCCAGCCAAACCACGAGCGACAACAGCATGAGGAAGCGCAGAAATGACATGAGCGGGATTATAGCTGCGCGAACGACACCTTTCATGAATTGTCTGCAGTTCGCGGCAAAATGCAGATCCCTCGCTACGCTCGGGATGACAAATCCGCGAGGTTTTTCAGTAAGTCCCAGCGCCGGCGAAGTGTTTCGCGGAACCCCCGCTTATTCACAGGCCGAACCAGCGCTGTCACTTACTCCCGTGCGCGCAACTATTTAACCTCATCCTTCCTATGCCTGGGGAGGGACTCATCGGAATGCAGCGTTCGCTGACGGTGGCCGACGTTAATTTTGTGTCGTTGCAGACGGCAGTATTTTGCGTGCAGTGTGAAATGCTCAGCGACAATAACACGCCGCGGTGTCTGGCATGCGGCAGCGGAGCGGTGCTGAGTCTTTCGCGTGTGCTGGGCGGATCGCTGCGCGGGCAGCAGACCACGCATCTCATCGCGGATGCGGAACTGGACAGACTGGTGCGGTCGCTGCTTTACACGGTTCCGCAGGTTCCGGCGGCCGAAGATCAGAGCGACGAACACACGGTCGAGTCTCCCGCGGCGGTAAGTTTTTCTCCTCGCCATCGCATGCGGCCTCGCCATCACGGACCCGTCGCCGTGCCGCATACGCTGGGCCATAGAGATTTGATCAATGCCGGAGAGATTGACCTGGAGCCGGGCATCAGCATCATCGCGGAAAAGGCGCAGACTTTAACCGGGGCCACCGGGGCAGCCATCGCGCTGCGGCGTGGCAACGAAATTGTCTGCCGGGCACGCACCGGCCGCACCGCTCCCGATCTCGGAGTGCGTCTACAGACCGACAGCGGACTTTCGGCAGAATGCGTGCGCACGGGCGAGGTGCTGCTTTGCCATGACGCCGAGTCGAATCCGCGAGTGGATTGGGCGACTTGCCAGCGTATGGGGGTACGCTCGATCCTGGTCGCTCCGCTGCGCCACTTCCGGCGGACACTGGGCGTTTTCGAGGTGCTGTCGTCGGCGCCGCACGCCTTCGACAACAACGATGTCGCTACCATGCAGTTTCTCTCTGGCATGATGGTGGCGACGATCTCGCGGCTTTCCAGTTTGCAGCCGGCTTCGGGCGAGTAAGCTCAAGAAGTTCCCGCGCTTGCAGAGACGGGGCTTGCCGCGTCTTTCTCACAGCGCGGGAGAGAACTTGCGATGAAGTATGTTGTCTGGATCGGTGTCGCGGTTGCGCTCTGTATGGCGGCCTGGAGAATTGTCCAGCCCGAAGTCACGAACTTCATCTTTCATGATGAAGTGCAAGAGACGGCAGCGGAGTTTAGCGCCCGCGCGGGGTTTTCATCGTTCCAAACGGACGAAGGGTTTCGCAGTATCGTAATTCGCAAAGCGGCGAAGCACGAGATTGCGCTCGATCCCAAGCAGGTAACGGTGCGGACCAGCGGGCCTCCGGAACATCGAATCGTGTACATCGCGGTCAACTACACCGTGCCCATAGATTTTCTTATCTTTTCCTACAAGCGGCATTTCCGTTTTGCGGTCGAGGTCCATCAACATCCCGCATACAGCCCCTTAGTGGGGGACGACGGTACCGCGCTTCGCCACGGATGACATCTTCGGCTGCGCGGCTGTGGAGGATCTTGTCAGGCGGCTATACCGGCACCGGCACGCTCTCCACGATCTCGCGCAGGACTTGCTCGGCCTGCTCGGATTTCTTCAAAGTGGAAGTGTAGAGTGAACTCACGACGACGCGGTGGGCGAAGACGCTGACGACCAGCGGCTTGAAATCTTCGGGAGTGCAATAATTGCGGCCTTCGAGGAAGGCCATAGCCTGGGCGGCGCGGTAGAGCATCTGCGAGCCTCGGGGAGAAACTCCAAGGGAAAGATATTCGGATTCGCGCGTCTTGGTGACGATGTTCAGCAGGTATGTGATTAGAGATTCGTCCACGTGGACTTGTGCCACGGCTTGCTGAGTTTCTACTACGTCGGCCGCGTTGAGGACGGGGCGCAGATTTTCCAGCTGGGCTACTCCAGCTTCGGCGCGGAGGATCTCGCGCTCGGCGTTGCCTTCGGGATATCCCATGCGAACTCGCATCAGGAAGCGATCGAGTTGCGACTCGGGCAAGGGATAAGTGCCGTGGTGCTCGATGGGATTCTGCGTGGCAATGACTAAGAACGGCTGCGGCAGCGGATAAGAATGCGCGTCGATGGTGACTTGCCCCTCGTTCATGGCTTCGAGCAGGGCGGACTGCGTCTTCGGAGTGGTGCGGTTGATTTCGTCGGCCAACAGGACGTTGGCGAAGACCGGTCCGCGCTTGAATTCGAATTTCTGCTCGATGGCGGAGTAGATCGAAATGCCCAGCACGTCGGAGGGCAACATGTCGCTAGTGAACTGAATGCGCTGAAAAGTGCAATCGATGGCGCGGGCCAGGGCTTGGCCGAGCGTCGTCTTGCCAACTCCGGGAACGCCTTCAATCAGCAGGTGGCCTTTGGCGAAGATGGAGACCAGGGCGAGGCGGAGAACGTCGTCTTTGCCGCGAATGACGCGGCGCAGCGATTTTTCCAGTTCGGCTGCGCGGCTGGAGGCGGCGCTCGCTACGTGGGCTGACATTGTTTGAATTCTACTATGTGGGCGGCGGGAGAAACGGTTACGGGAGTCATGGCCGAGTTCGCGATGTGGGGCTTTCGGTAAGCGACTGGACTGGCTTTGTGACCGCGAATCGAAGCCGCCGGGGCCGAGTTATACTGGCGATCTATGTTTTATTTTCGAAGCGCTCTTGTTGCACTGGTACTTTCAGCGTTGGCTATCGCGCAACAAAAGGAAACCTCGATGACGCACCACGCACATGGCACCTTTACGGTCAAAGTTCAACCCCTTACACCGGCACCTGCGGAAGGAATCTCGCGGTTCTCGATTGACAAGGAGATCCACGGTGATCTCGAAGCAATGACGAAGGGAGAGATGTTTTCTGCCGGTGATGTGAAAAGCGGGGTCGCGGGATATGTTGCCATTGAGGTCGTGACCGGAACGCTTGCCGGCAAGCACGGGAGTTTTGCGCTCCAGCATTCGGCGACGATCGACCAGAGTGGACCGAAGATGACGGTGACGGTCGTTCCCGGGTCGGGGACGGGTGACCTGAAGGGTATTTCAGGGACGTTTGCTATTCAGATTGCGAATGGGCAGCACTCTTACGATCTTGAGTACAAGCTGCCGGAATAGTTCACTTCTCTGAGACAAATCTCCCCGGTTTGCTGCAACGGGTTTAGGGCGCGTCCTCTTGTGACTGTGAATGACGCTGCGATGACTTTCTCACATCCACAACGATCGTCTCTGCCAGACGGTCCTGGGCACACATGCGGTTGCGATCCCAGAAGAACTGCAAGAAACCGAGTCCTCCCTCGAGCACTGCGGCACCATAGCCAAGGGCTCGCTCAATTGATTGCCATGCCCTCATGCGCTCACTTGTCAGGGACATTGCCCTGGTTCGCGCGATCCATTTGCCCGGGGTTTGGCCATTGCCCCAATAATTCCCCAATCCAAAATAGATCAGGGCAATAATGATATTTCCGATCTCGTGGAAGTCCCACTTGATGTTGATGTTTTGTTCGTGCAGAACGAAACGCCGCCATCCAACCTCGGCCGGAAACCACAGCAGAACGGCGAAAAGCAGATCAATCCAATATCCCAACGCCCGCTGCCAAAAAGTTGCGAGAGGCAATCCCTCCAGCGTATCCACCCGCGGATTGTCATGACTTGAAAAGGTCCGCCTCGACGGACTCGATGGTCGACTCATGGAGATAGACTGTAATTCATTGCAATCAACCATGTCAGCCGCAGTCTATTCGAAGTGGATCATTCCACAAGTATTGTCCGAATTCCGCCGGCCTTCCCGTCAACCGCTCGATCCTTTTCGCCGTGGGCGGATGGGTCGAGAACAGGTTGCCGAAACTCATCCCCCCTAAGAACGGCTGAATAATGAAAAGATGCGCGGTGGATGGAGTCGCCAGGAGTGGGCGCTGGCGGGAGTAGGCGTCGATTTTTGCCAGGGCGCTCGCCAGGGCGTAGGGATTGCCGGTCCAGTGGGCTCCAGTTTCGTCGGCGCCGTATTCGCGGGAGCGCGAGACAGCTAACTGGATCAGCATGGCGGAGAATGGGGCGAGGAACATCATGGCGATGGCTGCGATGCCGCCGCCCCCATCGCGATCGCGGCTGCCTCTGATGCCGCCAAAAATCATGCCCCAACGAGCGATCGAGGCGAGGTAGGTGATAGCGCCGGCTAAAGTGGCCGCGATCGAACTGATGAGTATGTCGCGATTGCGCACGTGGCCGAGTTCATGTGCGATCACGCCTTCGAGTTCGTCGTCGTTAAGCAGTCCGAGGATGCCCTGGGTCACGGCGACAGAGGCGTGATTCGGATTGCGTCCGGTGGCGAAGGCGTTGGGCGAATCGGTTGGGATGAGGTAGACCTTGGGCATCGGCAAGCTTTCTTTTTGGGCCAGGCGCTCGACGATGTTGTAGACGCGGGGCAGATCGTCGCGTCCGACGGGCTGGGCGCGGTAGGTGGCGAGCGCGATCTTGTCGGAGAAAAAGTAGGAAACGAAATTCAGGACGGCCGCGAAGGCGAGCGCCATCAGCATTCCGTTTTGGCCGCCGAAGGCGCGGCCGGCCAGCATGAGCAGCAGCGTCATGCCGGTGAGCAGGACAGTGGTTTTGAATATGTTGCTCATAAATTATTGCCCCAGTTTGTCTCAGTGAATTAGATGCCGAGAAGCGCGCTTTGGGCTCCGGGTGCACAGCGGGGCCCTACGCTGCCGGGAGAAGCTAGAGTATGCGTGAGAAGTGGGCTCGTCCCCCGAGGCGGATTCTGAGATTGTGTGGCGCGGACACTCTTGTCCGCGAAAAGTCGAAGGCAAAGACAAAGGCCGCGGACAAGAGTGTCCGCGCCACACGTACCCCTAACCCTGGCGCTTCAGTGCCCGGTCGAGGGTTTGGTCGAGCGCTGCTCTGGCTTTCTCGTAATCCGCGGGCGTGATCTTGCCTTGTTTTTTTTCTATCTCGAGTTCGAACAGTTCTTCTTTTAATGCTTCGAGCAGCATCGATGATTTTCCGGCCGGAGTGCTGGCCGCGGATGTCGCGGGCGCCGTCGCGATTGGCGTCTTAGGATGGACAGCTGTGCTGTAGTTGCTTGATGCAACGCCAGGCTTCGCAGATGACGATGTCACGGCGACTGCGGTTACGGGCTGCCGTTTCGTGACCACCCATCCGCCGAGGGCGAGCAGCACGGCGAATCCGCCGAGGATGGGCCAGCGATACTTCTGTAGAGCATCGGGAGCGTCGATGGGGGCACCGAGTCCACCGCCCGGCCGATTGTCACTAGAACGATTGTCGCGTCCCTGTTGTTGATCCTGCTGCTGGGCTGCGCCCGAGGCGGTTTCTCCGGGAGACTCGGTGATGACGCCGTTGCCCTTCAGGGTGAAGCTGAGCGGCTGGCCAGGCTTCGTCTCTCTCGCGACTTCCACGGTGCTGTCGCCCTGGCTGGGATCGTGGATGGATTCGAAGCTGGACGGATTCGCAGCCTTGAACTGCATCGTCTGGGGAAGAACGATGACGAGATGCTGGGCGGGATAGAGCGGCTTGGGGTCGATCTTGATTTCGCCGGAGTAGGGCAGAGTGAACTCCAGCTGGAACTGCGTTTCTCCGGGACGGAGCGGGAAGGCGATGGCGTAGCGGTTCTTCTCGGATTGGGGAACAGCTTCCGCGCTGATCGGCTGACCGTTCGGGGCGCGGGCTTGCAATTGTTCAATCTTGGCGCCGGGCGGCAGATAGAACTCGAAATTGTGATCGTTCATCTGCGTCGTTGCTGGAGAAGACGCGTTGTCGACGACGAACAGGCGCACGCCTTGCATGGTTCCGCTGTCAGCCTGGAAGCGAAGGACGTCGGCAGTGACGCTGAGGCCGGTGACTTTAGGAGCGACGTCATAGACCTGTATGTCGGCTGATTTGACGCCGGGAGGCGCCATCTGATGATAGGTAACGCCCTGATGAACGGCGCGGATGAGATGCGGCTCCGGTCCGCCGGTGAGTTTAAAGCTGAATTTTCCGTTGCTGTCGGCCTTGGTGCTGCCCGCCACGTCCATGCCGTTGGCGATGTTGATGAGGATGACTTCATCTCCCGCGGCGGGCTTGTTGGTGGTGCCGTTGGTGACGATGCCGGTTAGGGTCTGGGCAGCGGAGGCCAGGGCCAGGGAGAGGATGGCGGCCAGTAGGGCGGACTTTGCGAATTTGGTCAAAGGAACTCCTTGCTGCCGCGGATTCTCCTGCGAGACGCAGTCGCGCTAAGAAATCAGTGCTTCGTAGGATTTGTGGTCGCCGATCCAGAACCACAAATACCCATCGGCCCGTTTGATCGCAAGGGCCCGATGGTTCAAGGTGACGCGGGCGGACCATATCTCCTGGCCGTGACGCTCTCCCACTTTCTTGAATTGTAGCGAAGGATGGTGCGCGTTTGCTTTCAACAATGAAAATTGTTTGTCGGCTCGGCCCCGGACTTCCTGAGAGAGCGAACGGTATTGCTGCCAAAAATCGGTGCCGGCGCGATGCTGCATTGGGGGCTAGAGGGGCTGTGTGCGGCCGCTCTTCTCATCGTCCAGAGCGCGATGGATGGCTGAGTCGAGGCGTCCGGCCGCAAGATCGGATTGAACGCGGCCGTCGATCGGCGACGGGCAGTGCTGCTCAAGCCACGCGTACAGTTCCTCGATTTCACGCGGATTGAGAGCTCCGATGGCGCGTTCAATCTGCTTGACGGTGTCTTGGCTCATAAGACTTTCCGTTATTTTACATGCGGCGAGGAGACTTTGCGAGTTTGGCCAAAACAACTGCTTTGTGATTGGCTACTAGAACGTTGAAAACTCGTCTTTCCTCTCGAAAACGCGTGCCGCGGTTGTTGACGGGCGACGGCGATATTTCAGCAGTTGTCGAGACTGACTGCAAAAGTGAGCCTTGCTCACAGAACCCGAGGCGTCACAGCGGAGCCGAAATCACTCGTACCATGTTGCAATCCCAACCACGTAAAGCAAGAACGTCGCAGTTACGACGACAAGAACGAAATTCGCCAGAATTCTCAGCCACCTTGGCATAGGCGTCGCTCTTTTCCTGAACTTGAGCCAGAACAGGACGACGACGATAGAGAGCAAAGCTAAGCCGTAGCAGCATGATGCGGCTGTCAGCTTGAAGGCGTTTGCATAGTCAAACAACCCCACCGCAGCCACGCAGCCGATCAGCCAGCAAAGCAACTCTTGTTTTGAAGAAAGTGTCACGAGGGGATCACCCGAATCCCTATTATGCTCTCGTGAGGATCGCCGACGAAATGCCGCAATCACAACACCTGCGCAGCCGCCTGCTCTAGCCGCGCGATCTCCGCCATGATCGCGGCTGCTTCTTCTTCGAGCGAGGCGCGCATCGATTGATAGTCCGCGTCTGGCACCTTGCCGGCTTTGTATTCAAAATTCAAGTCGCGAAGGTTCTCGTAGACCGCTTCCTTGCGCTCGCGGAGATAGCTGAGGCGCGTCTTTTCTTCCCCGGCGTAGACTTCGCCGGGAAAGAAGAAAACGTAATAGAGACAGGCGAGCGTAACGACACCACAGACGAAGGGGATCATAAGCCGGTCTCCTTACGGCGAACGTCTTTATCCGATCGCAGCTTTTCGCGGGCGGGGGCGCCCGCGCCACACTTGCTGCACTTGAGCGTCATAGGTCAGTCTCTTTTCTTGCTCTCCGGCGGAACTCATCCAGTTCGCTGCCGGGGCGGATGATGATGCCGTCGGCAAGCGTCGGTTCGGGGCGATTCTTCCACGAGCGCACGACGTGAACTGCGAAGGCGATGCCAAGAGCTAAGACTAAGAAGGGCATGATCCAGGCCACGCGATTGAAGCCGGTAGCCGTGGGGGCGGCGATTACGGTCGGTCCGTATTCCTGCACGAAGCCTTGCAGGATGAGGTCGTCACTATTACTGCCGCCCTTGTCGAGCGCGGCTTGGAGTTCGTCGCGCATTTTCTCGGAGGACTGGCAGCCGACGTGATTGCATTCGAGCAAGACCTGGCCGCATCCGCAGGTGCACATCATGCGATGGCCGAGGTCTTTGAAGCGCGCGGAATCGTCTCCGGCGCCCATGAAGAGGAAGATGGCCGCGCAGAGGATGAGGGCGTGGAAGGCGCGGCGGGCGGCTCTTTGAGGAGTCGGCCAATCCGATGTTTTCGTCCGCCGGCCCTCAGCGGCTAAAGCCGCCACTGGTTTTGACGTGCTTACGGCGCGGCTGAAGCCGCGCCCCTTCAAAGCAAAACCGAGAACACGATTCGACGATTTCATCTCAGTCCCCCGCTCCCACGTGCGCCGGGGCGCGAATTGGCGTGGTTGCGGCCACTCGCACGGCGGCGGCATTCGGCACGAGCGCGACGATGGTGCCGAAAACCATGACGATCAGGCCGATCCAAATCCACGGAACCAGCGGATTCACGTGCGCTTTAATGATGGGCTGTCCGGTGGTTTCGTTCCGGCCTTCGTAGACGAGATAAAGGTCGCTCACCAGAAAGAAATCTTCGCGAAAGCTGGGGTAGATGCGTGGCAGCGTCTGCGGCTGTTGGCTGGCCTTATAGAAACGGCGCTCGGGATACATGGTCGTAATCTGCTTGCCGCCGCGGAACACATTGATGATCGCCCACTCGTTCGCGTAGTTGGGATTGTCGTCCTGCGTGTAGGACTGGCAGACCAGCGTGTAGGGGCCGATGGAGATTTTGTCGCCGAAGCCCATTTCTTTTTCTACTTCCTTATTGAAAGGAGTGCCCAGGATTCCAATTACGACCAACGCCACGCCGAAGTGGACGATATATCCGCCGTAGCGGCGCGTGTTTCTGTGGCACAGGTGAATCATGGCCGAGAGTAAGTTCTGATGGCTCTTGCCGGCGATGACGCGGCCTCCGCGAAGGAATTCGGAAACGACGGTGAAAATCACGAGCGCCGAGAGAACGGCGGCCATGGTGGCATAAAAGAAAGAAGGATCTTCCCAGGGACGCACGCCGAACACGATCATCATGACGCCGATGGCGAGCGAACCCAGGGCGGGGAACAGGAAATTCCGCTTCAGGCTTTCGAGCGAAGTCTTACGCCAGGCGAGCAGCGGCCCGACGGCGGTGAGCAGAAGGAGCAGCAAGGCAACCGGGACGGCGACGCGATTGAAAAAAGGCGGTCCAACTGTGACTTTGTGTCCCTGCACGAACTCCGACAGGATGGGGAAAAAAGTGCCCCACAGTATGGTGAAGCAAACGACGAGCAAGAGGAGATTGTTGAACAGGAAACTGGATTCGCGCGAAACCAGCGACTCCAGCTTGTGCTCGCTCTTGAGATACGACCGGTTCGCCACCAGGAAGAAGGTGCAGACCGCGAGGGTCAACACGATGAAGACCAGGAACCACGTGCCGATCGAGGACTGTGCGAAAGCATGCACCGAACTGATCACGCCCGAACGCGTGAGGAAGGTCCCGAGCATGGAGAGCAGGAACGTCGCGAAGATGAGCGACATGTTCCACACTTTCAACATGCCGCGTTTTTCCTGCATCATGACGGAATGCAGAAACGCCGTGCCGGTCAACCAGGGCATGAGCGAGGCATTTTCCACCGGGTCCCATCCCCAGTAGCCGCCCCATCCGAGGACCGCGTAAGCCCAGTGCGCGCCGAGGAACACGCCGATGGTGAGGAAACACCAGGTCACCATGGTCCAGCGGCGCGTGATATGGATCCATCGATCGCCGGGGTATTTCATGATGAGCGCGCCCAACGCAAAAGCGAACGGAACGGTGAAGCCGACGTATCCGAGATACAGCATGGGCGGATGGATGACCATCTCGGGATACTGCAGAAGAGGATTTAATCCGGAGCCATCCGCGGGGAGCGAGCCTTGCATGAGGCCGAACGGGAGCGCTGCAAAATTCAGAATCAGCAGAAAGAAAACCTGCACCGAGGCGATGATCACCGAAGCATAGGCGAAAAGCCGCTGATCGGTTTTGTACCGCAAGCGGAGAACGAATCCGTAGCCGGCCAGAAGCAGTGACCAGAACAGCAGCGAGCCTTCCTGACCGGACCACAGCACAGCGAATTTATATGCGGCGGGCAAGTCGCGATTGCTGTGATGGAAGATGTAGGCGATGGAAAAGTCGTTGTTAAACGCGGCCACTACGAGAACGATGCCCGCCAGCAGCACGGCGGCGAACGTGGCGATCCCGGCACGGCGAGCAGTCTCGCCGATAGCAACTGAAGCGGGGTGCTTACGGAACAACAGCGCCAGAAAGCCCGCCAAAAACGAGTACGCACTCAGCGCGAGGGCTGCGTAGAGCGCAAAGCTTCCGATTGTTGACATTACTGGAACCCCACTTTTACCCGTAGCCGTATTTTTCCAGAGAAGCGGGTGGTATGCAATCCGCCAGAAATCAGAAGTGCAATTCCGTCGCTCGCTGCCGGCGAGGCGCCGTTTACTGCGACTTCTCCAGCGCGTAGCCCTTTTCGCGCCACTCGCGAATTCCGCCGTCCATGGAAATGACGTTGCTGTATCCCATTTTTTGCAGGTTATCGGCTGCCAGCGCGGAACGGAATCCGCCGCCGCAATAAAGCACGAGCTCAGTGTGCAGATCGGGATACTTGCCTTCAATGTCGCGCTCGATAACGCCCTTGCCCAGGTGGACGGCTCCGGGCAGGTGGTCGGCGTCGAATTCGCGGTCTTCTCGAACGTCGACGAGGATAAATTTCTCGCCGCGATCGAGCCGGGCTTTGACTTGGTCAACGCTGGTTTCGCGGACGCGCTGCTTCGCGTCGTCGACAATCTTCAGAAAACGCGGTGGATGCTGATGAGTCATGGTCGCCGGTCCCCCACTGGCCGGTGTTTTGATCCTTGCCCTGAGAATGATAGCAGGCGTCTGGGCTTCGAGCTTCGAGCTGCGAGCCGACCTGATGCCGAGCAGTTCGTAGCTCATCCGACAGCACCAAAGACAAGCGATTCCAGATAAGATCGAATCGCACTCCTATGACGCTGATCATTCGCCAGTCTCGCATTCACTCCCATGGCTGCTACACCACGCGGCCGATTCGCAAAGGGACGCTGATCGTGGAATACGTGGGCGAGCACCTCACTAACGAACAGGCCGACGATCTTTACGACGACTTTCCGAACACGTATCTATTCGGCCTGGACGGCGGCAAGCGCATCATCGACGGCTACGGAGTCGCCGCCTTCGTCAATCATTCCTGCAAACCGAATTGCGAGACCGATCAGATACGGGGCAAGATGTGGATCATCGCGCTGCGCGACATTGAAGCCGGCGAAGAATTGACCTACGACTACAACCTGTACGATGGCGAGGATGACGCGCCCTGTTTATGCGGATCGAAGCGCTGCCGGGGAAGTCTGTATTCGGCGTCGCACTTGCGCAAGCTCGCGAAGAAGCGCGCTAAAGTTGCGGCGGCGGCCCCCGCGGCCTAGCAACAAAGAACGCAAGATTTTCCGATGCTACAATCATTTCGTTCTATTCGCGTTCCGATTCGCCGTTTTGATCGTGCTTCCAACTCTGGAGTCGTCTCTTGAATCGTGTTTCCGCCGGCCTCGAAACCATCATCGCCAAGGCTCTTCATCTCGCGCCGCCGGACGAGAGCGTGTTGCTGGCCTGGCCCGTTGCGTGTGGCAGCGCAGTGGCCGACCGGACTCGCGCGCTGAGTTTTTCCGACGGCATTCTGCGAGTGGAAGTTGCCGACGCAGGATGGCGGCGGGAACTTGCCAACCTGGCGCCGCGTTATGTGGCCCTGATCAACAAGTATTCCGCGACTTCGGTGAAGCGCATTGAATTCGTGGTGAAGGCGTGAGATTCAAATTGTGAGGGTTACCGACAAGGACGTTGCCTATGTGGCCGATCTCGCCAACCTCGAGTTGACCGGGGAAGAGCGCGCTCACATGCTGCGCGATTTGAACTCCATCCTTGAATATATCGAGCGGCTCAACGAACTGGAGACCGATAAAGTTGCGCCCATGGCCCAGGTCTCGGACCGCTACGGCGTGGACCAGTCGCGGCAGGGAAGCGACCGGTTCGCGTACGCCATACGCGAGGACGTGAAGGACGGCCTGAGGGAGTCGCTGCCGCACGCCGACGCCGTGAAAAATGCTCCGGACACCGACGGAACGTTTTTCGAAGTGCCGAAAGTGATTGAGAGATAGCGATGGGAGAGTTGCGAAAGCAAGATGCCGGCATCGACCATTGATGACGTTCGACGCGCGATCGTGGAGCGGCAGACCACGGCGACCGCTCTGGCCCAGGATTTCTACACGCGTATCCGACAGGAAGATCCCGAGATTGGCGCGTTTCTAACTCTTTGCGAAGAGCGCGCCCTCGCGCAGGCGGGACGTATTGACGCGATGGCTGCGGTGGGCAAGCCTTTGCCGCCGCTGGCTGGAGTTCCGGTTGCGATCAAGGACGTCATGGTGACGCGCGGCGTGCGCACCACCGCCGGTTCGAAGATTCTCGAGAACTTTATTCCGCCGTATGACTGCACGGCCGTGGCTCGCCTGGAAGCGGCGGGCGCGGTGATTCTGGGCAAGCTCAACTGCGATGAGTTCGCCATGGGCTCGTCCACGGAGAACTCGGCGTATCACCCGGTGCACAATCCGCGCGACAGGAGCCGTGTTCCGGGCGGATCCTCGGGGGGATCGGCCGCAGCGGTGGCGGCGGAGATGGCCGTGGCGACGCTCGGCTCCGATACCGGCGGATCGATTCGACAGCCGGCATCGTTTTGTGGCGTGGTCGGATTGAAGCCGACCTATGGACGCGTGTCGCGCTACGGGCTGATTGCGTTTGCTTCGTCGCTTGATCACATCGGCCCTTTTGCGAAAACGGTGAAGGAAGTCGCACTGGTGCTGCAGACGATTGCGGGGCGCGATCCCATGGATTCGACTTCCGCCGAGGTACCCGTGCCCGATTACGTGGCGGAGATCGAGAAGCCGGTGAAGGGCTTGAGGGTCGGAGTGGCGGAAGAATATTTCGGCGCAGGGCTCGATCCGGAGGTTCAAGCGGCGGTTGAGGCGGCGATTCAGAAGCTGGCAGAGCTCGGATGCAAGATCGTGCCGGTAAGTTTGCCGCACACCGAGTATGCGATTCCGGCGTATTACATCGTGGCCACGGCGGAAGCATCGTCGAATCTGGCGCGCTATGACGGCGTGCGCTACGGCTTCCGCGCCAAGGCGGGCAATCTTTCTGAAATGTACCGGCTGAGCCGCGACGGCGGATTTGGCATGGAAGTCAAACGCCGCATCATGCTCGGCACTTACGCGCTCAGCGCTGGTTATTATGACGCTTACTATCTGAAGGCGCAGAAAGTGCGCACGCTGCTGACGCGCGATTTCGACGAGGCCTTCAAGAAAGTAGATGTAATCGCCGCGCCCACTTGCCCGACACCTGCTTTCAAGCTAGGCGAGAAGGTGAACGATCCGCTGGCCATGTATCTCGCCGATATCTACACCGTAACTGCGAACCTGGCGGGCATTCCTGGGATTTCAGTTCCCTGCGGAGAAAATCACGAGAAGCTGCCGATTGGTCTGCAGCTGTTTGGACGGCACTTCGACGAGGCTACGCTGCTAAGAGTGGCGCATGCGTACGAGCAATCAAGAAAGCCCGGATAGGGACGGGTCCCCGGTTGTTCAAGACAAGCCCAAGTTCGACGCTCGCACAAGCGGTGCCAGCAGAGGCGGCTTAGTAGTACAATTGCCCGACTCGATTCCAGGATAGACATTCTAAGGTGTGTTTCATAGATATCCTGCACGTCGGAAGGCGCGGCCCTCAGGGGCTAAAACCCGCATTTTTCTTGGTTCTGAACGGCACGGCTGGATACCGCGCCCTCCCCAAATCCGATTTGTGAAACACGCTTTAGTTAAGGAGAAAAATCATGCCCGCACCCACCAAAAGTAGCCCTCTCGTCGTGGCTTCCGCTTTCGTATTGTTGATCAGCTCTTGGTTGAGTCCACGCATCATTTTGGGTCAGACCTGCACCTTGCCGCCCAGCAACATGATCGCTTGGTGGCCGGGCGATGGGCACACCCACGACGTTCAGGGTGGACACAACGGAAAGCTGGTAAATGCCACATACGGAACAGGCATGGTTGGCCAGGCTTTCAGCTTCAACGGGAGCAGCGCATTTGTGCAGGTGCCAAATAACCGAGCTTGGGGGCTCGGCACGGAGGATTTCACAATCGACGTATGGGCAAATTTTACCTCGGTGCGTAACAGTGGTGACATCGGCAGGCTGGATAACGTTTTCATCGGCGACGACAATGGTCCGAACGACCAGAACAAGTGGGTCTTCGCCCTGAGTGCCGGAGTACTGACGTTTCACATCAACGGGCCCGGCATCGGGCCGCAATGGATAGCGCAGACCCCGTTCTCCCCGACAGTGGATACTTGGCATTTGCTAGCCGTAACGAAGGCCTCCGGCACGTACACCATTTGGATCGATGGCGTACCGAGCACCGCCACCTCGCAGACCTACAACACACCAATCCCTCGACCGACCGCGCCGCTAACCATCGGTGAGGCCGAAGGTCTGGGCTACTTCGACGGCCTCATCGACGAGGTGGAAATATTCACTCGCGCCCTTGGCACCAGCGATATACAAGCAATCTTCAACGCGGGTAGCGCGGGCAAATGCAAACCTGCGATACTCTCGCCATCTTCCTTTTCGTTCGCTCCGGAATCAGTGGGCATCACCAGTAAGGCCGAGACCTTCGCGCTGACGAATTACCAAAATGCGACCACGTTGAATATCTCGAACATTGAATTGGTTGGCGCAGATGCGGGGGATTTTGCTATTAGCGCGAAGACTTGTGTTTCGACACTGAAGCCGCTTGCCAACTGCAAAATATCGGTGACTTTCGCTCCCACGGCTATTGGCCAGCGCAACGCACAACTAGCGGCGAGTGATGATGCGTACAACACCTCTCAAATCGCACAGCTCAAAGGCTTGCCGATGGCCGGTCTCGCGCCGTCGACAGCGAACTTCGGTACCGTGAAGACCGGCGCCACGAGTAAAGCGTTGAAGTTCACCCTCACCAATAATCAGACTGCGGCGGCTCTCAATATCGCGGCGATCGGGTTTGGAGGGACCGACCCCGCTGATTTCAAGGTCGGCAGCACAACTTGCAGTTCACAGTTGCCGGCCAAATCGAAATGCTCGATTTCGGTAACATTTACTCCCGGCTCCTCTGGCTCGCGCAGTGGAGTGTTGACGGTGACCGATGATGCTAACAACAGTCCGCAGCAAGCCCAACTGCAGGGCACGGGGCGATAGCGGGACGACCGGCCAAACCGGAACGCCGGGTGCGCCCCGCTTGACCTAGAGTAGTTCGTAATATCGTGCGCCCGAGCAAGAGCGGCAAAGCACGCGCCCGTCGCGCAGAACTTCACGCCGGAAATTGATGCCTTCGCCGCACTCGGCGCAGACGACGCGCTCTCCCTTGTATCCGGGAAATTCTTCCGCGGGGAGTTCGACCTTCACCCACTGCTTCGTGAACAGGTCGTCTTCCGGCATTTCGCGATAGGCCAGCATTTGCTGCTGGTTCTTGCTTTCAATTTCGGGATGCATCGCGCGCGCCAGCGCCTTTGACGATTCTTTGGCGGCGATGCGGATGGCTCTGTAGCGGTGGTCGGAGGCGGACCCACTCAAGCCAAAGGCAGGCTTGAGTGGGGCACCCGACGGGAGCGGCGAAGCTAGATCAACGAAGGTCGCGGCCATCTTTCCCCAGTCGCGAAATTTCAGGGCGCGCTTTCCGAGACGGCATCCGGTGACCAGGGATATGGCATCGGTGGCGCAACGGTCGATTTCGACGAAGGTGACCAGGCGCTTGCGATCTTCTTTATTGCCGCGAGGGTCTTCGATGCCCAGCTGCTCGAGTCCTAACATAGCGAGGCGCACGCCTAGCACCTGCCCGGCGCAAAGGTGGCCGTGGGCGACTTCGGCTTCGCGGAGGTAATCGTCGAGAAAAAGCATTTGGTAATTTTGTAATTTGGCAATTTTGGAATCTGGTAATTTGAAACCGATACGCGTGGGATCGTCAGATACGAAATTGCCGAATTACACAATCACCAAATCTCCTTCACTTTCTTCGCCAGCGCACGCCGTCTTTTGTGTTTTCTACTATGATGCCGGCTTCGGTCAGCTCGGCGCGCAGTGCATCAGACTCTCTGAACTTGCGCGCAGTGCGCGCTGCCTGCATCGCCGCCAGTTTTTGATTGACTTGTTCATCAGACAGTTGCTCGGAGCCGGCGATCTCCAACAACTCGGGGCTGATTTCTTTTTCGCGGCCTTCGGCTCGGGCCCAGTCGAGGATGGCTTTCATCTTGGGCTGGTCGTCATCTTTCAGCACGCCGAATATCTCGTCAAACTTTTCGAGCGCCGCGAGCAGCGGCTTCACGTCGTCCTGACGAACTTCGGCGGCATCGAGCGCGGTGTTGGCTTTGCGCAACATGTCGAACATGGCGGCTTGCGCCTCGGCAGTGTTCAAATCGTCGTCGAGGGCGGCCTTCATTTGGGCGACGGTTTCGTCCGCCAGTTGCGCCATCGCCGCGGTCGCGCCGGCGGGAAACTGCGTGCTCGTCAGGCGGAAGCGGAAGTTGCGCAGTTTCTCCACCGAACTCGCGGCGGACTTCAAGCCATCGAAAGTGAAGTTCAGCTGATTGCGATAGGGCACCTGCGTCAGCAGCCAGCGGATCGACGACGGCTTGTGGCCGCGCAGCACAAGATCCCGGACAGTGAAAAAATTTCCGAGACTCTTTGACATCTTCTGGCCCTCGACCAGCAGAAAACGCGCGTGAAACCAAAAGCGCGCAAACGGCTCTCCGGTGAGGGACTCGGACTGCGCGATTTCGTTTTCGTGGTGCGGAAAAATCAGGTCTTCGCCGCCAGCGTGCAAATCAAAACTTGGCCCCAGTTCCTCCATCGACATCACCGAGCATTCGATGTGCCAGCCCGGACGCCCCGGCCCGATCACCGTGTCCCACGAGGCTTCTCCCGGCTTCGGGGCCTTCCAGAGGGCGAAGTCGCGAGCGCTGTCTTTTTCGTATTCGTCCAGGTCGACGCGTGCGCCGTCAGTCATGCCGGCAAAGTCTTTTTTCGAAAGCTTGCCGTACTCGGGAAATTTTGCGATACGGAAATAGTAAGAACCGTCGTCGGTGCGGTACGCGAAGCCTTTCTTCACCAGTGCGGCGATGAAGTCGGCCATCTGGCTGATGTGTTCGGTCGCGCGAACCAGAACGGGCCGCTCAATGTTGAGCGTCGCCGAATCTTCCAAAAAGGCCTGAACAAACTTCTTGGTGTACTGCTGCACGGTGACACCGTCACGCGTGGAGTTGCGAATGATCTTGTCGTCCACGTCGGTGATGTTCATCACATAGCGAACGTCGTATCCGCTCTGGCGCAGAAAGCGATAGAGAAGATCGACGGCGATAAATGTCCGGAAATTGCCAATGTGGCCGTAGTCATAGACGGTCGGTCCGCAAGCGTACATGCGGACACGGCTGTCGTCGAGGGGATGGAAGTCTTCGACCTTGCCGGAAAGAGTGTTATAGAGGCGCAGGGGCATGGATGCGTTAGCGAGCGCAGTGCGAATCTTTCATTTTAGGGTGCGCCGGAAAAGGGGTCAAACGACCGGTGAAAACGGCCACGCAAACCGGGGAACCGCTGCGTCGCTCCTGAGAATCCTTGCTAGGGAAACTTTGATCAAGTGTCGACAGAAAGCACAAACCACAGGGTACACAGGGGTGCACGGAGGCCTCCAAGGACTTAATCAGAACTCCTAGGTCTGGGCTGTGGGCGGCGCCTTGGGGCGTGGTGATGGTGTTGGCGGCACGGTTGGCGGTGTTTCCGGAGATCGAGAGGTGGAGACCATGAGTTCGGAGAGAATCCCGCTCTTTTCCGGAATCAGGGTGATGCGAGCCTTGCTGTCAACGATCTTCTGAATTTCGAGGATCTCGAACATGGCGGCTTCGACTTCCGGATCGGCGGCGACTTTGTTCAGCGCCTCGCCAACAATCCGCGGACGCATAGCGGCAGCTTTGGCGAATTCGACGGCGGCCTGGCGCTCGGCGGTGCTGGTGATGATGCTGACTTGATTGGCGCCATCCTGCTTGATGGATGAAGTGACCTGGCGCAGGCGGTTCACGACTTTCTCTTCGATCTGCTGGATCATCTGTGCGTCGCGGAAGTGGACCTTGCGGATATAGACCGATCCTAACTTGTAACCCCACTCGTGGGATTGCGGTGAAACTTCCGTGCGCACGGTCAGGCTCATGGAGTGACGGTTTTGCAGTAGGTCGGCGAGCTTCAAGTTACTAAGGCACCGAACCGTGGAGTTACTAACATTGGTTGCCAGCGAGCCGCGCGGATCGGCGTTCTTGAAAAGGAAGGCTACGGGATCGCTGATGAACATTTCATACCAGATGCCGATCCCCATGGGCGCGCCTTCTTCGGAGTTGACCGGCTGGCTGCGGAGATATTGCTGGTCGATCCGCATATCGAGTACATAGAGGCGGCCGAGCCAGCGGACGATGGGCGCTTTCAGGCCAAGCTTGAAGAGGAGGATGTGCAACCCCGGTTCGTCGAGGACCGCGACCACCTTGCCGAACAGGACATACACGTTGCAGGTGCGTTCCTCGACGATCGCGTACACCCCAAAGATGCGCAGCAACCAGAAGATTACAGGCACAATTACGAACCAGGCGATGAAGGATGCGGCAGCCGCGATAATCAGAGTCATTGCTTCGTCTCCAGGACAACCTGCTGGGCATTGCCAAAGAGGCCGAGGCGGACGTTGCGCACGTAGGCGCGCAAGGCTCCCTGACCAGCGCCCTTCAATTGGGATAACTGGTCGGCCAGAGCAGTGAGGGGCTGGACTTCGGCCTGGGCTTTGAGAGTTTCGATCTCGGCCGCGCGTTTCGATTGCTCGATGCGCTGGTCGGCGGCGGCCTGGGCGAGACTGATGTCGGAAGACACGATGTTGTGCGCGGTATTGATGGCGGCGAGCGCGGACTCGACTTCGGGAGGCGGATCGATGCCCGTGATCAGAGAAGCGTCAAGTACCATGCCATAGCGAGCGTCGGAGGTGCCGCACTCGCGGTCCATGTGTTCGTTGAGGTCGCGGAGGTTCTTGCGCAGGTCGTTGATGGAAATGCCGGCGCTGCTGGCTTCAGCGCCAGGCGCGGCGGGAGCTTCGAACGTGGCAATGCGCTCGCGCAGGACGGAAACGAAGTAGCCCATCACGTGAGCGATGGGATGCTTAACGCCGAAGAGATAGGCATACAGATTCCGCTCCGAGATGTGGTAGCGGATCTGGCCAGTTAAGCCGGTATTAAGCTGATCTTTAGTGACCGCCTCGACGATCGTGCCAGACTGGTTGGCTCCCGGAACGTCGGGATCGAAAGCCATGTTGACGGTCTGGGTGGCAATCGAGACCTTGTAGATCCTCTGCCAGGGCCACTTGAAGTAAGGACCGCCCGGCATGATGACGCGAACCTGAGGATACTGGTAGCGCTGTTTTTCTTCAGCGTCGAGCCCGGCCGAGATGGGATCGTTGAGGGTGGTGACTCCGGGAACGCGTTCGGCGCGTCCGAAATTGGTTTTCACCGCGCGTTCGTTCTGATCGACGGTGTAAATACCGCCGGCCAGGTAACGTAACAGAAACCAGGCAACGAAACCTATGAAGATTCCGGCAAGGATGTTCGGGTCCATCGATTTGCTCCTTAGCCCAACATACACGATGGGCCGGAACTGACCCTCGAAATTCGTTTCGAGCGCATTGAAACAGCAGATTCCCCCCGATGAGCGGGGGTAGTGGCGCAGTTTGCGAAACCGTTAAACACCAAGGCCACGAAGGTACACGAAGGAAAGATCTGACACTGAGCGGGCTAAGACTTGACCGCTGGGGGTGGCGTGTGCAGACGGTGCTGCACGAGAAGTGCGTAATGCACGGCGGAGACGATGGTGAAGATAAACGTAGCACGCAGGAAGGTGGTCTGCGCGATCCAGATCCAGCGGACGGGCTCGATCAGCAGCAGCAGCACGAAGAAAATCGCGGCCACTTGCGCGAAGGTATTGGCTTTGCCGAAGATGCTGGGGCGAAAATCGCGCAGGCCGGCAATCATGAAGAGCACGCCGCTGATCAACAGGATGGAAACGTCGCGGCTGAAAACCACGACCGTATATTTCCAGGGAATCATGCGTTCGATGGAGAGCACAAGAAAGAGGGTGCTCATCAGCAGCTTATCGGCGATTGGGTCGAGATACTGGCCGAGCAGGGTTTGCTGATGCAGGGTGCGGGCCAGGAGTCCATCGAGTCCGTCGCTCATTCCGGCGAGAATGAACAGCGCCAGCGCCCATTTGAAATCGTGCTTGACCAGGTTGATGACGATGAACGGCAGGAAAATCATCCGCAGCAGCGTGAGCTGGTTGGGAGCGGTGAGGATCTGCCGGAGATTCACCGCTATTTTTCTCCTGCGGCTTTTCCGCCGGTGCTCCCGAGGAACTCGCTCACCAGAAGCGGGGTGGGATCGAGGCCGGTTTTCTGCGCGAAGCGCTGGGCGAGCGAAAGGATGTTGCCCTCGGGAAGATCGAGTTCCATGCGCTCCACGCGGTGCATGGGAAAGAAGACGACGCCGGAGGTGAAAGGCTCTCCGTTCTTGATCTGCGAGGCCAGATCGTCGAACGACGAGACATCGACGCCGCGCAGGCTGATGCCCTCGCCTGAAAGATAGAGAATCGCGCCCCAAAATTTTTCGCGCGGATTCGCCAACGTCGCGATCACGAGCACGCCCGGACGGAAGGGGCTGACGGCTTTCGGTTCCTCATAAAAGCTTGTACTGGGCACCATGCGATTGTCGTCTGTGAGGGAGGGAAATTGCAAACGGAAGTCCGACGTGCGGCGTGGAAGCTGGTGATGAGCTCTCAGCGGTCTCCTTCGTTTTTAGCCGCTTTCAGATCAATCCCCACCTGCTCTGCCTTTTTGTAAAGATGCGACCGCTCCAGTCCCAGCGCCCGCGCCGTGTTCGAGATCTGGTGGTGATTGCGTTTCAACTCCGACAGGATGGTTTGTTTTTCGAAGGCGCGGACGCGGTCGGCGAGCGGGCCGGCGGCGGCCGATGCGGAATCGGGCGCGGATGTTATAGCCGACAGTGAGGCGGGCAGGGCCAGCGCCACGGTTTCGGAGGTGACTTCGTCGGAAGTTGCCAGCAGCATCAGCCGCTCGACGGCATTTCTAAGCTCGCGGACGTTGCCCAGCCACGGCTGCTCTTGCAGCGCGGCCATCGCGTCCGCGGTGAAGCGCATAGGCTTCCATCCGTTGGTGGCGCTGACTTGCAGGGCAAAGTGCTCGATCAGCGCAGGGATGTCTTCGCGGCGTTCGCGCAGCGGGGGCAGGCGCAGGGGGAAAACGAACACGCGGTGAAATAAATCCTGCCGGAATTTGCCGTCGCGGACTTGCGCTTCGAGGTCGCGGTGGGTGGCGACGACCACTCGGACATCCACTGTGATCGGCCGCTCGCCGCCGATGCGCTCCACTTCGCCTTCTTCCAGCACGCGCAGCAGCTTGGCTTGCATGGTGAGCGGCATGTCGCCGATTTCGTCGAGAAAGATGGTGCCGCGCTGGGCT